>OKSC01000295.1_pt1 | contig 60536 bp, 58 predicted proteins | sample 1601161 | NCBI WGS metagenome assembly OKSC01 (sample SAMEA3541552, study PRJEB24748) | human gut metagenome | biome: human gut; feature: human-associated habitat; material: faeces | place: China | collected 2012 | reverse complement strand
AGGAGCGTCCCAAAACAAGCCTTTCGGGCTTGTGTGCTCTTGTCAACTGATGGTAAGAAAAAATTAACATTTTTTGGAGATGATTACAGTTCAAATTGAGTGCTTGCACGAAGTAATTAATTTTGCTATGCTTATCGTCAGAAAGGGGAAATAAATATGACTTTGGGAGAATTTTTTAAGGGGCTTGCAGAAAATCGCCCCCTCGTGAGCGCGGTAACGGCATGGGCTGTTGCGCAGGTTCTGAAAACGATAATCAACTATCTGATAAATAAAGAATGGAAGGCGGAGCGCCTTTGGGGCAGCGGCGGAATGCCCAGCTCCCATTCGGCAACGGTGTGCGCGTTTCTGGTGGCTACAGTCTTTAACTATGGCCCGGCCTCCTTTGAATTTGCTATGACGGTCCTGTTTGCAATAGTGGTGATACACGATGCCCGGGGTGTGCGCCTGGAGACCGGCCGTCAGGCGGAGATACTGAATTCCATAACCCGCTTTCTGCGTTCCGGAAACAGCAAGATAGAGCTGCCGGAGGAGGAGCTCAAGGAACTGGTGGGCCATACGCCTTTCCAGGTGGCAGTAGGCTCGGCCATAGGCATAATAGTGGGGCTTCTGATACATTAAAGCGGCGCGAAATGTGCGACATGTACACAGGGAATACCGAAAGAGGTATTCCTTTTTTGATTGAGAATTGCGGCGAGGAGGAGTGTGGTGTTAATATATGTTCAGAACAAACGTTCGAAATAAATACAGCAGGAGGAAAACATGATACACAGGCAATTCGCGCAAAGGCGCAGGCTCATGGCGGGGGAAACAGTTAAGACGGTCACGCTGACGCTTACAGGAAGCTTTGATAATTCCGGCCTGTTTGGTGAAAGGTATGTGGCTGTAGACGGGGAGATCATAACGGAACTGGGCACGTACAAGGTGAGGCAGGGCAGTACCATAATACTGCATACAAAGATAAGCCCCATCATGGGCGGAAGCGAGAAGTACGGCATATTCGTGAACAACAAGTGCGTGAGGACTGCTGCAAACTGCACAAATCACGGCCCGGACTACGAGTATACCGTCACATGCAACTGCACGATAAACGGTCAGGGAAAGGTACACGCAAGGGGCGGCTATGCCAGGATAGACGTCACGACTGAAGAATAAGCACATATTAACAAACTGTGAATAGCGGGCGGCAGGTGTTGACATATATAGAATGCCGATATAAGATATGTATAGAATTCCGATATATGGAGGGAGCGCATGGACAAGACGCTTGTGACCCGCAGCACGGGTATGCTGCTGCTTAAGCTCATTGAAAACGAGGATATGTACGGCTATCAGATGATAGAGGAGCTGGCGAGGCGGTCTGACGATACCTTTACGCTAAAGGCCGGAACGCTCTATCCCATGCTCCACGACCTTGAGAAGGCGGGGCTGATAACCGCATACGAAAAAACGGCGGATACCGGCAGGGTGCGGAAATATTACAGCATAACAAAGGCGGGCAGGGCGGAGCTTTCCGCCAAAACCAGGGAGTGGCGGGAGTTTTCCCGCGCCCTTGACAAGGTGCTTGGAGGTGTGAGCTATGCCTTCTGACAGGGTAAAAGAGTATCTTAAAAGCGTATGCGCCGAGGTACGCTGGAGGCAGGCGCACGATGCGGTGCGGGAGGAGCTTGCCGCACACATAGAGGATCAGACCGAAGCGTATATGCGCTCCGGCATGGAGAGGGAAACGGCGGAGCGGAAGGCAGTGGAAAGCATGGGGAGCCCGGCGGAGACAGGACTTCGCCTTGACGCGAGCTACCGGCCCAAGCCCCAGTGGGGGCCGGTGATCATGCTGACAGCACTGCTTATGATAAGCGCGGTATGCCGTTTTGCCGAGTACGGAAACGGCGGCGACAGTGCGTTCGGCAAATTTATTATTGCCGTTTGTATAGGCGGCGGGCTGTTCGTATGGCTGTACAATGCCAATCTGTACAGGCTGGCGGAGTGGTCGCGGGCAGCTTATCTTGCGGCGGTATTGCTTTGCCTGGTGGTTTACCCGTTGTGCCATGCGCGCGGCCGCAGTGTGGCCGTTGCCGCCCTGCAAACGGCTGCCATAGCTATGCCGGCGCTGTTTGCAGGCTGGCTGTATGTATGCAGGGGCTTTGGGGGGCTGCTCACAGGCGGGGCGATGCTGGTGATACCGATAGCGGGAATGCTTATGGCTCCATATACGGGAGCAGCCGTTAACGTCGCCGCTGCGTGCCTTGCGGTAATAGCGTTTGCCTCGGTATGGGGGCTTTGCGGAAAGAACAGGTGGCTGCCCATAGCGTTAAGCTGGGGCGGCGTGCTGTGCGGCGGCTATGGGCTGCTCAGGTCAAATGCGCGCTGGTGGCAGCGCGTTGCGGTGATGCTGCGCCCGGAGGCGTTTCCCGAGGATTACAGTTACCAGATAAGGGTGATAAGGGATATGCTGCGCGCCTCGAGGCCCATAGGCCGCGGTTCGGATACGGAAATAATGCGATTTTCTCTGTTTTTTAAAAGAAATGGGGATATAGATCGCGATGCGTATGTGGATTTTCTGCTTACCACCATAGCCCACCAGTACGGCTGGGCTATAGCCCTGATAATAGCCGCGGTGCTGATAGGGCTCATAGCGATGCTGTTCTTTAAGGCGCTGAAGCTTACGAGCCTGTTCGGTAAAATGATGGGCTGCGGAATATGCGCGTCGCTTTTGATGCAGGCGGTGCAGTACATGCTTGGCAACTGCGGTATTACGGTTATAAGCTGGCTGCCCCTTCCCTTTCTTTCCTACGGCAACACATCGCTTGTGGTGAATATGGCGATGATGGGGCTGCTTTGCTCCCTGATGCGCTCCGATGGGCTCTATGCGGACAAGGAGGCAAAGCCCTTGAATAAGCTCAGGCTACGGCTGGAGTGGGAAAAATAAATTAAGGGACTGCTGTTGCAGTCCCTTAATTATTGCATATTTATTCGGCAAAGCTCACGACGAGATCCACCAGCACATCGGTTATCTGATCCAGGCTCCTTGCGGGTATCCATTCCCGCACGCCGTGGTAGTTGTAGCCGCCGGTGGGCAGGTTGGGGCAGGGCAGTCCATCCCATGAGAGATGTGCGCCGTCCGTGCCGCCCCGTATGGGCACGGTGCGGGCGGGTATGCCGTTCTTTTCAAAGGCGGCTATGGCCTTGTGGATGAGCTGAATATGGGGCTCTATCTTTTCCTTCATGTTGTAGTAGCTGTCCTTGACGGCGGCCACGGCAGTGCCTTCGCCGTAGCGGCGGTTTATCTCGGAGGCGAGGGCGAGGAACAGCGCTTTGCGGGCCTCAAAGCTCTTTGCGTCGTGGTCGCGGATGATGTAGCGGAGGGTAGCCTCGGTAACGCTGCCCTGCATATCGTGCAGGTGGAAGAAGCCCTGATAACCGCAGGTGTTCTCCGGCACCTCAGTCTTGGGCAGCATATCGTGGAACTCTATTGCGACGGTGGCGGCGTTGACCATTACGTCCTTTGCCTCACCGGGGTGTACGCCCACGCCGTGAACAGTGAGCACGGCGGAGGCGGCGTTGAAGTTTTCGTATTCTATCTCGCCTATGGGTCCGCCGTCCACGGTGTAGCCGAAGTCGCAGCCCAAAGCCTTTACGTCTATGCCCTCTGCGCCCCGTCCTACCTCCTCGTCGGTGGTGAATATGACCTTTACTTCCCCGTGGGGCCTGCCGCTCTCCATGAGCCTTTCAACGGCTGACATTATCTCCGCCACGCCCGCCTTGTCGTCGGCGCCGAGCAGCGTGGTGCCGTCGGTGACTATCAGCTCCTCGCCCACATGCTTTGAGAGGCCGGGGCAGAGGGCTTCATTCATGACTACGCCGGATTCCAAGGTAAACTCGCCCTCCGGGCAGGTGATAACAGCAGGACGGACGTTTTCGCCGGGCGCGTCCGGGGCGGTGTCCACATGGGCTATGAGCGCGATGGAAGGCGCACCCTTAACGTTGGCGGGCAGCGTGCCGTATACGTTGCTGTTGGAGTCAAAGGATATGTCCTTTAAGCCAAGCTCCTCCATCTCGCGGGCAAGCTCGCGGATAAGCTCCTTCTGACGCTCGGTAGAGGGGGCGGTCTCGGAAAAATCATCGGACGTGGTGTAGTATGTTACATAACGAAGAAAACGTTCTCTTGGGGTCATAATATCCTCCGAAACAGGTTATTTTGCTTAATCAAAGGTTAGCGCATTTGCGGGGCAAAGTCAACCTTTTGCCATATCGCCCAACTGATGGTATCATAATAACTGTAATGATTTTAAGGAGGGTATTTCTGTGCGGGTACTGGATATTGATCTGGACTTTTTCCTTGCGGGCTGCTGTCCTCTGGCCGATAAGGGCAGGCGGCCGGAGCTTTTTGGCCATGAGCCGTGGGAAAGCGGGCGAGTGCGGCGCTTTCTTGAGGGCAATTGCGGATTGAGCAAGGACAGGCCCATACCCGGCAGGATATTTGAGACACATGACTCTGCGCTGGAGTTGTGGCGGGATATGCTGGAAGCAAAGCGGCTTACAGCCCCCTTTGATGTGACGCACATCGACGCGCACAGCGACCTTGGCATAGGCTATCCCGGACCGGGGTATGTGCTCAACGGCGTGCTGCCTATAAGATACGACAAACGGATAGACGCGGAAAAGTACAGAAGGCTCAACGAGCTGGACGAGGCGAATTATCTGCTTTTCGCTCTGGCCTTCAGGTGGATATCCTCTTTGGAAAATGTGCGTAATCCAAGCTCCCTACCCGATATACCAAAGGAAATACTCGTGCCGGGCAAGGCAGATTCAATACAGCTGAGCTCTTTTACCGCTGCCCTTTCTCTGGGCATAAACGGCAAAGAGCCGGTGATACCATTTAATGTATATGAGGATTATAATGGGTTTAAGGCAGAGGAGAAGTATGATTTTATGTCCGTAGCCATATCCCCAAGATACTCCCCAAAGGAGGCGGACGTGCTGCTGCCGGTGTTTGAGGAATATATGACGCTGGTATAATTAGAGACGGATATTGTATAAAAATAAATAATATATTATTTTTGAAAAAGGTATTGACAGCTTGAAAAACCCGGAGTAGAATGTAGCCAACATTTGAGAAAGGACGCGTAAGAAGATGAAGATGTTCGCTGCTATAAAGAACGCCGGCATTTATTACTATTACTTTTATGCCACAGGTAATGGTTGTTTGTGCTGCGCGTCGAAGGCGAACAGATAAAGCTTACGATGATAAAAAGGCCGCATGAGCAACCGCTCATACGGCCTTTTTGTTATATTTTAGAAAATTTAATTTTCAGGAGGAAAAAACCATGAAAAAGACACTCGCTATACTGATGGCGGTGCTGATGCTGCTGGGCCTCACCGCCTGCAGCTCCGCACCCGAAGCGACCACTGAACCTGCGGCCACCGCAGAGCAGACCGAGCAGACTGCCGCTCCCGCGGAGGAGAAGCAGAGCTATACCGTAGGTATTTGCCAGCTGGTTCAGCATCCCGCTCTTGACGCTGCCACACAGGGCTTCAAGGATGTGCTCACCGAGCAGCTGGGCGACAGCGTGACCATCGAGGAGGGCAACGCCTCTAACGATATCCCCACCTGCGCTACCATTGTGAACGGCTTCGTTTCGTCCGGGGTAGACCTTATAATGGCAAACGCCACTCCTGCTCTTCAGGCGGCTGTAGCGGCTACCAATACCATACCCATACTGGGAACCTCCGTTACGGAGTACGGCGTTGCGCTGAGTATTTCCGACTTCTCCGGCACCGTGGGCGGCAACGTATCCGGCACCTCCGATCTGGCTCCTCTGGATCAGCAGGCGGCAATGGTAAAGGAGCTGTTCCCCGATGCAAAGACGGTGGGCATACTCTACTGCTCCGGCGAGGCTAACTCCGTATACCAGGCAAACGTTGTGAAGGAATGCCTCGAAGCTGACGGCCTGACCGTAAATATATTCACCTTCGCGGATTCCAACGACGTATCCACCGTAACCACCAGCGCCGTAGCCGAGAGCGACGTTCTGTACATTCCTACCGATAACACCGCCGCCTCCTGCACCGAGGCCATAGCGGCCGTTACTGTTCCCGCCGGCGTACCTGTGATAGCGGGCGAAGAAGGCATCTGCAAGGGCTGCGGCTTGGCTACCCTGTCCATCAATTACTACGACCTTGGCCGCACCACTGGTGAAATGGCAGTTAAAATACTCAAGGGCGAGGCCGATATCTCCGAGATGCCTGTAGAATACTTCCAGGGCCCCGTAAAGAAGTTCAACAAGGATATGGCTGAAAAGCTGAACGTAACTATCCCCGACGAATATGTCGCCATAGAGGATTAACAGGAAAAGCTAAAAAGAAATTAGACAGAGCAAGAGGAGAAATGAGATGAACGCAGCGGTTTGTTTGGGGCTTCCCAGTATCGCCAACCTGATATCCAGAATGCCGGGCGGTATTGCCCAGGGAATAATTTGGGGCATAATGGCACTTGGCCTGTACATCACCTTCCGGTTGCTGGATATTGCGGACCTTACGGTGGACGGTTCCTTCGCAACCGGCGGCGCAGTAGCCATAATGCTCATAACCTCTGGCTGTCCTGCCTGGGCCGCGCTGATAGCGGCCCTTCTCGCAGGGACGGCGGCGGGACTATGCACAGGAGTGCTGCACACCAGACTTGGCATACCCGCCATACTTTCAGGCATACTCACCCAGTTTGCGCTGTACTCTATCAACCTTCGCATAATGGGCATGTCCGCAAACCGCTCAGCTAATCCGGATACCTTCAAGCTGCTCATCACCATGCGCAGCGTACCCAAAGCCATACTGACAGGCGCTGTGTTAGCTGCGGCTATAGTAGCGGTAATGTACTGGTACTTCGGTACGGAGCAGGGCTCGGCGATCCGCGCCACCGGTTCCAACCCCAACATGAGCAGGGCCCAGGGCATAAACACCGATAACATGAAGCTCATCGGCCTTGCCCTTTCAAACGGAATGGTGGCTCTCTCGGGGGGGCTTATGGCCCAGTATCAGGGCTTCGCCGATGTAAACATGGGAAGGGGCTCCATCGTTATAGGCCTTGCCGCCATAATAATCGGAGAGGTTCTGTGCGATGCCGCGTTCCGCAAGGGCTGTGAGTTTTACATGAGGCTGCTGTTTGTGATAGTCGGAGGCATAGTGTACTACATCGTAATGGTGATAATACTGTGGCTCAAGCTTGATCCAAACGACCTGAAGCTTTTTACCGCCATAATAGTAGCCGTATTCCTTGCGGTGCCCCATATACAGGCGGAGCGAAAGAGCTCCTTCAAGATGGCGGGTAAGCGCAGCCTCAACGGAAAGGCCTGATGAAAGGGGAGAGTAGATATGCTGAAGCTGGATAATATATGTAAGACCTTCAATCCGGGTACAATAAACGAAAAAAAAGCGCTGCAAAACCTATCGCTGACCCTTAAGCCGGGCGACTTTGTAACGGTGATAGGCGGCAACGGCGCGGGCAAGTCCACCATGCTCAACGCCATAGCCGGCGTATGGCCTGTGGACAGCGGCTCCATCACCATCGACGGCATAAACGTTACGGGTGAATGCGAGCATAAGCGCGCCGCGTACATAGGCCGCGTATTTCAGGACCCGATGCTCGGTACCGCGCCAAATATGCAGATAGAGGAGAACCTGGCGCTGGCAATGCGCCGCGGCAGGCGCCGCGGGCTGCGCTGGGGCGTCACAAAGGCCGAGCGGGAGCAGTACCGGGACAGGCTGAAGGGCCTGGGTCTCGGCCTTGAGGACAGAATGACGGCTAAGGTGGGCCTGCTCTCCGGCGGTCAGCGTCAGGCGCTGACGCTGCTCATGGCGTCGCTGCAAAAGCCGAAGCTTTTGCTCCTCGACGAGCACACCGCCGCCCTAGACCCCGCCACCGCCAAGAAGGTGCTGGACATATCCGACAGCATCATCAGGGAGAACGGCCTTACCGCACTGATGATAACCCATAACATGAAGGACGCCATAAACCATGGCACGAGGCTCATCATGATGAACGAGGGACATATAATACTCGACGTGGAGGGCGAAGAAAAGAAAAAGCTAACCAAGCAGCAGCTGATGGAAAAGTTCGCCGAGATAGCGGGCAAGCAGGTAGAATCCGACAGGATACTGCTGTCGTAAGCTTCTGCTCAGACAGAATAGGGGGCGCCGCCTAAAAAGCGGAGCCCCTTTTTGATGTGTTTTTTGCGCTGCCGTGCCTTGGGCGGGCGTCACATATCCGCGCAGGGATTATTGGCCGGGCCCATGTTTAGGGTAAGGCCGGCGGTTATGCTGCTTTGCAGAATGTTCAGGCACTCGCCGAAGCGCTGGAAGTGAACTATTTCGCGTTCCCGCAGAAAGCGCAGGGGGTTAATTATGGCAGGGTCGTCCGTGAGCACCATCAGGTGTTCATATGTTGCTCTTGCCTTCTGCTCTGCTGCTGTATCAAAAAGGCAACATTTTTTGCAGCTGTGTCAAAAGCTCCAGTGTATTTCCACAGGGACCTCCCAGCTGCCGGGAGAGCGCCTTCCGATGTATATGCGCTCTATCAAAACTCCTGGGGCAGCATTGTCCAGAGCGTCCAGCAGGACCGGGATATCTTCTCTGGTTGATGAGGAGCTGATTTGCTTCAGCTCTGCCGCACCCCTTGCGGCGGCCTGCATAAGCCGCTGCTTTTCAGACGAAATGCGTTTGAGGGTATCTGAAAAGTCAGCCTCGCTTATGGAGCCTTCCGCCCTGTGGAGGTAAAGCTTTGCCATGGCTTCGGAATATATGTCGATGCGTCCCTGCAGCTTTGAAATGCGCTTCGATAGCTGTATCTGCCGGGAACTGCTGCACTGAATGCATTGTTCTTTTAGCATATCCGCGTCGAGGTGCTCTGAGGCGAGCCGGTTAAGCTCACACAGCACGGTATGCTCCAGACGCTTTACGGATATAAAACCACCGGGACAGGCCGCCTTTGATATATAGCGGCGGCTGCATCGAAGGTAGCTTTCACCGTGGCTCCTTGCGGAGCGCATGGGACTGCCGCAGCAGGCGCAGTAAACCCTGCCGGCAAAAGCGCCTGCCTTATTGCCGGCGAAGGGACGCGATTTTTCGGATATGAGCCGTTGTACGGTCTGCCATAGCTTTTCATCTATTATTGCCTCGTGAGTGTTTTCTACCCTGAACCACAGCTCCGGTGGTTTTGGCATGTTGCGCTTGGTCTTGTAGGATACGCTGCCGTACCTGCCCTGAACCATATGGCCGATGTAGACCTCGTTTTGGAGCATGCGGGATATCGTGGCATACTGCCACAGCCCGCCGCCGGGGGAGGGTATGCCCCGGGCGTTGAGCTCCCGGGCTATAGACGTTTTTCCTTGGCCATTGGCGAATAACGAGAATACTTCCCGTACTGTAAAGGCCTTTTCCTCATCGATGATGAGGTGCCCTTTTTGAGCCGGATCCTTGGTGTAGCCGTAGGGCGCGGAAGAACCTATGTGCAGCCCAAGACTCCTTCGGCTGTTCAGTACGCTCTTTATGCTCTCGGACATGTCCTCGAGATACCACTCGTTCACGAGGCCGTTTATCTGGCGCGTCTTTTTGTTGCCCGGGTCGTCGGTATCGCAGTTGTCCGCTACGCTTACGAAGCGTATGCCCCAAACGGGGAACAGGCCGTGTATGTACTTTTCTACCAGCTCCAGCTCCCGGGTAAAGCGGGACTGGGTCTTGCACAGCACTATGCCGAAGCGCTTTGCTTCCGCATCCCGCAAGAGCCTGTTGAATTCCGGCCTGCCCCTGTCCGCCCCGGCATAGTCGTCGTCGCTGTATATATCGTATATCTTCCAGCCTTGCGAATCGGCGTACTGAGTGAGCAGCAGCTTCTGGTTTTGTATGCTTCCGCTGTCCGCGCCATCGGCCTTGCCCTTATCCTCCTCGGACAGCCGGCAGTATATGGCGGCCCTCATATACTGCGCCTTTTATTGAGCATTTGCAGCCATTTTTCCGCAAACAGCTTTTTATCCGGGAACCGGCCATTTTTAAATACGCTTTTGCACATGGGTGATTTTGCCAAAAAACAACACCTCCTGTATATAAATATTAGGGTAGGATGCCGGTTATAATATGGATTGCTGTCAGTTTGTGATATTGACATAATAGATAACAAATATCGCATTATCTGGAATTCGAATGAATAACTGATGGGAAAAGAATTTGCGTTGTTGTATACTATATGTGATTAAGGATAAGGTGGGTTTGATATGGACATCAGCCTTCGGCAGCTTGAGGCATTTATAAAGGTAGCGGAGCACAGAAGCTTCTCAAAGGCTGGGGACGAGCTGTTTTTGAGCCAGTCTACCATAAGCAGTCATGTGGCACAGCTGGAACAGTCGCTTCAGGTGACGCTCATAAAGCGCCGCGAAAAGAAGAACATAGAGCTGACGGAGGAAGGGCAGCGGGCATATCGCGCAGCCCAGATAATAATCAATCAGGCGGAAATGCTGCAAAACATGTTCCGCAAGGAGGAGGCCGACCAGCCCCTCATATCCATTGCCGCCTCTACGGTACCTTCAAGCTACATACTGCCGGATATAATGACGGGATTTTCCGATATCAGGCCGGAATGTAGGTTCTCCGTTCTTGACGGAGACAGTTCCTTTGCCCTTGAGCGGCTGCAAAACGGCGAGGCCGTGTTTGCGTTTGTAGGAACCAGCAGCCGCAAGACCATATTCAGCTATCATACCGTCTGCCGCGACAGAATGGTGCTGATTACCCCAAATAATAAAGAATTTGCCGAAAAAAAGGAAATGGGCGTGCTGGGCAAGGAGCTGCTGGAATGGCCCATGATAATGCGTGAGAGCGGCAGCGGTACTCGCCGGGAGACGGATAACTATCTCAAGAGTATAGGTATGTCCTCGGCGGATCTTAACGTGGCCGGCTACATGAACAACATCGAGGGGATAAAGAGCATGGTAGCTGCCGGAAAGGGCACCACCATACTTTCAGAGCGAGCGGCGGCGGATGCCATACGTGACGGCCGGGTGCTGTGCTTTGATCTTGAGGAAGACGGGCCGTATCGCGACATATACATCGCCTACCTCAAGAACCGCAGCTTTACCCAGACGGAACAGGCATTTTTGAATTACGTAAGGAACCGCAGCGGCGAAAAGCCGAAGCAGAACAAGAATAACAAGAAACCACTTAAGGAGGAATAACAAAATGGCAAACGTAAAAGTAAACGCGGTAGGCGATCAATGCCCGATACCGGTAGTAAAGGCTACCAAGGCTCTTGGCGAGTTTAAGGAAGCAGGCACCCTTGAGGTACAGGTTGACAATGAGATAGCCATACAGAACCTTACCCGCCTTGCCGACAGCAAGGGCCTCAAGAGCAGGAGCGAAAAGCTGGGAGATAATCTTTTCGCCATTACTATGGAAGTGAACGGCCCCCTGACCATGGGCGGCGAGGATCTTTCCTGCCATACCGACAACAGGGGAGACTTCGTGGTTGCAATAGATACAGATGCAATGGGCCGGGGCTCCGATGATCTGGGCCGCACACTTATGAAGGGCTTCATCTATGCCGTATCCCAGCTGGAGACCCTGCCCAAGACTATACTGTTCTACAACGGCGGCGCCAAGCTCACTACCGAGGGTTCCGTATCGCTGGAGGACCTCAGGAGCATGGAAGCTCAGGGGGTGCAGATACTCACCTGCGGAACCTGCCTTAACTTCTACGGCCTTGCCGATAAGCTGGCGGTAGGCAGCGTCACCAATATGTACGTAATAGTAGAAACTCTGGCTAAGGCCGGAAAGGTCATCAAGCCGTGATATATCTCGACAATGCCGCAACTACCCTACATAAGCCTCAGCAGGTAATAGACGCGGTAGTACATGCAATGCAATCGATGGGCAACTGCGCCAGGGGCACCCATGAGGAGGCCCTTGACGCTGCCCGTACCGTATACGACGCCCGCGTAAGGCTGGCGTCGCTTTTCGGTTGCCCGCGGGTGGACCATGTGGCCTTCACTGCGAACTCCACCGAGGCGCTGAACATGGCTATAAACGGGCTTATCGATCCGGGCGACCATGTGATATCGACTGACCTTGAGCACAATTCCGTGCTGAGGCCCCTTTACCGTCTTGAGGCGGAGCATGGTGCAGAGCTGAGCTTTGTGCCGGCGGATAAGCTTGGCAATGTGGATTATGCGGACTTCGAGAGGCTCATGAAGCCAAATACAAGGGCCGTAGTATGCACCAACGCTTCAAATCTTACGGGAACCGTGCTGGATATAGAGCGCATAGCAAAAACAGCCCACAGCCACGGCGCGTTAGTGATAGTGGATGCTTCTCAGACGGCGGGCTGCTGGCCCATCGATATGAAAAAAATGGGCATAGACGTGCTGTGCTTCACCGGGCACAAAGGGCTTATGGGCCCGCAGGGTACCGGCGGTATATGCGTTAAAGAGGGTATAGAGATACGCCCCTTTAAGGTGGGAGGTTCCGGAGTACAGTCCTACAGCAGGACGCACCCGGCCGAGTACCCCACCCGTCTGGAGGCGGGAACGCTGAACGGCCACGGTATAGCAGGACTTGGAGCTGCGGCAAAGTTTATATCCGAGACCGGCGTAGAGAATATACATGCGAAGGAGCGCTCGCTTATGCTGCGCTTTTATGAGGGAGTGAAGAATATCGAGGGCGTTACGGTCTATGGCGACTTTACAAAGGACAAGACCGCTATAGTCGCGCTTAACATACGGGATTATGAGTCCGGAGAGGTGTCTTATGAGCTTTCGCAGGGCTACGGCATAGCCACCCGACCTGGAGCCCACTGCGCGCCTCGAATGCATAAGGCCCTCGGCACGGCTGAAGTAGGTGCGGTGCGGTTCAGCTTTTCCTTTTACAATACAGAGGAAGAGATTGATGAAGCGGTAAGAGCGGTAGCGGAGCTTGCAAAATGAGAGAAAAGAAGCTTTGGCTTATAATAACCTTCCATACAACTACGGCCGCCATGGCCATGGAGAGTCTCTGTACCGAAAAGGGATTGCCGGGGCGGCTTATACCCGTACCCCGGGAGATAACCGCCGGCTGCGGAATGAGCTGGCGGGCGCCTGTGGAAAACAAAAAGGAGCTTATAGAAGCTGCCGAGCAGGCGGGGATAGCTACGGACGGCGCATATGAAATAGTCATCTGATGCTGCCTGCATACGCGGATAGGCAGCGAGGTGAAAAGAAAAGGTATTTACCATCGGGCGTTATCGGCATGGGCCATAACGCCCCTTTTAATATCGTTTGTATGAATTTTATCAATATCGGGCGCAATGGTATAATAGTATTATCAAGGCGCGTGCGCGCCGCTTATCAGTCAAAAGATCACCATCAAAAACCAGAAGCAAAAAACAAATCACACGGAGGTATTGTAAATGTCAGATTATGTACAGATGTGGAAAGACCTTGGAATGGATCTCGAAAGCCATGATATGCTCTGTCAGGTGCTGCCTACGGCGGTAGGGGATGTTTTCCTCACCCAGAAGAACAGGCCGAAGGCCATGGATTTCTGGGATCTGGTAATATCCGAGGTACACGGTATCCGCCCCGCCGAGCTCATAGCCGCGCAAAAGGAAGGCCGCAAGGTATTCGGCACCTTCTGCGTATATGTCCCGGACGAGGTCGTCATAGCCGCAAACGGCATAGTCACAGGACTCTGCGGCGGCAGCCAATTCTGGGTACCGGGCGGCGAGACAGTGCTGCCCAAGAGCACCTGCCCTCTCGTAAAGGCCTCCGTAGGCGCCCGCCTCGGCCGCACCTGCCCCTTCTTCCGCATAGCGGACATGTACGTCGGCGAGACCACCTGCGACGCCAAAAAGAAGGCGTATGAGATACTGGGCGAGGACGTTCCCATGTATGTAATGGACGTCCCCCAGATGAAGCGGGAGAAGGATATAATCAAATGGAAGGACGAGATAGCGGAGTTTGCGAAGAAGGTGGAGGAGTTCACCGGAAACAGCATAACCCCCGAAAAGCTGGGCGAGGCGATCAGGATAATAAACAACAAGCGCAAGGCCATGGCGAGGGTATATAATGCGCGCAAGTCCGAATGCCTGCCCATATCGGGACGCGACGTGCTGCTCATGACGCAGATATCCTTCTTCGACGATCCGGTACGCTGCGCGGAGATGTGCAACAGGCTGGCGGACGAGCTGGAGCAGCGCATAAAGGACGGCGTATCCGTGGTTCCCGAGGGCACCAAGCGCATACTCGTCACCGGCACCCCCATGGCTGTGCCAAACTGGAAGCTGCATAACATAATAGAGACCAGCGGCGCGGCAGTCGTATGCGAGGAGATGTGCACCGGCACCCGCTATTTTGAGAACCTGGTGGACGAGACCAAGACCACGCTGGACGACCAGTTCATGGCGCTGTCCGAGCGGTACATGAAGACCAACTGCGCCTGCTTCACCCCGAACCATGGCCGCATAGACGATCTGCTCAGGATGGTGAAGGAATACAAGGTGGACGGCGTTATCGACTGCAGCCTGAAGTTCTGCTGCCTGTATGATACCGAGAAGTACAGCGTGGCCCGCGCCCTCAAGGAAGCCGGAGTACCGGTGCTCGGCCTTGAAACGGACTATACCGATACCGACGCCGAGCAGCTCCGCACCCGCATAGGCGCGTTCATAGAGATGCTCAACAACAGATAATGTCTGACGTAAGGTATTATGTGCTCTTTGCAAACTATGAGCAGGGGCTGAAGCTGCACGGCATACTGGATGGCGCCGGTGTGCAGAACAGGATAGCGCCTGCGCCCCGCTGCATACAGGGGGAGCTTTCCTGCGGCATGTCGCTGCTCATCGAAAAGGAGCACATCGACGAAGCCAGAGAAGCCATAAAAGCCTCCGGGGCGGAGTATCACGATATCGTTCCGCTGGAGGGGCAGATGAAGGCGCATAGGGATAAGTATTGTTAGGGATACGGCGTTATCGGCTTTGTCGATAACACCTGTTTTGTTATCGTTTGTATGAATTTTATCAATATCGGACGCGATGGTATTATCGTGAAACAGATATTCGCCGCTTATGAACGCGCCCATTTGACTGATGCCGCAGGGTGGGGCTGGTGTTCCAGAGTCCGTCGCCATTCCCGTTTTCCATTTACAAAAACATGACTTACGGGTTAAAATACTACGGTAAAACCGGCAAGAAGGAACTGGAAAGCGCAGTAATAGAGGATATGCTGTCGGAAATGAAGAAGGATTACTCCATAGTGATAGTGACCCACAACATCGCTCAGGCAAAGCGTATAGCGGACGAAGTTGCGGTGATATTCGATGGCAGGCTAATAGAGAACGGATCAGCAGCTGAAGTCTTTGAGCTGCCCAAACAGCAGCTCACCCGCGAATTCCTTGCGGGAATATACGGATAGGGAGAAAGCATGATAAGGATAGACGTACCCGGACGGGAGATCATAGAGATAGATCATGTAGTGCTGGATTACAACGGCACCATAGCCCTTGACGGGCAGCTCATAGAAGGCGCGGCATGGCGAATAAGGGAGCTTTGTAAGAGTGCCCATGTTTACGTGCTTACAGCCGATACCTATGGCACGGTAAGGTCACAATGCGACGGCTTAGGTGCCGAGGTGAAGACGTTCCCAAGGGCTAACGCCGCAGAATGTAAGGAAGATATAGTGCGCGCCCTTGGCGGCAAGGTTGCCTGCGTAGGCAATGGATTCAACGATATAAAGATGTTTGATATAGCGGATTTGTCCATTGCCATCATGGACGGCGAGGGAGTGTGTGCCGGCCTGATAGCTCACAGCGATGTATTGGTGCGCAGCGCAGAGGAAGGCCTGGACTTGCTGCTTAAGACGGACAGACTTCGTGCGACTCTTAGGACATGATCTGGCATAGAAAGAAATATAATTGATAAAAACGATAACAGCCGACATGATATCATACCTGTGTATTTGTAATAAGCCAAAATAAATGCTATTATAAATACGGATAAAGAACCGGCTGAAACAAAAACCTCTTATTCTTATTTCTTACTTAAATTAATACAGCGGAGAAAGAAGCACTGCCATGCGGGGCAGTGCTTCTTTTTTGGCGCAAAATGTTGCCTTTTTGACATAGCAGCATCTGCTGCCATGTCCTCAGTAATATCGGCTATTGGGTCGCCTGTGCACTGCAAATAGGCCGCAGTGAAGGGAACACCGTTGGGGTCGGCAGGGTATACGCCCTTGGAGTGCATGGTGTAGTAACCCATTAGTCCCGCGGCTTCAATGTCCTTTAGTGTAGCATCGCGCAGGCACTGATGTATCATGGTGCCTATCATCTCCCAGTGGGCGATTTCTTCAGTACCTATGTCGTTACAGGTGGCCTTTACCCGGTTATCCGGCATGGAGAAGCGTTGGGTAAGGTAACGGCAGCCTGCGGCCAGTTCGCTGTCCGGTCCGCCGTACTGGGCCATGAGCGCCTTTGCCATGCGGGGGTTGGGAGTGGTGATGTTTACGGGGTATTCAAGCTTTTTCTGATAGATCCACATTTAGTCTTTTCCTCCTTAATCCCAGGGCCATTCGCTGCAAACGTAGCAGCCCGTAGCAGTCGCCGAGTGGCCGAAGTTCATAAGCGGGCCGTACTGCTCCTCATAGGCGGCAATGAGCTCCTTGAGCCGGGTTGAGTAGTAAAGGTAGTCGCTGCGGGCAGCGGCGTCCCCGGGGTGAGTGTCGAGATACAGGTTCAGCTCTACGGCAACAAACTGATATTCGCTTATGGTTTTAAGCAGTTCACATCTTGTCATGTCGTCCATTGCGGCCTCCTTACATTACAAGCTCAGGAAAGAGCGCGCCGTTGTTCAGAGCCTCGCAGGGGCAGAACCCCTGAAGGTAGGCCTGATCCGGGAAGTATGCGGCAGCAAGAGGAATGCTGCCTGCGGCCGATGCAAGGTTGACGCTGCTGTCCCAGCCGGAGCAGGGCTGGGTGCTTGCGGTGCCGGCAGCCACAAGTATTCCGCTGTCGGAGCAGACAGGCTCTGTGCAGCGGCATGTGTTGTTTTTTAGATTCACGGTTTTGCCTCCTTAGCGCCCTGTTACATGGTATTACAGGGCATTTATATATGGCATAATATGCAGGATATGTACGGTAAGGTTACAAAATAAAAAGAGCCGGGTATGACCGGCTCCTTGGCTGCGGTTTTTTGCGTTATGCGGCGGCCTGATCCGTTGTGGCCGCGCCGTCCTGCTCTGCGGGGGTCTCCGCCGTCGCGGCCTCAGTTGCCGGGGTCACGGCGGGCGCGGTGTAGGTAACGGAGGGGATAAAGGAGAGCGCCATATACTCTTCGCCTGCGGTGGAGTCCAGGTCGATGTGAGCTATGGTAAACTGTACATCGGTCTTAGAGCCTTCCTTCAGAGCAGCCTCATGGTAGAACAGGCGGAAGCTGCCGTCCTTGAGCCGAACCAGCAAGCCTATGGGCTTTTCGGGTGAAGCTACCGTCTCGGAAGCTGAGGCTTCCTCCTCGGTTTTCTTTTTCTTATCCTTCTCGGAAGCGTCATCTTCCTTGGCCTTCTCTATCTGTACGGATACGTTGGGGAAGCCGTTGAGGTATACCACGCGGAAATCGCCCTCGGTAATCCACTCTGAGTAGCTTGCCCAGTTATTGCCGGACATGGATTCCATTGTCAGGGCGGGGCTGCCCTCGGTGTAGCTGACGAAGGAGCCGGCAGGCGTGGCGGCAGTCTCGGCGGCGGCAGCTTCGGTTTTCTTTTTATCCTTGCTGTCCTTGCCGTCCTTGGAGGTATCCTCGGCGGGCTTGGGCTCGCCTATGGTGCCCTTTATATACGCGGTATTTACATTGGTGGCAAGTGTCTCCAGCAGCTGCTCACGGTTGGCAGAAAGGCTGTACAGCTCGGAGTTCAGGCTTGTAACGCCCTCCAGAGTGAGGCTGGGCAGGAAACGCTGAATATAGGGGGCGTAATCCTGATTGGACATATAGGCGGAAGCCGCGTCTACGGTGCCGAGGGCCAGGGCGCTGGTGCGGAAGTCCGCATATGCGTTTGCATCGGCAAAAGAGTCAAGTGCCGTGCGGAAGGCTGTGTCGCCGGTGCCGGAGGCTGCCTCCACAACGGCAGCTATTGCAGGACTTTCAATGCCGAACTTTGATAGCTCCTTTACCTGATCCGCGTTTGCAAGAGCCTCCGCGAACAACTTATCGGTAGCATTCATTGTTATTACCACGCAGCCATCGGCAACGGTCAACTGGGTAAGGTCATTCAGGAATGGGTGTATGCTGCGGCTGATCTTTACGTTGAGCGCGGAGGGCTCGATGTCAAAGCGGCCGCATACGAAGTTCATGGGCAAGCCCCAGCCGTTGCCCAGCTTTATGCTGTTTACGGAAATAGTGATGTCGGTATCGTCTACGGACACACCGCAGTTGGCAGATAGAGGAATGCGGACGCTGCCGAAGCAGGTAAGCTCAACATTTGCGGTAAGGGCATTGTTGTCGGTGGATATTCCCATGCCGGAGAGACGTATATTCTTGCCGGCCAATGCGGTATCCATCTTTTCCAGCTTCTCAATGGCGCCCGTCTGGTAGAGCAGCCACCACAGGTCGTTCTTATCAAGCTTTACGGACATTGTTTTATCCGCAGAGGAGAAGGCATAACGCTGTGTGAAGTCCATGGGCTGGCTCTGTACGCATTCGGTGATGTTATCGTACTCGGTACCGCACTTCTGGAGGTAAAGCAGGAAACCGGCGAACGCAGCTACGATGACCAGTATTACTGCAAGCACTATGAGCAGCGCTGTCTTTATGCGCTTTTTCCTTTGCTTTTTCTTCCTGCGCGCTTCGCGGGCGGCTTCTTTGCGTGCCGCGCGCTCCGCAGCTTCCTCGTCTGTAAGTATTCTTTCAGTTTCCCTTACGGGGGTATCGGTTTCCATAATTCAACTATCCTTTCATTGTTCCGGCACAGTACAAAGTGTGAGTTGGCCGGTGCAAATAAATAATGGTAACGACATATATAACTACATATATGTACATTGTGCATTTTATCACGTGAAGCCCAATCTAACAAGGGTGTAGTGAAAATTGACATATTTTGCCGGTGAAAAAGGACGAGAAACAGGAATAATGTCGTCGTTAACCGCAGAAAATAATTCCTATTAAAAAGGTGGGAATTATTGACACGGCAGGCTGGCAATGGTATACTTAGCCATAGAAAATCACAGTATACAGGTGGGAATTGAGGTGACGTGCCCATGAAGCTGTCTACAAAGGGCAGATACGGTCTGAAGGCCATGGTGGATCTTACCGTGGCATACGGCAGGGGATATGTGAGCATAGCTACTCTGGCACAGCAGCAGGGCATAAGCGAATCCTATCTGGAGCAGCTGATAGCCTCCCTGAAAAAGGCGGGCCTTGTTGAATCCGTAAGGGGAGCACAGGGCGGATACGCGTTGTCACGCAGGCCGGAGGATATAGATGTGGGGGAGGTACTGCGCGCACTTGAGGGCAGTACTTCCATAATGGGCTGCGTGGACGTGAACGGCGCAGGCTGCGACAATGCATGTAGCTGCAGTGCCAGGCCCCTGTGGCTCAAGCTGCAAAAGAGAATAGACGAGGTACTGGATACGACTACACTCGCCGATATGGCGGAGGACTATAAAACACAATTGAGACGCTTTGACAGCGCTCAGGAGAGGAAAAACTGACATGAGAAGAGTATATATGGACAACGCAGCCACAACGTCCCTTGCACCGGAAGTTCTGGAGCAGATGATGCCTTACCTTACCAACATATACGGCAACCCCTCCAGCGTGCATTCCTTCGGGCGGGAGGCAAAGGCGGGAGTGGACAAAGCCCGACAGCAGCTTGCCAAGGCCCTCAACGCAGAGCTGGACGAGATAATCTTCACCGGCTGCGGCACAGAGAGCGACAACACCGTGCTGCTGGGCGTTGCCGAGCGCTACAAGAGCAAGGGAAATCACATAATAACTACAAATATCGAGCACCACGCAATACTTCATACCTGCGAATACCTTAAAAAACATGGCTGCGAGGTGACCTATCTTCCCGTGGATGAAAACGGCATGGTAACGGCGGAGCAGGTAAAAAACGCCATCAGGGACAATACCGTACTGGTATCCGTAATGTTTGCAAACAACGAGGTGGGAACCATAATGCCCATTGCCGAGATAGGCAAAGTATGTAAGGAAAAGGGCGTGTTCTTCCACACGGACGCAGTACAGGCGGTAGGCCATGTGCCCATAGACGTAAAGGCCATGAATATAGACATGCTGTCGCTCTCCGCCCATAAGTTCCACGGGCCAAAGGGCGTGGGTGCGCTGTATGTCCGCCGGGGCATACGACTTCCCTCCCATATAATGGGCGGTGCGCAGGAGCGGGGCCGCAGGGCCGGCACCGAAAATACCGCAGGCATCGTTGGCCTCGGCGCAGCGATAGAGCTTGCATGTAGCAATATGGAAGAAAATGCCAGGCGCATGACTGCGCTGAGGAACAGGCTAATGGAGGGCATAGAGCATGAAATACCCTATGTAAAGCTCAACGGCCACCGCACAGAGCGCCTTCCCAACAATGTGAATTACAGCATAGAGTTCATAGAAGGAGAGTCCATACTGCTGATGCTGGATATGAACGGCATAGCGGCCTCGTCAGGCTCTGCCTGCACCTCCGGTTCGCTTGATCCATCCCACGTACTGCTGGCCCTGGGACTGCCCCACGAGATAGCACACGGTTCCGTGAGGCTTACTCTGGGTGACGACACTACCGAGGAGGATGTAGATTACGTAATAGAGGTACTGAAGAAGACCGCAGAGCGGCTTCGCGCCATGTCCCCCCTGTACAAGGGATAAAATAACAAAATAAAAGGAGAACAGCCATATGTATACCGAAAAAGTACTCGATCACTTCAGCCATCCCCGCAACATGGGCGAGCTTAAGGACGCAAACGGAGTAGGCATGGTAGGCAATGCCAAGTGCGGAGACATCATGCAGATGTTCCTTAAAATAGACGACGACGGCATAATTGAGGACGTGGGCTTTAAGACCTTTGGCTGCGGCGCTGCCATAGCCACCAGCTCCATGGCCACAGAGATGATAAAGGGTAAGAGCATAAACGAGGCGCTGAAGCTCTCCAACGCCGCGGTAGTTGAGGCGCTGGAAGGACTGCCCCCCCAGAAGATACATTGTTCCGTGCTGGCAGAGGAGGCGGTAAAGGCCGCCCTCGAGGATTATTATAAGCGCAAGGGCCTCGAAATGCCAGAGGAACTTAAGAAAAAGGCAGAGCACAAGGACGTACACGAGGTTCAGGAATAAAGTCTGGCAGTGCATACATAACTTAACATAGTTGCCTTGCTCCTTTGTGGGAAGAATAAGCCTGAAAGGAGTGAGGCTTTTTTATGAAGACCGTATCGTTTATGGCGGGAATGGCAGCCGGCATGGTAATGGCGGGCGCGGCGCTGTCCGCAGCATACCCCGATGTACCCAAGAGAATGGGAAGGGATGCCAAAAAGATGGTTCGCTGTGGCAGACGCATGATGAACAGCGTGCTCAAATAAGGCCGCAGACCGGCGAAAAGATGACCTGTTTGTGAATAACGGGTCATTTTTTGTGTAATGCCTCTTTGCCGGTTTACAAAAATATGGTAAAAAGGGTATAATTTAGGTGAATGGAGGGTTCAAGATTATGGGCGACCAGACAAACGAAACCGTACACTTCAAGATCCAAAAGGAACGTACCAAAGCTGGCGACGTGCTCATGCGGGTATATGAGGCCATGTCAGAGAGGGGCTACGATCCCGTCAACCAGATAGTTGGCTACCTGATCTCCGGCGACCCTACATACATCACCAGCTATAATAACGCCAGATACCTTATACGCATGCTGGAGCGGGACGAGCTTCTGGAGGAGCTGGTAAAGTATTATGTGGAGTCCCACGGCCCTACCATCAGTTGACAAAGACACACAAGGTTTTAGGAGCCAAACAGCACGGCATAACCGCGTCGTCCTCATTTGAAATACATCCAGTATTTCTGCACTCGTCCTCCTTGTTCTGCCATGCTCTTTGGCTTCTAAAACTCAAAGACCCCAAAGAGCTTGTTTTGAGGGCGATCCAAGGCCGAGGAGCGCAGTACTACTGGATGTAATACAAGCGACGAGAACGCAGGAGCGTCCCAAAACAAGCCTTTAGGGCTTGTGTGCTCTTGTCAACTGATGGTATAGAAGGCGAATAAGCGACATAAAATACGCCGCGTGTTTTTCGCGGCCTTTTTAAAGAATAATTTAAGGAATAAAACTGATATTATGATGAGAGTGCTTGCCCTTGACATAGGGGATAAACGCATAGGAGTGGCGGTGAGCGATCCGCTGGGCATTACCGCCCAGGGCCTTGAGACCTACACCCGGACGGGCGACCTGGATAAGGACACTGACTACCTTATAGCGCTGGCCAACAAATACAAGCCGGTGCGGCTGCTTTTCGGTATGCCCCGCAATATGGACGGAAGTTACGGCTTTGCAAGCGAAAAGGTTAAGGAATTTGCTGCAGCTATGTGCGAAAAGTGGGACGGAGAGCATGCCTTCTACGACGAGCGGCTCACTACCGTTCAGGCGGAAAGGGTGCTGTACGAGGCCGAGATGGATTGGCGCAAGCGACGTAAGGTGATAGACAAGCTGGCGGCTGTGGTAACTCTGGAAGGCTACCTTGCTACCAACCCAAAGCTTTGACAGGGAGATGAAAAGATGAAAGACAGGAATATAATAGATCAGATAGGCGAAGACGTAGTGCTGCTGGATGAGGACGGAAAGGAGAACACCTTCGAACACATACTTACCTTTATGTATGAGGGTGAGAAATATGTAGCGCTTTCTCCCATTGCGGATGAGGAAAGCGCTATGGACAACGATGAGGCGGAGGTGGTGCTGTTCCAGATAACCAGCGAAAACGGAGAGGATACCTACGTCAGCATAGACAACGAGGTGCTGCTGGACGAAGTATTCGCCGAGTTTCTCGACCTCATGGACGAAATAAACGAGGAAGAGGACAAGGAATAGGCCGATTTAAAAAAAAGCCGCAAAGCTGCGGTTTTTTTATTTTTATTGTTGCATATAAAGCGGACTTCATGGTATACTCATGCTCGTATGGATATGCGAATGGAACGCATATATCACACACCCGGATGGACCGGCGGTTCGTGCCTGTGACATGGGTTGCCCGTGCGGGAAGAAGTCCGGGGAGGAATAAATAACGAGGAGGATCATAAAATGTCAGTTATTTCCATGAAACAGCTTCTTGAAGCAGGCGTACACTTTGGTCATCAGACCCGCCGTTGGAACCCCAAGATGAAGGAATACATCTTCACCGAGCGCAACGGCATCTACATCATCGACCTTCAGAAGACCGTTAAGAAGGCTGAGGAAGCCTATAATTTCGTCCGCAGCGTTGCTGAGGCGGGCGACAGCATTCTGTTTGTCGGAACCAAGAAGCAGGCTCAGGAATCCATTGAGCAGGAAGCTAAGCGCTGCGAGATGTTCTATGTAAACCAGCGTTGGCTGGGTGGCATGCTCACCAACTTCAAGACTATCCAGACCCGTATAGCAAAGCTCCGCAAGATCGAGAAGATGGAAGCGGACGGCGACTTTGCGTATCTCCCCAAGAAGGAAGTTATCAAGCTCAAGGCCGAGCAGGAAAAGCTGGAAAAGAACCTTTCCGGCATAAAGGATATGAAGAAGCTCCCAGGCGCCATGTTCGTAGTTGACCCGCGCAAGGAGCACATCGCCGTCATGGAAGCCCGCGCTCTGGGTATCCCCGTAGTAGCTATCGTTGATACCAACTGCGACCCCGATGAAGTGGATTACGCTATCCCCGGCAACGACGACGCTATCCGCGCGGTCAAACTCATCGCCTCCAAGATGGCTGACGCCGTACTGGAAGGCCGTCAGGGTGAGCAGATGATAGACGCAGCAGCCGAAGAAGAGGCCGCTGGCGACGATTTTTAATCTTAAACGATACTTTTAACAGGAGGTCAAGCATATATGTTTACCGCTAAAGACGTAATGGCTCTGCGCGAAATGAGCGGCGCCGGCATGATGGATTGCAAGAAGGCCCTCACCGCCTGCGAAGGCGATATGGACAAGGCAATGGATTATCTTCGCGAGAAGAGCCTTGCTGCTTCCGCAAAGAAGGCTGCCCGTATAGCTGCCGAGGGTATTGTAAGCAGCTATGTTACCGATGACCACAAGGTCGGCGCTATCGTAGAGGTCAACTGCGAGACCGACTTCGTCGCCAAGACCGACGACTTCAAGGCTCTGGTAAACAGCGTTGCCAAGCTGGTAGTTGAAAAGAACCCCGCCGATGTAGACGAGCTGATGGCTCTGGACTGCGGCGACGGCACCGTTGCCGAGATGGTCAACCGCGCAGTTGCCAAGATAGGCGAAAAGATAACCATTCGCCGCTTTGCCCGCATGGAGGGTCAGCTGGTGGATACCTATATCCATCTGGGCGGCAAGATCGGCGTTATCGTAGCCGCCAAGACAGCGGATGCCGAGAAGGCCAGGCCCGCCGTACATGATGTAGCGATGCACATCGCCGCCGCGAAGCCCGGCGTGCTCCATCGCGACGAGGTGGATCCTGCCGATCTGGACAAGGAGCGCGAGATACTGCGCGCCCAGGCTCTGAACGACCCCAAGCCCAAGCCCGCAAACATCATCGAGAAGATGGTGGAAGGCCGTATCGCCAAGTACTACAAGGAGGTTTGCCTGCTTGAGCAGCCCTTCGTAAAGAATCCCGATCAGAGCATTGAGCAGATGCTCAAGGAGCACGGTGATGTGGAGCTGGTAGCCTTTGTCCGCTTTGAGATGGGTGAAGGTCTCCAGAAGCGCCAGGATAACTTCGCTGAGGAAGTTATGGGCCAGATGAAGAAGTAAGATATGATTTTAAAAGGAACACCTTTCGGGTGTTCCTTTTTTGTTATATAATGTATCTGGTGAAAATCGGTCCAGACCGTAATAATAGTTTTAAGGAGCAGAAAAATGCTGAAATACAAGAGAATATCACTTAAGCTTTCCGGCGAAGCCATGGGCGGCGCACAGGCTGTGGATTTTGACAAGGCGGAGGCTATAGCGAGACAGGTGGCGCGGCTTCACGAGCTTGGAGCAGAGATAGGCATAACCATCGGCGGCGGCAATATATGGCGTGGCCGCAGCTCCGGCGATATGGACCGCAACAGGGCGGATCAAATGGGTATGCTGGCGACTGTCATAAACTCTCTTGCCGTTCAGGACTGCCTGTTGAAGCTGGGGGTCCCTGCCGTGGTGATGTCCTCAATAGATATGCCAAGAATAGCGGATAGCTATTCCTCCCGGGCCGCACACGCCGCACTCGATGCGGGCAAGGTAGTCATATTTGCAGGCGGCAGCGGTCTGCCATTCTTCTCTACCGATACCGCAGCTGCCCTCAAGGCCGCCGAGATAGGCGCGGACGCAATGCTCCTTGCAAAGAACGTGGACGCGATATATTCCGACGACCCCAAAAAGAACCCGAACGCCGTAAGGTATTCGCACCTCACCTACGACGAGGTCATTGAACGTGAACTTAAGGCTACCGACCTTACCGCCATAACCCTCTGCAAGGAGCAGAATATACCTATACTTGCCTTCGCCATGGCGGACCCGGACAACGTGGTAAAAGCCGTTCAGGGCGAGAGCATAGGTACGCTGATAGACAACGTGAAGTAAGGTATAAAGCGGGCGATACTGTGAACAATCTCTAATTGGGGATTGTGCGAAACAGGCATTTCCTGTAAAATATAGCTGAGCTTTTTATAAGATAAACTTTCAGGAGGTTCAAATATGGACGCTGTCGCAACCGCAAAAGAAAAAATGACCAAAACCGTAGCCGCTTTGGAGCGTGACCTCGGAACCCTCAAGGCCGGGCGTGCGAACCCCCAGGCCCTTGACCGCATAATGGTTGACTATTACGGCTCTCAGGTGCCGATAAACCAGCTGGGCAATATATCCTCCCCCGAGGCGAGGCTGCTGGTCATCTCCCCCTATGACGCCACTATGATAAAGGAAATAGAGAAGGCTATACAGAAGTCCGACCTGGGCATCAATCCCAGCAACGACGGCCGCCTCATACGTCTCGTATTCCCCGAGCTCACCGAGGAGCGCCGAAAGGAGCTTGTAAAGCTGGTGCGCAAGAAGGGCGAGGAGTCTAAGGTAGCTATACGTTCTATCCGCCGCGACGCCATCGATACCATTAAGAAGGCCAAGAAGGACGGCGATATAACTGAGGACGACCAGAAGCGCCAGGAAGAGCAGGCCCAGAAGGCTACCGATGAGTTCATAAAGAACATTGACAAGGTCATTGCTGATAAGGAAAAGGAGATAATGACGGTTTGATATCCGTACTTGGATACGAGCTTGGAAGGGCGAAAGAGCTGCTGGAAGCCGAAGGATACAGCGTGAGATGCGTAGAGACCCGCAGCCGCAAGGGACTTAACGGCAACGAAAAACGGGTGATAAGGCAGCGTACTGATGGCAATGCGGTTGAGCTCATATGGGCCCTGTTCAAAACAGACTGCGAATATGGGGGATAGCGGTTAGTTCCGCATCCCCTTTTGTATCGGAGGATATTTTTACACAATGGCAAAGATACAGCCTCAAAGCGTAGGCTTGGCGCCGGAGCTGCCACGGCATATAGGCATAATAATGGACGGCAACGGCCGTTACGCCACGCGGCGGGGTCTGCCGAGAAAGCTTGGCCACCGGGCAGGAATGGAACGGCTGCGGGGGCTTATACGTTTTTCATCGGATATAGGTATTGAGGTGCTGTCGCTGTACGCCTTTTCCACCGAAAACTGGAAGCGGCCCAAGGAAGAGATAGGGGCGCTGTTCGATCTTTTTCTGGAATACTTTATAAGCGAACTGGACGACCTGGATAAAAACAACGTCTGCATACGCATAATGGGCGACATGTCCGCATTTCCGGAAAAAATGGGCCAGGAGACGGACGAGGCCATGTACAAAACCAGAAACAATACCGGCCTGAAGCTCAATATTGCATTGAACTACGGCAGCAGGGCAGAGGTGGTACGCGCCTGCAATACCCTTATTGAGCGCGGAAAGCCCGTAGACGAAGCTGATCTTATGAACGCCCTGTATACCGCAGGACTGCCGGATCTTGACCTGATAATCCGTACGGCGGGAGAGCAGCGATTATCCAACTTCATGCTGCTTCAGGCGGCATACGCCGAGCTTGTGTTCACGGACGTGACATTTCCCGAGCTTACGGACGAAAAATACGCGGACTGCATAAGGGAATACCAGCGGCGCACCAGAAGGTTCGGCGCGGTGACGGAATAAATCATAAAAAGGAGAAGCGGCGTAATGGATAGCGGCAGGAAAACCAGAGTAATAGTAGGCGTGTTGCTGGGGTTGCTTTTCGTGGGCATAGTGGCTCTCGGCAGCATATTCCGCACCGTGGTATTTACCGTGGCGGCGGTGATAGCGGTATATGAGATGTCCAACATGATCTATAAAAAGACGGAAAAGAACATATTCGCGGCGCCCGCATACATCTTTGCGGCGCTGTGCTTCCCCGTAGCCTCATTTCCGGCGGCCCTGGCGGCGAGGATGAGCGCCGCTACCGCCATAATGCTCCTCGGGGCGCTGTGCCTGATGCTCATCGCGGCGGAGAGGGTATTCAATAAGCTGCGCACCACGGAGGAGAGCATATACTCCGCGTTCATGCTCATATACCCCATGTCGCTGTTTGGGATGCTGGCGCTGATAATGCCCGCCGACGGGCTCGTATCGCCCAAAAACGTGGGCCTGCTGCTGGTATTCATATGCCCGCTCATGGGCGATATGCTGGCCTATTACATAGGCTCCTCCATGGGCAAGCGAAAGCTTTGCCCCGAGATAAGTCCTCATAAGACGGTTGAGGGAAGCTATGGAAGCTTTCTTGGCGGCCTGCTGGGCGGCTTTGTATGCTTCCTGCTGCAATTCATATGGGGGCTGCGCCTGCCAATACTTCCCATGCTGCTCGTAGGTATTATCTGCGGCGGGGTAGGGCAGATAGGCGACCTGTTTGCGTCCGTCATAAAACGCTGGGCAGGGGCAAAGGATTACGGCAACATATTTCCCGGCCATGGCGGGGTGATAGACAGGTTGGACAGCGTGCTCATGTGCGCACCGGTGGTGCTGTGTTACGTATGGCTCAGTATGCTGGGCTAAAGGAATGTAATAATGAAGAATATAGCTGTTTTGGGCTGCACAGGCTCCATAGGCAGGCAGACCCTTGACGTTATCAGGGCTAATCCGGATAAATTCCGGGCGGCCGTGCTTTGCGCGGGCAGAGATGCAGACGCCATGTTTAAAGCGGCGGAGGAATTCCGCCCGGATTATATTGCCATGGCGGACGAGGCTGCGGCGGATAAGCTCAGGCAAAGCGGAATAAAGGCAAAAATAGCCGGCGGTGAACAGGCGGTGCTGGAAGCGGCGGCCTATGAGGGCGCCGACATAATAGTAAACGGCATAAGCGGCTTTTCAGGAATGAAGCCGCTGCTTGCAGCGCTGGAAGCGGGCAAAACCGTTGCCCTTGCAAACAAAGAAAGCATCGTCTGCGCTCACGACCTGGTAAATGCCGCGCTGAAAAAGGGCGGTGCCATAATACCGGTGGACAGCGAACAGAGCGCCATATTCCAGTGCATGGCGGCGGGAAACCACGGCGAGATACAAAGGCTCATACTTACGGCCTCCGGCGGTCCCTTCAGGGAATATACAAAGGAACAGCTCAAAACCGTCACGCCGGAGCAGGCAGGGCATCACCCAACCTGGAAAATGGGCAGAAAGATCACTATAGACTCCGCCTCCTTTTTCAACAAGGGCCTCGAGATAATGGAGGCGAGCTATCTTTTCGGCATACCCGGGGAAAGGATAAGCGTATTGGTACACCCGGAGTCCATAGTGCATTCCATGGTGGAATACACGGACGGATGCAATATGGCACAATTATCTAGGCCCGATATGCGGCTTGCAATACAATATGCGCTGACATACCCGGAGAGGACTCCCGGCGAGTTTGGAAGGCTTCGCCTTGAGGACATGGGCAAAATAAGCTTCTATGCGCCTGATACCGATAAGTTCCCGGCGATACCCATGGCGTATGAGGCGCTGCGCGAAGGAAGAAACCTGCCCATAGTGTATAACGGCGCAAACGAGGCGGCGGTGGATATGTTCATACGGGGCAAGATACGCTTTGACGAGATAGCCGACGTGGTCGGATACGCCATGAGCAGGGCGGACAGGGGGAATATACTCTCCCTTGAGGACATAATAAAAACAGACAGGCAGGCGAGAAGGCTTGCATTTGAGAAAGGAAACGCATAAATGACGCTGTTGTCAATTGTTGGCGCGCTGCTGGTGCTTACGGTGCTGGTATTCGTACACGAACTTGGGCATTTTTACGCGGGCAAAAAGCTTGGCTTCAGAATAGACGAGTTCGCCATAGGAATGGGCCCTGTGGTGTGCAGCAAGGAGAAAAACGGTACCCGCTTCGCGATACGGGCGCTGCCCATAGGCGGCCTATGTGCCTTTCACGGTGAGGATGAAGGTGTATCCGATCCCGAGTGCTTCAATGCGCAGCCGGTATGGAAGCGCATGATAGTGGTGCTGGCCGGCCCGTTTATGAATATACTTCTGGCAGTGGTGCTGGCCGTGATCATACTTATGACCTACGGCGAGTATATGCCGATGATAAACGACTTTACCGCAGAGAACACCCCGGCGGAGGCCGCGGGCATACAGGTAGGCGATATCATAACCGAGATAGACGGCAAAAGCATAACCTACTATGCGGAATGCACGGATTACATACAGCAGGCTGATCCTGCGAGAATAGAGGTTACCGTACGACGTGACGGCATGGATGTGACTCTTACTGCCCGCGACATATACGACCCCGAAAGCGGAAGCAACAGGCTGGGCATATACATCTCCCCCGAAAGGCTGCGCTACGGCCTGCTTGAGGCTGCGACAAATTCGGTACGTTACACCTGCTATATTGTAAAAGAGATGTTCAAGGTGCTGGGCGGCCTGTTCACAGGAAGCGTTACCTCCGACGACGTCGCCGGGCCGGTGGGAACCATAAGCATAATAGGTCAGGCGGTGAGGGCCGGCTTTGAGGTGGTGCTGCGTCTCGGAGTGCTTATCAGCATCAACCTTGGCATAATGAACATACTGCCCATTCCGGCGCTGGACGGCGGAAGGTTTTTGTTCATGGTCATAGAGGCGGTTCGCGGCAAGCCCATACCTCCCGAGAAGGAGGGAATGATACATATGGCGGGGCTGGTGCTGCTCTTCAGCCTTATGATACTGCTTACGGTAATGGACGTAAGAAAGCTGTTTTAGCCGCATAGCGGCAGACCGATTTGTGGGGGAAGGATGAAAAAAACAAGAAAAGTTATGGCAGGGGCGGTGCAGATAGGCGGCGGCGCCCCCGTCACCATACAGTCTATGACCAATACAGACACGGCGGACACGATAGCTACCGCCGATCAGATATTGGCCCTTGAGGAGGCGGGCTGCGAGATAGTCCGCTCTTCCGTGTACAATGAGGCATGTGCAAAGGCAATACCCGAGATAAAGAGCAGGATACACATACCACTCGTCGCGGATATACATTTTGATTGGAGGCTCGCCATAGCCGCCATGGAAAACGGCGTGGACAAGTTGCGCTTCAATCCCGGCAACATAGGCGGAGAGGAAAACGTAAAAAGGCTGGTGGATTGCGCCAAGGCCCATCATGTTCCCATGCGCATAGGGGTAAACGGCGGCTCTGCGGAAAAGGAGCTCCTCCGAAAGTACGGAGGCTCAAAGCCGGAAGCGCTGGTTGAGAGCGCGCTGAAGCACGTCCGCATGCTGGAAAAACAGAGCTATTATGACATGGTCATATCTATTAAATCCTCCAACGTGCCCAATACAATTGAGGCTTACAGGCTTATGAGCAGGGAGTGCGATTACCCCCTGCATATAGGTGTTACGGAAGCTGGCGGCGGTGAAATGGCCCTTGTAAAGGCTGCGGCCGCCATGGGCGCCCTTCTTGTGGACGGCATAGGGGATACCATGCGCGTATCCATGACCGGCGACCCTGTACAGGAGGTTTACGCAGCGAAGGAGATACTGAAGGCCATGGGCCTCAGAAAAGAAGGAGTGGAAATAGTCAGCTGCCCGACCTGCGGCAGAACCTGCACCGATCTTCTCAGCGCTGCCAACAGGGTAGAGCATGAGCTTTCCAGCCTGATACCCAAGGGAAAGTACCTTAAAGTAGCCGTGATGGGCTGTATTGTAAACGGCCCCGGCGAAGCGGCTGAAGCCGATATAGGCGTGGCCTTCGGCAAGGGCGGCTGCGCCCTGTTCAAGGGCGGCAAGCTCTTCAGGACAGTTCCTCTGGAGGCCGCCGTAGACGAACTCATAACCGAGGCGAAGGCCATGATGGAATAGACTATGGAACAGAAGCTTTTGACTATATTTGAAAAATACGGCCTTGGAGACGGCGAGATAACAGATGCAGGACTGAACAAGCGTGAAAATCTGCTGACTGTTACCGTGCGGTGCGGCCATATAACCAGCGCCGAAAACATAGCCTGTCTTGAGAGGGAGCTTTGCGCCCTCATGCCGGGCTGCCGCACAAAGGTAATAATCAGGTGCGGCGGGCTTTCGGGGCTGCTGTCCGCCTGCGACGAGGATACGCTGAACATACTCAAAAAGACATGGTGCGACATACTTCCGGTATGCCGCCCCGCGATACACAGCTCCGTCTGGGATTATGAGGGCGGCACGCTCAGGGTGAGGATACCCGGGCAGGTGTTCGAGCTGGTCTCGGATCCGAGACATAGGGAAACGGTAAAATCATATTACCTCGATCGGTATGGCATAGAGACTGACATAGAGCTTACAGCGGACGATACCATGGAGCTGACGCTGCCCAAGGAAGAGGAACGGCCCTCCTGGCAGCCTAAAAAGGCTGCGGAGGCCAAGAAAAAGGCACTCCCCGACAGGGCGGATGCGATATATGGCAAGCCCATAAAAAAGACCGCCATAATCCAGCAGCGCGACGTGGACGAGACTATGGGCTACGTCACAATAAAGGGCGAGATACTAACCCTGGAGACTACAAAGCAGAAAAACGGCAGGACTATACTGACATTTGCCATAAGCGACCATACAAACACGCTTCCCTGCAAGATGTTTCTCGAGGAGGGCGAGAATGGCATCGTCGATACCATAGCCGGCATACAGAAAAAGAAGGATATACTTATCGTCGCCGGAAAGTATATGATGGATCAGTGGCTCAGGCGAATGTGCGTATTCCCGCGGGACGTGGGCTGGGAGCCAAGAGCGGTGCGCACGGACAAGTCCGAGGAGAAGCGCGTAGAGCTGCATCTTCATACCAAGATGTCCAGCATGGACGGCCTGACAGACGTTAAGGAAGCCATAAAGACCGCAGCCCGCTGGGGCCATAAGGCAATAGCAATAACGGATCACGGCGTGGTACACGCCTTCCCGGATGCGGTGGCACAGGCAGACAAGCTGAAAAAGGACGGCAAGGACATAAAAATACTGCTGGGCGTCGAGGGATACCTCATGCCCGACAGCGAGCTTATAAAGCGGCCGGAGCAATACGTGGCGATAGGAGTGGTAGCATATCCCGGCGTAAAGGAGGACGACGTATTCGAGATAGCCGCGCTGCGCTTTGACGAGAGCGGCGAAAAGGAAGGCTTATCCATAATAGTCAACAGCGGCGCGGCGCTGACCGATGCCATGGCCCAGGAGACAGGGCTTACACGCGAAATGATAAACGGCGGCGTGAGCCTGAAGGACGGGCTGAAGCAGCTGTATGACTTTATAGGCGATGGAGTGAAGGTGATACACGACCCGCTGGAGCTGAACAACCTCAGGCAGCACGGCCTGCGCTTTGATATGGAGCTGGACGCGCACTGCGTAAGCACCTCCATGCTGTTTCATTACCTGCACAGGGAAAGCAAGCAGACGGATATGAGGACTGCGGCGGAGGCGCTGGGCGTGGAGCATTGCGGCGGCAGAGCTATGGAAAGGGCGAGGACTGCGGCAAAGATAATGAACGCCGTACTGTCCGAGATGACCGCAAAGAACATAGAAAAGCTGCCGCTCATAGACGCGGTTCCCAAGGAAAAGGGAAAGGGCCGCAGGCTCACCTACCATATAATCATAATGGCCAGGAACCACGAGGGCCTTATGAACCTTTACCGCCTCGTGTCATATGCTCACCTCGAGCACCTGCGCAAGGTACCGCAGATACCCAGAAGCCTTCTCAATATGCACCGTGAGGGCATTATAGTAGGCTCCGCCTGCGAGGCAGGAGAGCTGTTCCGGGCGGTGCTCAGGGGGGAGAGCGAGGAAAAGCTCATGTCCATAGCGGACATGTACGACTATCTCGAGATACAGCCCATAGGCAACAACGCCTTCCTTATGCGAAACGGCACAGTGGACACGGAGGAAGGGCTTCGCGATCTCAACCGCAGGATAGTAGCCCTGGGCGACAGGATGGGCAAGCCTGTGGTGGCCACGGGGGACGTACACTTCCTGGAGCCGGACGACGCGCTTTTCCGCAGCATAATAATGCACGCAAGAGGCTTTGACGACGCGGAGCAGCAGGCCCCCCTATACTTCAAGACCACGGATGAGATGCTGGAGGAATTCTCCTATCTGGGCGAGGAAAAGGCGAGGGAGGTAGTAATAACCAACCCCAACATGATAGCCGACAGCTGCGAGAGAATGAAGGCATTCCTGTCAGAAAAGGGCACCTATGCCCCCACGTTCCCCGGCGCAAACGACGAGCTGAGGAATATGGCGCTGAAGAAGGCTCACGAGATATACGGGGACGAACTGCCGGAGGTGGTGCAGAAGCGCCTTGATAAGGAACTGAATTCCATCATAGGCAACGGCTATTCCTCGCTGTACCTTATGGCACAGCGCCTTGTACACAAGTCAAACAGCGACGGGTATCTCGTCGGTTCCCGAGGCTCAGTAGGCTCTTCCTTCGTGGCCAACATGGCGGGCATAACCGAGGTAAACGCATTGCAGCCCCACTATGTCTGCCCCAACTGCCGGCACAGCGACTTCGACATAGACCGTACCAAGTATGCCTGCGGCGTAGACATGCCGGATAAGGACTGCCCCATCTGCGGCGCAAAATACAAAAAGCTTGGCTACGAGATACCCTTCGAGGTGTTTCTGGGCTTCAAGGGCGACAAGACCCCGGATATAGACCTTAACTTCTCAGGGGATTATCAGCCTGTAGCGCATAAGTATGTTGAGGTGATGTTCGGGGAGGGCCACGCCTTCCGGGCCGGCACCATATCCGGCGTAAAGGACAAGATAGCCTACGGCTACGTCCGTTCCTACTGTGAGGCAAACGGCATAAACGCCAGCAAGGACGAGATGGACCGCATGGTGCAGGGCTGCACAGGAGTTAAGAAGACTACCGGCCAGCATCCCGGCGGCATAGTCATAGTGCCAAAGGAAAACGATATAATGGAGTTCACCCCGGTGCAGTACCCGGCGGACCGCAGCGAGGGCGATACCATAACCACCCACTTCGACTTTCACGCCATGGACGATAGGCTGGTAAAGCTGGATATACTGGGCCACGATGATCCGACGGTGCTGAGAATGCTGAAGGATATTACCGGCTTGGATCCACAGACAATACCCCTTGACGACCCTGAAACCATGAAGATATTCCGCACCAGCGAGCCTCTGGGCGTGACGCTGGACGAGCTGGACTGCGATGTGGGCAGCATAGCAATACCCGAGTTCGGCACCACCTTCGTGCGGCAGATGCTCAAGGACACACGCCCGACTACAATGGAGGAATTGCTCAGGATCTCCGGACTTTCCCACGGTACCGACGTATGGCTGGGCAACGCTCAGGAGCTGGTATTGAGCGGCACCGCGACACTGTCGCAGGTAATATGCACCCGAGACGATATAATGAACTACCTTATACTCAGAGGCGGCGACCCATCCATGTCCTTTAAGACTATGGAGAGCGTCCGCAAGGGCAGAGGCCTTACCCCTGAGATGGAGGAGCATATGCGCTCCATAGATACGCCTCAGTGGTTCATAGACTCCTGCAAAAAGATAAAGTACATGTTCCCCCGCGCCCACGCAGCGGCCTACGTCATGATGGCCTTCCGAGTGGCCTACTACAAGGTGCATATGCCCCTCGCCTTCTATTCCGTTTACTATACCGTCCGAGCGGACGCCTTTGACATAGCCCAGGCGGAGGGCGGCGCCCAGAAGGTGCTTGCCAACATAAACGCCATAAAGAAAAAAGGCAACGATGCGGATAAAAAGGAAGAAGACCTGCTGACGATACTGGAGGTGGTCTTTGAAATGAACAAGCGCGGCATAGAGCTGCTGCCTGTGGACCTGTATAAATCCAAGGCCAGCCAGTTCATAATAGAAGACGGCAAGATACGGCCGCCCTTCTCATCGGTGGCGGGCGTGGGAGCCAACGCCGCCATAGGCATAGCCGAAGGCGCAAAGGGCGGCGAGTATACCTCCATAGAAAATTTTCAGGCCCGCACCGGCGCCAACTCCGCAGTGATAAAGGCGCTTGCGGAGATAGGCTGCCTGAACGGGCTGCCCGAGACGGATCAGCTCTGCCTGTTTTAAAGAAGCCGGTATGTGCGGCGCTTTGATGCGAAATAATATGCTTGCATTATAGTGCCGCATATGGTACAATTTTGCTGTTGGTATATGGCAAGTTTGCTGTATTTTAGTTTTCAAGTAAGAGTGGGCGCGTCCTGCTCTTTTGTTTTGAATAGCGGAGGAATATAATGAAAACCACCCAAACAGTGGACGATCTTCTCCGGCCGGTAGTTACAGGCATGGGCTACGAGCTGGATGAGGTAGAGTTTCAGAAGGAGCAGGGTAATTGGGTGCTCACCCTGTACATAGAGCATCAGGACGGAAGAAGCGCCACCATAGACGACTGCGAGGCGGTGAGCCGGGCCGTAGACCCCATATTGGACGAAGCAGACCCCATAGAGCAGGCATACTACCTCAGTGTGTCCTCAATAGGCATCGACAGGCCGCTCAAAAAGGATAGGGACTATCAGCGCAGCCTCGGCAGCCCCATTACGGTAAAGCTTTACGCTCCACTCAAGGGCAAAAAGGAGTATACGGGCGAGCTTTTGTCATATACGCCCGATTCCTTCACCATAAGCGTAAAGGGCGAGGAGATGACCTTCCAGAAAAAGGACGCTTCAAAGGTGCAGCCCTATATAGACTTCAAGGCTCTGGAAAAGGACCTTGACGAATTAGAAGCAGATTTTGAAAATATAGAGACAGAAGAGGAGAATTGACAATGAACGCCGAATTCATAGAGGCACTGAATGCCATAGAGAAAGAGCGCGGGATAAGCAAGGATATACTGATAGACGCATTTGAATCCGCATTGATAGCGGCATACAAGCGCAACTACGGCGCAGTGGGAAACGTCCGCGCCACAGTGGATAGGGATACGGGCGAGGTGCAGATATTCGCCTCCAAGACCGTCACCGAGACGGTGGAGAACCCCTATGCGGAGATATCTCTTGCCGAGGCGAAGAAAATCAATTCCCTCTATGAAGTAGGCGACGTTCTGGAGGAAGAGGTGGATCCCCGCAAGTTCGGCCGCATAGCGGCCCAAACCGCCAAGCAGGTGGTGGTTCAGCGCATTCGCGAGGCCGAGCGCGGCGTCATATTCGATGAATTCGTAGAGAAGGAAAACGAGGTGCTTACCGCTATAGTTCAGCGGGTAGAGAAGAACGGCATCTATGTAGAGCTGGGCAAGACAGACGGCTTCCTTGCCGCCTCCGAGACCATAGCGGGGGAGACTTATAACACCAGCGACAGGCTGAAGGTTTACGTCCTTGAGGTGCGTAAGACCAACAAGGGCCCGCAGGTAATAGTTTCCCGTACCCACCCCGGCCTTGTTAAGAGGCTTTTCGAGCTGGAGGTTCCCGAGATACAGACCGGCATAGTTCAGATAAAGTCCATAGCGCGGGAGGCGGGCTTCCGCACCAAGGTGGCCGTTTATTCTTCCGACCCTCAGGTGGACGCCGTGGGCGCCTGCGTGGGCCAGAAGGGGATAAGGGTAGAGCGCATAGTAAACGAGCTGCATAACGAAAAGATAGATATAATAGAGTGGGATCCCGATCCGGCAGTATATATTGCCAAGTCCCTTAGTCCTGCCCGTGTTATGATGGTATACATCAACGAGGCGGAAAAGGCCGCGAAGGTGATAGTGCCAGACAATCAGCTTTCCCTTGCTATCGGCAAGGAAGGCCAGAACGTCCGCCTTGCCGCCAAGCTCACAGGCTGGAAGATAGACATAAAGAGCCAGAGCCAGGCCGAGGAGGACATGGATATAGCCGACGCCGACAGCGAGGCGGACGGCGGCTTCGAGGAATAGTTTTGGAGGATCAGCAATGCCTGCTAAGAAGGTGCCTATGAGAATGTGCGTGGGCTGCCGCGAGATGAAGCCAAAGAAGGAGCTGCTGCGCATAGTCCGCTCTCCCGAGGGCGAAATAAGCGTGGACCGCACCGGCAAGGTCTCCGGCCGCGGCGCGTACATATGCGCCAACGCGGAGTGCCTGAACAGGGCACGCAAAATAAAAGCGCTGGAAAGGGCGCTGGAGCACGGAATAGAGGACGAGGTTTTTTCAAGGCTCGCTTCGGAGATAACCGGCGATGCAGAATGACCGTCTGCGTACAGCTCTGGGCTTTGCGGCCAAGGCCGGGAAGTGCATATCCGGCGACTTTGGCGCGGAAAGAGCCGTGAAGGACAAAAAAGCCCTCATAATAGCCCTTGACAGCGGCGTGTCAGCCGCAACGCGGGAGCGCTACGAGGGAATGTGCCAAAGAGCCGGCATACCCTGCGTGTACCTCGAAGACCTTGGCAGGGCGATAGGAAAGGATAACCGCATGATAGCCGCGGTGACAGAGGCGGGCTTTGCCCGTATGATAGAAGAGACGTATAAGACTTCACAGCAAAAGTAACATACCGGGGGGTAATATCTATGGCAAACAAGACAATGGATTCCGCACGGGAATTTGAAACCCAGGCAAAGGAGCTTCTGGAGCGAGTAAAGCGAATGCAGAACGATCTGGGGGCGGCCCTTCAGTCCGTAAAGCGGGCGGAAAGCGAGCTTATAGATAAAGAAAAGCGCGCCGAAAAGGAACGCATGGAAAAAGAAAGGGCAGAGAGACTCCGAGAGGTCCTCACCAGCGAGGGCGACCTTGCCTTCCACGTAGGCGACGACAGGGCGGAGGAGCAGCCAGCCCCGGCAGAGAGCAAGAGCGAAGTAAATGAGAAGCCGAAGCCGGAGCCGGTGAAGGAGCAGAAGGCGGAGGAAAGCGTACAGCCAAAGGCGGAGGAACCTGCAATGGCGGATAGGAAGCCTGAAGAAAAGCCCGAGACAAAGGCGAAACCCGCACCGGCAAATAAGCCTGTACAGCAGCAGCGCCCGGCCTATGAGCGCAGGGAACCTCAGCGCAAAGAGGACGGCAGGCAGCAGAAGCCGCGCACTGACAGGCCGCAGCGACCCGCAGACCGCCCGGAGCGCACAGACAGACCTCAGCAGCGCCCCGTACAGGGAGGCTACCAGCCTAAGCCGGCGGCCCGCACCATGGAATCCGCTGCGCCTTCCGTAAGGGATCAGGGCAAGAACCGGAGCCAGAAACCCCAGACAAGAGATGAGGAGCGCAAGGCGCCAAAGAATAAGAAAACCATTATGAAGGAAAACACCAGAGCAGCAGGCAGCTGGGACGACGACGCCCCAATGAGCCGCAAGCAGAAGCGCAAGCAGCAGGCGTTACATAAGCCGGAGCCGGTAAAGATCGACAAGGCCGTGCTGACTACCGAGACCATAACCGTAAAGGATCTTTCCGAAAAAATAGGCAAGCCTGTGGCCGAGATCATAAAAAAGCTGTTTATACTCGGCATAATGGCTACCATCAATCAGGAGATAGACTACGACACCTGCTCGCTCATCGCCGCTGATTACGGCATAGAGCTGGAGCTCAACATAGCCAAGACCGCCGAGGACGTGCTCAACGAGAGCGTTGAAGAGGCGGATTCCGAGGAGAACCTCGTACCACGCCCGCCGGTAGTTACCATAATGGGCCACGTGGACCACGGCAAGACCTCGCTGCTTGACGCCTTCCGTGAAAGCAGCATAACTGCAGGCGAGGCAGGCGGCATAACGCAGCATATAGGCGCGTATACCGTATCCTGCAAGGGGCGCACAATAACCTTCATAGATACCCCGGGCCATGAGGCGTTCACCTCCATGCGCGCCCGCGGCGCCCAGGTAACGGATATAGTAATACTGGTTGTGGCGGCGGACGACGGCATCATGCCGCAGACCATCGAGGCCATAAACCACGCCAAGGCGGCGAACGTTCCGATAATCGTCGCTATCAACAAGATAGATAAGGACACCGCCAACCCGGACCGGGTAATACAGCAGCTCACCGAGTACGGCCTTGTAGCCGAAGAGTGGGGCGGCGATACCATATGCGTGCCCGTTTCCGCGAAGAAGCGCATCAATTTGGATACGCTGCTCGAGATGGTACTGCTTCAGGCGGACGTTCTGGAGCTTAAGGCAAATCCCGACAGGGCGGCCCGTGGCACCATAATAGAAGCAGAGCTGGACAAGGGGCGGGGTCCCGTAGCTACCGTACTGGTACAGAACGGTACCCTCAAGATAGGCGATCCCATAGTTGCAGGCACAGCCTTCGGCCGCGTCCGCGCAATGATGGACGACAAGGGCCGCAGGGTGACCTCAGCCGGGCCGAGCCAGCCTGTAGAGGTACTGGGCTTTGGCGAGGTGCCCTCCGCAGGCGATGTAATGAACGTTGCGGAGGTAGATAAGCTGTCCCGGCAGGTAGCAGAGGAGCGCCGCGATAAGCTCAAGGCGGAGCAGATACGCAATATGTCCAAGGTATCCCTGGACGATCTGTTCAGCCAGATAGAGGCGGGCAACGTCAAGGATCTGAACATCATAGTAAAGGCAGACGTGCAGGGCACGGTAGAGGCCATAAAGCAGGCATTGGAGAAGCTCTCCAACGACGAGGTAAGGGTGCGCTGCATACACGGCGGCGTAGGCGCCATAACCGGCTCGGATATAGTGTTCGCCTCCGCCTCCAACGCGCTGGTGATAGGCTTTAACGTGCGCCCGGACGCCACGGCTCGCGAGGCCGCAGAACGCGAAAAGGTGGATGTGCGCACATACAGCGTCATCTACAACGTGATCGAGGATGTCGAGAACGCCATGAAGGGCCTGTTTGCACCCGTATACAAGGAGGTCGCTCTGGGTACTGCGGAGGTGCGCAATACCTTCAAGGTGTCAGGTGTCGGCACTATTGCGGGCGCATACGTCAAGGATGGCAAGATCACCCGTTCCGCTCAGGTGCGCGTAGTTCGCGGCGGCATAGTGCTTCACGACGGCAAGATCGCCTCCCTCAAGCGCTTTAAGGACGACGTCAAGGAAGTTGCGTCGGGCTATGAATGCGGTATCGGTATAGAAAACTTCAACGATATCCGCGAGGGCGACATGATAGAGGCCTACACCATGGAGCAGATAGAAAGATAATCAGGAGAGGCAGAAAAGATGTCCATTCGTTATGAAAGAATGAACGAGGAGATAAAGAAGACCATCAGCGAGATCATAAAGGACATGAAGGATCCTCGAGTCTCCGATATGACCACCATAATGTCAGTGGACGTGACCAACGACCTGAAGCAGGCCAAGGTGCTGGTAAGCGTTTACGACAAGGACGACGAGGTACGCAGGGGCACGGTGGAAGCCCTCAACCACGGCAGCAGCTTTATAACCCGCGAGCTGGGCAAGCGGATGCAGCTGCGCGCCCTGCCAAAGCTGAACTTCAAGCTGGACAACTCCATTGAGTATAGCGTGCATATTTCAGAGATTATAGACAGCCTGCACAAAAACGAAAAGTAGCTTGCTCTGGGCGGTGATGTGAAGCGTCATCGCCCGATTTTTTAGGAGGGAAGGCTTATGAAGGGCAGCATGGAGGAGATACTCCGCTTTGTAGAACAAAACGACGCTTTCAGCATAATATCCCACGTAGCGCCGGATGGGGATACCATCGGTTCGGGAACGGCACTGTCAAGGATACTGCGCAGGCTGGGCAAGCGTACGGAAAACGTATGCTGCGACCAAGTACCCGACGCGTATAAGTTCATACCGGGTGCTGAAGAGATACTGCTGCCGGAGGATGCCCGGGGCTTCGATGCGGTAATAGCGGTAGACTGCGCAGATAAGGGCAGGCTGGGCAGTGCCGAGGGTATATTCGACAGGGCGGGCGTGACGGCCAATATAGACCATCACGGTACCAACGCCACGTATGCCGATAATAATATGATTGAGGAGACTGCCGCCTGCGCAGAGCTCATATACAGGCTTGGCAGGGCGCTGGGGGCGGAGATAGACGCGGAGACGGCTAATTGCCTCTTTGCCGCCCTCGTGACAGATACCGGCTCCTTTGCCTATTCCAACGTAACGAGGGACACTATGGCCATAGCCGGCGAGCTTATTGCGTCAGGCGCTGATAATTCTCTCATAAACAGGCTGGTATATCACAACGAGCCGGCAGGCAAGGTGAAGATGCACGCTTACGCGCTGGAGAGGCTGCATTTATATTCCGAAGGGCGCATAGCCACAGCAATGCTTACGGAAAGTGAGATGGATCCCTTTGGCCCTGAGGCGTATACGGAGGGCATAGCCGAAAAGCTTCGGGATATAGATACGGTAGAGATAGCGGCGTTTTTGAGGCAGAAGGGAAAGGACGTAAAGGTAAGCCTTAGAGCTAAGAAATACGCCGACGTCGCCCGCGTGGCAGCCTCAAGAAAAGGGGGCGGCCATCCCAGGGCAGCCGGGTACACCGAATATGACATCACTGTGGCTGAGGCCGAAAGGATAGCGGTGCGGCTTGCCGGGGAGGAGCTTGAAGAATGCTGGAAGGAGTAGTAAACGTATTAAAACCGCCGGGAATGAGCTCCAGTGACGTGGTGACGGACATCCGGCATATATTCAACATGAAGCGGGTAGGCCATACGGGCACACTGGATCCCGGTGCGGCTGGCGTGCTGCCCATATGCATAGGACGGGCTACCAGACTCTTCGATTACCTTGTGGACAAGGAAAAGGAGTACATAGGCGAGATAACCTTCGGGCTGGCTACGGATACCCAGGACTCCTACGGCGCGCCGGAAGGACGCTCCGATGCTGTAGTTACCGGGGAGATGCTCATGGAGGCGCTGCCTAAGTTCACAGGCCCTCAAAAGCAGACCGCGCCTCTGTATTCGGCCCTTTCGGTGGACGGAAAGAAGATGTACAAGCTTGCCCGGCAGGGCGTTGAGGTGGAGCGCAAGGTTAGGGATATAAACGTGCCGGAGCTTTCGTTCATATCACAGACCGGCTGCAACCGATATCTCGTAAAGATCGTCTGCTCCAAGGGTACATATGTGCGCACGCTCTGCCACGACATAGGCGGGAGCATGGGGGTTCCTGCCCACATGTCCTTCCTGCTGCGCACACGCTCCGGGGCGTTTGATCTGGACGGCAGCTTTACAATAGACGAGCTGAAGGAGCTTAAAGAAAAGGACGAGCTTTATAAGGCGGTCATACCCATGGAGCAGGCGCTTATGCATATAGGCGAAGCCCGAATGACCCTGAACAAAAAAGGCGAACGGTTCCTGACTCATGGCGCGGAGGTGGTCTGTCCCGGCATAGAAGAACTGCCAAAGGATACCCCTCTCAGGGCATACTGCAACGGCAAATTTTTAGGAATAGCCAAATCAAACGGCGAGGCGGTGCATATATGCACATTCCTCGGTCAGGAAGAGCAATGAATAAAACAGCCATAGCTTTCGGCACCTTTGACGGGGTACACAGGGGGCATCAGGAGATAATAAACGCCATGCTCACGGCGGCGGAAGGGAGAGGGCTGGATCCGCTTATATACACCTTTTCCAACCATCCGGCGGGGCTTTTCGGCAAGTCCTTTTCCATGATAATGACGGACGGGGAGCGGCTGGCCGCCCTGAAAGGCTTCGCCCCCGTTGCGGCGGAAAGGCTGGACAGGCAGTTCGCGGCGACGGAGCCGGAGGACTTCGTTCGGCACATGACGGAAAAATACCGCATGGGCGCAGCCGTCGCGGGCTTCAACTATACCTTCGGCAGCAGGGGGGCGGGGAACATGGATGCGCTCCGCCGCCTTGGGGGGAAATACGGCTTTGAGGTATACGAGATACCCGCGCTGATGTACGGCGGGGAGCCGGTATCCAGCACCCGGATACGGGCCTGCATAGAGCGCGGCGACATAGCCGGCGCCAACGCCATGCTGGGCCATGAGCTTGAGCTTAGCTGCAAGGAAACGTCGCAAAACGGACGCGCCGTGCTTAAAGTGGCTGATGGGCTCGTGCTGCCAGCCCCCGGGAGGTACATTACGGAGGCGGAGGGAAGGCGGCTCGTATGCGGCGTTTTGCCCGGTGGCAGCATCGAGCCGGAGGAACCCTTTGGGGAGCCTAAAAAGCTGCGGTTTATCGACAGGATAGGCTGAAAAAGCTATTTACAACGCATTGACGCTGTGGTAAAATAAAAAGACCTTGAACCGGGGGCTGTGTTTTCCGCATCTCCAAGCGCAATACTCGGTTTCCGGCGATTTATAAAAAATATGGAGGAAGTAAAAATGACCAAAGCTGAAATCATCGCCAAGTACGCGATTCACGAGGGCGACACCGGTTCCCCCGAGGTGCAGATCGCTCTGCTGACCGAGCGCATCAACCACCTGAACGAGCACCTCAAGGAAAACAAGAACGACCACCATTCCCGCCGTGGCCTGCTGAAGATGGTCGGTAGGCGCCGCGGCCTTCAGAATTATCTGAAGAAGACCGACATAGAGCGCTATCGTAAGATATGCGCCGAGCTTGGCCTGCGCAAGTAATTGAGTGAGCATAAGAGCAGCCTTTAAGGTTGCTCTTTTCTTATTCGGCACAACATCTTGCGCTGCCCTGCGGGAAAAGGCACGATTTGCCGAATTATTTATATTTTATTCACAGATTAGCTTTGATAAATTCATATGCCGAGGGGTATAATATTATTAGCAAAAGAAGCTGGCAAAGCAAAAAGCGAGGGAGGCCTTTTTATGAAGAAAAGATTATTTGCCATTATGTTGGCTCTGGCCATGCTGCTGGCCGCAGTGCCTGCACTGGCGGAGGAAGGGGCGGTTGAACAGGATAATACCGCAGGAAATAAAATTTGCGCCACCGAGAGATGTGGAAAAGAAGTAAAAGGTGAAGGCATCCTCTGCGCAACTTGCGCGGAAAAGAAAGCCGAAGAAGCTGCTAAGAAAGCTGAGGAAGAAGCTGCTGCCAAGAAAGCTGCTGAGGAAGAAGCAGCAAGAAAAGCTGCCGAGGAAGAGGCTGCAAAAAAAGTAGCCGAAGAAGCAGCTAAGAAAGCTGCCGAGGAAGAAGCATTAAGAAAGGCTGCCGAAGAACAAAAAATAACCGAAGAAAAAAATGCTAAAAAGTCCCCGATGCTTCTCGGTGAAGCAAATCCCGCCGATACGGGAACGACAAACGGATGCAAACATGAGCATACAACAGGGTGGGACGGCACGATGGTAGAGCATCCGGCAGTAGCTGCAACCTGCACAAGCGAAGGCAACATTAAATACTACACTTGCACTAATTGTGGCAGGTATTTTCTGAGAAATGAGAAAATAACAGATAAAATAGATGCGAATGAAACAAGTGCAGATAAGGTCAAGACACCTAAAACAGGCCACACACTAACCCAAATTGCTGCTAAGGCTGCTACCTGCACGGAAGCTGGAAATATCGAGTATTATGAATGCTCTGTTTGCAAGGGTAAGTTCGCAGACTCAACTGGTATGCATCCGATTGAGAATATAGTAATTCCCGCGCTCGGTCATGCCATGTCTGAAGATGTCACTTATAAACAAAAGCCGACGTGTATGAAAGCGGGCATTGCAACGTATACTTGCACCAGATGCAATGCCAAGCAAGAAAATGTTAATGTTCCCGCCCTTGGTCATGACTATGGTGAACCTGCCTGGAACTGGTGCGGCGTGAGCAGCGCTACCGCGACATTCAGGTGCAGGAGAAACTGCGGCGAAGAAAATGCGATAGTTACTTGTCAGGCAAGACTGACACGAAGCAGCATAAATAACTGCGGCTACTATACATATACCGCGACCGTGCAGTTCAACGACAATACTTATACCAACACGAGGACGGATTACAGCTGCCGTCCCGACTGGTACTATGACCCCTGCTACTACAACAACCCCTGCGGTCACTGGGGCTGCGGCAACGTATGCACCCGCTACAGCGATTGCGTACCCTGCCGGAACTACAGGACTACCTTCCGCGTAGGCGGGTACAATTGTCTGGCTACACCTAAGACCGGCGATGTGTCCGTAATAGGCATGGCGCTGATATCCCTCGCGGGCGCCGGCGCTGCCATAATGGGTAAGAAGCGCAAATAAAAACAGGCGACTTTAAAGGCCCGTCCTAAAAGGATGGGCCTTTTTCCTGTTGCCATATGCCGGCAAATAATGTATAATAAGTTGGTTTATAATAAGAGAGTATGAAAAGGAGCATGAACATGCAAGGCAAGACATTCACAATGGAGCTCGCCGGAAAGACCCTTACCATCGAAACCGGTAAGTACTGCGAGCAGGCAGGCGGGAGCGCGTTCGTCCGCATGGGCGACGCCGTGGTTATGGTCAATGCAACGGTGGCCAAGCAGCCCCGGGACGGCGTAGATTTCCTTCCCCTGTCCATCGAATTCGAAGAAAAAATGTACTCCGTGGGCAAGATACCCGGCGGTTACATAAAGCGCGAGGGCCGTCCCTCCGAAAAGGCCATACTGTGCAGCCGCCTTATCGACCGTCCCCTCCGTCCCCTGTTTCCCAAGGGCTTTTACAACGACATTCAGGTAATAGCTACCGTACTGTCAATGGATCCCGACGTCCAGCCTGAGATACTGGGCATGATAGGCTCTTCCGCGGCTCTGGCCATGAGCGAAGCCCCCTTTGCAGGCCCTACCGGCGCTGTGGCGGTCGGCATGGTAGACGGCAAGTATATCATCAATCCCACCCTGGAGGAGAGGCATAAGAGCAAGCTTAACCTTACAGTTGCAGGTACCAAGGACGCTGTCATGATGGTGGAGGCCGGCGCAAATGAGCTTTCCGAAAAGGAAATGCTTGACGCCATACTGACGGCTCACGAGGAAGTAAAGAAGATAGTGGCCTTTATCGAGGGCATAGCGGCTGAGTGCGGCAAGCCCAAGATGGAAGTCAACATATATCATCCCGACGAAGCCTTCACTGAGCTGGTACGCGAGTACGCAAGAGACAAGGTGGAGTGGCAGCTTGACACCTTTGAGCGCAAGGTACGCGAGGAGCGCAGCGAGCAGGTAAAGCAGGAGGTCATCGAGTACTTCGCAGAGGAGTATCCCGATTCCGCCGGCGATATAGACATGATACTCTACAACCTTACTAAGGAAATCGTAAGGGATAAGATAATCAACCGCAAGATCCGCCCCGACGGACGCGCACAGGACGAGATCCGCCCCATTTGGAGCGAGGTGGGCATACTGCCCCGCGTACACGGCAGCGGCGTATTCACCCGGGGTCAGACTCAGGTAATGACCATAGCCACCCTTGCGCCCCTTTCCGAGGGACAGGAGCTGGACGGCATTGATGACGTCACCTTCAAGCGTTACATGCATCAGTACAACATGCCTCCCTACAGCGTGGGCGAAGTACGCCGTGTCGGCAGCCCCGGCAGGCGTGAGATAGGCCACGGCGCACTGGCTGAGCGCGCTCTGGTACCCATGCTCCCCTCCGAGGAGGAATTCCCCTATGCCATGCGCCTGGTCTCCGAGGTAATAAGCTCCAACGGTTCCACCTCACAGGCCTCAATCTGCGCCAGCACCCTTGCGCTTATGGACGCTGGCGTTCCCATAAAGAAGCCCGTGGCGGGCGTTGCGATGGGTCTCATCAAGGACGATTCCACCGGCAATATCGCCGTATTGACCGACATACAGGGCCTTGAGGACTTCCTCGGCGATATGGACTTTAAGGTAGCCGGTACCCGCGAGGGCATCACTGCCATTCAGATGGATATAAAAATCAAGGGCATCGACGAGCAGATACTTACCCGCGCCCTTGAGCAGGCACGCAGGGGCCGTCTGTTCATACTGGACAAGATGGCAGAGACCATCAAGGAGCCCAGGGCAGACCTGTCCCCCTATGCTCCTCGCATCATGCAGTTCAGCATACACCCCGATAAGATACGCGAGGTAATCGGATCCGGCGGAAAGACCATAAACGGCATAATCGCAGCGACCGGCGTAAAGATCGACCTTGAGGACGACGGCCGGGTATTTATCGCCTCCCCCGATGCTGAAGCCGCAGCCGCCGCCAAGCGCATGATAGACGATATCTGCCGCGATATAGAAGTCGGCGGCGTGTTCCTCGGCAAGGTAGTGAACATACTGCCCATAGGCGCACAGGTAGAACTCAAGCCTGGTAAGAAGGGCCTGGTGCACATCAGCCGCCTGGCAAATCACAGGGTAGAGAAGGTTGAGGACGAGGTTCAGATAGGAGACGAGATACTGGTACGAGTCATAGCGATTAAGCCCGATGGCAAGATCGACCTTACCCGCAAGGAGCTCCTGCCCGACGCGAAGAAATAATAAAACAGCTTGTGTGTGCGGGCGGATATTATTCCGCCCGCATGTTGATTTTTAAGGCGTATGTTCTTAAACTGCCTGTACCCTCATAGATTGTCTACATGGGGGGTACGGGGCATATGCGCAGAAAACTCAGCTTTTTAAGCGGATTGTTGACAAATATTTTCCTTGCGGCGTTGATAATAGCGATGTATCATGCTACACAGCCAGGCGGCGTGCTGCCGGTTTCGGCGCCTCAGTATCGTGGCAGCGGCGAAAGGGCTGCATTGCAGTTCGCGGTGAGCTGGAATGCGGCAGCCATACCGGATATATTGGATATACTAAAAGATAAAAGCGTCAAGGCTACGTTTGCCGTAAGCGGAGAATGGGCTGAAAACAATCCCGCGCTGCTTATGCGTATGGCCGCAGAAGGCCACGAGATAGCCTCCATGGGGTATTATCCCGACATGGATGGCAGAATAGGCTGGACGGTAAAAGACGTGCGGCGGGCCAACGAGGCGGTAAAGAAGATATGCGGCGCAGAGCCTGCGATATACTACGAAGGCTCGCGCAATACCGTAACATCTACGCTGGCAGCAAAAAAACTGAAATTAACAGCGGTATCCTCGACGATAGACCTGCTGACGGCCAAGGGCACTGCCGCGGACATACTTTCCCGCCTGCCTGAAAAGCCTATTGAGGGAAGCATAATATTGCTTCGGCCTACGGCGGCCTGTAAGGAGGCGCTGGGCGGCATAATAAATGCGATAGAAGAGAAAGGAATTGGGCTTACATGCACAGGCGATGTGCTGGGCCTATCGGAATAGGGCAAAAGGTGATAGTAAGAGAAACGCTTCCAAACGGTGTAAAGCTCATAGCTCAGGAGATGACCGGATTCCGCTCGGTATCCATGGCGGTATGGATACAGGCCGGTTCGGTGTATGAAATAGGCGCCGAATCCGGCATATCCCACTTTATAGAGCACATGGTGTTCAAGGGGACAGAAAGCCGCAGCGCATCTGACATAGCGGCGGAGATGGACGCGGTGGGCGGCAGCATAAACGCGTACACCGCCAAGGAATGCACCTGCTTTTATGCTAAGGTGCTGGGTGAAAATATCGACCTTGCGGCGGACATGCTAAGCGACATAGCCTGCCGCCCAAGCCTTGACCCTGCGGATATCGAAAGGGAAAAGGGCGTCGTGTGCGAGGAGATACTCATGCTGGAGGATGACCCGGAGGACCTTGCCCACGAGACGCTGAGCGCCGTAATATACGGGGACAGCCCTCTTTCAAGGCCGATACTGGGCACACAGGACACAGTACGGGCATTTACGAGAGACGATATACTTTCATATATGGACAAGCGGTACATACCACAGAATATGGTGGTGTCCTGTGCGGGCAACTTTAAGATGGAGGAGCTGCGGGCCGCGGTGAATAAGCGCTTTGACAGGCGGGGCCGGGGCGACAGCTACGTACCCCCAAAGAACCAGCTCATAAAGGAAAAACGCTTCAGGGCGGTGGAAAAGGACATAGAGCAGGTGCATATATGCCTGGGCTTCCCCGGGTTCCCAGGGGATACCGAGGAGCAGTTTGCGCTGCTGGTACTCAATAACGCCCTTGGGGGAAGCATGAGCTCCAGGCTGTTCCAAAAGATACGCGAGGAACACGGGATGGCATACTCCGTGTACTCATACCCCACGAGCTATTCCGATACCGGCTATTTCACCCTCTATGCCGGCACCGGGGAAAAGCAGGCCGCCAAGGTGGTGGAGCTTATGCTCAGGGAGATAGATTCCGTCAAGAAGGACGGCATAACCAAAGAAGAATTCGCCCGCAGCAAGCAGCAGCTGAAAGGCAATTATCTCTTAGGCCTTGAGAGCACTGCTTCCCGCAGCAGCTCTTTGGGACGCGGCGAGCTGAGAGGAAGGATATACACCGATGAGGAGCTTATTCGCCGTATTGAGGGCGTTACCATGGAAAGCGTGGAGGCCGTCATTCCTAAGGTGCTGGATACGGAGAGGATGGCGGGAGCATTCGTTGGCAGGGTAAACAAGAGGGAAAGCGAAGTAAAGAGGATATTCGAGACGGCGTAAGCCGTATATAAAAGGAGCGCAGATGGCGAGGAGAAGAAAAGTAAGGTTCAGCGGAAGGTTTTACCTTACCATGCTGGTGCTGCTGGGCATAGTGGTGGCTCTGGTGCTGATAATACCCAGCGGCGGGGGCGGTACGCTCAGAAACGCCACTATGGAGGCAAAGCTGATGCCGGAGACCGTAATAATACGCAATGAGAGCACCGTAGCGGTGGACAAGTTCGATATGGTGGATCACCTCGTGGACGAGGGCGCCAGCGTAAATGCCGAGGTGCCTGTGGCGACGGTGTACAAATGGGGATACAGCAGCGAGCTTGCCCAGTCCCTCGTTACAATACAGCAGAAGATATACGAAAAGCAGCTTTCGATATTGGACGGAATAGAGTCCACCGAGCTTACCTCGGTAAACGGTCAGATAGCCGAGCTTAAAAGCAAGATAGCCTCCAACGTCTCAGAGGGCGGCGATGATGATCTGCTTGAGCTTGAGCGCAGTATGAAGGAGCTGCTGAACCAGCGTACCGTATACCTGAAAAATTCCGTACAGGCGGATGTTGAGCTGAATTCCCTCTATTCCGAGGAAACGGCGAAGCTGGCCCAGATAGCCGAGTACACCAGCACCGTGAACGCCAAGATGACCGGTCTCGTGAGCTTTTATTTCGACGGCTATGAGCTGGTGCTCAACGGGGAAAAGCTGGACGTGGTTAGCGCAGACGTCATAAAGAAGATAATCAACGGCGAAAGCGGCGTCAACGCCGCAACAAGCGAAAGCCTTCTGTTCAGGCTGGTAGATCCGAACAAATGGTACGCTGCATTCATAACCTCACCCTCAGAGGGAGCCAGCCTTATGGGGGGGCAGACATATACCGTGACCTTCGAGGGCATGAATGACGTAACATACACGGCTACCGCACTGGAGCCTGTGGTGTGTGACGGCGGCATAGTCAATATGCTGGAGTTTACCGAAAACATAGGCGAGCTGCTCAGCATTCGCGTGATCAAAGCTACGGTGACGGCCCAACTTGCCGGCCTTGAGATGAATGCCGCTGCGGTAAAATCCAAAAACGGCGAGAGCTACATAACCACAAGCACCGGCGACGTGCCTGTGACGGTGATAGCCCTAAACGGCGACAAGGCGCTGATAACGGGCGATGGCCTCGTAGAAGGCATGAGGTATAAAAAGTAGCGGTATAATCGGCAAAGACCGAAAGGACGGTGGCGTATTTTGAGCATAAGGGACAATTACCTGACGGTGATGGAAAACATCGCGGCAGCCTGCGCTCAGTGTGGGCGAGGCGAAGGCGAAGTGAAACTCATAACCGTTACAAAATTTGTAGATACGGGACGCATAGCCGATGCGGTTGCCGCGGGCGCGCGCCATGTGGGCGAAAACAGGGCTCAGGAGTTCAGGGACAAGCTGGATTTTTTCAAAGAAAACGGCCTTGACGCGCATTTGATTGGACAATTGCAGACCAATAAGGTAAAATACGTAATAGGCAATGCAAGCCTTATACAGTCGGTGGACAGGCTGGAGCTTGCCAAAGAGATAAGCCGCCTTGCCGTAAAGGCGGGCATAACCCAGGATGTGCTTGCCGAGGTGAACATCGGCGGCGAGGCTCAGAAGGGCGGAATAGCTCCGGACGAGCTGAAGGACTTAATTTCGGTAATTTCCGAGCTGCCCGGCATAAGGGTGAAGGGACTCATGTGCGTGCCCCCTGCTGTGGGAGAGGAGGAGGCGCGAAGGTACTTTGCCTCTATGAGAAGGCTATTTGAGGATATCGCATCGGCGGGTATTCCCGGCGTGGATATGCGGGAGCTTTCAATGGGCATGAGCGGGGATTATAAATCGGCCATAAAGGAAGGCGCTACCATGGTACGGGTGGGAACGGCCATATTCGGCGCAAGACCGGCGGCTGTGGCAAGGGCGTAGAGACAGAGAGCCCCGAGCCTGACAATTACCACAGTGTTTTTCTCCAAGCGCCAATTAAACAATCTATTTTATTTAATTGAATGGAGGACAACATGGCAGGAATTCTTAACAAACTGATGGACTTTATCGGCATCGAGGATGTGGACGATGAAGGGTACAACGAAGATTACTTCAACGATGAGCAGCAGTCTATGGCTGAGGACAACGTAGTCAGCCTCGGCAACCGCGGCAGGAGAAAGACCGCCGCCGGCAATAACGTGGTAAGCCTTCCCACGGCGGCGCCCATGAAGATGGTGGTGTATCATCCCGTAAGCTATGAGGATACCCAGAACATCATCGACAACCTTAAGAGCCGCAAACCCGTTATCGTCAATATGGAAGAGCTTGAGATCGACTGCGCACAGCGCATACTGGACTTCATGGCGGGCGCTATCTATGCACTCGATGGAACCATCTACAAGATCTCCCGCGGTATATTCGTCGTAGCTCCCACCAACTATGACGTTATCGGCAACGATGACCGTACCGACGTTGACGTGATCTGATAAAGGCTCGCATTTCAGACTGTGCGGGGGTTATCCCCGCACAGGGCTGCAATTGTACAATTCAGAGGTAGCATGAAGAAGAGCGATATAATAGAAAAGCAATTCAACAGAGCCTTTTGGGGCTACGATATAGTCGAGGTGGACCAGTTCCTCGACGAGATAGTTAAAGAGCTGGAGCACATGGAGCAGGAGAACAAGCTCCTTGAACTGCGCAACCAGATGCTTCTCGACCGCATGGCGCGGGACGGAGTATCCCTTAGCGAGGAAGATAAAAAGTAACAAAAAAAGCACAACTACGAATAAACGGCCGGCACTGTCCGGCTTTTTGTATGTTAATTTTTAAGCCCCCTGCCAATACTAAAAGGACCATGCAAAACACAGGGAGGCTACAATGCTGCCAAACAGGACATATAACGAATTAAACGAGAGCTGCTTTTCACAGACCGAGCTAAGCGAGGAGGCGAAGCTTCGTGCGGGCCTTTCCGCCAGAAAAAACAGGCGAAGCTCGCTTCAGCTCACCGCCGACAGGAAGGCGCTTATTGCCATATACAAAAAAATGCAGGAAAGGGAGGAGCAATGGGGCGCCCTCGAAGCATTGTTTCGCGATTTTTATATAGTTGAGCGAGTATTGAACGACTGCGATGAAAGGCCCAAGCGCCTGCCGGTGCTGCTGCACGGCAGCCATGCGGGACTGCCGCGGATATACGATATAGCCGCCTGCATGGCCGGCAGACGGGACGGACGTATAGACGAGGCCACGGTATACGCCTTCATGGAGGCGTATCAGAGCGTAACGCCGCTGACGATGGCAGAGGTGGCGGAGCTGCCCAACATGCTCAATACGGCGCTGGTAAAGCTGCTTACGCTGGAATGCGAAAGAGCCTTAGAGGCGGAGAATTCCATGGAAACAGCAAAAAGCGCGGCTGCCCAGCTGGAGAGGATAAAGGAACGGGCGCGGCGAGAGGCGATTATAGACAGGCTGAGTCTCGGGGAGGATCCGGTGCTGTGCGAATGCCTGTATGGCATGATGAAGGAACACGACGAAGGGATAGCGGAGCTGATAAACGCAAAGCTGCGGCTGGAGGATAAGAGCATAGACGGGCTTTGCGCCAAGGCGGCGGCGATGCGGCGGCGCAGCACTCAGCGGGCGGATAACGTCATAAGGAGCCTCAGATGCATAGGCGGTATGGAATGGAATAAAGCCTTTGAGGACCTGAGCGTTACCGACAGGGAGCTAAGACGGGATCCGGTATACGGCAAGATGGACGGACGCAGCAGAAGCTACTACCGCGCCTCTGTGGAAAGGCTTTCGATGCGGCTGGGGGCTGCGGAGCAGGTTATAGCCCGGCAGGCAGTGCGCCTTGCCCAGAGCGGAGAAGGAAAAGAGGGTCAGGCGGGCTGGTATCTGTTTATGGAGGGCAGGGAACGGCTTTATAACGTACTCAGGCCAGACCTGCGCTTCAAGAAAAACAGCGAGGACAAAAAGCTCTGGAAATTCGAGATTTTCAATATAACCCTTGCCCTGCTCCTCGTATGGCTTGGAGCAACGGCGGGCATAGCGCCGCTGATACTGGCCATTATTCCCGCGTGGACGGTGGCCTCCGGCATAAGCGTAAGGCTGTGGCTGCAGTTCAGCCCGCGCCGGGTGATACCCAGGATTGCGGAGAAGAACCTTACCGGCGGCAATAAGACCCTTATAGTGATACCTGCGCTTGTGACAGATGAAAAGGGCCTGAGGGCAGTATTTGAGCACATTGAGAACCATTATCTCGCCACCAGACTCAAGGGCTGCTATTACGCCGTACTGGGGGATTTTAAGGACGGCCCAAAGGAGCGCGAACGGGGTGAGGGCGGGCTTTTGCGAATGGAAAGGGAGCTTACGGCACAGCTGAATAAAAAGTACCTTTCAGGGGACGGAGAACCGCTGTTTTACTGCCTGCACAGGCATCGCAGCTTTGCCCCGGCAGATGGCATATATATGGGCCGGGAGCGCAAGCGGGGAGCCATATGCGACCTTGCCAAGCTTATATGTGAAGGGGACAAGGAGCCTTTCTGCCTTATTACAAATGAACTGCCGGAGGGTATAGAATACTGCATAACGCTGGACAGCGATACCATACTTCCCCCCGGAGCCGCAGCAGAGCTGATAGGCTGCATGGAGCACCCCCTGAACGCTCCGGAGATATTCGGCGGAACGGTGCGCCGGGGCTACGGAATGATAGCGCCGCGCATGGCATCTACATCGAAGGGCGCAGCAAAGAGCTTTTTTGCGAGGATAATATCGGGCTCTACCGGTGTGGACGGCTATTTTCCTACAGCGCCTGAATTCTATCAGGACGTGTTCGGCCGCGGTTCCTTCGGCGGCAAGGGAATATTTCGCATACGGACATTCATGGATACCGCCATGCGGTGGATACCCGAAAACACCGTGCTGAGCCACGATATGCTGGAGGGCTGTTTCTGCGGCTGCGGCTACGCGGGGGATATCGCGCTATACGACAGCGAGCCCGACTCCTTCATAGCGTGGTGGAAGCGGCAGCACAGGTGGCTAAGGGGCGACTGGCAGCTGCTGCCCTTTTTGAAGGACTGGGTAAAGGACGCGGAAGGGGTGAAGCGGGATAACCCTTTAAGCTGGCTTTCCAAGCGCAAGATACTCGATAACCTGAGAAGGTGCATGCTGCCTGCCAGCGTGCTGTATGCGGTGCTGCTAATGCCGTATACCGGCGGGGGCTGGCATATAGCGCTGGCTCTTTTCGCCCTCTGCGACGGCTTTTTTACGGAGCTTATAACGCTGCCGTTTCGGGCGGCGTTTACCCGCAATGCCTATCCTTTGGGAATGGCGGCCGACATGCTGCTGTCGGCCGCGCGGGCGGGGCTGGACATAATGGCGCTGCCATACGCCTCAGCGCGATCGGCGGACGCCCAGAGGCGCACGCTTTACAGAATGCTGGTGTCCCACAGGCATATGCTGGAATGGCAGACCGCAGCTCAGACCGGCTCAAGGCCAAAGGGAGTAAACGGCTACTATGGCGCGCTGTACATATGCCCGGTCATGGGCATAGTCATGGCCGCGGGTGCAATACTGGGCAAAACGCCGGCCATCGCGGCCCTTTTTGCCGCGCTGTGGTTAGCTATGCCGGCGGCAATATGGGCGCTGGACAGGAGGCTCCCCAAGGAGAAACCAAGACCTGACGAAAGAGAACTGCTTGAGGATATTGCGGAAAGGACCTGGGCGTTTTTTGAGACCTTTGCCGGCGAGAGCAGGGGATATATACCCCCGGATAACTTTCAGCAGGAGCCGGAAAAACGCCCCGCAGTAAATACGTCGCCCACAAATATAGGCATGGCAATGGCGGCGGCGGTGTCCGCGGCGGAGCTGGGGCTTATTACGGCTGATGAACTGGAAAAGAGGCTGTCCGGCACAATGGATACTGTGGATAAAATGCAGAAGTGGCACGGGCACCTCTACAACTGGTACAGGACTGATACGCTGGAGGTGATGCGTCCGCGGTATGTTTCTACCGTGGACAGCGGCAACTTCTGCGCCTGTCTTATTACAGGCTCAATGGCCCTTAAGAAATACGGCCGTGAGGATACGGCGGCGCGCCTTGAACGGGCGGCAAGGGAAACGGACTTTTCGGCGCTTTACGATGCGGAGCGGAAGCTTTTCAGGATAGGATACGATGGCGATGCCTGCGAGCTGTCAAATTCGTGGTATGACCTTCTTGCCTCGGAAGCGCGCCTGACGAGCCTTATAGCGGTGGCTCTCGGCAGCGTAAAGCCGGAGCACTGGTTCAAGCTCGGGCGTCAGATGGCGCCGGTGCTGGGCGGTACTCTGGTATCCTGGAGCGGCACGATGTTCGAGTACCTTATGCCGGTGCTGTTTACTGGGGCGGTACCCGATACGCTGCTTTACAACAGCTGCCTGAACGCCGTAAAGGCGCAGAAACGGCAGCGCTATGGCGGCGTATGGGGTATATCCGAATCAGGCTACTATGCATTTGACCGCAACATGTACTATCAGTACCGTGCCTTCGGCTTGCAGCGGCTCAGCCTTATGAGCTGCCGGGAGCACAGCAGGGTAATATCGCCGTACTCGACGATGCTCGCCCTGGCCTTTGATCCCAGGGGCGCATGCGAAAACATAAGGCGGCTTACAGGGGAGGGCGGATTGGGCCCATACGGCATGTACGAGGCGCTGGACTATACCGAGGGCCGGCCGGATCAGAAAAAGGACCATGCCGTAGTGCAAAGCTTTATGGCGCACCATCAGGGCATGAGCATGTGCGCCATAGCAAACGCGCTGTGCGATGGGGCGATAGAGAAGTACTTTATGTCATACCCTGCAATGCGCGCGTTTGAAATACTTACAGAGGAACGCGCTCCGGCCAGGGGCATACGCATAAAACCGCTGCATTCGGCTGAAAGCAGGGTGCAGAGGAACGGCGCGCGAAAGAAGGCGCGGCCGCGTATAATACGCGAAAGGTACAGTATACCCGAATGCCAGCTGCTGACCAATGGCAGCTATACGCTGTTCGTGACCGAAGACGGAGACGGCTTTTCAAAGTGCGGCGATATAATGCTTACGCGCTGGCGGCCTGACCATATACGCGGCCGGAATGGCGTACGGCTGGTGGTGCGGAACGGAAGCGATGCATGGGATGTCGCAAGGGGGGCTGAAGCCGTGTTTTACCCGTACAGGGCGGAATTCAATAACGCCCGCGACGGCATATCCTGCCGGATAGAGATATGCGCGGCAGTCGGGCAGAACGGCGAGGTGCGGCGCATCACCGTAAAAAACACCGGCACAGAGGAAAAACATATAGAACTGGGGGCGTTCTTTGACGTGTGCCTGAGCTCGCAGGCGGCGGATACGGCTCACCCATCCTTCAACAGGCTGAAGGTGGATGCCCACATGAGAGACGGCGCGCTGCTGTTTGAAAAGCGGGGAAAGGCTGCGGGCTGGCTGTACGGCAGGCTGATATCAAAGGGACAGGTGAATTACTGTGCGGACAGGCTAAAGGCGCTGGGGCGGCTGAAAACACCGGAGCAGGCCATGATGCAGCCAATGCTGCAAACGGAAAACGCCGAATGTCCGGTATTGCCGTATTTCGGGGCGCGGAGCGAGGTGACGGTAGCTCCCGGCGAGGGACAGGAGCTGTGGTTTATCATGGGTTATGCCGAGAGCGAGGAGCGGGCGTTGGAGGACTGCCGCGAGCTTCAGGGGCGGCTCAACGATTGCTTCGCCATGAGCGAGGCGCAGACTGACGGGCTGCTGAGGGAGACGGCTACGGAATACGGGAAGGCGGAGCTCTTTGAAAGGATCGCGGCAAGGCTGCTGCTGGAGATACCCATAAAGTACGGCGCCGTTGGGTCCGGGGGGACGGAAACACTGTGGAAGCACGGTATATCCGGCGACAGACCTGTGCTGCTGGTAGAAATACAGCGCATTACTGAGCTGAGGCTGCTGCGCTCCCTTATGGAGTTTTCGAAATACATGGCAAAAAGGCTGCTGCCCGTGGACATTATCGCGGTGGGCTGCTACCCGAACGAATATCGGAACGAGCTGCGGGAGCGTATGGCGGCCATAATGGCGGAGGAGATAAGCTGCGGCAGGGCGCACCTTATCAACGGCTTTGAGCTGAAGGAGGGCGAGAAGACGGCGCTGCGCTGCGCCGCTATGGTGGAGATAAGGGCGGACGTGAGTCTGAACAGGCAGTTTGCCCCCTCTGCCAGGAGGGAGACGGAGATGCGAAGCTATAACGGCTATAAGCATGGCAGCATAGACATAGGGCGGCCGGAGCTGAGCTTCGATAACGGCCTCGGGGGCTTTGATAAAAACGGAGAGTACGTCATTACCCTTGAGGCGGGGCAAAGCCTGCCTATGCCCTGGTGCAACGTGATAGCCAACGATACCTTCGGCTGCATAGTTACGGAACGGGGGGGCGGGCATACATGGCGGGGAAACAGCCGGGAGCATAAGCTCACCCCGTGGTATGATTCCCCAGCCGAGGATACGCAGGGGGAGTTCATGCTGATAACCGATACGGTAAGCGGCGAGACGTTTTCGCCCTTTGCGAGCCTTATGCAGGGGCGGCGCATAATACGGCACGGCTACGGTTATTCGGAGTTTTTGTCAGGAGACTGCGGGCTTAAAACCAAGCTTACGGTGTTCGTCCATGAGCGGTTCAACGTAAAATACTCGGTGCTGAGTATAGCCAATCCCGGCAGCTCAAGGCGGGAGCTGAGTATAATGTACGGAGTGGAGTGGGCGCTGGGGCCGGTTCAGAGGAGGCATGGGATACACGCATACCCGATGGAATCCGGCATATGCGCAAGGAACCTGCTGGATAAGGACAACGACGAGACGGCGTACATTGCCATCGTAAATGGTGAAGCCGAAAAGTGCTCTGACAGGGAGATTATATTCCGCCGGGGCTGGGACGCCGATGCACTGACTGGCGATAGCAGCCGGAGCGGAGCATCCGCCCTGCGCAGCGAGGTGAACGTTGCCCCCGGGGAGGAGATACGGCTGGTGTTCGCGCTGGGCGAAGGCGGCGAGGAGGAGATACGGCAATGCTTGAATGAGGACACGGACGCAGCCCTTGATAATGTCAGGACGCTGTGGAAGCGGAGGCTCAATGGCGTTGAGATACACACCCCGGACGCAGCCATGGACGCCATGATGAACGGGCGGCTGCTGTATCAGGCCTTTGCCGCAAGGGTGCTGGCTAAATGCGGCTACTATCAGTGCGGCGGCGCGGTGGGCTTCAGGGATCAGCTTCAGGATATGCTTGCCGTGATGCAGACAGAACCCTGGCGGGCCAGACAGCATATACTGCTTTGCGCCTCAAAGCAGTTTAGGGAAGGGGACGTGCTGCATTGGTGGCATTGGCCGAGCCGGGGCGTGCGCACCCGCATAACCGATGACAGGCTGTTCCTGCCCTATGTATTGTGGGAGTACGTTCACCTGACGGGCGATCAAAGCATACTCACCGAGCAGGTGAGCTACCTTGAAGGCAAGGCGATACCCGGCGGGGCAAAGGACCTATACGACGACTTTGCGGATTCATCATACACGGAGACGTTGTATCAGCACTGCGTAAGGGCGGTGGATAGCATAGGCTTCGGCAGCTATGGATTGCCCCTTATGGGCGGCGGCGACTGGAACGACGGAATGGACGATGTGGGCCGCGATGGCGGCGAAAGCGTATGGCTGGGCTGGTTCCTGCTGGACGTGCTGGACAAAATGTGCTGCTTAGCCGAAATTTGCCGCAGGAAAGCGGACGGTAAGCGCTTTGCCGAAAAGGCCAGAAAGCTCCGCCACTGCGTAGAGCAGGCGGGATGGGACGGCGCGTGGTACAGGCGGGCGTATTACGGCAGCGGCGAACCGCTTGGCGCAAAGGGGAACGTTGCCTGCGAGATAGACTGCATATCCCAGGCCTGGGCGGCAATATGCGGCGGTGAACATGCCGACGAGGCGGTGAACTCAATGCTCAGTATGCTTTACGACGATCAGGAGGGCATGATAAAGCTGCTCACGCCGCCATTTACAGGGCAAAGCCGGCAGCGCCCCGGGTATATCGAGGATTACGTTCCCGGAGTGAGGGAAAACGGAGGACAGTACACCCACGGCGCCGTATGGGCAGTGCAGGCCTGCTGCAAGCTGGGCATGGGAGAGAAGGCTCTTGCGTTGTTCGACGCGCTGAATCCCATAAACCACGCGCTCACGCGGGCGCAGGCGGCAAAATACAAGGGGGAGCCATATGCCGTGGCGGGGGACGTGTATTCCGGACTCAATGCCGGACGGGCGGGCTGGACGTGGTATACGGGGGCCGCAGCGTGGCTATATAAGATATGCCTTGAGGATATGCTGGGCATACGGAGGGAGAAGGATGCGCTGCGCATAGCGCCTACGGTGCCATTTGAGGAGTACACTGTGAAATACAGATACGGCGAAGCAGTATACATACTGCACCTGAGCGGTAAAAGCCGGGGCACGGTAAAGCTGGAGGACGACGGAATGACGCACGAGATTACGGTGGGATGACAAAGGGAAAGGCCGCAGTACTGAATGGGCTGCGGCATTTCAGTCTGTCAAAAAACCCCAGGGTTGATAAGGGGCCGCAGCCCCTTATGTTT
>OKSC01000287.1_pt1 | contig 61272 bp, 38 predicted proteins | sample 1601161 | NCBI WGS metagenome assembly OKSC01 (sample SAMEA3541552, study PRJEB24748) | human gut metagenome | biome: human gut; feature: human-associated habitat; material: faeces | place: China | collected 2012 | reverse complement strand
AAATCAGGTGGGACGCCTCCAGACCCGACGGCATGTACCGCAAACTCATGGATTCGAGCAAAGCGCGGAAGCTTGGCTGGTATCCCGAAATCTCTCTCGAGGAAGGGATTGAACGGACAGTGCGGGAGTATGCCGATCTGAAATTGTCATGAATATGACTTGTCGCCGGGAATTTAAAGGATTGCAGAAGAAGTTGTCCGGGACTGACGGGATTCGAGACAAGGCGAATCGTTATCCGAAATGTGAAATTTCGGCAATCGGATTCGTTCCGGCATCACTTCGCGTCAATCACCGGATCGACATGCTTCGCCCGGCTGCGAGCCGGGGACGGACGATCGTTTTTTTATGATTCTGATGGAAGGTACGCCGTTGAAACGATTTCTGGCAGCGGTGCGGAAACGGTGTGATTTCTTTCGCGTTTCCGGCTCCGGCCGGTGCGACGGGCGGCCCTGTTCTTCGAGCATGCCGTATTGTCCGTATGGGCGGGAGAAGTCGTGTCCGCCGTTTCCCGCGAAAGAAGAAAATGGCGATATGAATGCGGATGTGAAGGGAAAGAAGTCCTGGTGATCATGCCGTTTGGGCTTCCTGTCCGTTCCCGGGAATTCGTGCTGTATCCTCCGCCGGCTGCCGTTTGTCGGTGCAGCTGCGCGCCTGAGGCATGGCCGAAGAAGAGCGACAATCGTAAGGGAAGCGGTAATAACCGGTTCCATTCCGCTGCTTCTCTCCGGCGGCCGGGGCGCGTCATCCCGGGCCCCGGACCGGCAGAGAGCCGGAGCCGACGTCGGCTCCGCCGCTTTTATACGCCTCCTACGCCTTCAGAGAGTTGAAGTAACCGAGGTAGTCCCGGTTCGCTTCGAACATCTCGTTGACCATGGCACGGGTCTCCGCCAGCGAAAGCACCGCGCTGGTCAGCGGATCGAACATGACCGCCTGGAAGATCATGTGCGGGTCCTTCGCAAAGAAACCTTCGATGGCGAGCTCTTCACACCGCGCACTGATGTTGTTGAGCAGCGCAAGCTGCGGCGGCAGCGCCCCGACACGGCAGACCCGCAGCTCGTCGCGGGAAGCCGCCACCGGAACCTCCACGCAGCAGCCGTGCGGCAGATTGTCGATCAGGTTGAAGTTGCGGACATTCCCGTTGAATTCGTACCGCGTATTGTCGCCGAACACCGCGTTGAAAATGTTGCTCGCATATTCGTTGCCGCGCGCCAGCTCGACCGGTTTCGCCAGCTCCTCCTGCGTCAGCTCCTTCCATCTGGCCTGGCGCTCTTCGTAGTTCTTGACGATATAGGCGTATTCGCCCGGATTCCAGCCGGTTCCGTGCGTACAGTACTTTTCGATCAGGTCCGGGCGCTTGCGGAACCAGGCGTTGTATTCGGAGTTGTGTCCGCTCGACTCGGTCACGTAGTAATCGAGCGCGAGGAACATCTCGTTGCGCACGATCTCCTCGTTGTAGACCTCCTTGCGGGCGGTGATCGCCTCGCGGATCAGCGGATATGCGTCCTTGCCGTTCCACTTGTATTCGAGGTAGAAGGCCTGATGGTTGATTCCGGCGCAGGTGTAGGTGATCTCTTCGACCGGGGCGCCGATCCACTTCGCCAGCATTCCGGCCGTTCCCTGCACGGAGTGACAGAGCCCGGTAATGCGCAGTTCGGGGTAGGCGCTCTGCATGCCGCGGCAGAGCATCGCCATCGGGTTCGTGTAGTTCAGCACGATCGCGTTCGGGCAGCACTCGCGGATGTCTTTGCAGATGTCCAGCATGACCGGCAGCGTGCGCAGCGTCCGGAAAATGCCGGAGGGGCCGCGCGTGTCGCCGACGTTGATGTCGACGTTGTACTTTTTCGGAATCTCAATGTCGGTGCGGAAGACCGGAAAGCCGCCCTGCAGGATCGTGATGACCACCCCGTCGGCATCCTTCAGCGCTTCGCGGCGGTCGAAGGCCGCTTCGATCTTCGCCGGATATTTGCCGGCTTCGACGATCTGTTCGACGGCGGTTCTGACGAAGCCGAGCTTTTCGGCATCGATATCCATCAGCGCCAGCGTCGCATCCCGGAAGGCCGGGAAAGAGAGGATGTCCCGAACCAGTCCGCGGGTGAAACCGAAACTGCCTGCCCCGATAAATGCGATCTTTTTGCCCATGACCTGCTTCCTGTTTTTTCGAGTTGAATAAGGGTTCCCTTCGCAAGCGGCGCAAGGCGCCTTTGAAAAAGTTAGCCCCTCTCGGGGAATAGTCAAGGACGGGAATGTGATTTTTCCGGCAGATTCTTCGACTCCGGGCGCAAAGCGGGCCGTTCTCCGGAACGTTTTCCGGGAAACGGCCCGTTGTGGGGTGCTGCCGCCGGGCTCAGAAGAACGTGACGGCGAGCGGGTTGTTCCCGACGCTGAGCGTCAGCAGCAGGTCGCCGCCGTCCGGACGGGACGGCACGTCAAAGCACTTGCCGCTGACCAGGTCGGTGCCGACGGTTCTGCCCGCGCTGCCGGCCTTGCCCCGGACGCGGATTTCGGCGGTCCGGTTCGCAAATTCGCCGGAATACTGCTGACCGGACCAGACCGCGAGGCGCAGCCCGCCGTTCGTGGCGAAAAGATGCGCATGCAGCGAATTGTCGGCTTTGAGCAGGATCCTGCCGTTCCCTTCCCAGTCGAGCAGATGCTCGCGTTTCGCGGCGCGCTGGAGCGGCTGTTCCTCGATCTTCAGCAGCCGGTCGAGTTCGGGCCGGTACCGGACGCCGTCAAAGAGCGTCGCAAGGTTCTGCACCGCGAAATAGGCGGCTTTCGGGGAGAGGTCCGCGCGCAGCAGCCCGAAATTCGCTTCGGGGTCGAACGGTTTCCCTCCGAAGTCGTCGACGCCGTCGTACTGCAGGACGGCTTTGACCGCCGGCAGCGTGAAGCACTGCAGGAAACGCCGCGCGATGTAGGCCGCCTGCGCCTCTTCCGTATAGGCCGCGAAGCCGTACTGCTCGCGTTCGCGCCGTCCGTCGTAAACGTAGGTCGTATACCCGAATTCGGTGAAGTAGAGCGACAGATCGCGGCGGTTCATCGTTTCGAACTGTTCGCGGTAGGCCGCGACGACTTCCGGCAGCGTGAGCTCCGAACCGCCCGCCTTAACGCCGTCGCGTCCTTCGAACGGAGTCCCGAACATCAGCCGTTCCGGCGGGAGCATGTTCGCGTACGGGTGGTCCGCGATGCCGTCGAGGTGTTCCGACACCCCGGACTGAAGATAGCGGATGTTCGCCGCGGTCACGCAGCCGCCGCCGATGATTTCGGCCTGCGGCGCGAGTTCGTGGATCAGGTCTGCCGCGGCTTTCGCGTATTTCGCATGTTCGAGCAGCCAGGGGGAGGTCGAATTGTCCGGCTGCCGGGCGTTCCAGGTGCCGCCGAAGCGGGGAATCCAGCCGCCGAAGTTGTGCGGTTCGTTGCCGATCTCGTAGACGGCGACATCGTCGCGGGTGTCGCTGACGAGTCCGCGCACACCTTCGAGAAAAGAATCAAGCGTCTGGTCGGCCATGGTCGGGATGATCGCGATGACGCGGAAGCCGTGCTTCTTCGCCGCCTTCAGCCGGGCCAGCTGCCCGGGGGCGGCTCCGGGCGTTCCGTCCGGGCGGCGCGGCTGGAAATCGTCGCGGATGTATTTGATTCCGGCCTCGGAGAGCAGCTTCATGATCCGTTCGTAGTCGTGCCAGACCGCGAAATCGCCGGCCGGCTGCGGCGCGAAGTTGAAGTGCACACCGCAGCCGATGATCGACTGCCGGACTTCGGCGGAGGTCAGGCGGCGGCTCCAATCCGGCGAATCCGCGCCGCGCAGCAGCGTCGCGCCGCCGGCGACCGTCCTGCCGTCCTGCTCGAGCGTGATGCCGATCCGGTAGGTGTTGAAGGCATTTCCGCCGAGAACGAGCGGTGGCGCGTATTCGTATTCGGCGCTCTCCCCCGGCTTCACCTCGTACCGGACGACCTTGTCGCGGAACATGTCGGGGAAGGCGACGGCCAGCCGCGTGCCGGGACGGACCGTTCCGGCCGCCGTCACGGCGAGTTTGAGTTTCGGGTTCGTGCCGTTCGTCCAGTTGCCGGAGATGTCGCAGCCGAAGGCGGAGAACCGGAACGCTTCGCCGCGGAACGGCTTTCCGTTGATGAACGGCGCTTCGGCTTCTACTGCGTCGATCCGGAGTGCGGCCGAGCGGTCGGGGCCGCGGTTCACGATGAGCAGGATCTCTTTCAGCGGCAGGAGCGGAGCGGCGGCGGACGGCTCCTTGCCGCCCCACTTCTCCGGCCACTCGCCGTTTGCGAGGTCGAGCGTCAGGGTTCCGTGCGTATCGGCCGCCAGCCGGGTGCGGGCGGTCTGGAAACTCCGGTCCGAAGCGTCGACCACACGGATTTGCGCTTCCAGCTCCCGGTCCGGCACGACCCGGAAACGGAGTTTTTCGATTCCGGGCGGCAGTTCGGGCTTGTAGACGCCGGCGGCGTACCGGCTGTCCTCCGCGAACTCGGCGCGGATCGTCACTTTGCCGGCGGCCGGATCGACCGCGGTTTCTCCGCTCGCTCCCGGGAATTCGGCTCCGGGGTTGAAGCTCCAGTTCGCGGCCGAGGCGGCCGGGTCGAAGATCGCGCTGCCGCCGCGAAGGCAGAGGCCGGCGGCGGAGACGGCCGCGATCAGGGTCAGTCTGAGAATGGATTTCACGATAAATCTCTTTCCCGCCTGAACATTACTGAATATCGTAACCGATGCGCGGATCGAACGAGTTGCCGAAGGGGAACCAGTTCAGGTCGTAAGTTCCGCCGCCGGTGACGACCAGCGGGGCGGCATGCAGGTCCGCGAAGACCGAGTTGAACAGGACGCGCGCGATATACGGCTGCCCCTCTTTGGCCGCCTGGATATCGGTCCCGTCATGGCGCGCCCGGGTGTCGTACATGATCATCTGGCGGGACGGCAGCCGATACTGGCCGAGCATGGTGCCGCGCGTGGCGTTCACATTGTTTCGCATGGTCAGCCAGCGCAGCCGGTAGCTCGTGTCGTACCAGTAGGCGTCTTCGAGCTTTGCCGGGTACGGTTCGCGCCGGCCGTCGATGCTCGGGTTGTCCATGTCGCTCGGGCAGACGCAGCAGGCGAAGCCGCCGGTGTAGGGCTTGAAAAGGAGCGGCCAGCTCAGGATTTTGCTGCCGGCGACCGCGTCCGGAATCTCCGCACGGTTCGGCAGGAAGTCCCGGTTGTCCTGTACGTACAGCCCGATCGTCTGTCCGTGCTGCTTCAGGTTGCTGATGCAGTTGACCGCATGCGCCCGGCTGCGCGCTTTGTTCAGCGCCGGCAGCAGCATCGCGGCCAGGATGGCGATGATCGCGATGACCACCAGTAATTCGATCAGGGTGAAACGGTTGGTTTTCATGAGTCAGATCCTTTCGTCGGGAGTGATTTGGTTTACGGAGTCGCGTTCGATGATGCGCATCGGGATTTCGGTTTTGAAAAACGGCGTTTTTTTGTCGAGGACGTCGGCGAGGCCGGTGAACGCCGCTTCGACTTCCGCCTCGAGATCGGCGCAGACGGCGGTCAGGGCCGGGTGATAATAACGGCCGATCTGCTCGGTCGAATGGGCCATGATACTGATGTCGCGCGGCAGTTCACAGCCGAACTCCCGCAGGGCCGACATGATGCCCGGCACGCTTTCCCCGGCCACCGCATAGACGGCGGTGAAGCCGGGCTGTCCGTCGTTCTCCTCCAGATAACGCTTCATGCCGAGGTAGGCCTTGTGCTGTGCGAATTCGCCGCTGACGGTCATGCAGTCGATATGAATCAGTTGAATGCCGAAGAGATCGGCGATGCGGCGGAATGTGGCGATGCGTTTTTCGGCCGGGAGCGTGTGGGGCTCGCTCTGCACGAGGGCGATCCGCCGGTGTCCGTGCCGGTAGAGGTAGTCGCAGCCGAGAATCGCGCCGTCGCCGTCGGCCGATCTGACGTTGCTGATTGCGAAGCTGCCGGTGTCGACGTTCAGCAGCACGGCCGGAATCGGCAGGGAGCCGAGCCACATCATGTCCCCGAGCGTCACGGTCGTGCTCGGCATCTGGATGATGGCGGCGTCGTACCCGGCGGTGTCGATCGACGAAACCGGGTCGCGGTCCGGCGTCAGCATGATTTTGCACAGTTGCCAGTTTTTGTGTGTTTCCGTGTAGCGGCTGGCGCGCATGCTCCACTCCTGGGTCAGTTCGCTCGGCCAGTCCGGCACGGCCAGCAGCACTTTGCGCGCATTCGGGCGGCGGGTCACGCTGCTGAAGATTCCGACCTGCGGCACCCGGTCGATCAGCCGGTTCGCTTCGAGGCGTTCAAGCACTTCGTCGAGCACGCCGCGGTGGCATTTGAACTTGTCCATCAGCTTCCGGACCGAATAAAATTTGGCGCCGGTCGGGAAGTTGTCGAGTTCCCGGTCCAGCGTCCGGTAAAGCTCTTCCACTTGCGGTTCGAGTTTCATTCCGATGTTTCTCCGTTTGGGGTTACGATTATATTTTACCGGATTTGCACAGTGTGCACAATAGCTGTGCGTAACTTTTTGCACAATTTGTCAGGTCCGGCCGTACACCGCGGGCGGCGGAGGCGGGGAGGCGGCCGGAGACGGGCCGGATTCCCGGTTTTTTCCGGGACCGGGTTGATTTCCGGCTTCCGGCGGAGTAATGTATGGGAAGTGATCCGGGAGGAATTTTGAAAAAAGGGTTTACACTGGTCGAACTGCTGGTGGTGATCGCCGTCATTGCGGTTCTGGTTTCGATGCTGCTGCCGGCGCTGGCGCGGGTGCGGGCGCGGACCAGTTCGACGAATTGCGTCAGCAATCTGCGGCAGATCGGTGCGGCCATGCAGAGCTACGCGGTCGACTGTGACTATTTTCCGGGCGCGTACCTCTCCGGCAGCGGCGCGCACTGGTACGAACAGCTGAAGGGGTATCTGCCGGATCATACCCGGGTCTACCGCTGCCCGTCCGAGCCGGAGCTGAAGGCGTACGGCGCGCGCGATGTGCTCATCAGCTACGGGGTCAACTCCTGCAATTTTTCAGAGCCGTACGATTCGAAGTATCCGTACCGCTTCTGGAACCCGATCAAGACTTCGCTGATCCGGCACGCCTCGCGTACGGTCATCATGGCGGATACGCCGGGCGGAACCTACTATTTCGGCAGCGTCCGCGATTTCAGAAGCAATCTTTCCGCGCGCCACCCGGGCGGAAGTTTCAATGCGCTCTTCTGCGACGGGCACGCCGCAAATCTCCGTGCTGCCGGCGCGGAGCCGCGTTTGTTCGACGCCGCCGGAATCGGCATCCCCGGGGAGTGAACCAGACAACATCGAGCATATCATGTCCTTTTACAGAATCACAAGTCATAAGTCTCTGCATTTCGCAACATTGCATAATTACGGATGCACGTTTCGCTGCTGCTTCTGCAGCTATAGGCTGAGAAGCGGCGCGGACGGGGCGCCGGGACTTTCGTACCCGCCTCCGAAGCGCTTTCTCTCCGTCGCCGAGATCGAAGCGGCGCTGCGGAAGGCCGCGCCGGAGAAGGTCTATTTCATGGGCGGCGAGCCGACCACGGCGAAGGAGCTGCCGGAACTGCTCGCGTTTGCGAAGCGGGAGCTCGGCGCCGTGACGCGGCTCGGGCATACCAACGGCAGCCGCCTGCCGCTGCCGGATCTCGACGGCGCGAATGTCGGCTTCAAGGCGTGGAGCGATGATCTTCACCGCCGGATTACCGGGCGCGAAAAGGCGCTGATCTACGACAATTTTTCCGCCGCCTGCGATGCCGGGCTGGATATGGCGGCCAACATGGTTTTCGTTCCGGGGCTGGTCGGGCTTGCGGAGTTCGAAGGGCTTATGAAGTTCCTGAGCCGTATCGGCTGCGACATCCCGTTTCACATCATGGGGTATATCCCCGTGCCCGGCCAGCCTTACCGCCGTCCCGGCGACGCCGAGATGGATGAAGTGCTCGCGCTCTGCCGCAGTTACCTGAAGAGGGTCGATTCCTCCCACCTGACTTCGGAGGAAGCGCTGGACCTGAAGCGCCGCGACCACCGTTTTCAGGTCGAAACGATCGCGGGCGAAACGGAGTAGGTATCCATACCGGCCGGAGCGCCGGGAGCATTCGATTGGCGAGCCTCCTCCGCATTTTCATTTCCATTCCCCCCCGGACCTGCGGCCGATGCCGTGCTCCGTCTGGATGGAAGTGCAACGCCGGGAAACTGAAGAGAGAAAATTAGAAGGAGCCAAAGGGGATTGGCGCACCCTTTGGCCCTTTATATAATCTCTCTGGAGTCAGAGAAGCTCACTTATATTATACTCGATAAAATATGAAAATGCAAGTTTTGCACGTGTTTTTATTGGTCTTCAAATAATTTTCGAATGTTTTGCCCGGTCTTTCAGCCGGTAATTCCGGTTTCCGGCCCGCTGCTATGCGCTTCGCCCTGACCTGGGCGAAGCGCTGTCGGCGAAGCCCTGTGATCTGCTTCGTCTCCCCCCGTGCCTTACAGCGGACGCCATTCGCGGCTGTCGGCGAAAAGCAGGCGGCCGGCGCGTTCAGGGCCGTCGGAGCCGGGCGCATAGGTTTCGAGCGGCAGCTTCGACCAGTTTTCGAGGAGCGGGGTGAAGAGCCGCCAGCTTTCGGCGATGCTGTCACTGCGGATGAACAGCGTCTGGTCGCCGAGCATGGCGTCGAGCAGGAGCCGCTCGTAGGCGTCGAAGCCCTCGCCGCCGGGGAGGTCGCTGTAACGGAAGCTCAGCGTGAGGCCCCCCATGCAGAGCTTCGGACCCGGCTGCTTGGCCTGGATGGTCAGCTCCATGCCTTCGTCTGGCTGTACGTTCAGCACCAGAGTGTCCGGCTGCATGTCGCGGGCGCGGATCGGGGTGAAAATCGAGTGCGGAATCGACTTGAAGACAATGGCGATTTCGCTCTTCCGCGCCCCGAGTTTCTTGCCGGAGCGCAGGTAGAACGGCACGCCGGCCCAGCGCCAGTTCGCGATTTCGAGTTTGGCGGCGACGTAGGTTTCGGTCTCCGACTCCGGCGAGACGCCGGGCTCGGCGCGGTAACCGTCGTACTGGCCGCGGACTACGACCCTGTCGAGCTCCGAGAGGTCGAACGGGCGGATCGATTTGATGAGCTTGACCTTTTCGTCGCGCACGTCGTCGGGGGAGAAGCTGGCGGGCATCTCCATGGCGGCCAGGGAGAGCATTTCCAGCATGTGGTTCTGGAACATGTCGCGCAGGAGCCCGGCCTGTTCGTAATACCCGGCGCGCCCTTCGACGCCGAGCGTCTCCGAGACGGTGAGCTGGACGGAGTCGATGTACTGGCTGTTCCAGATCGGCTCGAAGATCAGGTTCGCAAAGCGCAGCATGAGGATGTTCTGCACCGTGTCCTTGCCGAGATAGTGGTCGATGCGGTAGATCTGATCCTCCCGCATATGGGAGTGCAGGTCGCGGTCGAGCGCCTCGGCGGACTCGAAATCGCGGCCGAACGGCTTTTCGAGGACGACGTGCCGCCACGGCGCATCCTCTCCGTCGCCCTCCGTCAGCATTCCGGTTTCGGAGAGCTTGTCGATGATCGCCGGGTAAAGCGAGGCGGGCATCGCGAGGTAGAACGTCCGGTTGGCGGGGAGGTCGCTTTTCGCCTCGAGCTTGTCGAGGAACCGGTCGAGCCGGCGATAGAAATCGAGATCCGGGTAGTCGCCGGCGATGTAGTGGATCTTGGCGAGAAACGCGTTGCGCTGTTCATCCGTTCCGGCAGTCAGGAACGGGCGCAGGTGGTCACGGAAGCCGTCGTCGCTGTAAGAGGTCCGCGCGCAGCCGACGATGCGCGAATCCTCGTGCAGCAGCCCGCGCCGGAACAGGTGGTAGAGCGCCGGAAAAAGTTTCCGCTTGGCAAGGTCGCCCGAAGCGCCGAAGATGACGAGCGACCCCGGGGCCGGATGGATTTCCACACAGAAATTGCTGCGGTAATAACTGACGTCTGGCATGATTTTTCTCTCCTCCTCTATTTCTCCACGGGCTCCATTCCGGCATCTTTCACAAGGTCGCGGAAGTCCGCTTTCTCCATTTCCGCCAGGAATTTCCGGGCGGTTTCGCCCGGAATTTTCGCGGCCAGCACCGCGCGTTTCACGGCGAGCGGGTAGGTCGCTTCCCGGACGCTTTTCAAGGTCGGCGCGACGCCGTCCACGGCGAGCATCTTCACCTGCACCGGGGCGCTCGACAGATAGACTCCGAATCCGATCGCGGCCGGGTCCGCGCCGGTCATCAGCACGATTTCGGGGGTCGATTTCAGCAGGGTCGTCTCCTCCGCCAGTTTCGAGCCGCGCAGCAGGAAATCGGCCATCAGCTCCGCACCGGGCTTGCCCGGCCGGATTCCGTAGCGTTTGATGTCCGCCGCGAGGAAGCTGTAATCCTGCCAGCGCGGCTTTTTGTCGGTGAAAATATCGCGCAGCTGGTCGCTTTTGGCCCCCTCGAGCGTATTGGCGACATTCACGTAAAAGGCGAGAGCGCGGACGCCGTAGACCTTGCGCGTTCCCTTGAAATCGGCCGGAATGGCCGGGACATCCATGATGACGAGGTCGAACCGGCCGCCCGCGAGACCAGCGAGCGCCTCCGCCTTACCGCTGCGTTCGTATTTGACCGGTACGGACGGGTCCGACAGCGCCTGCCGCAACGCGAGCTGCCGCACCGGAATGTCGCCGTGTCCGGTCGCGTCGGCGATGCGCAGCTCGGCCGCCGCGATGGAGGCGGCGGCCAGAATGACGGCCAGAATCGGCATCAGTTTCATTTACCGGAGCCTCCGAAATGTTTTTTCACGACATCGTAGGCGAGTTTCGGCCGCCGGTACTCGTCGAGCGTGCCTTTGTTGTTGAAGGCGCGCGGGCGCCCGAGCACGCCGCCTGCCGCGTAGGTCCGCCCATCGGCGAACTGCCAGAGCGCGAGGCCGGTCAGCCGCTTCTTCCGCCTGAAATAGGCGCAGACGGCATCAAGATAGTCGGCCTGATACTCTTCGCTCCAGATCCCGGCCACCCGGTCCCGCCAGCCGTAGATCGCGCCGGCGCCGATTTCGCTCAGAATGAGCGGCTTGTCGCGCAGCTCCTTCGTATTGAGGCGGGCGAGTACTTCGTGGAGCGTCGGGGCGATCCGGTCGAGCGGACGCGGGTCGGCGGTGTTGTCTCCCTCGTACCAGCCCGGATAGAGGTTGAAACTGATGACGTCGAACACATCGAGCGCGATCGACGTCCGGATATGCATCGAGGCGCTGGTGACGGGGCGGCTGCGGTCGACGGCACGGACTGCGGCGGCGAGTTCGCGCAGCAGCGACGCGCCGACCTCCTTGTCGTCGCCGCTCTCGTTCATGAATCCCCAGAGGATGACCGACGGGTGGTTGATGCTCGCCTTGACCATATTGACCGTCTGCTCGACCTGGAGCCGGCGGAATTTCGGGTCGCTCTGGACTTCGACGCTGTCGCCCCAGCCGAGCGACTCCTCCCAGACCAGAAAACCGAGCTGGTCGCAGAGGTCGAGAAAGCGCTGGCTCTGCGGATAGTGGCAGCCGCGGATGAAGTTGCAGCCGAGATCGCGCAGGATTTGCAGGTCCTCGATCCAGAGTTCGTCCGGCATGGCCGGGCCGAATTGCGGATGCGCGTCGTGGCGGTTGTAGCCGCGCAGGCGGAGCGGCTGACCGTTCAGCAGCAGTTCGCCCTTTTCGCAGCGGATGGTGCGCAGGCCGAAACGCTCGATGACGGTATCGCTTCCGGTTTTCAGCGTGATGAGGTGCAGATTCGGGCTGTCCGGACTCCAGAGCGCGGGGGAGGGGACCTTCGCTTCGAACGAGAACTCCTCCCCGTTGAAAACGGCATCGACCTTCTTCGGCGCGGCGCCGTCGAATCCGGCCGAAATCTCCGCGAAGCCGCCGCCGAGCGTGCCGGAAACCAGAACGCGCCCCGACAGGTCGAGCGTTTCGACCCGGACCCGCCCGAAGCGTGCTTTTTCCGGCAGAGTTTCGAGCTCGACCGAGCGGTAGATGCCGCCGTAGCCGTAGAAGTCGTAGAAATGGTGAAAGAGGGGGGTATCCGCGAAATCGAGCCGGTTGTCGATCAGGATGACGAGTTCATGCCGGGAGCTGCTGCCGGAGTCGAATTCATACTCCTGAAGCGAATACGGCAGTTCGTTGAGCCCGATCTCGCGCCCGTCCCAGAGGATGCGGCCGCGCAGCCCGAGTGCGCCGATCCGGAGCCGGAGCCGGACGCCGGCCGGAGCTTCCACGCTGCGGCGGTAGACGCCGACTCCGCGCCGGCCCGCATATTTCGGCGCCGCGTCGAAACAGCCGGGCACGGCCGCGAGTTCGCGGCAGGCGATGCCTTTCGGATTGACCGATTCGAGCTTCGGTGCGTCGGAGCCGAGGAATGAAAAATCCCAGATCCCGTCAAGTGATTGCGTATTCCGTTCCGGATAAATCGGATAAGCGTACATTTCCTCTCCCTGCCTCTATCTTGGTTCGCGTCATGTCGATATGCGGATTTAAGATACATCCGGAAAACGGGATTGCAAGGAGAAAACCCGATTCTTCCCTTCTCAGATGAGAGACCGGTTCCTGCCGCCGACCCGCGCCGGCTGTGGCTCGGCGACTCTCTCCAATTCGCGTTCGATACCGCCGGCTCCGGCCATCCGGCCGATTGCGTGGAGTTCGCCCTTGGCGAACTGGCCGACGGAAGCATCCCCGTGCTCAAGTTGGGCGCGCCCCCGCTGGGAGGCGACCTGCCGGGCGATTATACGGTGCCGGGCAGTTTCGTCGGGCGGGAAACCGCCCTCCGCAAAGTGGAGAAGATTCCCGGCGGCAGGCGTTATCTGGTCCGGCTGAAGCAGTCAGAGCTGTATCCATTGATTCCGGCCGTGGCGGAGAAGCTCCGTTTCTCACTGTTGATCAACGAGAACGACGGCTCCGGACGAATCGGCTATCATCACTGGGCCGACGGCATCGGCAACGGCAAGGACCCCGTCAGGTACGGAACGCTGCTGCCGCCTCCATCCCGGTAATCCGCCGCCGGGGCGGGCTGTTTTTGCCCCCCCGGCAAAAGCGGAAACTCAATACTTCTTTTCCGGATCAAGTCCGAGTTGATCGAAGCCGTAATCGTTTTCCTCGTAATATTTGGTTCTCACTCCGAAGTTTTTGACTTTTTCACCGATTTTGCCTGCTTCCTGTTTGTAATTTTCCGGCAGGGCCGCGGTCGGGGAAGTCGGGATCACGGTCAGAACCGCCGCCAGCTGCGTTTTTTTCAGTGTCTCGTTCTCCGCGGAGAAGAGGAAGCCGAGAAACGGGATGTCGCCGAGGAACGGGACCTTGCTGACGCTGCGCACCACCGCCGATTTGTCAAGTCCGCCGATGTAGAAGACATTGCCGTCATTGGCGAGCTGAACCTCGGTTTTGAGTTCGCTCCTTGAAGTGCGCGGCATGCCGTTGCTCCTGAAGCCGATCAGGTTGGTGTTGCTCATTTCCAGTGCGAGACAGGTCGCCTTATTGTAGATATAAGGCTGCATCGTCAGGCTGAAGCCGTATTCGGTGTCGCTGTTCGTGACGCGGGTCTTATCCTTTTCGATCGGATAGCCGCCCGCTTCCGTCCATGCAATTGCCGTGTCGTTTAGCGTCGGTTCGGCGTTGAATACGGCGCAGGTGTCGCCGAGATTGCGCCCTCCGGCGGTGAAATGTCCGCTGCTGATCCGCAGTGTATCATAGGCTTTGCCGTTGACGATCGTCCGGGTGGCCGTGAACTGCGCGGCGGCATTGCCGGGAACCCACTCGACCGTCTGAAACTTCTCCTGATCGACGCCGAGGCCGGAGAGTGTATCCGCCGGATTAACTGCAGTTGCGATATAGGACTTGGCGATCTGCGTTTCGCCTCCGGCGGTTTCCTCGCCGGCGACGATCACCGGCATGCGGGTGACGCTTTCGATCGAAGCCGCGGTGCCGTTGCCGATGTTGAGAGAACCGCTCGTGACGACTTTCGCCTTGCCTTTGGACACCAGGAAATCCAGATAACGCGAATTCCATTTCGGATTGAAGTTGATGTACGAAACATGGGCGCTCTTCACGAGGTTGCTGATATTGCCGGTCCGGAGATTCCAGCCGTTCAGGTAGCGGGAACCGGCGGCGAAGAGATCCGCGCCGGGACCGTTTTTCCACGCCTGGAAATCAACGCCGAGATTGCCGTCGTTTTCGCTTTCAATCTCATAGATGGTATAATTCACCAGCGCCTGCGAGGTGGGCGTGTCGTACTCCTTGAGCATCTTCAGAATCTGCGGCTCCGAATTCGGGGAGGCATAGAACATCAGGGTGTTGAGCTTCGTATCCGGCACGACCGTGTCGATGCCGCCCTGCAGTTCGGCATTGTCGCCGGCATGCTGCATGCCGACTTTGCGGATCAGCCCGGCCAGCGTGACCGAATCGAAATATTTCGGGTAATAGAGGAAGAAGCGGCGACCGGCCTCCGAAGCGAGGTTCGGGCGGTCCAGCATTTCGATGATCTGGTCGAGGCTCATACCGTTTTCGACCGGAAAGAAGCGGTACTCTTCCGCCGAAACCAGCAGCATTCCGGTACCGTCCTGATACTTGACCGCCTCAACCTTGGTCACGCTGGTGTCCACCCGGCGCGAACGGATCGCCGCCATCACATAGGGACGGATTTCATACGGATCGGCATGCTTGAGCTTGTAGACCTTCGTGTAGACATAAGGGTCGTTGTTCGTGTTGACGAAAGTGATCTGTTCGGTCTCCCTGCCGATCTGAACATTCAATTGCGGCTGCACCTGAGTTGCCATCGGCGCCGGCGTCGGCACATCAACAGAAGCGGCAGACAGACCGGTCCCGACTGCTCCGCAAAGGGAGATAAAAAGGGATTTTGAAAATTTCATGATTCAACTCCAATTCCTGCATTATTTCGTGACTGCGGCAATCGCGGCATCCGGACTGTTTTTCGTGACGGCCGGAGTTGCCGTCAGTGTTACGAAGACTTTGAACTTGCTCTTCACCTTGCTTTCCGCGCCGAAGAGATAACGGAGAACCGGAATTTCTCCAAGAAACGGAACGCCGTTGTACTGTTCGACTTCAACGCTCTTGTCAAAAGCGGCGACCAGCATTTCGGTACCGACATTGAGGGTCAACGATGAATTGAACGTATTCGAGTCGGTCGTGACGGTTCCGAGATTGTCGGTCTCGACCGGAGTGCTGACAGTCAGAACCCAGTTGCCCATCAGGGTTTGAGCCCCCTCGGCCGGATCATCTCCGAAACAGATCATAGGCGCGCTGATATAAAATTCAAACTCGGTGGTTTCCACTGCGGTGACAGAAGTGTTCTGATTTTCGGCGTCCTTCTGAATCTGCTGGAACTCCGGGGTAAAGCGGAAACGGTATTTCGCCTCATCCCAGGAGTTCACGGCGGTAAAATCGTTGGTGACGGTCATGGTCATGCCGGTCGCCACATTCGCCTTGCCGTTCTGGGCGAGCATCCGCAGAAATGTCGCGTCGAAATTCGGAGCGACCATGATCGCGCCGAGCCCGGTGGCGTCCCGGACGGGGCCGTCGGAGATCAGGCTTGCGAAGTTTTCGATTCCCTGCTTGGAATAGAAGTTGGAAAAATCGAATCCGGCGGAAAGAATATCGGCGCCGGGGCCGTTCTTCCACGCCACATAGTCGATGCCGAGTTCGCGGAAGTTGTTGTCGGAAACCACATAGACTTTCAGCTCAAGCTGAAGCTGGGGGACCGGCCGGTCGACCGCTTTCAGGAACTTCATGAATTCATCGGCCTGCGACTTCGAGCTTTTCCAGATGAACATATTGGTTCCCCGGTCGAAGTAAGCAGAACCGCCGCCGAATCCGGCCGGCGCGAAAGTCTGGTCGAGCATGGCAAGCATCTCATCGGAACCGCGGTAATCGGCGCAATAGCTGTAACGGGTGATCCCGTCGCCGCTGACGGCGGTTCCGTTCTCATCGACTTTTTTCGAAGGATAATCGAGCGCGGCGATCATCTGGTCCACATACGGCAGCATGGTCTTGCCGGTCGAAACCACGAGAAACTGCCTGTCGCCTGCTTTGTAGTCGAGGCTCTGCACCGTGGATTGCGCGTCGAATCGCTTGACCGCGCCTTTGATGAACGGCAGCAGGTCATGAGCGTTGACATGCTTCAGCTCATAGACCTTGCTGGTCATGTAATGCTGCGCGCGATCCTCGTTGAAGACGATGGTTCTCTGCTTGCCGTCGTCTCCCGTCAGGGGCAGCGCCGCAGCGAAGGCGGCGACTCCGAGCCCCAGCATTGTCGTTCTGGCGATGAGTTTGTGATACATACTGTTTTCCTTACTTCTATGTTTTTACTGCGCCCGATGACGGTCCGACTACGCGGACAGGGCGCAATTCACCTGTAAATGATATGAAATGCGAAGGATCATAATCCGGGAAAGCCGGGGCAGGGAGGTCAGGCAGGAAGCCCGAGGGATGAACCGTGGTCAGGGGATTGGTGTTCCATTACGACGATTTTGAAGTCGTAATTCTGTTCGGTCAGCCGTTCGAGCAGGCTGCGCTTTCCGCAAAGCCGCTGCAGGAACGGAACGGGACGGCCGGAGGGCCCCATGATGATATGTCCGACCCGGTGTTCCTTTGCAAACTGCAGAATCGTCTGAACGATATCGTCGCTTTTGTAAGTGAAGATCGTGGCTCCAAGCTGGCGCGCGAGTTCCAGCGTATTGTTCAAATGGCGCTGGGTGGCCGCATCGATGCGGACCGCACTCTCCCGGGAAGTCTGGACGTAAAGCACATACCAGTTCCGGCTGAGCCTGCCGGCGATGCGGGAAGCGTAACGCAGCAATGCATCGGCGTTCGGACTGCGGGAGCTCATGCACACCATGACCTGATCCGGGCTGACCGCCTCTTCTTTGCCTTCGGGGACCGTTTTCTCCCGGAAGCGCGTATCGAGCTGCGCCGCCAGTTCGCGCAGCGTCAGCTCTCTTAGCTGCTGCAAGTTGCTGTCTTTGAAAAAGTTCGCCAGAGCCGAATCGATCCGCTCTTCCGGATAGACCCGGCCGGTGCGGATGCGCTGCTGCAGATCCGCAACCGAAACGTCGACATTGACCACCTCATCCGCACCGGTCACGACCCAGTCGGGAATCCGCTCCTTGACTTTGACTCCGGTCGACTTCTCGACGATTTCGTAGAGGCTTTCGAGATGCTGGACGTTCAGGGTCGAAATCACATGGATTCCTGCATCGAGAATATCCTCGACATCCTGGTAACGTTTGGCGTTTCTGGAGCCCGGCGCATTGGTATGAGCAAGTTCGTCAACCAATACGACCTGCGGATTCCGCCTGATGATGGCAGGAACATCCATCTCGGTGATCTTGATTCCGCGATGCACGATTTCGCGCCGCGGAATCATCTCCAGGTTCCCGATGCATTCGGCGGTCTCCTTTCGGCCGTGGGTTTCCAACAATCCGATCACAACATCCATATGCTCAATATCTCTGAGGCGGCATGCCTCCTTGAGCATCTGGGTGGTTTTGCCGACTCCGGCACAATACCCGAGATAGATCTTGAGCTTTCCGCGCCGGGAGCTGCGGATCATTTCGAGAAAGTTGTCTGCACGTGTATTCATGACGGAAGAGCCGTTCCCCGGCGGGCCATGTTCCGCGGGAAGGGAGGGAACGGCCCGCCGGAGACGGCGTTTTTCATTATTTCATTTCATCGAGCGCCAGATTCAGCATCAGGACGTTCACGATCGGTTCGTTGCGCATGATGCCGCCGGGATATTCGACCTTGGATTCCACCACCTTCATGAGTTCGGCTTCGCTCATGCCGCGCGCTTTCGCGACGCGGGGCGCCTGAAACTTCGCGGCGGCCAGCGTGATATGCGGGTCGAGCCCGCTGCCGGAGGCGGTCACCATGTCGGCGGGAATCGGATTTTCGGCGGTGGCGCCATACTTTTTTATGAGCTCCTGAGCCCGCTCGGTGATCTTCGGCGAGGTCGGGGTCAGGTTGCTGCCGACCGCTCCGGCGCCGTTGTAGTCCGCCGCCGACGGACGGCTGTGGAAGTAGTTATCCCGGGTGAACTCCTGCGCCACCTGGCGGCTGCCGACATACTGGCCGGCGGCGTTCTTCACCAGAGAACCATTGGCGGAGTTCGGTACAAAGACCTGTGCAATGGTCCAGATGACCAGCGTATAGACCACGCAGCAGAGCAGGATGCTCAGCACGGCGGTGCGTATCGCTCCAAAAATATCGGTTGTCAGCTTCATGATTTTCTCCTTTGCTTATCAGAACAGCCCGGTTGCGGCCAGCACCATATCGATCAGTTTGATGCCGATGAAGGGGGCGATCACCCCGCCGAGGCCGTAGATGAACAGATTGCGCGCCAGCAGCGCATCCGCGCCCATCGGCCGGTACTTCACGCCTTTGAGCGCGATCGGGATCAGCAGCGGGATGATGACCGCGTTGAAGATCAGCGCCGACAGGATCGCGCTCGACGGGGTCGCAAGGTGCATGATGTTCAGCACCGCCAGTTCCGGGATCGCCAGCAGGAAGATCGCCGGAATGATTGCGAAGTATTTCGCCACGTCGTTCGCAATCGAAAAAGTGGTCAGTGCGCCGCGGGTCATCAGCAGCTGCTTGCCGATCTCGATGACTTCGATCAGCTTGGTCGGGTCGCTGTCGAGATCGACCATGTTGCCGGCCTCCTTCGCCGCCTGCGTGCCGGAGTTCATCGCAATGCCGATATCGGCCTGCGCGAGCGCCGGAGCGTCGTTCGTGCCGTCGCCCATCATCGCGACCAGGCGGCCTCTGGCCTGCTCCTGGCGGATATAGGCGAGCTTGTCCTCCGGTTTGGCTTCGGCGATGAAGTCGTCTACGCCCGCTTCTTCGGCGATCGCCTTCGCGGTCAGCGGGTTGTCGCCGGTGACCATCACCACGCGCAGCCCCATCGCCCGCAGACGTTCGAAGCGGTCCCTGATGCCGGTTTTAAGGATATCGGACAACGCCACCACGCCGAGAATCCGGTCGTTAACCGAAACAACGATCGGTGTGCAGCCTTTCCGGGCGACTTTCGTCACCATCTCCTCAATATCGGCCGGAACTTTGGTTTTCGCCTTCTTCGCGGCCTGAATCACGGCATCGGAAGCACCTTTGCGATAGTGAGTTCCATCCGTCGCATCGGTTCCGCTCATGCGGGTCTGGGCGGTGAACTCAATCACGTCGCAGCTTCCGTCGTCTTTGGCGACCTTGCCGTTGAGTTCGCGTTCCGCCAGAGTGATGATCGAACGGCCTTCCGGAGTCTGATCGCCGAACGAGGCACGCACCGCGGCGTCGATCAGCTTTTCGCGATCGACTCCCTTCACCGGATAAAACTCCGAGGCGAGGCGGTCGCCGACGGTGATCGTGCCGGTCTTGTCCAGCAGCAGCGTATCGATGTCGCCGGCCAGCTCCACGGCCTTGCCGCTCTTGGCCAGCACGTTGGCCGCCAGCGCCCGGTCCATGCCCGCGATGCCGATCGCGGCGAGCAGCGCGCCGATCGTGGTCGGGATCAGGCAGACCAGCAGCGAAATCAGGGTCGGCAGCGGAATGGTCACGTCGAAATATTTCGCCATCGGGTAGAGCGTGGCCGTGACCAGCAGGAAGCCCAGCGTCAGCCCGGCCAGCGTGACGGTCAGCGCCAGCTCGTTCGGAGTCTTCTGGCGGACCGCGCCCTCGACCAGCGCGATCATCCGGTCGAGGAAGGATTCCCCGGCTCCGGCGGTGATCTTCACCTTGATCCGGTCGGAGAGCACGCGGGTGCCGCCGGTCACGCCGGAGCGGTCGCCGCCGGCCTCGCGCACCACCGGCGCGGATTCGCCGGTGATCGCGGATTCGTCGATGCTGGCGACGCCTTCGATCACTTCGCCGTCGCTCGGAATAATCTCGCCCGCGCTGACCACGACGATATCGCCGGTTTTCAGCAGCGAGGAGCTGACCGCTTCAATCCTGCCTGAACCGCCCAGACGATTGGCCATCGTCTGTCTGCGGGTGTTTTTCAGGCTGTCGGCCTGCGCCTTGCCGCGCGCTTCGGCGAGCGCCTCCGCGAAATTCGCGAAGAGGACGGTCAGCCAGAGAACGGCTGTCACCAGGGTTGTATAGAGGATATTGGCATGGCCGCCGCAGATGTCGATGATCCAGACCAGCGTGGTCAGCGCCGCGCCGATTTCGGTGACGAACATCACCGGATTGCGCGCCATCGTCCGGGGATTCAGCATCGCGAACGACTGGATCAGGGCGGTTTTGACCAGCCCTTTGTCGAAGAGCGTCGCCTTCCGGCTTTCTTTTCTGTTCATGTGATTCATGATCTTAACTCCTGAGAATCAGTGTACAAGGGTGGTGAGATATTCGGCGATCGGCCCGAGGACCGCCACCGGCAGAAAGAGCAGAGCGCCGACGAAGACCACGGTGCCGCCGATCACCACGCCGAAGAGCGCGGTATCGGTCTTGAGCGTTCCCACCGTTTCGGGGACCTCTTTCTTCGCGAAGAGCGAGCCGCAGATCGCCAGCTGGAAGATGATCGGGATGAACCGGCCGATCAGCATCACCAGCCCGCAGGCGATGTTCCACGGCACGGTGTTGTCGCCCAGCCCCTCGAAGCCGGAGCCGTTGTTGGCCGAAGACGAGGTGAATTCATAGAGCATCTCGGTGAAGCCGTGGAAGCCCGGATTCAGCACGGTGTCGCGTCCCCACGACGGGATCAGGCAGAAGATCGCCATGCCGCCGAGGATGCACAGCGGGTGCATCAGCAGCGCCGGGAGCGCGTACTTCATCTCGCGGGTCTCGACCTTCTTGCCGAGGTATTCCGGCGTCCGCCCGACCATCATGCCGCAGATGAATACGCCGATGATGATGTAGGTGAAGAGTCCGAGGAAGCCGACGCCGATGCCGCCGAAAGTGATGTTGAACCACATGCCTGCCAGCGGGATCAGCCCGGTCAGCGGATTCAGGCTGCAGTGCATCGAGTTCACCGAACCGTTGCTGGTGCAGGTCGTGAACACCGCCCACAGCGGGCTTGCGCCCGCGCCGAGACGCAGCTCCTTGCCTTCGAGGTTGGAGGCTTCGGCGACCGGCAGGTCATGCAGCGCGACGGCCGGTTCGCTTTCAAAGGTGATCGCGCAGCCGAGCTTTACGAGGCAGAGCACCGTCATCACCGCGAAGATCACCAGCGCGTGCTTTCTGTGCTTCGTGATCATGCCGAACATCCAGACGCAGCCCATCGGGATGATCACCAGGCTGATGCACTCGATGATGTTGCTGTAAAAGCCGACGTTTTCGAGCGGATGGGTCGAGTTCGGCCCGAAGAAGCCGCCGCCGTTGGTGCCGAGCTGCTTGATGATCACTTCGACCGCCACCGGGCCGCGGGCGATGGTCTGCACCGCGCCTTCCAGCGTATGGACCACCGCCGCGCCGTCGAAGGTCATCGGCAGCCCGCAGAGGACCAGCAGCGTCGCGCCGATCGCGGCGACCGGCAGGATCACCAGAAACGTGGCGCGGCACATATCCAGATAGAAGTTGTTCCGTTCCCGGGAGCCGCCGAGCCAGCGGGAAGCGGCGGTCACCGCCGCCAGCCCGGTCGCCGCCGACACGAACTGCAGCCACATGATGCCGAAGAGCTGCGAGAAGTACGACAGCGTGCTTTCGCCGGAGTAGTGCTGCAGATTGGTGTTGGTCACGAACGAGGTGACGGTGTTGAAGATCAGGCTGCCCTCGATCGCCTTCTGCCCGTCCGGGTTCAGCGGCAGGAACTGCTGGAACGCCAGCACGCCGGTCACGACCACGAACATGATCGTGTTGAAGATCAGAAGGCTGACCGTATACTGTTTCCAGTTCTGGTCGGCTTCGGCGGCGCGCCCGATCACTTTGTGGAAGAAGCCCTCGACTTTCTTATGCGTGGGCCCCATGAGGCCGGGGGCCGGGCACATCATCTTGAACATCCATTTCCCGAGCGGCAGCGAAATCAGGATCGACAGCCCGAGAACGGCAATTGCAAGCAGAAAAGAGTAAATCATATCTCACCTTAAAACTTTTCAGGTTTCAAAAGAACATAGCACAGATACACCGTGCAGAACGCCGTTGCGGCGGAAGCCAGATAAATCATAAACGCACCTTGGGTTGTTCGTTTTTCACTTTAAAGAATCGCAGAATTGGGTCAGGGCGAACATGCCGGCGAAAAACAGCAGTCCGAGGATAAAACACCCGATTACCATACAACAGAACTCCTTTCCGGTTGATTGTCCTGCTTCAGCGGCAAAGTGAAATGGAACGTGCTTCCATTGCCTTCGGAGCTTTCCACCTCGACCGTTCCTCCCAAAGCAGTGATAATTTCTTTTACGATCGATAAACCGAGACCGACGCCGGAGGATGCTTCCTGTCCGGGGGCCCGGTAAAATTGTTCGAAAAGATGGCTTCTGACCTCTTCCGGCATGCCGCTGCCGGTATCCTGAACCGCAAACCTCATGAGATTTCCCCGGGCTTCCGCTTTCAGGGTGATGGTTCCGCCCGCCGGCGTAAAGCGGACGGCATTGTCGATCAGGTTGTCGAACACGTAATTGATCCGGTTGACCGGAACCGTCACCTCCGGAAGGCCGGGTGCCGCCTCAATCTCCATTTTGATATCCTTGTCGAGGCAGACGGAGCGGAAACGCTCCTTTGCATCCTGCAATAAAATTTCCGGCCGGCGCGGTTCAAGCTTGAAATGCTTCTGACTGGAGGCCCGATTGAGATCGAGCAGGTCGTCGATGATCGCCGTCAGCCGTTCGCTGTCCTCGCGCATCGACATGACCAGATCGAGCTGTTCGGCAGAGAGTTTGCCGATCTTCTCCTCCAGCAGAAGATAAATCGACATCTGCAGCGAGGTCAGCGGCGTTTTCAACTGGTGGGAAACCGTCGCCAATACGCTGCGCTTCAGCTCCTGCTGTTCGTGGGCCAGCGTAACATCCTTCAGGATAATCGCAACCCCGGAGAGCTGTTCGGGCGGAGCGCCGGCCGGGATCGGCAACGCCACAGGCTGAAAGAAATATTCCCGGTTCTCGATGAAGAACTGGACCTCTTTCCTGTCCTGCGGCGTCGAAACCAGCCCGGTCTGCAAAACGTGACTGTAAAGCTCGGAAAGCCACGCAATCCGCAGATCGCTGAGCTTTACACCTGCTTTCAGCCCGAAACAGCGGTCGGCGCTCTGCGTCGTGATCTCCACCTTGCCGCTCCGCGCATCGATCACGGCAATCGGGGTGGGAAGCTCTTTGAAAACGTCCTGATTGGTCCGTTCGGAACGCTCCAGCCGCATCCGTTCGGAGCGACGGGTTTCGCGCAGTGCGGTCGTCATTGAGTTGAATGCGCGCGAAAGCTGTCCGATTTCGTCATTGGAATTCGTTTCCAGTACGATGTCGAGGTTGCCGCCGGCGATTTCCGTTGTCAGCTCAGTCAGCTTCCGGATCGGTTTTTCAATCCAGTGCCGCAGCAGCAGCTGCTGCAGCACCGCGAAAACAGCGCAGCCGAACAGAATCAGCAATACCCGGTTGTAAAATCGGGCAGCCTCTTCGCGCGCATGATTATTGGCGGCAATCATGTTCTTCTGGTTCAGTTCCAGCACTTCTCCGGAGAGCTGCCGCAATTGAACCGCCAGCGGATAGATTTCCGTGCCGTACAGCTTTTGACACTCCGCCGGAGCAAGTCCCGGAGCGGAAACTTTGCGAATACTGTCGGAGTAGTTTACCAGAAGCGCGGCAGTCCTGTCGGCCAGCTCGCGCTCACCCGCAACAGTGATGTTATTTAATTCCGCTTTCCAGATTTTATTCAGATTCGCAAGCTGTCCGTCAAAAAAGGCGGATGTCACGGCAGAATCCCCGGCGAACCGGCGCAGAAAACCCTCGTTGATTTTCTCCAGAGTCTCGCTAAAACGCTGGCAAAGAATGACACTCTGATAATTTTCACGCAGAATGACATCGATGGAATTACCCAGTTTCCTGACTTGCACGATCATAACGGCGCCGATCACAAAGATCAACGCCAGCAGGCCAAGCAAACTGACCAGAAATTTACGTTTGATATCCAACATATTCACGCCTTTGGTTGCAAAAATATCACTTGTATAAGCAAGACGCATGCCAACTGCCCGATGGCTCTTGTACGCTCAAATCATTCCGGACATAAGCAAACTCGTATTGCATTTTGCAAAAAAACACGTGCTGAAAATAATAAAATGCAATGTCAATCATTGATTCCATAAGCCTTGCGTTTCCTCCATAAAGTTGCCTGATTGATTCCAAGGATCGAAGCCGCTTCCACGAGAGAAGAGGAGGTTGTCAGAACCTCACGGATATAATTTTCTTCGAGTTGTTCCAACGTAAGCCTGCCGTTCGGCGACACCTCGCCTTTTAAATGTTGCAGGGCATCCGGCAGATGGTGTAACAGCACGGTATCACTGTCAGTAAGAATGACGCCCCGCTCGACTGCATTGCGCAATTCCCGCAAATTTCCCGGCCACGGATAGGCTTTAATCGCCTCCGATGCCTCAGGAGAAAATCCCCGGATCAATTTGCGGTTCGCCGCCGCGAAGAATCTCAGCATATTCTCCGCCAGCATTTCAAGATCCTCCGGCCGTTCCCGCAATGGCGGAATTTCCAATTGAAACACGTTCAGGCGATAAAAGAGATCTTCGCAAAAAGCTCCGGTTTTGACTGCTTCTTCCAGATTGCGGTTGGTCGCGGCAATCAGCCGGACATCGGCCTGCCGCGGCGTGGGATCACCGACCCGCTCATACTCATGATCCTGCAGGAAGCGCAGAAGCTGCGGCTGAATCGAAGTCGTCAGGTCGCCGATTTCATCCAGAAAGAGCGTTCCGTGGTCGCAGCCGGCAATGCGGCCGGGATTCTCACGGACGGCTCCGGTAAAGGCTCCGCGCGCGTGACCGAAAAGCTCGCTGGCCAGCAGTTCCGGCTGCAGTGTCGGACACGAAACGATTCCGAGCGGCTGGGCTGCCCGCGGGCTCCAGCCGTGGATTGCTTTCGCCAGAATGGTTTTGCCGGTTCCGCTCTCGCCCCGGATCAGGACGGCGGCTTCGCTCGCCGCCACGTGGCGGGCCATCTCCAGCGTCCGCTGCATTTTCAGGTTGCTGGAGACGAACACCCCGTCGGGACGCAGGCTTTTCAGGTCTTCCTCCAGGCGGTCCAGGCGGCGCTCGATGCAGAGCGCCTTTTCCACCTTTTCAAGAACAAGCCCGAGCTTTTCCAATGCAAACGGCTTTTCGATGTAATCGAAGGCACCGCGCTTCATCGCCTCCACGGCGGTATCCACAGAGGAGTAGGCCGTCATGACCACAATTTTCAGCCAGGGGGAATTTGCGAGTAATTTCGGCAGCAGTTCCAGCCCGCTCTCCGGCCCGAGCCGCAAATCAAGGAAAGCGAGGTCGAACTTGTGAAGCCGGTTCTCCGCAAACCCTTCCCGGGCGGAACCGGCCTGCCGGACCTGCTGGCCATGCGATTTCAGCCAGAGCGTCAGGGACTTCCGGATGTTGGCTTCATCATCGATCACAAGGATGTTCAACATTTTCGCCGTTATCCTTCTATTTGTCTTCTCCCGCCAGGCCATAAACCTCAATCGCCTTTTCCGCCAGCAGCAGAATTCCCTGGCCCGGTTCATTGCCGATAATCTTCCCCTCAAATTCATTCCGGTATTTTTTCAAATCCGCAATGGTTTCCACCGGCGCATATTCGGGGACTGCAATTCCCATCATCGCTCCCGGCAGATTCACGCCGAGATCGACAACTCTGTCGCGGATCCGGGCAAACTCGTTTTTATGGTAGTTCGGCAGCCACACCGTCACCATAACATCCTGAGTCCCGTTGGCCAGCGCTTCGAACGCAATCGGAATTGTGGTCGAAACGTTGGAGACTTCGCATTTCAGGTGTTCTTCCAGCAGGATTTTCAGCATTGCATTGGTCGCCAGTTCGTTATGAAAGCCGATATCGACCATTTTGATCTTCGCTCCGGGCTGCGGGCGCACGCCTTTCAGGAATGCTGCCTGCAATTCCGGGTTTCGTTTCAGCCACTCCCGGGCGCCTTTGCCGTAGTCGCCGTCGCTTTCATAACAGATCAGCGACAGGGAGTCAAGGTCAGTCGTTTTCCATTTGAATTGCCGGAAAAATTTCGCAAGTTCCGGATAATCCTTATCAAACCCTTTCCTGACAATTGTATGGACGTTCTCCGCCTCTCCAAATACTTTTTCCGGGTCTTTCAGGTATTTGATCGGCAGCTCGGCATTCATCCAGTGAGGACTCCACGCGGTAATGGCGGCATACCGATCATTTTTAATCGCATAAGCCATCTCTTCGATCATGGCGGGAGTTGTCGAGGTGATGACTCGGAATCCCTTGCCGCCGGCCGAATCCTTTCCGTTTTTCAGATTGAAGAAAATCAGGAAAGCCGCGCAGACCGCCAATATGATCGTATTTTCAATTCTTTTTCTCGTCCATTTCATTTTTCATCCTCCTGTTTGAAGGCTGTTCCCGTCGCCTGCAGCGTCCGGTCCAGAATGATGGCGATCACGACAATCACAATACCGCCTTCAAAAGCGACTCCCTTCTCTCCATTGCAAATTGCGCCCCACACCACGCTGCCGACGCCCTGCGCACCGACCAGCGAAGCGATGACGACCATCGACAGCGCGAGCATGACCGTCTGGTTCAGGCCCGCCCGGATCGACGTGAGCGCAGTCGGCAGCTCAAGGTCGAACAGCCGGTTCATCGGCGTCGCCCCGAATGCTTCGGAACACTCCAGCAGATCCTTCGGCGTGTTTTCGATGCCGAGCACGGTCATGCGCACGATCGGCGGCAGAGCGAACACCACGGTCGCAAAAATGCCGGAGGTGTTGCTGATCGAAAAGAACGCGATCGCCGGCACCAGATAGACATAGGCCGGCATCGTCTGCATGATGTCCAGCAGCGGCAGCACGATTTTCTTGAGCCATTTGCTGAACGTCATCAATACCGCCAGCGGCAGGCCGATTGCGACTGCCGCCGCCGTGCAGATGATCACCAGCGCCATCGTTTCCATCGCCGACTCCCAGAGGCCGAGCATGATGACCAGCATCATGCCGCAGGCGGAGCCGAACGTCAGCAGCTTGCGCCGGCCGCTGACGACGAAGATCACTGCGCAGAAAATCAGCAGCATCGCCCACTCCGGCGGAGCGCAGAGTATGTTTTTAAGCCCGTCCACAACAGAATCGATACTGCGTGAACACCAGCGCGTGAAATCTGCGCAATGGACAACCGCCCAGTCGAGGAAACGTTCAAAATATTGTCCGATTGGTAGTCTGATCATTTGGATTCTCCAGTTGTACCGTTGTAGGAAGCAAGGCAGGCCAGCAGCGCGCCGCTGGTGATGACGCCGAGAAAACGGCGTTCATCGTCCACGACCGCGATCGGCGCGGTCGATTCGCCCATCTGCATAACCACCTCTTTCAGCGGAGCGGAACGGTTGATGGTCTTGATGTTCATATCCATCATCGATTGCGCGGTCACATTGGGTTCACCCATGTGCTCGCGCACTTTCCGCGCCCAGACCAGGCCGTAGATCACCCCCTGGTCGTTGGTCGCGAACAGCGACGACAGGCCGCTTTCGCGGATTTTATGCAGCATGGTCTGCGGGCCGTCGCTCAGGTGCAGATAATCGTAGACCGGCTTCATGATCGAACCGGCGGTGATGACCTTGGTTTTGTCCGCCGCGTTCACAAATTTCGCGACATAATCGTTGGCCGGACGGCTCAGAATCTCCTCCATCGTCCCGAGCTGGGCGATCTCGCCGTCTTTCATAATCAGAACCCGGTCGGCCAGGCGGATCGCTTCGTCGAGGTCGTGGGTGATGAAGATCACGGTCTTGCCGAGCTTTTTCTGAAGCGCCCGGATCTCATTCTGCATTTCGCGCCGGATCAGCGGATCGAGCGCCGAAAGCGCCTCGTCCATGATGATGATCTCCGGGTCCGCTGCCAGTGCGCGGGCGATGCCGACGCGCTGGCGCATCCCGCCGGAGAGCTGGTCCGGATAACGGTCCGCGTAATCGGCCAGCCCGACGAGCGCCAGCACTTCGCGCGCTCTGGCGCGCCGGGTTTCACGCGGTACTCCGGCGATCTTCAGCGCATAGGCTGCATTGTCCAGCACCGTCAAATGCGGGTAGAGTGCGAACTGCTGGAACACCATTCCGATCCGGCGGCGGCGCAAGTCACGCAACTGACTTCTGCTGAGTGCGGTAACTTCCGTGTCGTCGATGAAAATCTTTCCGTCCGACGGCTCGATCAGCCGGTTGATGGTGCGGATCAGCGTGCTTTTGCCGCTGCCGGAAAGTCCCATCACCACAAAAAGTTCGCCGCGGCGGATGGTAAAATTGATGTCGTGAACACCGACACTGCACTGGGTTGCTTTATATACTTCTTCCCGGGTCTTGCCCGCTTTGAACAGTTCGGCGGCTTTCCTGTGATGCCGCCCGAAGATTTTGGTCAGCCCTTCTATCCTGACCAGATCTTCCGTTTTATCCAACTGATCCATCATAAGTCCTCCCTGACGGCTGCATTAACTTACCGATTCCATATCAAATTGTTCGTAACAGCAGAAGCAAAATACATGCCAATACCGAAATCGGCGGAAAAAGCAGAGAGCGGAAAGAGTTTTTGCAATTCGATAATTCAAAATGCAATATTCTGATTTTAAAAATTGCATTTTGCAATGTGATTTCTGCGATCTTTTATTGGGGATGCCGTCCGGCGGACCGCCGCCCCTTTGGAGGGGAAGCCATCCGCAATCCGGCCAGCACAAGAATAATTCCGAGAATGTTATAGAACGACAAGTGTTCCCCCAGAAAAAGCCAGGCGCCGAGCAGCGTGAATACCGGAGAGAGATTCTGCAGCAGCCCCAGTTTCCAGAGCGGTACCCGGGGCATCGCCTCCGACCAGGCGATAAAAGCCGCTGCCGTGGGAACCAGACCCAGAAGAACAATCGCTCCCCATGCGTCCCAGCCGGCCGGAATGATGAGCTGTGAATGGAAAATAAGAAGAAACGGAATTACCATGACAGCAGACGCCAGCTCGCAATACCCCATCAGGACAACGCGATTCGGGGCCGCCATCAGTTTCCGGCCGATTGCGGAGCCGATCACCCACGACACGGCGGAACCGATCAAGGCAAGCTGCCCCAGCCAGCTGGCGAAACCGTAATGGAATCCGCGCATGGAAATCATATTAAGGACAAACATGCATCCCAGCAGTCCGCATCCCACAGCCAGAATTTCACGGCGTTCCGTGGGATGGCGACGGATCAGTTTCCACACGATTGCGATAATCGCCGGACCGGATTCCAGAAACAGTGCGGCTGTGATTGCGCTCGCGGTCTGCTGGCCGATGAAAAAAAGCAGGCTCATCAGGAACAGCATGAAAAAAGCCACCGCAAGCATCTGCATGAATTCACGGAGCGAACGAAACCGCAGCGACTCCTTCCGCCACGCGGCATATCCGAGAATAGCCGCCGAACCGATCAGAAAGCGGTAAAACACCAGGGAAACCGGATCGACTCTGGCGTCGCCGCCGAGCAGAAAGCGCGCAACAAGGAACGCACTGCTCCAGCATACAATCGCCAGCAAGGCCAGCCGGAAACCGACCAGTTCGGCATTCTTGGAAAGCAAAGTCATAATCCGTAAAAATTTGGTAAGTCAAGAAAAACTGTTCCGGCAAAGCCTTTTACAGAATCAGTAAAGAGAGAAAATCCCGGGAGGAACGCCCCGCCAGTTGTTCGTCACACAATGTACGGGAACCGGCGTCCGGGGCGACAGGGCGGAGATCAGGCGCTGCCGCCTCTGCCGCCAGTGTTCCTTCGTCGCCGGCAGGGCGCAGACGGCCGCGGCAAATTCCGGGCTGTACAAAGCTTCCGCCAACTGCGCGTAGCGGAAAAACTCAGCCATCGGGCGGTCCAGGCGGGCATTGCGCAGGATGACCTGCCGCAGACGTTCCCTGTGGGATTCCGGCAATACCGCGCTGCGCAGTGCTTTGCAGATTTTCAGCTTGATGTATCCGGCCTCCACGCAACAGGGATCTGCTTCCAGAAAACGCACGGCTTCTTCGATCGCGTCCAGTTCTCCGGCCTGAATCCGCTGATATAGAGAAGGCGTATGTGCGGGCGCGCTCCCGTTGAAATAATCGAAAAAACGGAACGCCTCCTGAAAAGCGCGTGCCGCTTTCTGCCGCAGAACCTTGTCACTGTCGGGCTTTGAAAGGCGGCGGATGGCTCCATAATGCCGTCCCACCAATTTTTCCTGGTGCTTGATTTCCGCAATCGTGATCATGAATTCAACCTCCATAAAAGACAGTGGTTCGTTAAGCCAATGAGACATTTTCCAGTATTTCAACCGGTCGCCCGGAATTCCGTCGCATCTTGTGCCGGGCAATTTTCATCGGTTTGAAACTGGTTCGGCAATACCAGTCACGAAGATCAAGAAAACGCCGGACATCCGGCATGAAAAAGTAATGACTCAGAATCGGACTCAGATAACTGCTTACCGTCTGAAAATAGAAAGACGGCGAATTCGGCACTTCATAAAAGCAATGCCCATTCTCCCAGTACACCGGATTCAGCAGCGAAGTGTAATGGGTTCCTTCGATCGTGCCGCCGGCATCCGCGGAAGCGTCGATAAACAAACAGCCCGGCTTGGCGCGCTTCAGTTCGTCACGGGAAATTACATGATTGCTGTGCGGAAAAGTCTCGATACCATTGATTACAATATCAAATGAGGGCAATTCTTCGAGGAATTCGCTTATCGTTTTGCGGTAGAACATGCGGATATCGGAAGTGAATTTGCTGATTGCCCAATAGCCGCCCTGGGCAACATTACCGGAGGAGAGCACGGCAACCCGGGTGGCCGGTTCCGGCAGCTTCCCCCACGAAAGCAGTGCATGCTGCACGGAAGCCACTCCCGCGTAAAAACTGTTTTTCCAGAGAAAATCACGGGGGATGAAGGGGATCTTACAGGTCTGTCCGTTGAAAGTGACGGTCGGAGAGATATTGTCGATATCCACAACCGTGAGTGCAAGTTCCTTTGCAATCTGCATGAATTCTGCGGAAGGGGCCTCATGGGGATGGGTCCAGCCGATAATCAGCTGTCCTTTGCGAAGATGGCGGTAGTCCTCCGGCTGGATCAGTTTCAACGAAAAAATCGCATCGCAACTGGAAAACACTTCCTGCCGTGTGGCAATTTGAGCTCCTCGTCGTCGATATTCATCGGGGGGAATGCCCAGGGTATCACCGAATTTTTCATCGATTACGAGATGATTCTCAGATGTTCGCATATCCTGCGGGAGCAAGGCGACCCGCCTTTCTCCCGGAAAATCCGGCCTGATCAATCCCAATCGCATATCTTTGGTCTCCTTCTGTCGTTGAAAGATGAGAGCTTGAAATTCTTTATCAGCAAAAATAATGCCAATGCCGATACCGCCGTTTGTCTTGCATAAACGCCGGGAGGAGAGCCGAATGAAGTTCCAGACGCATTTGCAAAGTGCAATTTTGAAGAATCTGAAAATTGTACTTTGCAATCAGAAAAATCTCTTCCGGGAACCGGGATGAGCCGGATCATTCACGGAACGGCAGACTCCGGCCTGAAAATCATGCGGCAGGGATTATAAAAAGATTGCAGGAACCCATGCAGGCTGCAGCCGTAACACGCGAACGACGGCAATATTACCGATCCAGATGGTTCCCGATGAGATTGCCGCGGCAATTGCCGCCATTCATACCAATTATCCAAACCCAATTATTTCTTGCCCGGAACAGGAACTGGGTGATGATATGGAGAGCCTGCCGTGGAAACAATGGAAAAATACCCATGCCAAGGTTGACGGCTTCCGGTATAAGCGGGATCAGCAACTTGCAATCGGACAAACTCAATAAACAATGAGATACCCATGATAATCATAAAAACAAGCTTCACATCCCACGAAAAAACCGGGAGAGCGCCGGTGTCAATCATGGCACGACACCGGTACTCCCGGAAACATTTTACATGTCGTCGCTGTTTTTCTCAACAGCGTTACAGCGTTTTAAACTATGCTTCCTGATCCGGATCTGTGGGCCTCGCATTCTGGAATAAAGAGGCTTGCGCCGCTTGACATAATTGATGAAATCGGTCACGTTTTCTACCATACTCCTGACTGATTTAGAAAAATTGTGCGCATCCTCCTCCGTTACAAATATTTTCCGGTACGGCTCTCCGGCACATTTCTGATATCTTCCGGAGTGCCGGACGCGACGATCCTGCCGCCGTCCTTGCCGCCACCCGGTCCCATGTCGATGATATAGTCGGCATTGCCAATCACATCCAGATCGTGTTCAATCACGACGACTGTCGCTCCATTGTCGATGAGAGCCTGAAATACTTTGAGAAGTGTCCGTACATCCAGAGGATGCAGTCCGATGGTCGGTTCATCAAAGACGAAGAGGGAATCCGATTGCGTTTTACCCATCTCGCCTGCCAATTTCAGGCGTTGCGCTTCGCCGCCGGAAAGATTCGGCGTCTCCTCGCCGAGCGTCAGGTAACCAAGCCCCAGATTTTGCAAAGTCAGCAATCTGGAATATACGCTTTTCATTTTCTCGCAAATCCTGATCGCATTGTTGATATCCATCGCCATCAACTCCGGCAACGAGCAGCCGTCCGGCAGCTTCACGCCGGCGGCTTCCTTCGCATAACGGGTTCCCCGGCATTCCGTGCATGGAATATCCACATCAGGCAGAAATTGCACGTCCAGACTGATTTCTCCGGTCCCGTCACAGACCGGACAGCGCAGCTTCCCGGTGTTGTAGGAAAAATCACCGGCCTTGAAGCCGAGCCGCTTTGCATCGGGCGTCCTGGCGTAAATCTTGCGCAGTTCGTCATGCACGTTGGCATATGTCGCCACGGTGGAACGCACATTGATTCCGATCGGAGTCGCATCGATCAATTTTACCTGCCTGATTCCCCCTGCTTCGACGGCGACAATATGTGCCGGCGTTTTTTTCCCGGCGATGGCGGCTTCCAGCCCGGGAATCAGACTTTCAAGGATCAGCGTCGTCTTGCCGGAGCCGGACACTCCGGTTACGACGGTCAGTTTCCCCTTCGGGATATCGATTTCGAGCGGCTTCACCGTATGAATCTTCGCTGTGGAGAGATGAATGCGGCCCTGAGAGAACAGATCGTCTTTTCCGGCACGTTTTCTCACTTTCGTGTCTGCGGTTCCGGCGAGAAAAGGACCGATCATGGAACGGCCGTTTTTTTCAATATCCGCGACAGTTCCTTCCGCAACGACAGATCCGCCTTCCGCTCCGGCTCCCGGTCCCATCTCTACAAGCCAGTCAGCTTCCGCCAGAATCTGTGTATCGTGATCAACCAGCAGGACGGAATTGCCATCGGCGATCAGATCGCGCATGACGCCGATCAAGCCGACGATATTGGACGGATGCAGTCCGATGGACGGTTCATCCAGAACATACAGAGCGCCTGAGGTGCGGTTGCGGACCGCGCGGGCAAGCTGCATTCGCTGCCTTTCACCGGTAGAAAGAGTGGAAGCTGCGCGGTCGAGTGCCAGGTATCCCAGTCCGAGATCCATCAGTCGTCTTGCAGCTGCCTGGAACGATTCGCAGATGCTTGTCGCCATGGGGCGCATCGCTTCCGGCAGGGAAGCAGGAACGCCGTCCACCCAGTGAACGAGTTCGGCAAGCGTCATCATGCAAGCCCGGTCCAGGGTAATCTCCCGCAGCCTCGGCGTTCTTGCCCGTTCCGATAAGCGCGTTCCGCCGCAATCCGGACAGGTTTCCTGCTTCAAAAAGCGTTCCACGCGCTTCATCCCCTGTTCGTCCTTGACTTTCGCCAGCGCGTTTTCCACGGTATAGACGGCATTGTAATAGGTAAAATCGAGTTCACCCGCCTGATTGGTGTTTTTGGAGTGATAGAAAATATGCTTCTTTTCCGCAGGACCGTTGTAAACGATCTCCTTTTCGGCATCCGTCAGCTCGCGAAACGGCACATCGGTGCGGACTCCCATCGCGCGGCAGACATCCGTCATAAGCGACCACATCAGCGAATTCCATGGAGCCACCGCGCCGTCGTCGATCGTGCGCGACTCATCCGGAACGAGCGTTGTCCGGTCAACGGTCCGCACCGTACCCGTTCCGTCGCAGGTCCGGCAGGCGCCCTGGCTGTTGAATGCCAGTTCTTCGGCCGACGGTGCATAGAATTTTACGCCGCATTCCGGACAAACCAGTTCCCGGCCGGCCGCAACTGCCAAAGAAGGTTCCAGCTCATGTCCGCAGGGGCAGCGATGATTTGCCAGCCGCGAAAACATCAGACGCAGAACGTTCAGGAGTTCGGTCCCCGTGCCGAAGGTACTGCGTATGCCGGGAATTCCGGGACGCTGATGCAGTGCCAGCGCGGCCGGAACATACAGAACGTCATCCACCTGCGCCTTGGCCGCTCCGGTCATTTTGCGGCGGGTATAAGTGGAAAGCGCTTCCAGATACCGCCGGGAGCCTTCCGCATACAGCACTCCCAGCGCCAGCGACGATTTTCCGGAACCGGACACTCCGGCAACTCCGACAATTTTATTCAGCGGGATGTCCACATCGATATTTTTCAGATTGTGTACCCGCGCTCCACGGACTTTTATTCTATCAATCATAATTCTGTCAATCACCCGTTCTTCTGAACCATTAAGGCTGCAACTGCCGCCGGACACGTATATTCATCGATAACAACAGGTCCGGCCATCCCTCTTGTTCGGAATCACTGCTGTCGGAATTTACTTCGGGCATGGTCAGGTGTTCCCTACTCAAGTCCTTTTCCTCCCGCATATCTTTCGTGCCTGCATTATACCATAGACCCAATTGCTCTGGAATCAAATATTTAATCAGTCTGTTTCCTTTTTTTACGGAGTGTATAACCAGTGTATTTCCGTTTCGGCAATACGGCGGGAGCCTGCGCGTCTCTGATTGTCGGAACCGTGGTTTCCGCTGGGGGAATCCTTATGCCGCGGAACTGGGCCGATTCCATTTATCCATGGCTCGAACGGGCGGGATGGCAGGAAAATATCGGCGCTGTTCAGAAAGCGGTTTCGGGACCTTTTCTGCCTTATATCACCTGGCTGACGGATGCTTCTGCATGGCACTTCTGTTCGCTGCGCCGTCCGTCCGGAATTCCGGTTCTCTTTTCTTTTGAGGGAACTCCGTGGATGTCCTCTTCCGGCAGCTTTTCCATGCGCCGGAACGGCAGCACACACCGGCTGGATTGTATCGATGGCGTGTCCCATGTTTTCGGCGGCGGAGGATTCGAAAAGTGTGAATTGCGTAATCAGGGGAGAGGGGAACAGCAGCATCACGCCTCCGGAAAAGCTCAAACGGAACGGCAGCGGATCAACTTACCGGTTCGAGAGCGAAATGGGAATCGTCGGACTCCGATTCCTCTTCATTTGAGAAGCGGAAAATGAGATTGATAACTTAATTCCTTTATAATTTTGTTTTTTGCGATAATACGAAATTAAACATAATATTTATATTGAGATATATTAATATTGTATATGTTTTTTCTTTATTTATTGTTGATTAATGGTATAAATGGGATTATTATAATATATTCATAAATTTTGTGATCGTGTTTTCAATGGCGTGATGTGATTGTTGTATTGAGAAAATAATGGATATTTTTGTGACGCTATATCGTTTTTTTATCGCATTATCTTGGCGGTGTTTTTTGAGCGCCCAACGGCCAGGCCGGGAGTTCATCTGTTCTCTCAAAAATTCCAGATATAGCGGCGCAGAAACTGTTGTTGCGGACTCTGCTCAGGATTAAAATTTAATTATCGCAGAATTGAGTATTTAACAATCATCATATAAAATACTATTTTCAAGAAAGAATTGTAAATGATCTGGCGTAATTTGTGTCTGGCTGCCGCTTTTGCAGTGACGGGAGTACTGGCCGCGGAGAATCTGATCGACGCTCCGCAGAAATTGGAACTTGAGCGGGCAACCTATCGCAAAATTACAATCAAGTGGGAATATCCTGCCGACGGGACCCAGATTGCCGGCTATCGTATTTATCGGGATGGAAAAGAAATTTCCCGTTCAACTGAAACCGTTTTCACCGATACCAGTGTTGTCCCCGGCAAATATTACGAATACAGCGTGGATGCCGTCACCACAGGCGGCAAATCCTCCGATCTGTCGGCACCTTTGAAAGTCAAGACGTTTGATTCCGTTGATTTTGCTCAGCATGAACAAGTGGAAAGCATCGTCGATTCGCTGCACGATATGCCGGCGAAAAATCTGACCGCGCTTTCTCTGTTTTCCGCAATCCAAGCCGGTTTTGAAAGTCTGACCGGCAGTAGTCTGGCGATGAATACATTCGACACCGAACTGATCAGTCAAATGATTTCCGAGGAACTGGAGGTGATCAAAACGGCGGTGCCGGACTGGACCGATGCGGAACGGATCGCCGCCCAGGCAGAGCTGGACGCGTGCCTGAAGGAAAGCTTCGGCGGCCATTCCATGGAGCAAGTCTATATCTATGAACGCCTGACAACGCTTGCCGAAGCCCATTGGGAGAAAGGAAACAAGCAGGCGGCAACCATCCTGTACGAATTTTCATTGAAATTTCTCAGCGATCAGGAGAATTGTGTTTCGAGCACCCTGAATCGTCTTTCTGTTTTCAAAGTTGCTCATCTGACTGCGGAAAGCGGCGCTGATGAAGTTGAGGCCGCACTTGCGGCGTCTGCGTCCGAAAGACTTCGTTTTTTTGATTTCTTTCCCGACTCGAAAGGAAATGAAGCGAGATTTATTTACAGCTATCTGGCCGGACAGTATTTCAGGCATTTCCCGAAGCTGCTCCCTTATGATGATTATCGGGAACAGGCATTCCTTGCAGCCCGTTCCTGCGCAGTCAAACAGCAGGAACTGTTCGGGAAAGTGCCGGGCAACAACCGGCTCGAACAAATCGAAGCCTGGCAGCTGATCCGGGTCAAGGTCAAACTCCATGACGCGGCAGGAAATCCGCGCCGCGGTTCGATCAAGGTAGCCAACGTAACGGCGGATACGAAACCGGAGCTTTTCCCCGATGAACCGTATTATGAAGAACGCACATTTGCAATCGACGGCGAGGCGGAAATTCCGGTTTACGCCGGGCATGTCTACGAAATCACGGCCAATATCTCAATTCCGGGCGGCAGCGACCTGATCATGACTCTTCCCTCCTTCCCGCAGCAAAATGATCAGCAGATCGTCTATGACACGCACGGCAATCCGGTACAGTCTCCATCGACGAATGGGCCGACGGCCGAAATCGTCGTGGCCGATTCCGATTTCCCCTATAACCTCAGGTTTGAGCGTGATATCGACGTGTTTACGCTGAGTTGGGACTGGGTTGACACGGCGGACTTTAAGGCTGCGGGCTTCAAGGTTTTCAATGGGAATACGCTGGTTGCCGCCGTCACCGGAAACAGCGCGGCGAATATCCGGCTGGCCGCGCCGGACGGCAATTACACCTATACGGTCGCCGCGTTCGATGCGAACGGCCAACTTTCCCGCTTCAGCGTGCCGGTCACGGTCGAGCCGGGGGATCAGAGCGCCCATGCGGAATTTTTTGAGTGGTTGCGGCAGCATTTCGGTGATCAGCCGGTTCTTTCCACGGATGATTCCGACGGGGACGGCGTGGACAATTATCACGAATTTCTGAACGGCACCGATCCGACCTGCGCCCCGGCGCCGACTCCGGCGGACAAGCAGGTCACTTATACGAAAATCTCCCTGAACTGGGAATGCGCGCCGGAATTGAGCGAAGGCGCGGTTTGGACGATCCGCCGGGACGGAACGGAAGTCGGCACTTCCCTGACCGCCTCCTTTACCGACAGCGGCCTGATTCCGGGCATGGAATACCGGTACACGATCCGCGGGGAGTTTGCCAACGGTTCCGGGACCGACTGGAGCGCTCCGCTGCTGCTGAAAACACAGAAGCCGGAAACCGTCGCTTACGGTGACAAACTCCAGCAGGTCGTGGACCTTTTCAACCCGATTGAGTTGGCGGATTATACCGCCCCGAGCCTGATCTCCGCGGTGAAAAGCGCCGTGGAAGCCGTAACCGGCGCCAATATCACATTCACCGTCGTCGATGAGTCTCTGCTCGAAAAACTGGTTGAAGCTGAATTCGAGCTGCTTCGGGAGAGCACCGGCAGCATGACTGCGGCGGAGCGGCTGACGCTGCGCAGCGAGCTTTCGCAGATGATGGCCGAGAATTTCGGCGGCAACTCTTTTGAACACATGTATATCCACAGCAAGCTCGCGGAACTGGCGGAAGAACACTGGGCGGCTTATCTCGCCGATCGGAGCAAAACCGGCAGCCGGACAGCCGCCGAAGCTCTGTACGATGCTTCGCTGGGTTTCATGAAGAACCATCAGGTGACAGTTTATTCAACGCTGTACCGCCTTGCTGCAATGCAGTGGCAGGCACTGGATGCGGAAAGCTCCCGCGAGGAAATCAAGGGGGCTTTGACCCGCCAGCGGGATATCCAGCTGCGTTTCTTCGACTTCTTCGACACCGTGGATGACGAATCCGGAACTGTGATTCATCCCTATATTTCCATTCTGAATGCGTATTACCGATACTTCCCGGTGATGCTGGCATATGAGAATTACGATCATGAAATCTTTGATTCGGCCATGCAGATCCGGAATGCCCTGGCCGGGATTGAAACGAAAATATCCACGGTTTCTCTGCTGAAAAAGGTTGCGGCCTGGAATCTGGTTCCGCTGACGATTTCCAGTGAAGCCGCCGGAGCTGCCGCCGGAACTTTGACGGTCCGCAATGTCAGTGAAAGGCTGAACTACTCTTTGGTCGGCGAGGATTTCACGGATGTTCGTACCGTGCAGCTGACTGCGGGGCAGCAGGAACTGCCGGTCTACGGCGGGCATTGGTACGAACTCGAACTGGTTACCCCGGTGAACGGCGGCCCGGATTGGAAGCGGGTCATCGGCCCGCTCTTCTTCCCGGCCGGGGAAAAGGTCGTTTACGACTCCTTTGCGGGAATCAGCCGCGAAACGCTTCCCGCCGGAACCGCCGGAGCGACGCTGGCGCTGAAGCTCGAACAACCGCTCGCACCTTACAACCTGAGGGCGGAAAAGCTGCCGGATGCGCTGACGCTTTCGTGGGACTGGGCGGCGCCGGAAAGATTCACGCTCGACCATTTCAAAGTCTACCGCGGCGACACGGCTGTCGGCACCTCGGCAACGCAGACGCTCGCCGGGATTCCGCGCGTGGTGGCGGAAGATGCGGCCTATGCGTACACGGTCACGGCGGTCAGCGCCTCCGGGGCTGAAACGCGCCGCAGCCCGGCGCTTCAGGTGCTCCCGGATTTCACGGAGGAGGAGAAAGCCTACTTCGAGTGGAAACACCGTTATTTCGGCGACGCCCCGACCCTGGCGACCGACGATCCCGACGGCGACGGACTCAGCAACTATCAGGAATTCCTGCTTGGATCGAATCCTCTTGTAGCACCGCCGGAAACGTTGCCGGAGGAGTTGCAGAGCAAGCGTCAGCCGGGGGGAGAAGTCGCTTATTATGAAGGAAATTGGAACTATCTGCCCGATTTCGGCAAACAGAAGCCGTTCAAATCCGATGTCGTGAAGAATTTCTGTTTTTCCGCCACTTCGGGCGAAATCCTGACCAGCGGCCTGAGCGACCATGTCGGCGCGGTGGTGACCGGCTTCTTTGAAGTTCCGGCGACCGGAAAATACAAATTTTTCATGAGCAACGACGACGCGGCGCGTCTGCAGGTGGACGGCGTCACGGTGATCGAAAATAATCGTCCCGGTTCGCCGCAGGAATACCTGGCGGAAGTTCCGCTGAAGGCCGGTATCCATTCGTTCCGGCTTGAATATGTGGAATACGAGAGCAATGCCAAGTTGCAGATCAACTGGGAAGGGGCCGGCTTTGAACGCCGTTCCTTCGACGGCGATAACGTCTGGCACTACTCCGGCGGTCTCGGTCAGGAGGCGCTTGAGTACCTGCAGTGGCAGCGCGACACCGACGGCGACGGCATCGTCGATGCAGACGAAATGAAGCTCGGCACCGACTGGAAGAGCAAAGACAGCGACGGCGACGGTCTTTCGGACTGGGACGAAATCTACCAGTACCACACCGATCCGACCAGGACCGACACCAACGGGAACGGCCTTTCGGACTATGAAGAAGCGCTCGTCTTCGGCAAGGACCCGGCGGCCGATCTTGATATGATGCGCTTTGAAAAGCTGGCGGAGCTGCCGGGAGCTTCGTTTGCCGGCAGTCTCGGTAGCTGGGAGAAGTCCGGCGCTTCGGCTGAAGCCGCCGGGCGGCGCGGCGCGCTGGAGTATGAGGCGGAGCTTGCGGAAGGCGGTATCTTGAAACTGGTCTTCTCGCTGCGTAACCGCACCGGCAATGCAAAGGACACCGAAATCGATGTGTATGTGGACGATGTGTTCTGCGGCACGAGAAGGCTGGAGGCTTTCGGCCCTGCCGTCATCACGCCGTTCTTCCACACCCCCTATCTGGCGGCGGGCAAACACCGCATCCGTCTGGAGTGGGACAACTATCGCAATGCGATGGCGCTGGTGGTCGACCGGCTGGAACTTTTCCGGATCAAATCGCAGGCTCCGGAACCGGAAGAACAGGCGCAATTGCCGGTCCGGCTGCTGAAAAACCGCAGCACGGTTTCCGCCGCGACCGAAAGCCGGGTGTCGCCGTATTGCATGGAAGGTACTTCGTTCTATCCGGGGCTGGTTCGAATCAATGATTCGATTGCGGCCTCCGAACTCGGCTCGAGGAACTGGTATGCCGATGTACCGCTGGCCGAAGGCGAGAATACGATTGCCGTTTCGTTCGAGAACGGCGGTTACCGGCAGGAACAGAAAATCCGCTGGAGCGAAACCAATCTCCTGAAAGACAATCCGGGAACTCTGCGCATCCGCAAAGGGGATTCGCTGCGCCTGACCGCAGCTCCGGCCGAAGCATCGGAAGGCGGCTGGCGGATCACCGGCGGTCCGGCGGAGGTGAGCGGAACGGCCGGAACCGCGGTGGTGCAGAAGTTTGACGCTGCCGGAGCCTATACGCTGACCGGCAGCTATACCGACTCCGCCGGTCAGGTGCAGGAGGCGACGCTGCAGCTGGAAGTGGTGGATTACCAATTCAGGCGCGATGACGTGGCGCTGTGGCAGACCTGGAAGCGCGAGTGGGATGAAACGGCGGCGCCGGAGGCAGTCAGCTTCAGCTTTGACGACCGGCTGCGGGATGTCGCCGTGGAAAAGTCGGAGAAGAAAACCGCATTCCGGGTGTTCACAGACGACAACCAGCCGCGCTATGCGGCGGCCCGTCTCGGCGAAAATGGTCCGGTGCTGGCGGTTCAGAAGATTTCCGGCATGGGTATTTATTCCTCCTACCAGACGGTGCTGCTTCCGGGCGAGGAGTACGAGGACGGCTCGAAGGAGTACGTGATGACGGTGGTCTGTTCGCCGATGCGTTCCGATGTGGAGTTGCGGCTGAACATCTTCGTCGCGGGAGTGATCTTCGACGACGGCACCGTGAGCAAAGTGCTGCGCAGCGCGGATTTCGACGCGACCGGCACGGCGGAAGTGCGTTTCATCCGCTCGGCGGAGGCGACCAGCTCGGTCTGTCACAATCTGTCCGCCTACCAGAACAATGAATACATGGGAATCCGGACGCGATGAAAAAGCCGCATCAGATCGTTGGCGCGGCCTGCCTCGCCGCCGTTGCAGTGGCCGCTCTGGCCTGGTATTTCCTGAAAACGGAAAAGACGCAGGACGCATCGGCTTTCTCCGGGCGTCCCGGCGATAAAAGCGCCGTCCGGCGGGCGGACTCCGTTCCGGCGATCCCGGCGGAACGCGACGATGTCCGGCGGATCGTGAATCCCGGGACGGCTTCCACAGCCGAACGGCTCCGGCAGGTCCATGCGCTGCCGGACGACCTGTCGGCAGCGGACCGCGAGGCGGTCGCCCGCTATCTGAAATACGGCGAAAACAGCGATATCGAGCTGGTGATCAAAAACGACCTGATGAACAAGTTGCGGAATCAGAAGACGCTTCCCCCGGAATTGACCGGGGTGCTGCTGGATTTGTATTCGGACCGGAAGCAGAATATCACGGTCCGGATTTACGCGCTGCAGCATCTGCGCCCCCAGTACGAACTGACGCGCGACGCGGCGATCCGGCAGGCATTCTACGATGCCTTGAATGAGACGGATAATGAAATCGCGGGCGGTGCGCTGCTGGCGCTGCGCTATTTGTGTGCGGAATATCCGAAAGAATTTGATACGGCGGTGATTTCGCGCCGGGCGGCCGAAATCGCACAGGACGGGAATGTGAACAACCTGACGCGGCTTTCCGCGGTGCAGGTCGCGGCGATGCTGGACAATGCGGAAATCGAACCGGCGATCCGGTCGCTGGCGGAAAACGCCTCGACGCCGCTGACGCTGCGCCTCTCCGCGATAGCGGGCCTAGGGCAGTTGAAGCGCCCCGAAAGCCGTCCGACGTTGGAACTGCTCGCACAAAACAACGGCCCGGAAGGCAAAGCCGCCCGCATGGCTCTGAAAAAATTTCAAGCATTTTGAACTGATATAGAGGAATCCAAATGAAACGAATCCTGACCGGCCTTCTGGCAAGCGCAATCTCCATGATTCCCACATGGGCGGTGGAAGACAACAACCCGTGTACACACGAGTGGGGGGATACGCAGTATGAATGTAATACCTGGATCAGTGAGACCGAACATGACTACCTGCCTTGTTCTTCGGCAACCGTAGCGGCGGTGGAGGCTGCCGCCAAAAGCGCAACGGATACGGGCGGCAAGTGTCAGCCTTATAGAATTTGCAGCAAGTGCGGAGAACGTAATGATTCAAACGCGAGCTACCTCGGTTCTAAAAGTGCCTCGTACAACGGAGAGAAGCAGTATGATACGGGAGCCAGCCCCCGGATATTGCAGACCGGCTGGCATTCCGTGAAGGTATCCGCCAGTTGCCATACAACGCGGGAATGCAACATCGGTATCCGCATCAATGATCACGATCATGAGCTCGCGACGGCCCGCAACGACCGCGATATCAAAGCATGTTATATGACGGGTCGGGTTCCCAAGAGTTCCCCGAGCCAGTATAATGTTGCGCTGCAGAGTTTGAGCGTACCGGTCGGCGGCAGCTATATTTTCAATGTGGACTGGAACAATCCGGCAGAGGGCGGAGTCACGAATGGCATTGAATACTTCAACCGATATAAGTGCACCAAATGTTCCGTAACTTGGAATTTTGATCAGAACAGCCGTCCTTCGCTCGGTCATTCCGTGGAACATCCGATTCCGACCGGCGGCGGTGTGTATGAGCCCAATGCCTGGTACAGCCACACTTTTTCTTTTCCGCAGGCAGGCGAGGGACAGACCATCACATTTCTTAAGAAGTGCAACCCGTACAAAGGAAATGTCGGAGGATGGAACCCGAAGGAGATTTCGGTTTTTACCTGCGAAGAAGGAAAATTCGAATACACGGTGAATTCTGTCGGAGTCGCTTCGCTGGATTATGAGCCGAAATTGCCGAAGGTTTATTTCAAGGAGGAGGAAGCGGGAGAACACACGAAAAAGACCCTGTATGTCCTGAGCGAGATCAAGGAAGAGGATGTGACGGAGAACGGCAATAAAGCGCGCGGCCCTACTTCGATCACTTTTTCCGCGGAAGCGACTGGCTCGAAGGGGTTTCCGTCGGTTCATCCGATTCTCGGCGGATTTTCAGATAGTGAACTCTCCGACAGCCAGAAGGAAGCCAGAGATAATTATAAGTATCCGACCTGGTCGGCGGGACATGACTCCTGCTGGAGCGGCAGCTGCAAACCGGATCATTATATGTTTTCCGGAGAGGCGGGAGTGACCAGTGCGGTTTTTACCGGCAGGTCCGTGGGAGCCTATACGCTTTCAGTCTCCTGCGGCAGTGAACGGGAGCCGGACGATCCTTATGACAATAACGGGACCCGGACACGTTTTATCCGGGTCTGCGATCCGGTGGCAGTCGCTGCGTTTGATGTAGACAAAAATGATAAGGGCCAAAAAGTCATCGACGACCTGACTCCCTGTGATGCGATGCCGATCAAGATTACCTTTGGAGGCGATATCAATTATGCGCCGGAGGGCGAAAAGGCTGTTCTTACAATTGAGGCCGATCCGAAAACCTATGAGCTTTATAAGGATGCCGCCGGAATGATCGAAGCGAGCGCTGCCGATCTGGAGTTGGAAATTACAAACACGGAATCACGCAAGGAAGTTTACCTGCTTCCCATTCAAAAAGACTCCAAGACCTTGACGAATACTTACAAGGCCACCACGAAATACGGCATCGCCGGAACTTTGATCAAAGCCGATGACCGGGAAGACCTCCTGACTGTTAACTGGAAGGAAGGAGGCTGTGACGGAACCTCCTGCTCAGCACCGTGGCTGACCGCTCAAAACAGTTCCGTGTTGGTTCAGGGGAGTTTCGGGCGCGGAGCCTGGGGCAAGAGCGGCGGGACCTTCCAGATCTATTCTGAAAAACTCAATTACCGGCTGCTGGACATCAACTCTTTCAACAGCGGGAACGACGAAAACGGCGCAGCGATCATGCTTGATCCGATGCTGCGCTTCGCTTACGGCAACAGCAGCACGGTCAAAATAGCCACGGAAGCGGATGAAACAGCCGGCAGCGGCAATATGGCAGGTTATCCGATCCGGGTGTGCACCGGTCAATATTGTTCCGAATTCACCTATCGCAAAGTGACGGTGGGAGAGTTTACTTTCGTCGACAAAATGACCATGACGCAATATCTGTCGAACAGCATGGATGCGTCCGTTGCCATGACCGGCACACCGGTTTCGGTGGCCACCATTGAAATGGTCTATGGCGCCTCCATTCCGGCAGCGGCAACCGAACCGGAAGTCACCGCATTGAATATCACCAATACCCAATATTCCGGCGGTACTCAGACTACTCAGACATGGGGATTCACGGCACCCGAAACGACCTGCCCGGACCTGACCGGGGAATATACGATTTCCCAGCTGAGCGAGAACGGGGTCAACAATATTCTGGTCAAGCAGGATTATACGGAGAACGGAATCAGGTATCGGCGGGAAATCCGTTATATCGGCTCCATGACCAATCCCGTTTCCAGAGAGGATCGCACTTACCGGATGTTCGACTGGGGCGAGGAAATCGTTTCCGAAACTGTCGGCGGCGGGACGACGACTTATGAATACTATACGGATGGAAACGGCAGATCGAAACAGAAGAAGATCACCTATCCGCAGGGGAATTCCATTACTTTCCTCTACAATGCCGACAACGATGTGGCCTCCCAGACGGAGGTTCGCGGCACCCTGACGTATGTGACGACCTACGAGTACGCCTACGATGAGGCGAACAAAAAGAGGACCATCACTACGGTACAGAAAGTTGGAGATGTAACGGTTGCCAGAAATCAGTCCGTCACTTATGAAACGAGACCGAATTCCAACCCGGATGAAAGCATCAGCTACGATGAAGACAATACGGCGTTTGTGACGAAGACCTGGTACGTGCAGGGACCGAATGGCGTCTATGACATCCGGCCGTCCCGTCAGGAAAACCCGGATGGAACCGTGACCGTCTATTCCTACAACCGCTCCGGGGACAGCGAGACCACCACGACGGAAAGCGGTGTTTTCAGCGGCAATACGCTGACGCTGGGCACCCGTCAGGTATCGGTCAGCAACGGCAACGGCGTGAATGTTTCCAATGAAAGCTGGTTTATCGACACCGCCAATCAGGTGAATGTGAAAACCGCTTCGACGGTCAACAGCAACTTCGACGAATTCGGCCGCGCCCTGACGACGACCTATCTGGATGGTTCGACCGTGACCCGCACCTACGGCTGCTGCGGAGTGGAATCCGAAACCGATCAGAACGGAACACTGACGACCTATGCCTATGATGAATTCAAGCGTATAAGTCATACCACCCGGGACGGCATTACCACGCTCTACAGCTACGACGATTTGGGCAACCAGACGGCGGTAACGACCAAGGGGCGCGACGACGGCGAAATCACCACCTCCAGCACTTACAGCAACGGGGAGCTGGCGAGTACCTCCGATGCGTTGGGGAACGTCACCACCTATGCCCGAAACTATGTGACAGAAGGGAACAATACCACCTACACGGAAACTGAGACCAATCCGGACGGCAGTACCCAGATCACAACCTATCTGAACGGCCAGCAGACCGCCATTTCCGGTACGGCGGTACATCCGCAGACAATGATCTGTGGAGCTGACTGGCAGATGACTGCAACTCCGATAACTGCCGATGTGAATATGACGGTTAAGAATTATACCGATATGCTCAGCCGGAATTATAAAACCGAATATGCCGACGGGACGTATTCGATGAACTATTACAATACCAAGAATCAGGTTGTCAAATCAGTTTCGCCGGGAGGTGTGACTACGCTTTACTCCTACGATGCGCTTGGTCGCCAGACTGTTCAGGCCATTGACATGAACGCCAACGGCGAAATCGACTCTGCCGATCTCGTGACTGCTACGGCTTACAGCTACGGCACGCAGGACGGCAAAACGGTTTCAATCACCACGCAAACCCGCAGCCAGGGCGACGACAGTGCAGTGATTTCAGTCAATACGCAGAGTGTTGACGGACTGGAAAGCTGGAGTACCGACCTCAGCGGGCAGACAACCCACACGAAGCTGGAACGGCTCGGCAACGGTGTGACTCGTCAGACCATAACCAATCCGGATGGGACCAAAGTCATCACCAATACAGCGAATGGTAAGACGACGACCGTTCAGCAGGTGAATTCGGATCAGTCCAACGGCAACCTCGTCACCTATACCTACGATGAGTTTGACCGGGTAATTCAGTTGGTGGAAACGTTCGGAGCAACCACGGTCAACACCACAACGATGACCTATAACGCCAACGGCATGGTTCTGACTCAGACGGTCAACGGCCAGACGACAAGCTTTGAATACGATAATATGGGTCGTCAGACGAAAGTGACGGTGCCGGGCCATGTCGTCACCAATACAGCCTACTACCTGACCGGTGAAATTCAGCGGATCGACGGAGCAACTTATCCGGTGGAATACACCTATAATGGATTGGGCAATCAGGCGACGATGACGACTTTCAAGGATGCCGACACTCCGCAGCAGACAAGCTGGAGCTACAACAGCCGTGGCCGGATGATCGCCAAGACCTATGCGGACAACAGTTCGGTGGCCTACACTTACAACGGTGATGGACAACTTTTGACCCGCACCTGGGCGCGGCAGGCCAACGGCGCGCCGCTGGTGACGAGCTATACATACGATGCGGCGGGCCGGCAGACCGGCTACAGTTACAGCGACGGAACAACTCCGGCAGTAACGCAAACGCTGAATTTCCTCGATCAGCCGGTGACGGTCACCGATGCTGCCGGAACCAGGAATTTCACCTACAATGCCGATCACCGGCTTGTAAACGAAACAATTCCGAGTATAGTGAATGGCATGATCAACTATACCTACGACGCTTACGGCAGGAGAACCGTGATGAATTTCGGCAACGGGACAACTTCCTTCGCAAATGCGGCGTACAGCTACGACTCAGCCGGACGTATCGCAACCGTCGGCAACAGCGCCGACACGTTGACCTATACCTATATGCCGGGAACCAATATCGTTGGTTCGAGTGCCTGGCAAACCGCAACGCTGAATACGGTCAATACGTATGATAGTTACAAGCGGTTGACCAATATAGCCGTAAATGGAGTAAACGTCTACGGCTACACGCTGAATGACAAGAACCAGCGTACCGGAGCGACACTCCCGGACGGCAATACGTGGAGCTACGATTACGATGCAATGGGACAGTTGACCGGAGCAGTCAAACAGAGCAGCGGGAACACGCAGCTTGCCGGTATGAGCTGGCTTTATGACCAGATCGGCAATCGGACCAGTGCAACGGAAAACAACGTAACGACAAGTTATATCAGTAATCTGGTCAATCAGTATACGCAGATTGCCTCGCAGCTTCCAACCTATGACGCCGACGGCAATATGCTGACCTATAATGGCTGGACCTTCACATGGAATGGAGAAAACCGCCTGATCGCAGCGGAAAGCAGCGATACCCGTCTGGAGTTCGGCTATGATTACATGGGGCGCCGGATTGAGAAGAAGATATACACCAAGGGCTTATTCACCCTTTACGACTGGAGCTTGGTGAAACATCACAAGTTCGTCTACGACGGTTACAAACTCATGGCGGAGTTCGACGCGCTCAACGACGATGCGCAGGTAGCCAGTTATCTCTGGCAACCGGTGGGGCTGGATGTTCCCCTGATGCGGAACTCCGAATACTACATCGTTGACGGCAACAAAAACGTCATTGAACTGCGCAATGCCGCAGGTGCGGTGACGGCCTCTTATGCCTATAATCCATTCGGAGCACAGGAATCACCAACTGCAGAAGATGAGAACCCGTTCCGTTTCAGCAGCGAGTACCACGACGACGAAACCGGCCTCGTCTACTACAACTACCGCTACTACAGCCCTGAACTCGGCAGATGGACCAAACGTGATCCCATCGAGGAAGTGGGGGGGGATAATATTTATACATTAATTGGGAATAATGTAATTAATGTAAATGATAAATTAGGAATGGTTGGGGCAAGCGATGCAAGATGGGTAGAAGAAATAAGAAGAACACTTAATGCAAATAGTGCGATCTGGTACTGTGAGCGTAAAATTGATCCATCAGGTTTGACTGATGATGAAATACAATCGTTAGATGCTAAAGATATTCAACATGCTTATATTAGCATAGGTTTGGATCCTTGGACTCAAGATGCAAATGACCGAAAAGGATATGGTTTTTCCGGAGGACCTAAAGGCATTTTACCAAAAGAAGAAAAGATTTTCAACCCAACAAGGTGTAAACCCTGCCATCAAAGATCTTTGGACTTTTACAGTACGTTATCATATGGAAATTCCAAAGGTAAGAAATGTTGTCAAGCATCAGAAAGTGAAATCATTGATTGCATAAAGAATTATCCAGCAAGAAAAGCATATTATGCTCCTCATGGCGTCACGGATTTAGTTACGAATGTGTCAGATATTTATGTTTGTTGGAGTTGGGCTAAAGAAGCGCTTCAAAACTGTTGCTTGTCGTGTGGAGATAAATTCAAAACAAGGGCTGATAAATGAAAAAGAAGTATATTATGGGATTTCTTTTGCTGATGATTATTTCAAATATCTTAACGGGAATAATAAGTTATAAGATTTATCAAGTTGTGTCTATTGGAAAAATTGTCAACCGTAATTTGGAAGCAGGGGAACGAAGTGTTCTTTTGATACAAATTATAATATCAAGACTTGAAAAAAAAGATCTAAAGCTATTAGATAATCTAAAGCATGTTCATGATGAATTATTTTACTCATACGAAGGTTCTAATTTACGAGATTTACTAAAAAAATATTTTCCGGAGGAATTTTAATCGAGAAAGAATTAATTCCGTCAGACAGCTTGAATAATTTATATATCACGTAATGCAGAAGAGGAAGTGGAGCAAATGTTTGCAATATAATGATTTACAGCATATTAAGTTGTAAGCTGTTGGTTTTCTGTTAAAGGTTAAATGGTGCCAGCCTTTGCAATATGATGATTTATACCATATTAAGCTATAGAATAATTGATCTTCTGCTTGACTGGCATGTTGAGGCAAGCATAGGGCCAATGGCGTATTGATGCTCGGAGACGGGGGATGCTTATGATCACAGGCGTAGCGAGTGTCGGAAATGGCACAGATACGTTGCATTACGCCTACCGTCCGGGCTTGAGCCAGCTTGAGACGGCAACGTGGCGCAATTCGCAGGATGCGGTGCTGAACAGCCGCACCTATGCGTATGACGCCTACCACCGCCTGACTGGAATCAACCTGAACAATGCTTCGGAAGTCGCCTATACGCTGAACGACAAAGATCAGCGTACCGCCGCTTCCTATGCGGTCGGCGGCGCGTGGAGCTACAGCTACGACGACAAGAGTCAGGTAACGGGAGCCATCGGCAACAATACGACCTTCTCGTATGCCTATGACGGCATCGGCAACCGGCTTACCGCGGCGGAAGGTTCCGACACCTGGAGCTACACCAGCAACCTGCTGAATCAGTACACGGCAATTAACAGTAATCAGCCGACCTACGACGCCGACGGCAATATGCTGACCACCGGCGATGGCTGGCTCTATACATGGAACGGAGAAAACCGCCTGATCCGTGCCGAAAACAGCGATACACTGGTGGAGATGGCCTACGACTACATGGGCCGCCGGGTTGAGAAGAAAGTTTCCTCCAAGGGGCTGTTCACTTTCTACAACTGGAATGTGGACAAGCATTATAAATTTGCTTATGACGATTATAAACTGATCGCGGTCTACGATGCCGCGAACAACAATGCCCTGCTGATGACCTTCACATGGCAGCCGGAATCCGTCGGTTTGGATGTCCCGGTCAGCATAACCTACGACGGAAACACCTATTACTACGTGACGGACGGCAATAAGAATGTAACCGGACTTTTGGATCAGGCCGGAAACCGTGTCGCCGAATATGTATATGGACCGTTCGGGCAACTGCTGAGCGCGGAGGGTGAATTGGCCGAAGTCAATCCGTTCCGCTTCAGCAGTGAGTATGCGGATGATGAAACCAATCTCGTCTATTATAACTACCGCTACTACAATCCGAGCTTAGGACGTTGGACTAATCGCGATCCTGTTGGAGAATGGGGACATATTATTACAAAAACAATAATCAATTCTGTAAATAATACAAATAATAAGGAATATAATATTTATGCTTTTTGCTTTAACAATGCAATCGTTTCTTTTGATTTGCTTGGTGAATAAATTCCGGATGTATGGGGGCTTTGCACACTTGCCTGTTATCTTGGATTTAAAAACTCGGAAGAACTATATTATATTTATCAAGCGTGGAGTGATCCCAGCAAATTACCGCGTTCTATGAGACGAGCCGCTGAAATTAATGTGAGAAAAGCATTGACAGGTAGTCGCAAGCAAGTATCAGATAAGGTAGTACGGGAACTTATTCAAAAACAAGCTAAGAATCAGTTACGTAAAGTAGCGATAAAGAAATTAGGCGCTAAGGCTATTAAGGTGTTCGCTCCTAATGTGATTCCAGGTATTGGCCAATTTGTATCAATACTTTTAGGGTTACAGGATGTTGGTTCATTTTGCTGGTGTGCATTTAAGTGCAATACAGGAAGATATCTATGACCAAACAGCTACATTTGAAAATATTAGTAATTTCAATATTAATTTTGATTGTTATTTCTATGGTAAATATATTAATATATAATATAAAAGCTATAGAATATATCTCATTTTCAGACCGGAATTTACTTTCATATTTATATTATATTAAGATATATTTATTATGGGTTCCTGGAAGAATATTATTTTTATCAAATATATTTATAACAATTATAGTGATATTTGAATTAATCTATCTTCATGAAAGATGCCCTGTAAATGCTCCTCTTTATAAAAAACAGTCCACTGTTTTTGTGAATTGTAATAAAAAGCGGAAATTATCAAAGAAAATCTATATTAAACATAAAGAAGGTCAATAAAATTCAGCCTCTTCGTTTTTGAAAATTAACGCAATATTCAGGTTAACCTATAAATGCACACAAAGTTGGCCATTTTGTGTTCTTGCTAATCAACTAGAAAACAAGCCAATTTATTATCTGCAATAGGATGATATTATTAAAAAAAGAAATTCTCTCCTCCGCCCTAAAGGATAATGACTGATCCAAAAAGTCAGAAGCCATTGATATTGTGCAGGTATCTGCGGTATTCCCGAGGTGAAACACCGAAATGCTTTTTAAATTCGGTCGAGAAGTTCAGCGCATCCCGGTATCCGATCCTTTCAATCAGTGCCTTGATTGGCAATTCCGGCTCCCGGCGCAGCAGTTTCGCGGCGGCCCTCATCCGGCATTCGATCAGCAGTCGGTAAGGCGTCGTATGGAAGTGACGGCGAAACAGGCGGGTCAGGTGGGTCGGCGTACACCCGTAGAGTTGCGCCATCTCCTGTACGGTATGTTCCTTGTCCAGCGACTCTTCCAGATGGGATTTCAGTTCCAGCAGCGTCCGGGGCGCCTGTTCGGCCTGCATCGGGGCTGCAAGATAGGTGAGCAACTCAAACGTAAGCCGGGTATTCTCCAGAAGGGCTTCCGGCGAATCGCATCCCTCCAATGCGTTCAAATGCCCGAAGATGCGGTGAACTGGGCTATGGTTGATTCCGAAAATCACGTTCAGCTTTGCAAGCCCGCTTTTTTCAAGCAGCGCCGGCAGCAGCGAACCGAAGATGCTGAACGACTCTTTTTTGCAGAAAGAGGACGTCCCCACCAGAAATTCTCCCTCCATGCCCGGCTGCATCAGAAACAGTTCCCCTGCTTCCAGGGAATACGCCTCACCCCGCTGCCGCACGAAAAGGGTGCCCTCCCGCACGTATTCCACAGAGAGAAATGGTGTGTTAATCCGTCGGAAACAGGCGTGCGGCAACAGATGAACCTCAGTGGTCAAGCTGGTGTAAAGCAAGTGTTTCCCGGAGTTTTCATAAAACAATGAATGAGTTGCAAAACTTCGCCTTGAACGTTGCAGATAGAAACGCATTCCCTCAAACGTCTCAGGGAAAGCATGCGGAATGCCGTCGAATACCTCAGTACCCTTGAGTTTTTTCACAATGTTTGTTCAGCAAATGTTTTTGTTGTTTTCCTCATTATAATATAGACGATTCAGCGTTGTTTTTCAAAATGGTTTCAGATATAATTAATACAGAGATAATCAATTTAAAACAGGAATTGGAGCGGTATGAAAAAAGATCAATGCTTTTCCCCGGAAGTTTGCAAACCCGGATCGGCCAAAGAAAAACCGGGATTCCTCTCTCTCTCTTTTCGGCCCAAACATACTTTCACTCTTATTGAGCTGCTCATTGTGATAGCTATCATAGCAATTCTCGCGAGTATGCTGCTGCCTGCTCTAAATGCCGCGCGGGATCGGGCCAAAACCACCACTTGCATTAATAACCTCAGACAGATGGGGGCGGCAGCAATTCTCTATGCCGGTGATCAGGACGACTGGTGGGTTCCGCTTTTCGTGCCGGACTGGCCGGATAACGATCTCTTCCGCCGGTATTTGAATATCAGTTCATCGCAGCTTTTACCTGACAAGCAATGGAACGCCGGCCGGCTCTGCCCGGCCTCTTATGCGGCAATCAATTCGAAGATAACTTCAGGCATTGCCGCTGGCCAGAGCAACTATTCCTATGGGGCGAATTACGTCGGCTTCAATGACACTTCCATTCCTTCCGCCTTTCGGCTGTCGAGAGTCAGGCATGCCTCCGTACGCATCGCCTGGGCTGACTCCCTGAGCTGGCTGTTGGCACAATACACTTGGTCCGGCTCAAAAGATTCTTTGGCGGAGACCATCAGGAATTACCGCAGCAATGGCGAATCAACCGCCAGTGCGATGCTGGCCCCGCGTCACCGCGACCATGCCAATGCGGTTTTCTACGACGGTCATGCTGCTTCTCCCTCCTCATCCGAATATCTTGATCATTGTGAAAATTATCTGAGCAATCCCACTTTGTAAGACGGAAAGGTCCCGATATTGATGACACGTCATTTTATTTTATTGTTGCCGTTGGCGGCAGCCGTACTGACTGCCTCCGAAATCCCCGCCTGGCTTCCGCTGCCGCGCGAAACCGTGGAGCGGCTCGCCGTCGTTCCGGCAGCGGAAGTTCCGCACGGACCGGCAGAAACGCCGCAGCAGTTCAAAACAGAACGCTCATTGAACGGCACGTGGAAACTTTCGCCGCTCGAAAACTCCGCCGTTCCTTTCGCGGAAGCTCCGGAACAGATTCGTCAGTATGCCGCACCGGAATTCGACGCTTCCGCCTGGAGCGATATCGAGGTTCCGCTTGACTGGTACGGAAAATTTCCCGACAAACAGGTTAAGGACAAGCCTTATGTGCGCGGCTGGTATCGGACCGCATTCCGCCTGACCGCGGCGGAACGGAGAGAGCGCAGGGTCATCCTGAAATTCGACGCAGCCGGCTCCGACGCAACGGTATACCTGAACGGCCGGGAACTCGGCTCGCACCGTGGCGACTTCACCCCGTTTGAGTTTGACGCGACGGAAGCGGCCCGGGAGGGGGAAAACATTCTGGCGGTACGGATCGTCAGTGAGCTGGGCACCACATTCGGCATCAAAAAAGCCGCTCTCCCCTACGGTCCGCAGTGGAGCGGCGGCTGTCTCAAGGGAGGACTCTGGCAGCAGGTCCGCCTGTCGCTCGAACCGGAACTCAGGATATCGAAACTCTTCATCACGCCGCAACTGAAGTCGAAAAGCATCGAAGTCGCCTATACCGTAGTCAATCATACCGGGAAAGCGCAGAGCGTCAGCTTCGCCGGGCAGGTGTCGCCCGCCGTCACCGGGGATGAACGGAGGATCATCGGAGACGTTTCCGTGCCGGGCACGGTGCCGCCGGGAATTTCCCGGGGAAATGTCACCATTCCGCTGGATCATCCGGTGCAGTGGGAACCGGACAACCCGTGGCTCTACTATCTGAATTTCCGTATCCTCAAAGATGGGCGGACATTCTCCGGCGATCTCCGGCGGTTCGGCTTCCGGGAGTTCCGCGTGGAAAACCGCCGCTTCCATTTGAACGGCAAGCCGGTCTACCTCTTTGGTCAGAATCTCAACTCCGTCAACTACGGCGGCAAACTCACTCCCGCCGGAGACCGGCAGCGCCTGGAAAACGACATCCGTCGCATCAAAAGCCTCGGCTGCAACATCGTACGTACGCCGCACATGCCGATTCTGCCCGAGGCGCTCGACCTCTGCGACGAATACGGGCTGATGGTTTATTACGAATGGGCGTGGGCCTTCGACACGCAACTCGCGCCGGAATTCGAGAAGAACGACCTCGCGGGAGTGGCGGAGTTCGTCGAAACGGGATACAACCATCCGTCGGTCGTGATGTGGTGCCTCGGCAATGAACTTCGGCATACCGACCGTCCAGACATCGTTCGGCTGCTCGACCGGCAAGTCGCGCTGGTCCGCAGTCTCGACCATTCCAGGCGTCCGGTCAGCACCTTCTCCGGTGCCGCCGGCTGGCAGAGCTATGGCCGCAACAAACTGGAGACCGACGTGCTCGACTTCCATACCTATACTTCGCTGTACGGCGCCTGGACTCAGATGCCGGATGTATTCCGCAGGATATCCGGGGGGCTTGAAGAGATTTACGGCACAGGATTCCCGCAGGCGCTGGTCGCATGGGAAAATGTCGGTTTCTCGTGGGGTGCGCGTCCTGATCCCTCTTTCCGGCGCGGCGACCGCAAGCTCTATGCCGAACAGATGCGCAAGCCGACCAGTTGGGGCGCGCCGAATGGCGTCGGCTTCGTCGGCACATCGCCGCTGTTCAAGGCGCTCGCCCCGGGCTTCGGCGAATGGGCGCAGACCAGATTCGGCCACCGCATTTTTGAATATTATCGGCTCAATCCCGACTATGCGGGGTTTTCTCCGTGGTTCGAGCCGATTCCCGCCTCAACGCTCTGGAATCAGCCGGTCTATCCGTCACTCTGCAATGCGGACAAATTATTCCCGCACAACCTGTTTTCCGGTGAAGAGAGTCGCTGGGAACTGACTGTCGTCAACGATGGCCCGACGCCGTATGAGAACCTGACGCTGGCGTTATCGGTATTCGACGGCAAGGAGGAGCTGCCCCTGATGGAACTCTCCGTCCTCCCGCTGCCGGCACATGACCGGAGGAGCCGGAGCGTTTCCCTCGTGTTTCCCGCAAACATCGGAACCGGCTTCCGCCAGCTTCGCCTCGCTCTGAAGCAGGAAGGAAAACTGATCGGACGGAACTTCTACGACGTTTTCATCGGAAACCGCGCGGAGCTGGAACGCCGCATTGAAACCGCCCGCCCGGTACGTCTCTTCGATACGGGCGCTCCCGGAAATGTACGGGAACTTCAGGCGCTTTTCACCCGCCTGCATATCCCGTTTGAAACGATCTCCGCAATCGGCGAAGCTCCGGCCGGCGCACTCGTCGCCGTCCCGCCGGAACTTCATGAGAGCCAGACGCTGGCGCTGGCCGGACCGGAGCTCATGGAATGGATTCAGCGCAAAGGCGGCACGCTCCTCGTGATGGAACAGAAAAATCCCTTGTCCGTCTATCCCGGCGGCCGCCGCCTGACTGCGGACAGCGCCGCCTATGTGGACATGGTGCTCCCGCAACACCCGGTGTTTCGCGGCATGGATTACCGGAATCTGGAGTCCTGGAGCAATCCCGACCATGCCTACGTGGTGGATTTCAGCTTTATGCCCTATACCGAAGACGCCCTTGCGGTCAAGGGACCGCTCTTCTCGCACAGCAACGCCGGCGTTGCGCTTACGGAGTTGAAAAGCGGCTCCGGACGGCTGATCTTTTCGCAGCTCAACGCGGTGCGGTGCGCTCCGGGCGATCCCTCCGCCGCGCTCTATTTGCGCAATCTGCTCGAATATGCGGCAGGAAACGCCTATGTGCAGGACGTTCCCGAACTGGAGTTTGAAGCGGACCGGGACTACTGCATCGATGAAACGAAAGCGCTACGAATCGACCTTGCTCCTTATGCAAACCGTTCGTTCCGGGATGATGTTTCCGGCGACGGGAAAGGTGGTTGGACCGATGAAGGCGAAAATGATTTCCGCACCATGCCGCTCGGCAGCGTGCGGGCCGCCGGCATCCCGTTCCGCATCCTTGATCCGGCGGAGAACAACGGCGTTTCCTGTCTGGTGCTGCGCGGTACGCAACGGCCGCATTTTCCAGCGGCAATCACCGGGATCCGCATCAATGAAAAACTTTCACGCGTCTTTTTTCTGCACACCTCCACCTGGGGCGGCAGTAACCGGGCGGGGGCCTATCGCTTCCATTACGAGGACGGCACCACCGTCGATTGTCTCCTGCAGGGGGGCGGCAACATCGGCGACTGGTGGAATATCTTTTCACTTCCCGATGCCCGAATCGGCATCGAAAGAAAAAATCCGCAGAATCAGACCGTCGCCTGTTATGTGACCGAATGGGAGAACCCGAAACCGGAACTGCGGATCGTCAGCATGGATTTTCTCTCGCTCGCGGCGCTTCAGACCGGTGAAATCGACTGGAATCCGGAAAACGCCGCCATTCCGGTGCTGGTTGCCGCCACGGCGGAGAAAAGCAATCCCGACCGCGCCGTCCTGACTGCGGCGGACACCTTTTCCGCCGCCCGCGGTATTCAGGAGGTCAATTCGCAGGTCTCCGGCAGCGTAACGGTCCGAAGGGAATCTGACGGCGGAGCCAACCTCTCGGTACACTTTCCCGCTTACAGCGGAACCGATGTGCCCGGTGTGTGGATTTCCTATCGGAAAGAGGCGCTGCGCGGGCCGTACTTCTCGCTCTCATGCGACATTCGCAGCCGGCAGGGGGGGACAATTCAATTCCGGCTCCCCTGTGACGGCTGGCGGGATTACTGGACCGCCTATTGCCGTGTCCCCGGCGACAACCAATGGCACCGGTACAGGCTGTTTTTCAACCGGGATTTCAAAAGCCGCAGCGGCGGTGGAGATACGCCGATCGATTTCGACCGCCTGCGCAATGAACTTTTCCTCTTTTCGCGTGCCGAGTTCAACCTGAGCGGCGAGGTCGCCGTTCACGATTTTGAAATCAAAAATATTGTTCTGAACTAAGGAGAAACCGTATGAACAAGCTTTTTTGTCTCGCCGCCGCCACGATGCTGACCCTGCCGGCCTTTTCCGCCTCATTCCGGGCGGATCTTTCCGGGAGTAACAAAGTGCCGCTTTCACCAGTTGAAAACAAGGATGCCATTGTTCTCAAGCCGATGCACTGGGTGGAAGAGCCCGTCCGACAATTTACCCTGACCGGAACCGCTCCGCAGGAATGCTCCGGCGACTGGAATGAGTATACCTTTTCGTTCAAGCCCGAAACCGACGGGCTGATCATGATCTCTTTCATCGGTGACAGGGGCAATATCCTGATCACGAATATCAGGCTGGACGGCAAATTGATCGACAATGGAAAACTGACTGTTGCCGACCGGAAAAATCCGAAAGTTCCACAGGGCTTCTATGCGCGCGGCGCCGGTTTCGAGTTCCTGCCGACAGGCGGCATTGACGGAGGCGGCGCTGCCAAAACAGGTCCCGAAGACCACCTGATTTACCAATTCCGGGCCATCAGGGATAAAGTTTACACCTTCACCGTTTCCGCCAGGCTTGCGCAATAATCATGAATATCCAGCTCCGTGAAACGATCGACGCTGCCTGGAACCAGATCACCCGGCTTCTGTTCTGTGAAAAAGTCAATCTCCTCTATGACTATCTCGGAAGCCTCGACGAGCGGCGGTTCGATTTCCTGCCACAGCCGGAGGAGATCCGGCGCGGCTTCCCGAACAGCAAAGGCTACGGCACTGGCATGGAGGACAGCATGCTCAACGCCGGAATCGCTGTCGATATCTGTATTCTCCGCACCGGGTTGTTTCCCGATACGGCGGAAGAGTGCGAAGCATTTGCCCGGCGGCTGTTCAAAGGCATGGAGCTTTGCGCAACCGTGCATGGCCGGAACGGCTACATCGTGCGCAGCGTCTCCCACCGTGATGGGAAAAGCTGTTACGCATGTTCGTCCCGCGACCAGATGACTTTCTGGAGTTGGGGATTGTGGCGTTATTTCCACTCCCCATTCGCAACCGCAGCAGAACGCGGACGGATCACGGAACTTGTCATTATGCTTGCAGAGCGTGGTGAACGGGAGGTGACGAAAGAAAATGATTACAGCTACCTCACTCTCGACGGAGTTCCCGATATCCTCAACAGAATGGACCATGTCCAGCCGCATGAGACGCTCCGGCTGCCGATGTTCTATCTGGTCGCCCATGCCCTTTCCGGCAATCGGCATTGGAGGAAGTGCTATGAACGGTGCATCGAACAAGCTCTCGCTGGAGCCGCCGGAATGAAAGAGTGGTGGAACCATTTTGAACTTTCGCAGTTTCTGCTGTCCCTCTCGCTCTGCCATCGGCTCGACCCGCGCCCGGAGTTCGTCCGGATCGCCCGGCGCATCGCAGCGATTGCGGAACAGCAGCTCTGTGAAAACTTTCTGCCTCAGTTGGAGCAGTGGAGAGGCGGTTGGTGCATTCCGGCAAATTCCTGGAGGGATTCCGGCCACATCACCCTGATGAAACGGACGGATGGCGGAGTGGTCGGTGCTGACGGACGGCTCGACCTCCGTTGTCATCAGGAACCCGCTTTCATGAAGCTGTTCGATCTGGTGCGCATCCCCGGCAATCTGATGGCGGGACTTCTGCTGGCCCCGGATCATCCGGTATCCGCCGCTTTGCAGGAGCGTTTCCTCACCGCCTTCCTGAAGCCGGATTACTCCCGCACCTGTACCTGTAGTTCCGTCAGCATGTTGTATGGCGCACTACTCCTGTCTGGCAACCGGAAGAGACAGCGGACCATCAACCGCAACTTGTTCTTCAAAACTGATTTTCTGAGTCCATAATTTCTAAATTCGATTTTTTGTTCATTTCAAAAGAATTATGCAGATGAAACATTGTAAAATAATACAAAGAGTTTGAATTTATTTCTGCTTGTTGCAGATAAATCGAACTCTGAAGAAAATATCATGACGAGTTCATTACCTGTTTTTTGATATTTGGAACAATTTGCAGGCTGAATTTTATAATGAGGCGCATCGGAGATGATGACGACCCCGGCAAGGAGATTAGTCAGATCTGCAAATCAGAGCGCAACCGTAGAGGGCGAAGATGATTCGACAACTTTGTATAGGAGGATGGTGAAGCCGTGACAGCAGTTCCGCTTCGATTCGTGAAAAACGGAAGGAGGCAAATGATGATGAGCAGTTTTGTGGGAGTGGATTTGCACCGGAACAACTTCACCTATTGTATCCGGGAAAACGGCGAGGAGAAGAAAATCGGCAAGTGCGAAATCAGTGAGCTGAAAGGTTTTGCTTCACTGCTCGGAAAGGATACGGCCATGGCGGTGGAAGCGACCGGCAACACGTTTCTGTTTTGCCGTTTCCTGAAAGCTCATGTGAGGCGGCTTGTAGTGGTGAACCCGTCGCAGTTCAAAGTGATCAGCATGCCCACGAAAAAACGGACAAGCATGGCGCGAAAATGTTGGCGGAGTTCCTGGAAAAAGATATGCTTCCGGAGGTAAGAGTGAAAGACGATTTACAGGCGAAAACTTCAAGTCTGACGCAGACCCGGGAAAAGTTGGTTCAGTTGCGTACCGTCTTGAAGAACAAAGTCAACAATCTGCTGGCTGCCAATTTTATCGTGTTGAAGCAGGAGAAGTTGTCCACGGAGACCGGGCTTCGGAAAGCGCTGAGTTTTCATTTCGATCTGATTGCCGATACGGAAATGTTCGTGGTCGTCGAACAAATTCGCAGCTTGAATCAAAGCATTGAAAAATTGGATAAGGCGATTGAGGATCATGGCAGTAAGATGGACGGCTTCGAGAATCTGAAATTCAGTCTGTCATGGACGAATCACGAAGAACGGCAGCAAAATTGCCCGGACTACATTGGTTCAATGTGCTCTGATCGCAAAGCGATACAGCCGTATCTCAATGCCTTTTCAAGCTCGTAAAAAATTGAGTTCTTCTCTGCATCGAAGTGGAATTTTATCATGGGAGTGGAAATATGAAAAAGAATGGCGTTTAATATTATCCCGCCTGGATAGCACAGTACCGGATTTTATTCCTATTACTTTGCCCGCAACTGAAGCTGTATATCTGGGACCGGCAATTTCCTCAGAGGACGCTACGAGGCTTATGAATTATGCAAAAAAAACTGAGAACCAGCAAAGGGAAGCCTGTGCCAGTTTACCAAATGGACGTCAATTGGTCTTCTCATAATTATAATTTTACACCCCAATTAATAAGATAACAATTCAGCTGAATGTTCTCTTCAGATGTTCAAAAAAATTATGTATACCACTGGTGTGTAAAATTACGCATCATTTCGTTTGACGGACGATATGAAATTTTCAACGGGAAGTTGCATTTTTCCCTTTTCTGCTGTATA
>OKSC01000278.1_pt1 | contig 62586 bp, 49 predicted proteins | sample 1601161 | NCBI WGS metagenome assembly OKSC01 (sample SAMEA3541552, study PRJEB24748) | human gut metagenome | biome: human gut; feature: human-associated habitat; material: faeces | place: China | collected 2012 | reverse complement strand
AAACCGCTGTGTTTCTTCGCTGACGCTCCTCGGCGCGGCGATAATAATACCCGGAATAATCAGCGCGATAATATGCTGCGCGTCCGGCTGCTCCGCCGCGAAGGTTCTCCCGGTAATATTCTATCAGTATTCCGGATTTTTGACGATGATGTTCGCGGGCTTCGCGATAGGCGCGCTGACGGCGTCGCTCACGGGAAGCGTTGCGGAGAGCATATTTTATTCTGTAGTGCTCATTCTCGCCCTGCCGCTTCTCTCAACTGCTTGGGACGCCCTTTCTTCGGTATTTCTGCGCGGCAGGACGGCAGTCTCCGGCGTGAATTACACCGGCGACATGGATATGCAGCATTACTATTTCAGTTTCTATCCCCAACGCGGCCGCGGGATAATGACATTCTGCCCGTTCACGCTGTTCCGCGTTCCCGGGACGGACAGGGCGGCTATACTAAGCTTAAAGCTGCGCGGATTCGGCCCTATCGACTTCGGTTTCTGCAAGGACGGCTCATCTCTGCCCGGGATAGACGCATGGCTTCCGATACTGCTTTGGATAGTTTTGACCGCCGTATTGATCGTGCTCGCGCAGCGGATGTTCGGCAAAAAGAAGCTTGAAGAGCTCGGAGTTCCGGCGGCGAGCCGTGTACTCACAGCGCTTACCTCGGCGATAATAGTGTTCTGCGGATTTTCCGTTCCCGCATGGGTATTAAAAACAGCTGTCTTTTCCGTAAGCACAGCTCTCGCCGCGCTTTTGGGAGCCGCAGTCATGCTCGCGGCATATTTTGCCTACACGTTCATAGCGCGCAGGAATTTGAAAGCGGTTCGCAAAAATCTTTGGCAGTTTGCAATACCCGCAGGTGCAACGGCGATAATCACCGCAATATTCCTGACAGGCGGATTCGGCTACACCGCGCGTGTTCCCGAGGCGGAAGAGGTAGAGTATGTCACGGTGTCGATGCCATTCAGCTTCGAGAGCGGAATGGCGCAAAACGGCAGTATACTCCGCACCGTCAAGGGCACTGCAACGGTTGTCAAGCCCTATTCCAACTGCATAACTCTCTCGACGGAAAAGGACATAAACACGGTGCTCTCCATCCACAAGCTCATAACGAACGAGAAGAAGAGCGACGAAAAGACAAACACCCAGTTCTCCGTCAAGTATTATTTCAAGAACGGGAAGAGCATGGAGCGCACTTTCACGAACATAAGCGAAAAAGACCTCAACGCATATTTCGCCATTGCCGACACAGACGGGGTAAAGGAACAGCAATATTTTTTCCTCGCCGCCTCCGACACAGAGCGCGAAAAGCTCAAAAACGAAAGCGTAAAAGCTCCGGGTATGTCGAACTCGCAAGGCTATTTCTTATTTCGAAACTACGGCAGTCCGCTGCGCAATACGGATGGCGTTCTAATAGCGAGCAAGGACGGCAGCTTCTGCCGCGAGCTGAGCTCGGATGAGCTTGATAAGCTCGGCAAATGCATATGGAGCGACATATCGAAGAAAAAATATACGGATATTCTTCGCGGCAGCGAAAAGGAAGTAGCATATATTTATCTCAACGACGATGCCCAATACTACGGCGGTCAATATGAAGAAAATGTTGAAGGCAGGTCGGTTCTTACGGCTATCACTGGCGACATGACCGAGACGCTGAAGTTTATCAAAGAACACGGCATGGCAGGCGCGCTCGGACAAAAGCGTGAAGTGAAGAGCGTCAATATTTACGACTGCCGCCGCATCATTTCGAAAGCGAAGGAGATAAACAAAAACGGACGCTACGGCGGCACCGCGATAAACCCGATTTTTATTATGAGCACGATGTTCAACACGAAAGAAATAAAGTTGGTGACCAAAACTTTCGGCGACATGGATGACTGCTTCATAAAGAGCGTTACAAATCAAAAGCAGTCAGACGAGCTGTTTGCTCTCGCTCAAGGACAGTGTTACACCTCCCTCGGCGGCTATATCGCGCAGATAACATTCACCGACGGCTACAATCAGACGATGTACATTCCCGAAAGCGATGCGCCGGGATATATAAAATAACGAGAAAAGCGGCAGGGCTTCAAAAGTCTCCTGCCGTTTTTCGTTCCCGGGCGATAAAATACCGCTTGACAACAATTTGCCGTTTTGATAAAATTCTATATATAATACAGCAAAGGCGGTTATTAAAGTGAAAAAATTCATCTCCGTTTTACTTGCGCTCATTCTTATTTGCGGTTCGGCTTTTACGGCCGGCGTATACGCACAGGAGGACAAAAGCGAAATTTGCTTCGCCGTCGCCTCCGATGTTCACTATGTCACGCCCGCAAAAACGGCGACCTCCACCCCGTATAATGAGGGCGTTGAAACCACCTTCAAATCGGGCAAGGACTCGCTTTATAACCAGAGCGGCTTTATCATCGACGAGTTTTTGGATCAGTGCGCAAAAAATCCCGAGTGTCGGTTTGTTCTGATAACCGGCGACATTGCAACGCACGGCAGAGATTTTGCCTCCGAGCATGAGGCCGTTGCCGCGAAGTTCAGAAAGTTTGAACAGGAGACCGGAAAGCAGGTTTATGTTATAAACGGCAACCACGACAGCGCCCTCAACTGCGCCGTAGGCCGCGAAGATTTTATTTCCATATATCACGAGTTCGGATACGACAAGGCGGTTTCCGTTGACGAGAACACCTGCTCCTACAGCGTCAATCTCAACGACGAATATACTCTCGTCGCGCTCGATACCTGCGATGAAAGATACAGGGTTGTGCCGAACAATGACCTTTCGAGAATGAACTGGGCGGTTACACAGATCAGAAACGCGAAGCGCGAGGGCCGAAAAGTGATAATGATAATGCACCACAATCTTTTGGAGCATAATCCCTATCAAAAGGTCCTCGAAAAGAACTATGTTGTCGATACTCCGTATTCGTTCGCGGGACTGCTTGCGGACTTGGGCGTAAAGCTCGTGTTCTCCGGTCATACGCACGTAACCAGCGCAACCTCCTACACGAGCTTCTTGGGCAATACGATATACGATTTTTCAATGCCGAGCCTCGGCAACTTCCCCGCGGAATACAAGCTGTTCAAAATGACCGACAGCGAAATAAAATACGAGACGAAGAAAATCGAGCATATAGACGCGGATAAGCTCGCCGAAGTTTGCAAGGGCTACAGCAAAAAAGATATCGCCCTTATGAAGAACGATTTTCAGCAGTACACCTGGAACAGGTCGCACGCCGTTTATTCTAAAAAAATCCGCAAGGACATTTCGCCCGAAACCATAGGCATCAAGGAATCGAGCGCGCTTTACGGCAAGCTCAAGCTCGTCACGGACGGATTGAGAGAGCTGTCGGACACCCCGATCTACGGCGAAAACGGTATTCAGACTATGGCAGCGGCATACGGGCTCGAGATTCCGAACAGCAGCTATTCGACTCTCAACGAGGCGCTGACAACGGCCTATCTCACCTACAAGAGCGGCAGGAGAATTTACTCGCAGGATTCCGATGATTTCAAGCTCATAGTGAAGCTCATCGCCTTCTCTATCCGCAAATCCGCGGCAGAGGCGGCGGACGGCGATGTGCTGTTTGACGCCAACGCATTTCTTAGGGAACTCGGTTACAGCGGAACCGTAGCCGACAATATACTCAAAGACTTCAGCAAAAAATACGGCTTTGCAACACCCGAAGAAAAGGCGGCGCTCTCTCTTGCGTTTGCGCTTTTCGGCGGATTTTGCAGCGATACGGACGGGGTCGAAAACCGCGACGGAACCATCCCCGGCTATGGAGTAAAAGAGACCGCACAAAATCGGTTTGCAGCGGCATTCGAAAAGATTTTAATAAAAATTATCGAGATAATCAAAAAATTCTACCCGATTTTTACTCCGTTTTTCGAAAAGTCAATATAATCCATACGGTCGAGGCTTCAACCCCTCGGCCGTTTTTTATTACCGTTATTCAGATTACTAAAGCAGGAAAATATAAACGGGAGCTTTAAAAGTTAATGTAAAATCTCGACGTTTTTGCCTATTATTCTAATATAAAGTGATTTTTTGTGCCGTCTTATATATAATATTACGTGTATTGTACTTTGGGTACATAATATAGGAGGTAAAAAATCATGAAAAAAGTATTAAAATCAGCAGCGGCAATCTTGCTGGTTTTGACTCTCGCTTTTTCGGCGTTCGCCATAGGCGGCGTTTTTGCCGAAGAAACAGAGCCGCTGAGCAGCTTTGCCGTATCCGCGAAAGGCAGCGGGGCGGATTCGACCGCACTCGGTACCGTCTCATGGTGGAAGAGCGACGTTGACGGCAAATATTATATGTTCATGCCGTCAAAATCCGACCTGTCGTCGATAACGGTCTGGTTCACTGCTACCGATGACGTTATGTGCGGCGGAGTCAAGCTCGAAAGCGGCGCGCAGACAATAGCGTTCGCAAACGGCGGCGAGTTTGTTCTTACCGTCGGCGATGCGAAGTACACGGTAGTGTTTCTCAATTCGAGCAAGCTCCCGACAATGTTTATCAACACTCCCGAGGGCGGACTTGATAGAATCCATGCCGACAAGTCCCACAAGGAAAAGGGCTGCACCATGCTCGCCCTCAACTCAAAGGGCACGGTCGACTATGATGCAGAGCTCGCTTCAATGAAGGGCAGAGGCAACTCAACCTGGGGCTATCCGAAAAAGCCCTACAACATCAAGCTCGGCTCCAAAGCCAAGCTTTTCGGCATGGAAAAAGCGAAAAGTTGGTGCCTTATAGCCAACTACATTGATCTCAGTCTTATGCGCAACCAGATAGCCTATAATCTCGGCGCAGACATCGGCATGAACATGTCGCCTGACTGCAGAAATATCGACCTCTATGTCAACGGCGAATACAAGGGCGTCTATCTCATCACCGAAAAGGTTGAGATAAACAAAAACCGTGTCGATATTTTCGACCTGGAAGAGGCTACGGAGGATTTGAATCCCGACCTTGATTTTTCGACTCTTGCCCCCCAAGGCATCGCAGGCAAGTACAGTGGATATATAGAGAACAGTCAGCGCTGGTATGATATTCCTAACGAGCCCGAGAATATTACGGGCGGTTATCTGCTTGAGCTTGAGCTTACGGATCGCTATGCAGAAGAGCCGAGCGGATTCATTACCAAAAACACCCAGCCGGTGGTTTTGAAGTCGCCTGAATATGCTACCGAAGCACAGGCAAAGTATATCAGCGGCTACTGGCAGGAATTGGAGGATGCTCTTTACAGCGAGACCGGCTATAACAGTCTCGGCAAGCACTACACCGAATATATTGACATAGTCTCATGGGCTAAGCAGTATCTTATTCAGGAATGGACAAGCAACTGGGATGCGGGTCTCACCAGCAACTTCTTCTACAAGGATGTTGACAGCAAGCTCTTTGCCGGTCCCCTTTGGGATTTTGACACCGCAATCGGCAACAGCGAGGGAAGAGACGGCATAAATCTTAAAGATCCCACCAATCTTCATGCAAAGAGCAGAAATCTCTGGTATAACTCGCTCATAGGTAACGACAACGTCAAGGCCACCCCAAACATCTATGCTCTCTGCTACAGACACGCCGACTTTGCGCAGACTGTTGAGGAACAGATGCAGACTGTTTTTGCGCCGGCAGTTAAGGCGATGCTCGAAGGCAAATATAAGACATATGTCGACGAAGTAAAAGATTCGGCGATCATGAACGCTATCAGATGGAATTGTTACGAGACCACCGACACAGCTGTCATAGCCGATAATTATAACAGCGAAATCAATTATACATATGATTTCATAAAGACGCGCACCGATTTCCTTTCCGGCGCCCTCACCCTCAAGAACGAGGGATTGACGATATCCCACATCCCGTCGCAGAAGCGCACCGGCTCCGAGATAACTCCGGAAATTACCGTCAAGTGCCTTGACAGAGTTCTCACCGAGGGCGTTGACTACACCGTTGCTTTCTCCGACAACGTAGAAAAGGGCACTGCCACCGTTACTGTCACCGGCATGGGCAACTACGAGGGCATGGAGGCTCAGACTACGTTCAAGATACTTCTCATTTCCGATCCGCTCGACTGGACAGGCGGCTCGGGCGAAGAGCGCGCAAAGGAGAGCTTGAACAAATTCGGCGCAAAATTTGTTGATACTATCGAGCTGATACTCTATTATATCGTCAAGCCTTTTAAGAAATAACAGCGGCACATATTTTGATTGCGGCAGGACAATACATCCTAAATAAAGTTACAAAAAATCAGCGGATCGGGATATTCCCGTCCGCTGATTTTCTATGTGTTCTTTAGTTTTTGGCGGTGAGGATCGTACATCAGAACAAATTTGTGGTTACAGAGCAGTTGCAAATCCCAATTTATCAAGCGCGCTTATAACGACAAAATCCTACCCGGCGGGAAAGTTCGGATAGGATTCGTTATGTTATTATATTTCGCGCCGCCGGGGCGAAATTTTATATTCATCGGTTTGCTTCGTCGACAAATACGCGGAACAACGGCAGGCAGGAGGCAAAAAATTTCTTATACGCCTCGCAGTAGTCGCGGTCGGCTCGGCTGCGCTTGCATCCGCCGCCGCGGCAGAGCGGATAATAGCGGCACGCCTTGCACTTTTTGTCAACCGCAAGGCTCTCCCTGATAAAATCCGCGGCCTTTTTTGAGTTTGCCATGGCTTCGAGCCCGTCCGAATTTATGTTGCCGAGCAGCCATTCATCCAGGCAGTAGAAGTCGCAGGGATAGACGTTTCCGTTGCCCTCGACTACAAACTGATGCGTGCAGTGTCCGCAGACTCCGCACTGCTCCGGGGCTCTGCCGACATACATCTGCACCCAGTTGTCAAACTGGCGTATGCTCGTATATTCGCCGCGAACGTAGTCCTTGACATAGGCGTTGAACAGGTGTATCAGGAAATGCGCATACTGCTCGTTTGTCATGTACAGCTCGCTCTCGCTCTTGTCTCCGAACGGGCGCAGGCACGGGATAAATTGGAGATATTTGAAGCCCTTGCGCTTGAAGAAAGAATATATCCTGTCTATATTTTCGGCGGCGTAACCCGTGAGCACGGTCAGAATATTGAAATCGACCTCGTGCATCGTCAGCATTTGAGCGGCGTTTAGTATTTTATAAAATCTGTTCGTGCCGTTCGCGTCGACCCTGAAGCGGTTCGCCTCCATATCGCCGTCGAGACTTAAACCGACCAAAAAATGCTCGTCGTGAAAGAATCGCGCCCACTGCTCGTCTATCAGCATACCGTTTGTCTGAATGCTGAAATATATGCGGCTGCCGCGCAGGTTATATTTTTTGACCCGCTCGGCGAAGTCCTTGAAATAGTCGAATCCGGCAAGCAGCGGCTCGCCGCCCTGAAACGCAAATGCCACGCTGTCCCCTCTTGCAAAGTCGAGCGCGCTTTTTATGAGCCTGTCCGAGGTCTCTGCGGACATAATGCCGAGGTTGTGTTCCTCTCTTATCTGCGAGACATCGTGATAGAAACAGTATTCGCAGCGCAGGTTGCAGAGACTCGACGCGGGCTTTATCATTATCGAAAGTTCGGGCAAAACAACACCTCCGGATATTGCTGCCGCCGAGCGGACTGTTCCCCGTTCGGCGGCAATTTATCTGTTATTTTTTCTCTATGATTCCGCGGCGGTTCTCCTTGAAATCGTTCATTATTTCGTCGAGCTTCTCAAGCATCTCGTCGGCAATTGTCGGATATGCCGGGGTGCGGTTGTAGTTCTCGCCCGCATCGTCGGTCAGGATATGCAGCCAATTCTTGCGGAACTTATCAAAGAACGCGGAGTTGTCGTTCTGTATATTCTTGAAATACTTGAACACGACATACTCGTTGTTGTTGAGAATATCAAAATCATAGTCCTTATACTCATCGCGCGCGAGGATATCGGCAGTCGGTATAGCGTACTGGATAGCCTTGAGCTTTTCGCGCTTCATGTGGAGTATCGGGGTGTCGGCGGTATGTATGACCTTGTTCTGCGTGAACACGGGAACCATCGAAACGCCGTCTATTACGCGATCCGCGGGAAGATAGTTCTTCTGCGTTCCGCCGTTTCCGGTGACGCCGCACATCTCTATAAGCGTCGGGAACAGGTCAACGAGCGTAGCGGACTCGTCATAGGTCGAGCCTGCCTTGAACAGACCGCCGTTGTTGCCCCAGCGGATCATAAACGGAACCTTCTGACCGCCCTCATAAGCGAGATATTTGCCTCCGCGGAGGTCGCCCGTGGAGCCCTGAAGCGCGGGGCCGTTGTCGCTGGTGAACACGATTATCGTGTCGTCCATAACGCCGAGCTCCTCGAGGGTATCAAACAGCTTGCCGAGATAATAGTCGAACTCTGTAACGCAGTCGACATAAGTGCCCATACCGGACTTGCCCTTGAACTCGTCGCCGACGAATACGGGCGCGTGCGGCCACGGAGTTGCATAGAACGCGAAGAAAGGCTCGTCGCCCTGCTTGACCTGATCGGTTATCCAATCGTTCATTTCCTCATATATCCACTTTGTGGCGTTGCCCTGATCCTTGAGCTCGTCTGTACCGCGGGCTATCTCATACTCTCCGTTCTCCTCCCTGACGTGATAGAACGGATTCATATCGTTGACATAGTGGCTGCCGTAGAAATAATCGAAGCCCTGATTTGTGGGCAGATACTCGCCGTAGTCGCCGAGATGCCACTTGCCGAAGCAACCGGTGGCATAGCCCGCTCCCTTGAGAGCCTCGGCTATGGTTATCTCGTCGCCGAGCATACCGTCGGCATTGCCGCCCATCTCAATGGAGTTGAATATACGGGTCGAGGCAAAGGGCGAGAAGGTGTCAACGGTCGGATATATAACATTATCTGCATATCCGCGATAGGGATAGCGACCCGTGAGCGCGGCAAAACGCGCGGGTGAGCAGACGGAATAGCTCGAATAGAAGTTGGTGAACTGCGCGCCTTCATTGCCGATGCGGTCGATATTCGGGGTATCGTATATCGCGCCGTTGGCGGAGACGTCGCCGTAGCCGAGGTCATCCATGAGGACGAACAGGACGTTGGGTGCGTTTTTCTTCGTCTTGTTTTTGTCGATACCCTTGAGGTAATCGTCCTGACCCTCCCACATACGCTGAGCGTTGGGCTTCGAGCGCAGGTTCATGGTGAGCACGAAGGCTATGGTAGTGAACACAAGCAACACGCTGAGAATGCGGGACATAACCTTCTGAAGTGTGACCTTTTTATCGATTTTCACAACGCAGAGAATCACGCCGACAATAACGGCTATGCTCGGCAGGGCAAGCAGTAGATTACCGAGCAGGCGGGTAAAGAAGTTGCCCTCGCCCGTGAGCAGCGGATGCTCGGCACTCGAGAAGCCGGCGAGACCGGATGTGAATGCGCCGAAGCCCGCATCCGCGCCGAACGCTATGTAATAAGTGATAATGCCGAAAAGCGCGGCGCAGTAGCCGACAACGAAGCCGAGATAAAGCCTGCGCTTAAAGAACATACCGATAACTATCAGCGCGGAGACGATGCAGCAATATGCCACGCAAACAACCGCAGTCATATTCAGCCGCGTTATCCACATCGCGAGCATAAGAGCCGCGCCGATAACCGCAATGATTATCGGAAACACTTTCTTTCCCGAATCGAATTCTATCTTTTTTTTCAATTCATGACCTCCTTGGGGTAGTATTAAGTAATATGAAGTATACCACCAAACAGAAGTTTTGTCATCCTTTTTAAGGCAAAAAGCCGTAATGAAAAATTCATACGGCATATGCTCACGCTCTGTTATTCCTTTTTATCGCTTCGATAGCACCCTTTTCGAGTCGCGAGACCTGCGCCTGAGAGATACCTATCTCCCCCGCCACCTCCGTCTGGGTCTTTCCCTTTAAAAAGCGGAGATAGAGTATCTTTTTCTCCCGCTCCGGCAGATTTTCGACCGACTCGCGAAAGATTATCTCGTCGAGCCAGCTCCCGTCGTCGCCGTTGTCGCCGAGCTGATCCATAACATATATGGTATCGCCGCCGTCCGAGAACACAGGCTCATAGAGCGACACCGGCTCTACGATCGCCTCCAGAGCCAGAACTATATCCTCTTTTTTCATGTTCATCGCTTTAGCTATCTCTTCGATTGTGGGATCGCGCCCGAGCTTCACCACAAGCTTTTCTTTCTCCTGCATCGCATGATAGGCTACGTCTCTTATCGAGCGGCTGACGCGCAGGGAGTTATTGTCACGGAGATAGCGGCGTATCTCGCCTATTATCATGGGCACGGCGTAGGTCGAAAAGCGGACGTTTTGATTTATATCGAAGTTGTCAATAGCCTTTATAAGCCCTATGCACCCGACCTGAAAGAGGTCGTCGGGGTTCTCTCCCCTGTTTGTAAAGCGCTGAACGACGCTCAGAACAAGGCGCAGATTTCCGTTTATAAGCTCGTCCCGCGCAGACCTGTCCCCCGAGTGCATACGGCGCAGAAGCTCCGTCTTTTCTTTCTCTTTGAGCACTTTTAATTTTGATGTGTTCACTCCGCAAATCTCTACTCTGTTATACTGCATTCCGCCGCCTCCCGCTTTGCTCGCACTATAAAAAATTATTCCCATATAGCGCGCTCTTAATACCGTCGAAAAAAATTTTAAACGGAGATTGACAGGGCGGCTGCGGGCGTGTTACCATTTATTCGGAATAAAAAAACAGATGAAGGAGGCTGCGATATGCTGCTCGGAACCTGCGTCGGGTTTGACAGGCTTGAATCTGCCGCAAAGCTCGGATACGACTACCTTGAGAGCAACTTAGGGCACATAAAAGCTCTCGGCCTGCGGGAGCTCACGGAGACAAAGGCTCTGCTTGACGGCTGCGGCGCAAAGCTTGAGGCGGCGAACTGCTTTTTTCCCGGAGAAATACACCTCGCCGGAGAGGACGCGGACATTGAAATTATAAGAGACTACACGCGCCGCGCCTTTGACAACGCCGCGTTTCTCGGAGTTAAAACCTGCGTGCTCGGCAGCGGCCGCTCGCGCAGCGTGCCTGACGGATTCGACAGAGAAAAAGGGCTCGAACAGCTTTATTCGGCTCTGCGCGTCATAGACGGCGAAGCGCGGGAGCGCGGGATAAGAGTTGCGATAGAGCCGCTGAACAGGCTCGAAACGAATGTGTTTACGACCGTGCGCGAGAGCACAGACATCTGCCGCAAGCTCGGGCTAAAGAGCGTATTTGTCCTCGCCGATATATATCACATGGTCATGGAAAACGAGGACTTCGGTGCGCTCGGATATGCGGGAGAAAGACTGATACATATACACTTCTCGAACCCTACGGCGAGGGACACGGAGAGCGGCAGGTCGAAGCGAGTATACCCCGCCGAGGGCGACGGCTACGACTATACGCCGTTTGTCAGCGCCGTAAAGAATGCGGGATATGACGGAAGAATAAGCATTGAGGCCGGCTGCACGGACTTCGAAAAGGAAGCGGCGGCGGGACTTAAAATGATGAGGAAGCTTTTCGGGTGAGCAAAATGAGATATGAATACAGCGCTCTTAATATTTTCGCGCAGGACGGCGACGCGCTCAAGGCGGCCGAAATCCTGCGCGGCGAAATAGAATCGAGAACGGGCAAATTCCCCGAAATAACAGGCTCCGACAGGGCTGATATCTCTTTTATCGCCGACCCCGACGGGCTCAGAGACGGATACGAAATAGAGCAGGACGGAAAGCGCCTTGTCTTTAAGGCACAGGGCATACGCGGGCTGATTTTTGCCGCAGGTATGTTTCTGCGCAAAATCGAAGTCTCGGGCGAAAAAATCACGCTCATACAGGATATCGGCGGCAGATATGAGCCCGACAAGCGCATAAGAGGTCATCAGCTCGGCTACCGCACAACGCCCAACAGCTACGACGCATGGGATATCGAGGACTACCGCAGATATTATCTCGACCTGATGTTCTTCGGCTGCAACACTGTTGAGCACATTCCCTCTAACGGGCTTGACGCGAAGAAAAACAGGCTGATGAAATACGACCCGCAGGACTTTCTCGTTGAGGCATCAAGGATAGCGGATGAATACGACCTCGATGTGTCTCTCTGGTATCCCAACGACCGCGAGAGCCTTGAGGACGCCGAGAAACGGCGCAGACGCGTCTTTGAGCGCACGCCGAGGATAGATGTTATGTTCCCGCCCGGAGGCGATCCCGGAGATTATAAGGCGGACGAGTTTATACGCCGCTGCCGCGAGTTTTCGCGCCTGCTCAAGGAGTATCACCCGAACGCCGAGATGTGGCCGTCCGCGCAGCAGCCGCACTCGATACCCGACTGGGGCGAGAGGCTCATGGATGAGCTTGAAAAGCTGCCAGACGGGATAGACGGCATTATAACGGGCCCGAACCACGCCTTTGAAATGGATGAACTCAGGCGCAGGCTGCCCGCAAAATATCCTATAAGATTCTATCCCGATATCACGCACAACGTGCGCTGCGAATATCCCGTTCACTTCGACCGCGACGACTGGCACTACGCGCTGGCATCGGGACTCAGCCGCGAATGCACGAATTCCCGCCCCTGCGAATACAGGGAAATTCACCGCCTCACACGCAGATATGTCATAGGCAGCGTGTCATATTCCGAGGGCATAACGGACGATGTGAACAAGTGCGTCTGGAGCGACATGGACTTTTTCCCCGATACAGACGTGCGCGACTCGCTTGAGGATTATTCGCGCCTGTATTTCCCCTCCCTGCCCGCCGACGAGGTTGCGGACAGGATACTCGGGCTTGAGCTCAACTGGCAGACAGACCCGGCGGAGAATCCCGGAATCGACGACAATCTCAAGGGCTGGGAGTCGTTGGCCGAAAGATATCCGAGTGCTTTGAAGCTTTGGCGGTTTAATCAATGCCTGTTCCGCGCAAAATGCGATGCATATCTTCGCCGCAAGCGCATAATCGAGCTGAAAGCAATAAAGCAGGCAAGGCGCGAAATTCTCTCGGGCAGACTTGAGAGCGCAAGGGAGATACTGCAAAATGCCGAGGACGGGCGCAAGAAAGCGCTGCGTGCGGATATAGAGCGCATAGCCGGCGAGCTTTTTGAGCAGATCGGCCTGCAGACGGATGTTGAGCGCTACTGCGCCGACAGCTGGGAACGAGGTGCGGTGCTCGAGACCATCGACCTGCCGAATACCGACTGCGCGTGGCTGCTGGGGAGACTGAAAAAAGCCGAAGAAATGCCCGAAAACGAGGCGAAAGAATATATGCTTCGCAGCGTAAAGCGCAACGAGGTCGAGAGCGACGAGTATTATTACTCTGTCGCGGAGCACGGTCTCGGGGTTCTCGGCTGCAGGCAGGAAGCGGGACCAGAGGGCATATACATGAACTTCCAGGGCGACCGCCCAGACGTCAACAACGGAAGTCTCCCGACCTGCCTTTTTAAAGTTTTCGACAACCGGTCGTTCAGATGTAAATTGGGCGGCTTCCGCTATGATACCGACTACGAGCTAAAAGTCACCTACCACCAGAAAAAGGACGAGCGCATTGACGACCTGACAGTAAAGGCGAACGGAACGACTGTATACAAAGGCGGTCAGTTCGGCGCGGAGGACGAGGAGTATAACCGCGAAATGCTGCCCGACGGCTTTATTTGCGCGGTATACCGGCTGCCGAAAAGCGTGTTCGTCAACGGATGCGTTGAAATCGAGATATTCGAGGAGCACGCGGGAGTTATGATAAGCGAATTCAGAATAGTCAAGAAAAAATAAAAATATGCACTGCGACACCCCGCAGTGCATATTTTTACGGCTTCGACGGATTGAATTGCAGAAGTAAATATGTTAATATATATCCGTATAACAAACGGAGGTCTCAAATGGAAGCTGTTGCAACTCCCTGCGCTGAAAAACCGCTTTTCAGCAACAAAGCACTCAAAAAACTGATATTCCCGCTTGTCATCGAGCAGTTTCTCGCCATATCCGTCGGCTTCTGCGACACGGTTATGATATCCGGTCTCGGCGACGAGGCTATTTCGGGCGTTTCGCTCGTTGACATGATAATGACGCTGATGATAAATGTCTTTGCCGCGCTCGCTACGGGCGGCGCAGTTGTTGCGGCACAGTTCATCGGCGCAAAAAGAGCGAAGGACGCGCGCAACAGCGCATCTCAGCTGATATTTATCGCGTTTATAATCTCGATTGTACTCATGGCACTGACCCTTGTTTTCAAGGCTCAGCTGCTCAGGCTCTTTTTCAGCACGCTTGAAGAGGGCGTTATGCAGTCCGCATTGACATATTTCTGGATATCCGCGCTGTCGTTCCCGTTCCTCGCTATATATAACTGCTGTGCGGCGCTTTTCCGCGCCATGGGCAACTCGAAAATATCGATGTTAGCCTCGCTCATCACCACAATTATGAACATAATCGGCAACGCCATTCTCATATACGGAGTCAAATGGGGCGTTGCGGGCGCGGCGGCAGCCTCGACTATTTCGCGTTTTGCGGCGATGCTCCTCCTGCTCATCCTCCTGCACAAGAGAGATCATCCGATTTATATCTCGATTAAAGATAAATTCAGGCCGAATTTCGGGCTTATAAAAAAATACTCTCTATAGGAATACCCAGCAGCATCGAGAGCAGCCTGTTTCACCTCGGGCGCATACTTGTCGTCAGCATTATAACCTCGTTCGGAACGGTTCAGATAGCAGCTAACGCAGTCGCAAATAACCTCGACGGAATCGGCTGCATACCCGGTCAGGCGATGGGGCTTGCGGTGATAACGGTCATAGGCCAGTGCGTCGGTCTCGGCAGCGAAGAGCAGATAAGACTGCACACGAAAAAGCTGATGCGGCTCACCTACCTTATGTCGGCGATATGGAACGCGATAATCCTCGCGACTCTCCCGCTGACGCTCAGGATGTACAACATCTCGTCCGACGCATATTCGCTCGCGTTAAAGCTCATCATTATCCACAACGGCTGTGCCATTTTCATCTGGCCCGCTTCGTTCACCATGCCGAATGTTCTCAAGGCAGCGAACGATGTCAAGTTCACTATGTGCATCGCGCTGTTTTCGATGTTTACGTTCCGACTGTTTTTAAGCTACATAATCGGTCTCAGGCTCGGAATGGGCGCTATCGGCGTTTGGTTGGCGATGATAGTCGACTGGGTGTTCCGCGCGGTTGCGTTCTGCCTGCGCTACAGGGGCAAGCGCTGGCTGAGTTACAGCATTTATAAGAAAGAAAAGAAGCCCGCAAAAACAGAATAAACTTATCCCCGCAGTCAATTAAGCTGCGGGGATAAGCTATCCGTATATAAAAAACGAGGCAGCCTTTCGACTGCCTCACTTTTCATTTAATTATTTGTTGCCGGTCATCTTTGCGATTTCTTCGGCGTAGTTCTCTTCTTTCTTCTCGATGCCCTCGCCCTTTGCGTAGCGGATGAAGCCGGTAGCCTTTATCGAAGCGCCGAGCTTCTTAGCAACATCTGCAATGTAGCCTGCGACATCGCCGTCATAGAGATCCGAACGAACGAATGCCTGCTCAAGAAGGCAAACTTCCTTGAGCTGCTTCTTCATACGGCCGTCGACTGCACCTGCAAAGATCTTGTTTGCAACGATATCAGCCTTGCTTGCCATTGCAAGCTCGACAAGAGTCTCAACTGCCTTATCGGAAAGGAAGTTGAAGAGGAACTTGTTGTTCTTCTGCTCCTCATAAGCTGCAAGATCCTCATCGCTGAAGAGCTTATCGTTGACAGCCTTATCGAAGAGATTCTTAAGAATCGGCTTCGGAAGAGACTCGGGCTTGTTGAGCGAGCTGTCGATAGTGATCGACTTCATCTTTGCAAGCTCATCGTCGGAGATGCAATCCTTGCTGAGATACTCGGGGCTCATAGCTGCAATCTGCATTGCAACGTTTCTGCCCATCTCCTTAAACTCTGCCTTATCGGCAACGTCTGTATCAAAGCTGACAAGAACGCCTACCGAGCCGCCGCCGTGGATATAGGAAGCAACAGTGCCCTCAACTCTTACAAAGCGGCGAACCTTCATGTTCTCACGGATTACGAGGAAGAGCTCCTGAACAGCGTCGGAGACAGTCTCATCGCTGCCCGAAAGGGTCATAGCAAGGAGAGCGTCAACATCTGCCGGATTCTTTTCCGCAACAGTGACAGCAATCTTATTTGCAAGCTCAACAAACTTCTCGTTCTTTGCAACGAAGTCTGTCTCGCAGTTGACTTCTACCATAGAAGCAACCTTATTTGCCTCATCATAATATGCAACAACAACGCCCTCGGCGGCAACGCGGCCTGCCTTCTTGGCGGCGGAAGCAAGACCCTTCTCACGAAGAACATCAACGGCCTTGTCCATATCGCCGTCGGTCTCTGTGAGAGCCTTCTTGCAGTCCATCATACCTGCTCCGGTCTTTTCGCGGAGAGCCTGTACGTCTTTAGCAGTGAAGTTCATTATTTATCCTCCTCTGTCTCTTCGGCCTCGGCAGCCTCTGCTTCGCCCTGCTCGCCCTGTCTGCCCTCGATGACAGCGTCCGCCATTGCGGCGGAGATGAGACGGACAGCGCGGATAGCGTCGTCATTGCCGGGGATAACATAGTCTACTTCATCGGGATCGCAGTTTGTGTCAACGATAGCGATGATCGGAATGCCGAGCTTGTGAGCCTCGAGAACAGCGATCTTCTCCTTGCGGGGATCGACTATAAACATAGCGGCGGGCTGCTTCTTCATCTTGGAGATACCGCCCATGAACTTCTCAAGCTTCTCTATCTCGAGCTGGAGCTTGATAACTTCCTTCTTGGGAAGCATATCGAAGGTTCCGTCAGCCTCCATGGCCTTGAGCTGCTCAAGTCTCTTTATACGGCGCTGAATGGTGTTGAAGTTGGTGAGCATACCGCCGAGCCAACGAGCGTTGACATAAGGCATACCGCAGCGCTCTGCCTCCTCGCGGATAGAATCCTGAGCCTGCTTCTTCGTGCCGACGAAAAGGATCTCCTTGCCGTCTGCGGCGATGTCGCGAACTGCCATGTAGGCGTCCTCAAGCTTCTTGACCGTCTTCTGAAGGTCGATGATGTAAATACCGTTGCGCTCCGTGAAAATATAGGGAGCCATTTTGGGGTTCCATCTTCTGGTCTGATGACCGAAGTGCACACCTGCTTCAAGCAGCTGCTTCATTGATACTACTGACATTTGTTTTTCCTCCTTTGGTTTTTCCTCCGCGAAACAGGGCGGCCGCAACGGTGAAAATTCACCGCACCGGGCGGCATCCTAAAGCTTCGCGTGCGTAATGCTCGGATATTATATCACAGCGAGCGATAAAAATCAAGAGTTTTTTTATTCCTTTGAGCTTTTATCGGCAGGTTCTTTCCGCTCTTTTCTGCTGCCTCCGGCGGCTTTTACAAGCGCCCTGTTATATAGCTTGTAAACTCCGCACTTCCAGCACAGGAGCATACCGGCTACCGCGCCGACCGCAGCCTGAAAGAACTGGAATGGCAGCTTCATAAGGGCGTATTCCGGGGTGCTGTAAATAAACGCTCTGCCGAGAGAATAGCCGACGACCATGATAACGGCGCCTATCGAGACGCCTATTCCGCTCGCGAGCACGGGATGCTTCTTGAGAACATAGTGCGAAAAAACGGAGATGATAATCGCCTGGAGTCCGTGCGTCACCAGCGAGACGAACATCGGCGCCGGATAGAACAGCAGGTCGCCCAAAAATGCGCCGACTCCGCCGACTATGAATGCCGCGACGGGATCGAGTATTATCGCCGCGGTGCAGATGATTATATCGTTGAGATACAGATGTCCGCCCGGTACGGGAACGCCGAACGAGCTCATGGCGACGTTGAGCGCCATGAACATTGCCGTCAGACACACCCACAGGGTGGTTCTTTTTGTGCTGCTTTTTGCTTTCATTTTGATATCCTCCTTGATTTTCTGTCAGGGATATTATACAATAGCACTGATAATATAAAATAGTCAGAAACGGAGAAAATAATATAACCAGATGAAATACACGGTTGATATGAACGACCGCCCGGTCTATTTGCAGATTTACAGGCTGCTTCGGGCGGATATAGTCGGCGGGGCATTCGCTTACGGGAGCAGGCTTCCGTCAAAGCGTCTGCTCGCAGAGGAGCTCGGGGTGAGCACGGTAACGACGGAGCACGCATATGACCTGCTGTGCGAGGAGGGCTATGCTCAGGCGCGCGAGCGCAGCGGATATTTTGTGATATTCAAGCGGTCGGACGGCTTTGCCGCGTCGGGCGGAAAATCCTCCGAGCCGGCGCAGGAAAAGCACCTCGGGCACAGCAAGCCCGTTTTTCCCGTATCACTGCTCAGCAGGACTATGCGAAAGGTTATTGCGGACAGGGCGGACGAGATACTCGAACGCTCGCCGTACAAGGGGCTCATGGAGCTGCGCGATGCACTGCGGCAATATTTAGCGAGAAACCGAGGAATAAACGTTGACGCGGAGCAGATAGTGGTGGGCTCGGGCGCGGAGTATCTTTGCGGGCTGATAGTCGATCTGCTCGGCAGAGAGAAAACTTATGCCATAGAATCGCCGTCATATGAAAAGATAGAGCACGTGTATCGGGCGGCGGGAGTAAAATACGAGCTTCTCCCCCTCTCCGACGACGGCATAGACGGCGTGGCGCTCAGCGGCAGCGGTGCGGATATACTGCATACGACTCCGTATCGAAGCTTTCCGACGGGCGTTACGGCATCCGCCTCAAAACGGTACGAATATATCTGCTGGGCCGAAAAAGGCGGCAGGTTTATTGTCGAATCGGACTACGACTCGGAATTTTCCGTCTCGCAAAAGCCCGCGGACACGCTTTTTGCTCTGTCCGAGCAGGACAATGTTATATATCTGAACACGTTTTCAAAGACGATATCGCCCTCAATGCGCGTGGGATATATGGTTCTGCCAAAGAGACTCATCAAAACATTTGAAGAGAGGCTCGGCTTCTACTCCTGCACCGTGCCGACATTCGAACAGCTGGTGCTGACCGAGCTTCTCAACAGCGGCGACTTCGAGCGGCACATAAACAGAGTCAGGCGAGCAAAGCGCAGGGAGCTCAGCAAGACATAAAAAGCGGCGGAAAGGACTATCCCCTTCCGCCGTTTTTGTCGGTCTGTTATTTTTTTATTTTAAGCATCGCTCGCATGGCGTTGAGCACAGCGAGGATAAGCACTCCGACATCGCCGAAAACCGCTATCCACATATCCGCTATACCGAACGCGCTGAGAACAAGGATAATAACCTTGACCGCCAAAGCTATCCAGATGTTCTCGTTGACTATGCGCATGGTCTTTCTCGCTATTTTTATAGCCGTTGGGAGCTTCGAAATTTTGTCGTCCATGAGGACGATATCAGCGGATTCTATAGCGGCGTCGCTGCCCATAGCACCCATGGCGATACCGACGTCGGCTCTTGTGAGCACGGGCGCATCGTTTATGCCGTCGCCGACGAACGCAACTTTATTGCCCTCTCCGAGCAGCTCTTCAACCCGCTCGACCTTCTGCGACGGGAGCAGTTTTGCATGGACCGCGCTGAGTCCGAGCTGCTCGCCGACTGCCTGAGCCACGCGCTCATTGTCGCCCGTCAGCATAACGGTATTCTTTATACCGAGCTCCTTGAGCTTCGCTATCGCGGATGCCGAATCGGGCTTGAGCTCATCGTTGATAACTATATGACCGAGATACTGCGAGCCCTCGCTGATATGGATAACGGTGCCCGCCATATGGCAATCGTGCCACTCGGCGTCCGCCATATCCATGAGCTTGCCGTTGCCGACAAAGTAGGTCTTGCCGTCAATAACGGCCTCAAGTCCCATGCCCGCGTGCTCGGTTATCTTGCCTATGCGGCTCTTGTCTATATGACCCTTATGCGCCGCTACTATCGACTCGCCGACGGGATGAGTCGAATAGCTCTCCGCGGCGGCGGCAACATCGAGAAGATGCGCCTCGGTAATATTGTTCGGATGAATCGCATTGACGGCGAAGGTTCCCTTGGTCAGCGTTCCGGTCTTGTCGAATACGACCGTATCTATCTTAGAGAGCGTCTCCATATAATTAGCGCCCTTTATGAGTATACCTTCACGCGAGGCTCCTCCTATGCCGCCGAAGAACGACAGCGGAACGGACACGACAAGCGCGCACGGGCACGATACGACAAGGAAGGTAAGCGCACGCTCTATCCATATGCTCCAAAGGCTCCAGGTGCTCTGCGTTCCCATGAGCATGGTGACAAGCGGCGGCAAAACAGCCAGCACGACTGCGCCTATGACGACGCAGGGAGTGTACCAGCGCGAGAAGCGGGTGATAAAGTTCTCGGCTCTCGCCTTTTTCTCCGATGAGTTTTCGACGAGCTCGAGGATTTTGGCAACCGTGCTCTCCTCGAAACGGCTCTGTGTCTTAACACGGATAACGCCCGAAAGATTGATGGTTCCGCTCGTTACCCTGTCGCCCACGGTTTTGTCGGCGGGCAGGCTTTCACCCGTCAGGGCGGCGGTGTTCACGGAGGTCGAACCGTCGATTATTTCACCGTCAAGCGGTATTTTCTCGCCGGGCTTTATAACTATCGTTTCGCCGAGCTCAACTTCTTCCGGCGACACGGTCTCCTCCTTGCCGTCGCGCACGACTACGGCATAGTCGGGGCGGATATCCATGAGCGCGGATATCGACTTGCGGCTCCTGCCCACGGCGATGCTCTGAAACAGCTCGCCTATCTGATAGAATATCATAACAGCCGAGGCCTCGCGGTAATCGCCTATGCCGAACGCACCGACAGTTGCGAGCGCCATAAGAAAGTGCTCGTCAAACACCTGTCCGTGAGCGATATTGCGTATAGCGTCCCACAGCACATCGTAGCCTATCACGAGATAGGGCGCAATGTAGAGCAGCAGCGCTTTCCAACCCTCTAAGCCGAAAATTTCATCCACTGCCCAGGCGACACCGGTCAGCACGACCGATACTATTATTCTTGCCAGCGTTTTCTTCTGCTTTCCCGTCATCGGAAACACCCCTCTTACTTAAGAATTATTTTGCAATCGGGTTCAACTTTCTTTGCGGTCTTGACTACCTTTTTGAGCACCTCGTCAAAGTCGCCGTCCGCGGCCTCGAGGGTCAGCTTCTGAGTGAAGAAGTTGACGCTCACGTGTTCAACGCCGTCCACCTTGGCGAGAGCCGCCTCCATCTTCGCCGCGCAGTTCGCGCAGTCAAGGTCCTCAAGCTTAAATATCTTCTTCATTGTTCTCGGTCCTTTCTTCAATAAGATGTTCAAAACCTTTGGATATAATCGTTCTGACATGGTCGTCGGAAAGAAAATAATAAATTGTTTTGCCCTCGCGGCGGTTTGCGACAAGGTTCGCGTCCTTGAGGATTTTCAGCTGATGCGATATCGCCGACTGCGTCATACCGAGCAGCTCCGCAATGGCGCAGACGCACATCTCCGACTCAAAGAGCGAAAACAGGATTTTAACGCGGGTCGTGTCGCCGAAGAGCCTGAACAGGTCGGACAGGTCGCAGAGCAGCTCGTCCGTCGGCAGCTCGTGTCTGACCATATCGAGCATCTTTTCGTGGTTATGTTCCATGTTTTTGTCCTCCGTTTATTTGAGCAGTAATTCATATGTTCGTTCATTCATATGTCTTACTATTCATATGATAGCTCATTCATATATTATTGTCAACAGTTTTTTCAAAAAATTTTGCGGAAATGCTCGAAAAATTCAAACGCCCCATGCAACTGGGCACGGAGCGCAAACAAAAGGCAATATTCAGTCTTTTTTGCCTTCAATCAGACTGTTTTTGAAGTCGTCGCCGATAACGGCGAGGTTATCAATATGCATTTTACCGTTTTTAAACTTCAGGGTGAGCGAATCGGAATTGCGGATCATTCGGACATAGCCGGAGGCGTTGAACCGCTTCTCCCTGCCGAACATCGTCGAATAGACATACTCCCCGTCCCCGACGGACACGACCTTCTGATTGAGGCAGCAGAGCATGGCGGCGCAGCCGAACAGCATACAGAGCAAGCCGGGAATCGCAAAGAAGAATCTCCCGATGGCGAGCATGGCAACGCCGACCCCCGCGCCGAAAACATAGACGGCCAGCCCCAAAAAGAAGAGCCACCTCGGAATATACACGACGCAGTCGGAGTTTTTGGGCTCGCGGACAATACGCACCGTAAAATACACAAGCAGAGCCGCCGAAACAACAGCGGCGATAACAGCATACATCATTCCGCCACTCCTTAGAAGACATTGAGGTTTTTGAGCACAAATACCATTGACACGACCCATGCGGCATCGACAGCATACGAAATGAGCGTCAACGGCTTAGAGGACTGCACGCCCACGGCAACACCGACGATACGAAACGCGAAAAAGACAATTATCGCAACGGCGCTCGCAATGAGAAAGCCGAGCATGACGGGCGAGCTGACCGAATCGGGCTTCGCGGCATCGATTATCTGAACAATAAAGAACGCAGCTACGCAGACTATGTCGACAATCGCAGATATGTTTGTTATTTTAGGCAGAACTTTGTTTTTCATATTCCCGAGACCGAAGTCTCGCTCACTCCTTTGAATCGGTTATATGAGAATTTTATCATACAAATGCGATTTAATCAACAGCGGGCAGAAAAAAGCGGCGGAATTTACCGCCGCGCATGATTAGCATACATTAATTATATTTAACTATATTCGCCTGTATCGGCTCTCCCCTACTAAACGAGGTAGCGTTTTCAAACGTGGTCTCACTTATCGACTCAAGCGCCTCGCGGGTCAAAAAGCCCTGGTGCGAGGTGATTATAACATTAGGAAAAGACAGAAGGCGAGCCGTGACGGAGGTTTCGAGAATATCGTCCTCGCGGTTTTCAAAGACATTGTGCGTCTCCTCCTCATACACATCGAGCCCGACGCCCATAAATTTATGCTGCCTTATACCTTTTATAAGATCGGGCGTGCTTATCAGCGCGCCGCGCGAGGTGTTAACAAGGATAACGCCGTCCTTCATCCGCTCTATCGCGTTGATATTTATCATATGATAGGTCTCCTCGGTCAGCGGGCAATGGAGGGATATCAGATCGCCTTCGCTGAGAAGTTCATCGAGTTCGACATATCGAACGAAGTCGAGCGAGGGGTTCCGATACTTATCATAGGCGATAACATTCATCCCTAGCCCGCGGCAGGCTCGCGCGAACGATGCGCCTATCTTTCCCGTGCCGACGACTCCCGCCGTCTTGCCGCAGAAGGTGACTCCCGTAAGACCCATGAGGCTGAAATTATTTTCGCGCACTTTTATATAAGCCTTGTGTATGCGGCGGTTGACGGCGAACGCGAGCGCGAGGGCATGCTCGGCTATTGCTTCCGGTGAATATCCCGGCACGCGCATAACGGAGATGCCGTGCTCCTGCGCCGCCGGAAGATCGACATTGTTATATCCGGCGCAGCGCATGAGAATGAGCCTGACCCCGTTCTCGGCGAGGATATCCACCACCCGCCTGCCGACATCGGACGCGACGAACAGGCACACGGCGTCATAGCCTTTCGAGAGCGGCGCGGTGCGGTAAGAGATATCCGTCTTGAGATAGTCTATTTCAATGTCGGGATATTTGCCCGCAAGCTTCTCGAACGCCTCGCGGTCATACGGCTTTGTATCATAAAAAAGTATTTTCATAGAATGCGCCTCCGGCAGTTTTCTCTGAATAGTATCCGCCGCAAAGAAATGAATATTCGGGCTAAATGAGCACAATTTATCATAAAGAGTGAAAACAAAGGGAAGAAAATGCAAAAAAGTCTTGACTTTCTCGTTCAAATATTATATGATAATCAAGCTGATTTGCAGATACAGCCTGCACAAAGCAAATACGATCCATTAGCTCAGTCGGTAGAGCACTTGACTTTTAATCAAGGTGTCCGGAGTTCGAATCTCCGATGGATCACCAAAGGGAAGCCTTGAAGTTGTTGTGTATCAACGGTTTCAAGGCTTTTTTCATTTCTATTTCAATGCACCCGATTCAGTCTCGCATCTATTGTAAACCTAAAGGCGCTTTGTTACATTTTCAAATTGCTTGACACTTGAATCGGAAGCGCGTATACTGTGTATATAGCCATCGGTGAGAAACAGGACACTGGGCAATTGTAGCCCAGCCTTCTGGAGTAAGCCGGTGGCTTTTTTGCATTCATACAGTATTGCAGTCTTGATTAACTCCTGTAGGTTTTCGTAATGGTGCTCTGTGTCCGGCCGTTTTGGTATTCATAAACGCGATTATATCTTTGGGCAAAATCTAAGGATGTACATCCTTGACAATTTCAAGCAGACCCGATATACTGATAGTGGAATCGGTAAGAGATTGTAGGGCATTGCCCGAAGCTCTGGTCTTCGAGACAGCCGATTCTTTTTATGTTTATTGAATATAAAATATCAACTTGAAAACTTTTAAATTCTGCCCGACAATACAAAAAACATTGACATAATTTTTATTCCATGATATATTGTCATTGCCGAGTGCAGAGTCTATTGGACGACTTTCTTTTGATTGCCTGTCTGATATCCTGCATTCGGCGTTTTTGTCTCATATTTGCCATGTCTTTTACAAGGCTGTTTACAGCATTGAAATTATCTCTGCTTGGCCGTTAAAAAATATTGACACAATTTTTATTCCGTGGTATATTGTTATTGCCGAGTGCAGAGTCTATTGGACGACTTTCTTTTGATTGCCTGTCTGATATCCTGCATTCGGCGTTTTTCTATATTTCCGGCTTTAAATCGCAGTTTTTCCGCTGTCTTAAAATTTTTTGAAAAAAGTGTTGACAACGGGATTTTTCGTGCTATGATATAGGTGTGCTATGACAGATAGCACACCTATTCTTATTTTGTGCAAACGGTGCACACGAATCACGAAGAAAGGAGAATCGCTGTGGTCTTAATCGACAAGCAGAGCCGCGTGCCGGCATACGAGCAGATAAGAAACCAACTGCTGACGCTTATACTTATCGGCTCGTTCGCTCCGCACTCACAGCTGCCGTCTATACGGTCCATTGCCGCCGACGCCGGTGTGAACATAAACACGGTAAAAAAGGCATTCTCCGACCTTGAATCCTACGGCGCTATCTATACCGTGCCCGGAAAGGGAAGCTTCGTCAGCGAAAAGGCTTTCAAGAGCGACACGGTACACGATACGGCGGTTTCCGAAATTTCGGATGCCATTTCGGCGGCGCGCGCCAAGGGACTCAAAAAACAGGAAATCATCGACATACTCAACGAAATCTACACTCAGGAGGAAGAATCATGATCGAAGTAATCGGCGTTACAAAACGGTTCCAGGACTTCACCGCAATTCAGAACCTGTCGCTGAAGGTCGAAAAGTCGTCAATATACGGGCTTGTCGGCTACAACGGCGCGGGTAAAACGACTCTTCTCAAGACGGTCTCCGGAGTTTACCGGGCGGACGAGGGCGAGGTCAAAATATTCGGCGAGAATGTTTTTGACAACGCAAAGGTTAAGCAGAGACTTTTCTATGTCCCCGATGACCTCTATTTTGAGCCCAACGCGACAATAGAGAGCATGGGCAAATTCTATGCGGGCTACTATCCCCGCTTCAGCTTCGAAACCATGCATAAGCTCTCAAAGGTATTCGGACTCGACACAAAGAAGAACATACGCGGCTTTTCAAAGGGAATGCAGAGACAGGCCGAGATAATTCTCGGAATGTCCACTATGCCCGAGGTCATCCTGCTCGACGAGAGCTTCGACGGACTCGACCCGGCAAAGAGGAATCTTATTAAGAACCTCCTGCTCGAATACATGGCCGAAGAGGAATGCTCCGTCATAATCTCCTCTCATAATCTCCACGACCTCGCCGATATGTGCGACCACATCGCGCTGATAAACGGCAAGAGCATCGTCATGGACTGCTCGGTTGACGATATCAGCGGCTCGCGCTGCAAGTTCAGGCTGGTCTTTGACCGCGACCTCGAAGAGAGCGATTTCAAGGATCTCGACATCAGGCACTTCTCGAAGGACGGAAAGATAATCACCCTGAGCGCCAACGGCGACATGGACGAAAACGAGAAAAAGCTTCAAAATATGAATCCGCTGATGATCGAAAAGTTCCCGCTCACGCTCGAAGAAATCTTCCTCGAGGAGATGGAGGGCAGCGACTACGACTTCAAGGACATCTTCGGCAAGCCCGAAGAGAAGAAATGAGGTGTCACAGATGAAGAAATATAAGAACACATTCCGTTTCTCCGTCGCTCACGCGATAAAGAAAAACTTCATTCTCCCCCTTGCAACATTTGTGCTCAGCATGATTTTCTATCTCACCGGCTTCTGCTGGGATGTATTGAGCGAAGCAAAGAACAAGGCAGCTATCACCGGTCAGGACGTTATGAAGTTAATGCGCGAAGCGTATGAGGTCTTTATCTTCGACTCGGAGCGCGCGGCATATGAACCGCTCATCTCGTTCTACCCCGCTCTGCTCGTTGTGATATCGCTGTTAGTCGGCGTTTTGCTCTTCAGATTCGTTACCAACAAAAAGACTGTCAACGTCTATTACAGCCTCGGCATTAAGCGCGCCGATCTCTACACAGCGCGTCTGGTTGCAGGCATAATTATGATGCTCGCGGCAACGCTCATCCCGCTCGCAGTATCGCTCGGAATCAACCTCCACTTTTTCGGCTCGTCCGCCATGCTTTGGAGAACCTTCCTGTTCTACGCCGTGCACTGCACGATATCCGTGCTCGCCGGTCTCACTATAGCGGCGGCTGTCTCGAGCTGCGTGGGCACCGTTATTGAATCGATAGGCTTTTCAGCCGTTCTCGCGGCGTTCCCGAGCGTTGTCACAATGTGCGTCAACTCCAGCGTTCCCGCAATCCTCAACGGCGCTCCCTCAAAAACTTACTACGGCATATATCCCGTCGCTTCAAGCTTCAGCGAGAACTATCTGGATATGACGAACAGCACCCTGTTCGGCCGCGCTATCGCCCATATAAATCTGCTCATGCTCAACAGAATCCCTTTTATTAACTCATCTTCCGTTGAAGCTATGACAAAAGAGGCGGCAAAAAAATGGGCCGCGCCATCGCTGACTCCCTATATTCTCTGGGCAGTTCTCATCGCCGCGTTCTTCGTGTTCGGTCTGTTCATGTTCAAGCGCAGAAAAGCCGAGATATGCGGTTTCCCCGGAAGAAGCGCCGTTCTCAACTTCGTGCTCTGCATGATTGCCTCTTTCGGAGCTGCTTCGCTGATAATATATTTTATAGCATACACATCGCAGATAAGCAGATGGATAATGATAGCCCTGGTAATCGTCGCATCTTTCCTGGTATTTGTTATACTCGATGTCATTCTCCATTTGAGCTTCAAGGCTCTTAAAAAGGACTGGAAGATAGGTCTTGTCCACGTCGGTCTCATGGCGGCGTTCCTGCTCTCGCTCTACACCGGCTTCTTCGGCTACAGCAGCCGCGTACCCGATGTTCAGTCCATTGAGAGTGCATCCATCTCCGCGCCCAACGCACTGATGGGCAGCTACAAGCTCGGCAACGGACTCCATTCCGGATATAACAGCAACCTTTACTTCGGCGAGGACGGACTCAAGGACTACTACTATGTCGGCAACCGTTCGAACTCACTCGTTGAGGACTTCAAGGACAAAGATGACATAAATACTGTCCGCGAGATACACAAGGCTATGATAAAGGCCGGAAATCTCAACAAGACAAACAGCGACTCCGACGACTACTCAAAGAGAGTCACGAGCCAGAAGGTCATCATAAAATACAAGCTCAAGAACGGACGCGAGCTTGTCAGAGTTTATAACTATGTTCCGCTGACAGACTATCCCACGCTCTATACCCTTGAGGATACCAAGAACTGGAACAGCAAAATCAAGAACGAGCTGCTCAACATCGACGCAAAGAGCATGATACCGATACTTTTCTCCGCTCAGATGGACAAGAGAACCGCTGTTGACGAGGAGCTGACCGCAGGTCTTGCGCGCGCGATATATAATGATATCAGCACGCTGAGCTCCGACAAGCTCCTGACAAGCAACGCGAAATATCTCGGCTCGGTTGCGTTCTATGTTTCTCGTCAAAACACACAGGATGAGGCGTACTACGGAAGTGCCACTACCGTAACAGAGCCTATGCCGGAACCGGGTATCGAGGAAGATCTTGATATGTCAAGGCAGGATAAGGTCAACGAGCTTTCGGCGCACGGAGAGTCGAGCGGACATTATATCTCACTCGGCGACTACTCAACAGTTCCGATAACCTCGGAGATGACGAACACTATAAGCTTCCTCAAGGAGCACGGACTCTACGAGAAGCTCACAGACGAGTCCCCGATAGTCAGCGTCAGAGTTAAGGACATGGGTCACTCGACCGACTCCGTGAACGCAAGATACGGATACGGATATTCAAGCCCGATATTCAACGCCTTCTGGGATGACGGAAAATCAAAGGCAGTTTCAAAGACGGATTCCACCGGCTACACCTATCAGGTGAGCAACTACAACAGCGGCGATTTCATGCCGAAGGATGCCGTAACCGTAACAGACAAGGCTGTTATCGAAAAGCTCGCCGCCAACGCCTACGGCTATCGCTTTGACCTCACGGGCGGATACCTCGTTGAGTTCAAGCGCGAGAACGGCGCTCTTACGATAATGTATGTTCCGAAAGGACGCATCGAGCTGAATCTCGGCACGGGCAAATAAAATCAAATCGGCGGCTGCGCTGAAACGGTGCGGCCGCCGAACTGAGCAGCATCGGAGGGAGAAAGGGTGAACAGAACAAAAGACGGCTTTAAAAATCCGTTCGGCTTCACGGTCGCACACGCGATGAGAAAGAACTTTGCCTTTCCGCTCGCGGTCTTTGTAATGAGCTTGGCGCTCTACCTCAGAAGCTTTTTCGGCAGCGACAAGATAAGACAGCTTACGGCGCTGAAGAGCGGCGGCTCGGCGACGTTGGAGCTTCTGCGCGAATCCGGAAAGTTCCTGATAATCGCCGACGGAAACGGCTCCGCGGTGTCCGATATTTTTTACTTTTGGTTCTATTTCTATACTGCGGTGCTCGTCATTCTCTCGGCGGCGTTGGGTATAATGCTTTTCAGATTCGTCTCAAGCAGGGCGAAGAACAACATATATTTCAGTCTCGGCATCAGCCGCGCGGGTCTGTTTTCGGCGCACTGGCTGGCGGGAGCGGTCATGCTTGAAGCGGCCGTGCTTCTCCCGCTCGCCTTTTCGGCAATGCTGAACCTTATCTACTTCGGCTCGTCCGTCATGCTCTGGCGCACGCTGCTGTTTTACGCCGTTCACATGACCGTGACGGCGCTTGCGGGATTCTCTGTTGCGGCGGCAGTCTCCGTCTGCGTGGGAACCGCAGGCGAATCGGTACTGTTCTCGCTCGCATTCATAGCGTTTCCGAGCGCTGCTGTATATTTTCTCAATAACACTGTACCGAAGTTGCTCTTCGGCGCGCCTCACAATTCAAACTACGCACTCTATCCGTCGGCGAGTCACAACCAGGATATCAGCATGGCTCTCTCCCCTTTCGGGCGCGTGCTGTCGCGTCTAAATCTGCTCTCGCTCAACAACGACGTATTCATCCGATCGGGCTCGTTGGTCTCAGCCGACGGATTCTCTAAAATCACCGCAGACGAGCTGAAAAGCTGGAGCGCGCCGTCTCTTGAGCCCTATATACTCTGGGCGATACTGACCGCCCTGCTGTTCGGTTTCGGACTTTTGATGCTAAAGCGCAGGAAGGTGGAGATATGCGGCTTCAGCGGCAGGAGCAAGACTTTAAACTTTTTGCTGACCGCCATGCTCTCTGTTTCCGCAGGCTCGACTATCGTCGCCGTTAATTTTTATTTTTCGCAAATCACCGGCAAGCAATATCTTATAACGGGCATAATAACCGTACTTTTGAGCGCCGTTATATTCGTCGTTTTCGATATTATGCTCAATCTCAGCTTCAAGGCACTCAAAAAGGATTGGAAATACGGGCTTGTCCATGTGGCTCTCGCGGTCGCCGTTATGCTCTCGCTCTACACCGGGTTCTTCGGTTACAGCAGCCGCGTGCCTGATACCGACAGCATCGAGAGCGCATCGGTATCCGCTCCGGACATACTTCTCGGAAGCTACCGCACAAGAGCAGACGAGCTCAAATTCAACGCAAACTCCGGCTACTATCTCGCCTTCGATGAGGACGGAAACCCGGTTGGCATAAACAGCGGCTGCTACTATCGCAGCAACGCCGACGAAAGGCGCATAATTATCGACGGATTCAAAAGCGAAAGCGACATTAACGCCGTGCGCGAGCTGCACAAAAGGCTCATCGCCTCGGGCAGAAAGGTTGTTTCAAGCAGCGAGGATTATTCCGAAAGAGCCGTGCGCAGCACTGTTATTATAAAATACAAGCTCAAGAACGGGCGCGAGATAATAAGAGAATATCAGACAGTCGGGCTCGGCGACTATCTCTCGCTCTATTCAATAGAGAACACCGAGAACTGGAACAACAAAATCAAAAACGAGCTGCTGAACATAGACAGCGAAAAAGTATTCCCCGTTCTGTTTTCGGGACAGATGGACAAAAAGACCGTCGTTGACCAAAAATTTACACGCGGACTCGCCCGCGCGATATATGAGGACATAACTTCTCTCGGCGCAGACAGAATACTCTGTTCCGACTCGAAGTGGCTCGGCGCGGTAGCCCTCTATCACGATATAGCGTCGGATGGAGTCAAAGCCGTGACGGCGACCCAAACTCAGGCGGAAGTCCCCGATATTGATGATATTGACACGCCGGCAGACGATGTTCGCAACGCATGGAAAGCCGGCAACTACGGCGAGATGATGACCAACGGCTCGGAATACGGAGATTTCGGCAAGTTCAAATCCGTTATTCCGATAACCGAGGAAATGACAAACACCGTCGAATATCTCAAAGCCCACGGGCTCTATGACCTGCTCGTTGACGAATCGCCTATAGTCGCCGTCAGAGTGGCGGACATAGGCAAGCTCACCGTCGACGCACTTGAATACACCACGCCGATATTCAACGCTTTCTGGGACAACGGCAAATCAAAGCCGGAAACCGACCGCGAGACCGGAGAACAGATAAGCACATACACAAGCGGCGACTATATGCCGAAAAATTCAAGGGAATTCACCGACAGCGCCACGATAAACACACTCGCCGAAAATGCCTACGGCTACAGATTCGACCTCACGGGCGGATATGTTGCCGAGTTCAGACGTGCCAACGGCTGCAGAACGATAATGTATATCCCGAAAGGGCGCGTCGAGCTGAATATTGATTAAAAGCCAATCCCTATAAGCACACATAGCCCCGGGCTCAGCGTAAAAGCATTGAGCCCGGGGCGGTTTTTATATGCATGAAAAAATGCGACCCCGAAGGATCGCATAAGTTCAGCTTTTAGATATTGCCTGTCCGATTCCGATACCTGATATTAAAGGAAGAGGAGAAGCAACGTTGCAACAAGTGCAAGGACGAAGAAAGAGATCGCGATAATCTTCGTGATGAGCACCAGCTTAGACTCCATAGTCCTGCTCTTGTTCTTGCCGAAGAAAGTCTCTGCGCCGCCTGCGATAGCGCCGGAAAGACCTGCGGACTTGCCCTCCTGAAGAAGGACGAGAACAATAATTGCGACCGAAAGAAGAAGAAGGATTATACCCAATATAATCTCATGTACTGCCATGAAGTTGACCTCCAAACATAAATTGCTAAAATATTTTAGCATATACTTTAATATATTTCAATAGTTTTTATAAAAAGTTTTGCAATATGCGTAAAATTCCTTTGTTCGGATGTATTATCCCGCGGAGAAAGCGCAAACTACTCTCAGCGGTAAGAGTCCGAAGTTAATGCGTTTGCAGGGCTTTTCCCGCCGACCGTTTTGCGGGGAAGCCTTGCAGACGGTCTTTTTTATATTCCCAATTCGAGCTGCTCGCCCTTGTCCTCGGCGCTGAGCAATGCGCCTGCGGCGGGCAGATTCTTTGTCTTATATCTGTACGCCTTGGCGAACTCGCCCTCTCTGTACTCGCGCACGGTCATGACCTTCTGACCCTTTTTGAGGCTCATAACGCCGACTCCCTGCGTATCCTTGGTGGTCTTGGGCGATATGGCTCCCGTATTTATCAGAAGATGTCTGCCGGCGGAGGAAACTATGACAAGCTCCGTATCTTTTTCGATATGGAACATTGCCGCGGCGGGTGACTTGTCCGAATAGGCCTTTATGAGCTTCTTGCGGTTAGTCTTTGTCCGATACACGGAGAGCTCGACCTTGGCAGCCTTTCCGTTTTCAAAGAAGAAGAGCATATAGCCCGAATAGTCGGACGTGACAGCCATATATACCGCCGTCTCGCCCTCGTCCATGCCGAGTGTGCTCGCCACATAGTCGCCGAGTGCGCTCGCCTTAGTCTCCTTGAAGTCGTTGACGCGCGCCTTGTAGACCTGGCAGCGGTTCGTGAAGAACAGCAGCTCCTTTGAGTTATCCGTGACGACTGTCTGAGCGAGCTCATCGCCGTCTTTGAACTTCTGCTCGCTGCTCATGCGCAGAGACTGCGGGGTTATCTTCTTGAAATAGCCCTCCTTCGAGAAGAAGAGAGTGACGGGATAATCGGGTATCTGTTCCTCCTCTTCCTCATCCTCGATGTCGGAGGCGTAGATAATCTCCGTCCTTCTCGGCTTGCCGTATTTCTTTATGACATCCTCAAGCTCGTTTATGATTATCTTGCCCACTCTGCCGCGCTTTGCGAGGATATCCTCAAGGTCGGCAACGAGCTTTTCGAGCTCCTCAATGTCCTGAGTGCGCTTTAAGATATATTCGCGGTTGAGGTGGCGAAGCTTTATCTCCGCGACAAATTCTGCCTGAATGCGGTCGATTCCGAAGCCTATCATAAGGTTCGGGACGACCTCCGCCTCCTCCTCGGTGTTGCGGACTATCTTTATCGCCTTGTCGATATCGAGAAGTATTTTTTCAAGTCCGCGGAGCAGATGTAGCTTGTCCTTGGCCTTTTTGAGCTCAAAATATGTCCTGCGTCTGACGCACTCCATGCGGAACGCTATCCACTCCTCGAGCAGCTCCTTGACGCCCATGACACGGGGCGAGCCTGCTATCAGGACATTGAAGTTACAGGCGAAGGAATCCGAGAGCGGCGTGAGCCTGTAAAGCTTCTGCATGAGCTTGTCGGGGTCAGTTCCCCTTTTGAGGTCTATCGTTATTTTAAGGCCGCTTCTGTCCGTCTCGTCGCGGATATCGCTTATCTCTTTTATCGCGCCCGCCTTGACCCTGTCAATAACCTTTTCGATTATCGACTCGCTCGTTGCGGTTGAGGTCATCGGAATCTCGGTTATATCAATGCAGTTGTTCGATTTGTCGTAGGCGTATTTTGCGTAGAGCTTAAACGAGCCGCGCCCCGTGCGGTAAATCTCCTCTATCTTCGCGCGGTCATAAAGAATCTTCGCGCCGCCCGCAAAATCGGGCGCCTTGAGGGTATCCGCCACGCAGTGGTCGGGGTTTCTTATGAGCTCTATAGTCGTGCGGCAGACCTCTTCGAGGTTAAACGAGCAGATGGAGCTAGCCATGCCGACGGCTATACCCGTATTGTTGTTGACGAGCACGCTCGGGAAAGTGACCGGCAGAAGCGTCGGCTCTTTCATGGTGTTGTCGTAGTTATCGACAAAATCGACCGTATCCTTGTCAATATCCCTGAAGAGCTCCGCGCTTATCGGGTCAAGCTTGGCCTCAGTGTATCTCGAAGCCGCCCACATCATATCGCGCGAATACGCCTTACCGAAGTTACCCTTTGAATCTACATACGGGTGCAGCAGCGCTTCATACCCGCGCGAGAGCCTGACCATAGTCTCATATATGGCGGCGTCGCCGTGGGGGTTCAGCTGCATGGTGCGTCCGACGATGTTCGCCGACTTTGAGCGCGCGCCCGTCAGCAGACCCATTTTATACATCGTGTAGAGTATTTTTCTGTGCGAGGGCTTGAAGCCGTCTATCTCCGGGATGGCGCGGGACATAATGACGCTCATCGCATATGGGAAATAGTTGGTTTCAATCGTTTGGGTTATCGGCTGCTCGACAACTTCGCCCGCGCCGATAATATGAACTCCGCTCTTGAGCGGATCTATCTCATTTTTCGGGGGTTCTTTTTTGCCTCTTTTTCCCGCCATTTATATCAAAATCCTTTCAATAGTTAAGCTTACGAAACATCCGCCATATCTATATATGCCGCGCCGTCGCGTGCGATATGCTCTTTTCTGCCGGCGAGATTGTCTCCGAGCCAGAGGTCGAACATCTCCGCTGTCTGCTGAGCGTCGGTCGGATCAACGCGGATAAGTCGGCGGGTTGCGGGATTCATCGTAGTCAGGGACATCATGTCCGCATCGTTTTCGCCGAGTCCCTTGGAGCGCTGTATGGTGAATTTGGCATTTTCAAGCTGAGAGAGGATGTCCTGCTTCTCCTGCTCGTTATACGCGAACCACGTCTCGTCCTTCGAGTTTATCTCATAGAGCGGCGACTCCGCGATATAGACCTTGCCGTTTTCGATAAGCTTTGGCATAAGGCGGTAAATCATGGCGAGAATGAGCGTGCGTATCTGGAATCCGTCAACGTCGGCATCGGTGCAGATTATGACCTTGTTCCAGCGCAGCTGGTCGATATTAAAGGCAACCATATCCTTCATCGCCTTCGATTTTGTCTCGACTCCGCAGCCGAGAACCTTTATCAAATCGGTAATGATATCGTTTGCAAATATTTTGTTGTACTCCGCCTTGAGGCAGTTGAGTATCTTTCCGCGCACGGGGATTATCGCCTGGAACGACGAGTCGCGTGCCTGCTTACAAGCGCCGAGAGCCGAGTCGCCCTCCACTATGAACAGCTCGCGCTCAGCCACATCCTTGCTGCGGCAATCGACGAATTTCTGCACGCGGCTGCCCATATCGTTGCTCGACTGGAGCTTGCTCTTTATGTTGAGCTTAGTTGTCTCCGCGCGGATACGTGCGCGCATATTGACGAGCACCTGATCGCATATCTTGTCCGCGTCAAGCTTGTTTTCGATAAAATATATCTCAAGCTGATGCTTGAAGAACTCGGTCGTCGCCTCCTGAATGAACTTGTTGGTGACGGATTTCTTCGTCTGGTTTTCATAGGCGGCTACGGTCGAGAACGACGAGACGATGAGCACGAGGCAGTCCTCGACATCCTGGAAGTTTATCTTCGAGTCGGACTTGAGGTATTTTCCGTTCTTTTTTATATATGCGTCTATCTGCGACACAAACGCGGAGCGCACGGCCTTATCGGGTGCGCCGCCGTATTCGAGGTAGCTCGAGTTATGATAATACTCCTTGAGCTGGACTTTATTCGAGAAGCAGAGCGCGGCGTTTATTTTAAGCTTATATTCGGGCTGATCCGCTCTGTCGCGTCCTACTCGCTCGCCGTTCCAGGTGCAGACGGAAGAAATGGCGTTGTTGCCGACGACCTCCTTGAGGTGATCGGTTATGCCGTTTTCATAGAAATACTCGAACGTTTCAAACTTCGAGCCGTTCTGATTCCTGAGCACGAACTTGATGCCCGCGTTGACTATCGACTGGCGGCGCATCATATCCTGAAAATACTCGAGAGGTATGTCTATATCGGTGAACACCTTGAGGTCGGGGCGCCACTTTATGCGCGTGCCGGTGTCCTTTTTGCTGTAGGGCTCTTTTATCATATCGCCGACCGGTTCGCCGTTTTTGAACTGCAGATGATAGCAATAGCCGTTCGAGTGAACCTCCGCCTCCATATACTCCGAGGCATACTGCGTGGCGCAAAGGCCGAGTCCGTTTGTGCCGAGCGAATACTCGTAGCTTCCGCCGTCGTTGGTGTTATACTTTCCGCCGGCATAGAGCTCGCAGAACAGGAGCTTCCAGTTATACTCGTTCTCCCTGCGGTTGAACTCAACGGGTATACCGCGCCCGTAATCCTGAACCTCTATGGACTTATCCTCGAAGCGGGTGACGGTAATCGTGTTGCCGAAGCCCTCGCGCGCCTCGTCAACGGAGTTTGAAATTATTTCAAACACCGAGTGCTCGCAGCCCTCGATACCGTTCGAGCCGAAAATAACCGACGGTTTTTTCCGCACCCTGTCGGCGCCTTTGAGCATTTCAATGCTGTCGTCGCCGTATTCTTCTCTCTTTTTGACTTTTGCCATTGAGTTATCCCCCGACTGATTGTTACGCATATTTTGTATCATACATATTTAATTATACACCATATATTGGCTTTTTGTCAATGACAGCAACAATGTTGCAGCGTGTAGGTTCAACGGAAAAAGAAAAGACAGACCGTAAAAAACGCGGTCTGTCCTGAAAATTTATGCCTTTTTCTTTCTCTTAAACAGGTTGGCGGGGAGCTGAGCCAAGACTATTGCGACGAACATCACGATACAGCCGCAGAGCTCTCTCGCAGACATCTTCTGATCTATCAGCACCCACGCGAATATGACGGCGAACACCGACTCGAGGCAGAGCAGCAGCGATGCCACCGTGGGATCGGAATCGCGCTGACCGAGAGTTTGGAACGTAAACGCCACTCCGCAGGACATAATGCCTGTATAGAGTATATACGGTGCGGCGCTCAATATGGCGTGGATATCCGGCTTCTCAAAGATAAACATAAGTATAACGGAAATCGTGCCCGAGACGAGGAACTGCGCACATGAGAGCTTCACTCCGTCGACGATAGCCGAATATTTGTCGATAACGAGAATATGTATCGCAAAGCCGAGTGAACACGCGAGGGCGAGCATTTCGCCCTTACCGAACGTGGCCTTGCCGCCCGCACAGAGCAGATAGAGCCCGCCGACTCCGAGGAAAACGCCTATCCAAACGGGCAGGCTGACGCGCTTTTTGAAGAACACGAGGCTTATTATCGGCACTAAGAGCATATAGAGCGCGGTTATGAAGCCGACCTTGCCGACCGTCGTATAGCCGAACGCCGCCTGCTGGAGATTGCTCGCCACGCAGAGCACCGTTCCGCAGACGAGTCCGCCGACTGTAAGATTTTTTCTGTCCTCTTTCTTCTGCTCGGGCGTTTTCTGTGCGGCTGCGCCGAGCTTTTTGTTCTTCGCCCTCTGCGCGCCCGACATTATCGCAATAACGGGCAGAAGCACTATTCCGCCTATCACCATTCTTATGCCGTTGAAGGTCAGAGTTCCGATTACTTCTATGCCCTCGCTCTGAGCCACAAACGACAGACCCCATATAACGGCGGCAAGAATGAGGAATATGCCGCCTTTAAGCTGTCCTTTTTTCGTTGTTATCACTCCACTGAATTTTTCCGAAATATGATAGCACAAAGGCGCATCATAAATTTCGGATTTTGGAACAAAGTATAATTTCAAGAATATTTTCGGTTTACTTCTCCGCAAGCGGAAGTATTCCGCCGATATCGGTCAGAGGAAAATTTCCTGTTTCCTCAATCCGCACGCCGAAAGAATGCAGGAACGCTCTTATTCTGTCTGCGTCCCCATGCGACGAGAGATCGCCGTTAAAGAGCATTATATCCGGCGCAATAAGCCCGCAGCAGCCGCCGATGAAGCCGTATTCGCGCCCCGGCAGAAGAACGTCGCCCTTTGAGACGAGAAGAACCTCAAGGCCGTTTTTTTCGGCGGCGGAGGCTATTGCCACGTCGTCGGTAATTATCGCGTTTTCGGTCACGGGCGCTGCAGAGCACTTTGCGTAGCCTTGGCGCACGGGGATAACTTTTCGCTTAGAAAAGTCAAGCTGTGTGCAGACCGTCTTGGAATTTAGTATCGCATAATTGCCGAAAACGGCGGCATTGAGCGGCACATCGGCCGGATATTCCGCGCCGAGAGCACTGTCAAGTATATGCACGTCAAAGCCCGAAGAAGCGAGCTTTTGCGCATTTTTAAGCTGCTCGCGGCTCAGTATAATCTTCCGCCCGCCGAGATGCAATAAGTGCAAATCAGCGTGAGCGGCGGTGCCGTCGGTTATAGCAGAGCTCGGCAGGATATCGAAAACGGCAATCCCGCGCAACTCGAGATATTCTTTTGCTTTCTCTGCGCCGACGCTCACCGCAGCAAGGGCTATCCCCCGCTTCGGCAGGTTCGGCGATTCTATCGGAGTCATAATAAATCCGTCAGTCAACGCAGTTTGCAAACGCCTCATAGACGTTCTTAACTCCGATGACCTCTATCTCCTTTTTGAGCTTGTCCGGAACCGATTTGAAATTGTGGCGGGGAATAATGCAGATTTTGAAGCCGAGCCTCGCCGCCTCTTTTATGCGCTGCTCACAGTGGCTGACGGAGCGTATCTCGCCGCCGAGTCCTATCTCACCGAAGGCGAGGACATCATCCCTTATCGGCACATCCTTGAGGCTCGAAATGAGAGCCAATGCGACGGACAGATCCGTAGCCGGCTCGTCGAGCTTTAATCCGCCGATAACATTTATATATGCGTCCGTATTGCCGAAGAAATAGCCCGCTCGCTTTTCGAGGACGGCTAAGAGCATGGCCATACGGCTGTAATCAAAGCCCGTTGCCATACGGCGCGGGTTGCCGAAGCTTGTCGCGCTGACAAGCGCCTGAACCTCCGCCAAAATCGGGCGCGTGCCCTCCATCGCGCAGGCGATACAGGTGCCCGAGGTGTTCTTGGGTCTGCCCGAGATAAGCATGAGCGAGGGGTTTTCAACCTGAGAAAGTCCGCTGTCGAGCATCTCGAAAACGCCTATCTCATTAGTCGAGCCGTAGCGATTCTTGACGGCGCGAAGTATTCTGTAGGACATATTGCGGTCGCCCTCGAAGTAGAGCACCGCGTCAACTATATGCTCGAGCACCTTGGGTCCCGCGATGTTTCCGTCCTTGTTGACATGGCCGACAACGATTATCGGAATATTGCTGCTCTTTGCCGTGCGCATGAACATGGAAGTAGATTCGCGCACCTGCGTAACGCTGCCTGCGGAGGAATTCAGCTCGCTTATGACCATGGTCTGAATGGAGTCGATAATGACGAGCCCCGGCTTATTGATATTTATATATTCGCATATTGCCTGAACGTCGGTCTGGCTCATTAAAGTCAAGGTCGGGCTTGTGACGCCGAGCCTGTCCGCGCGGAGCTTTATCTGATAGACGGACTCCTCGCCGGAGACATATAGGATATCGAGATTTTTGCCGATATATTGGCATATTTGAAGCAGGATAGTTGATTTTCCTATGCCGGGGTCGCCGCTCAGAAGCACCAACGAGCCCTTGACTATTCCGCCGCCGAGAACGCGGTCGAGCTCGGTGAGCCCCGTTTGATAGCGTATCTCCTCATCGGCGGTTATCTCGCTGAGGGCATAGGTTTTGACGCTGCGCGCATTGGCGCCGCTCTTTGCCGCCGCGGCGACGGGCGCTTTTATCTCCTCATTCATGGTATTCCACTCGCCGCAGCCGGGGCAGCAGCCGAACCACTTCGGGCTCTCATAGCCGCATTCGGAGCAGATATAAACAGATTTTGCCTTGCTTGCCATTTTATGTTACCTCCGTCAGTTTTTCCTCGTTTTTCAAATAGTCCGTTATTCCGCACATAACCGAAAACGCCATGGCGGTCTGATAGCCGTCGTCCTTGAGCTTTTGCGTCTCGGCGGCGTTCGAGAGAAAGCCGCACTCGACCATAACGGCCGGAGACTCGGCGTGATAAAGAAGATATATTTCCGTCCCCGTGCGCTTTACCGCGCGCCTATTCTGAGGCTGGAGCAGAGAGCATATATCCTGCTGAATGGCCTTTGCCAGCTTTTCGCTCTCGGGATTGTTTTTGGAATAGAACACCTGTGCGCCGCTGTAGGACGGCCCGCCGTAGTGGTTCTGATGAATGCTCACGAACAGAGCATCGGGTGTCTGCTCGATGATTTTCATTCTGTTTTTTATATCCGACACCTTTTGCCGACGCACCGACTTTGCGGAGCTGTCGGAGATATCGTCGTCCGTCTCGCGCGTCATTATGACATTATAACCCGCCGTGTCAAGCATATCGCGTAATTTCAGAGCTATTGACAGATTTATATCCTTTTCGACGGTGCCGTCCTGCGCGGTCGCGCCGCCGTCCATGCCGCCGTGGCCCGCGTCAACTATGACGGTCACGGACTCCTGCGCGTTCGCGGACACCCTGCGGGCATAGCCCGAGCCGCGCGCGGATATCAGCACAAAGCATATCGCCATAACGGCAACAGCCGCCGCAACGCCGAGAGCGACGAGCCTTGAACGCCTTTTGAAATTTATCACCATACCGACACCCCCACAAAAGAATATGCGGGGACGCACGGCATTATTAGAGCGCCGCAGGGCAAAATAGAAAAAAGGAGCTGAGAAAATGAAAAGGATAACGAAAATTCTAAGCGGACTTGCCGCAGGAGCCGTGAACTCCGCTTTGGGCGCGGGCGGCGGAATGATAGCCGTGCCGATGCTCAAAAAAAGCGGAATGGAGCAAAACAGAGCGCAGACAAATGCGGTGGCGCTCATAATGCTGCTGACGGCCGCGAGCGCGGGAATATATATCCGTACGGGGAAGGTAACTTTCGGCGACGCTCTCCCCTATCTCCCTGCGGGGCTTGCGGGAAGCGTGCTCGGCTCGTTTATTCTGCCGAAGATACCGACGAAAATACTCGGCAAGATATTCGCCCTGTTCATGCTCTGGGCGGGAATAAGGATGGTATTTAAATGAGAACGGTATTGGCGGCTTTTTTCTCGGGACTTGCGAGCAGTCTCGGGCTGGGCGGCGGCGGAGTGCTGGTGCTTTACCTTGTGCTTGCGCTCGGTATGCCGCAGCTCAAGGCGCAGGGCATAAATCTGCTGTTTTTCATCCCCTGCGCGGCGCTTTCGAGCATAGTTTATTCCTTCAAAAAGCTCATCGACTGGAAAACCGTTCTGCTTTTTGCCGCAGGCGGTCTGCCCGGAGTTTTGCTCGGCTCGTTCGCCATAGGTCACATGGGCAGCGGCATTCCCGGGAAAATCTTCGGCGGGTTTCTGCTGCTGACCGGCATTCGGGAGCTGTTCAGGAAATGTGATTGATGCGCCGATAATCGAGATAGTCCTGGAGAATCATAACGGCGCTGACCGCATCGACTACAGCCTTTCTTTTTTTGCCGCGCGTGTTGGTGACATTCAGCGCATTGTGCGCGGAGACAGTGGTCAGCCGTTCGTCACGAAGCACTGTCTTAATGCCGGAAAACTCGGTCAGAGCCGCCGCAAACTCCTCGCACTTATGCGCGCGGTCGCCTCGGGTGCCGTCCATATTGACGGGCAGACCGACAACGATAAGTTCGGCCTTTTTCTCCCGCGCTATATCGGTTATTTTTTCTATAAGCAGCTCCGCTTCCTTTTCGGTTATAACAGTCACGGGAGAAGCCAAAAATTCGGTTTTGTCGCAGACGGCTATGCCCGTGCGCGTGTCTCCGTAATCTACCGACAGGATTATCATAAAATACCTCTCAATCAAAAATCAAGCCGCACCGTTATCCGGCGCGGCCGTTTATATATTTTTTCGCCGCAGCTTGAATTTAATCGTCCGAACGCGGTCTTGTCGGGAACAGCGAGTCGATAATATTGCTGACTGCGTCGCTGACTCCGCCGACGACCTCGCTTACCGACCCTCCGCCGCACGCCGTACATTCGGCGGGCATTGCGGACTTCTTATAATAGCCCTTTGCGGTCTCTGTGCAAGAGGGCGACGCCAAAAGCCCCGTTTTTTTGCAGTAATCCTTCTCCTCGACCTTGTCGGTCTTGGGGAACTCCTTGACAGGCAGGTTGGCGTGGATGCGGTCGAGCAGCTCGATATAAACTCGTCCGGATGCACTGTATCTGAACGGGATGACCTTGGGCTTATCGTAGCCGAGCCAAACCGCGCAGACATAATATGGCGTGCCGCCGGCTATCCAGCTGTCCTTCGTATCACTCGTGGTACCGGTCTTGCTCATCAGCTCGAACTTGCCGAGATTCTTGCTCGAACGGAAGCTTCTCGCGGGAACGGTCTTGAGCAGCTCGCGCATGACCTCTGCGGTATCCTCGCTGAGCACCTTCTCCGGCTCGGACTTAGTCTCAAGCAGAACCTCGGTGCCCGTGGCGTTTGTTACCTTATAGTAGCAATAGGGCTTATAGTAATAGCCGTTGTTGCCGAAGACGGCATATGCCGCCGCCATTTCGACCGTTGTGACACCGTTAGTAAGAGAGCCCGTGGCAAGAGGCGCGATGCTGGCATCGTTGGTATCGTCAAGAGTAGACAGATGGAACGTCTTTTTCATGAAGTTATAAGCTTCGTTGACGCCGAGCATCTCGGTTATTATTCTGACGGGCACGGTGTTGAATGACTTCTGTATGGCGTACTGGACGGTGACATTTTTCTTTGAGCCGTGCGTGCCGTCCGAGTTCTGCGGCCAGAGCTTGCCGTTGTGATAGATAGCGTAGTTGAGTATCATACTCGACCAGTTTATATAATCCTTCTCGAGTGCGAGAGAATAGGTTGACAGGGGCTTGATGGACGAGCCGGGCTGTCTCGGGGACTCGGACGCTCTGTTGAGGCAGAGGTTGCCGCTCTTTTCGCCCGCCTGTCCGACTATGCCGACTATTCTGCCCTCATAGTCCATGACCGTCGCCGCAGACTGAACCGCGGGGTGCTCGGCGGTATCCGCTTCCTTATCGAAAGCGATTCTGTTTGAATATACGGTATTGAGAACCTTCTGAACGTCGAGATTCGCGGCGGAATATATCTTGAGTCCGCCGTAGTTTATCTTCTCCATCGCCTGGCGGTAGGTGTAGCCGTATTTGCTCATCAGATCCTGGCAGACGCTCTTGATGACATAATCGACGTAGAAATCCTGATATTCCTTCTCCTTGTTCTTGTCCTCTGTCGTCTTTTTGGTCTTGCCCGCCTTGGGGACATAGCCCTCGCTGTTTGTAAAGACGAGCTTATAATTCACCGCCTCTTCGTATTCCTCTTTGCTTATCGCCTTTTCCTCGAGCATATACTTCAGGCAAAGCTCCTGACGCTTTTTATTCGACTCGGGATTGAGCAGAGGGTTATACGTTGTCGGAGCTTTTGTTATGACCGCAAGAGTGGCGCACTCGGCGAGATTGAGCTCGCTGACATCCTTGCCGAAATAAGTTTCGCTCGCCGTCTGGACGCCGTAGCAGCCGTTGCCGAGATAGAGGGTGTTGAGATACGCCTCAAGGATAACATCCTTGCTGTAATGCTGTTCAAGATTCAGAGCGCGCTCTATCTCCTTGAACTTTCTGACGACCGTGACCTCCTTGTCGTTGGTCAGGTTTTTAACGAGCTGCTGGGTTATCGTCGAGCCGCCGCCGCTGGAAAGTCCGGTAGCCGCGCCGAAGGTACGCAGCCAGTCGACGCCGTGATGCTTTTTAAAGCGCTTATCCTCAAGGCAGATGAAAGCGTTTTTGAGATTCTCCGGCATCTTATCGGAATCGACCCAGATTCTGTTCTCCTCTCCGTGGAGCTGAGCCATCTCAACTAACTCGTTGTTGCTGTCATAAGCATAGATGAACGAGGTCTGGTTCTGATTCGCCTTGTAGTCGTCAAGGTCTATCGCTATCTCGCCGTGGGCAAAGGATGCGATATTGACAAAGACGTAGCCTCCGATTATCGCCGCGGTGAGCATACCGACGACGAGCACGCAGAGGATGACCAGCAGAACTATCCTGCCGGCCTTTTTATTCGGAGTCTTATTCTTCTTTTCGGAAGATGTTTTAGCTGTTCCCATCTTTTTCGATGCGCTTTTGGAGCTGTTTGCCATCCGTGCGCCTCCTTCACATTACAATCCAGTTAAAAATTATAGCATACTTTTTGCAAAAAGTTTAGTCTAAATCCAAATATTCACATTATTTTGTAAAATCAAAACAATAAACAGGGTATAATCTCGCCCGAAAGGGGCAACAATCACCCATGAAAGCAAAAAACGGAGAGGGCGAAAAATGAAAAGTACGATAAAAATCACAGCAGTTGTCCTCGCGGTCTGCGCCGCTGCGTTTCTTACAGTCTCGGCGATTACGCAACGCGCCGAGCCCGACGCGAGCGAAATGTACGTTCTGCGCGACTACAACGGCAGGATAGCGGTTTTTGCCTGTGGCGAAGACGAGCCTCTGGAGGTATTCGATATTTTCACCTCCTCCCTGCCCAAAAGCGAAGCGGAGCGCGTCTACAAGGGAATAACGGTTGAGGGCGGCGAAGCACTTCAAAGGCTGATAGAGGATTTTACGGGATAGAAAAACAAAAGCGGCCGTTTGCGCCGAAAAGCTGCGATTTTTCGACAAACAGCCGCATTATTATATTACGAATTATTCGTCCTTGTCGAACATATCGTTGAGCTGGGCGCACACCGCCGACATTCTGCCGATACGCTCGCGGAGTATGGACTCGGCCTTCTTCTGCGCCTCGGCGACTATCAGATTCGCCTGCTCCTGCGCTTCGGCGACGGTCTTCTGCGCCTGATTGCGCGCTGCCGAAATTACGGCATCCGCCTGGCCGCGAGCCGATTCGTTGCTGACCTCGAGCAAGCCCTTCTTCGCCTCAAGGTCGGCTATCTCCTTTTCGAGGCACTTTTTTCTGCTCTCTGCGGCGTTGAGCTCGTCAACCATATATCTGCCCTGCTCGTCTCTGAGCTTTTCAAGGCGCTTTATGTGCTTTGCAAACGCCACGCAATTGTTGTAGAGGCTGCGGTTCTGCGTTCTGAGCGCCTCTATCTCCTCGCTCGAAGCGACCTCGCCTGCGGGCATATCGGCGCGCTTTTCGAGCTCCGAGCCCCAGGCGTAAAGCTTATTGTATTCATCCTGCAGCATCGAAATATATGCATCGGCCGCAGCAATATCATATCCCTTTTCCACAATGGGGAGCTTCATTTTTCCGTCCATTTTCCGTCATCCCTTCCCAAAAATCAGCTGTTTCTCTTCGCTATATCAATCAGGTTTTTGTAGCTTATCGCCATAGACTCGCGCGGGTCGATATCGCAGGTATCCTGTTCGATAACGATATATCCGACACCGGATTCTCTGCAGGCGCGGTAGCACTCGTCAAGGTCGAGGTTGCCCGTGCCTATCTCGGCAAAGTCGGGCTTATTCTCGCTGTCGATTTTATAGTCTTTGAAGTGGCAGACCTTCATTCTGCCGCTGAGGCGTCTTATAAAATCCGCCGGATTCCCTCCGCCGTACTGAACCCAATATGTATCCATAATAAAGCCGAACAGCTCGGGGTCGGTATCCTCGATAAGCATATCTATAATGCGCCTGCCGTTATATTTTTTGAACTCGAAGGCGTGGTTGTGATAGGCGAAATGCATCCCCATATCCCGAAGCTTCCTCGCGAGCCCGTCGGTGAGCTTTATAAACTCGCGCACGCCCTCCTCGCTGCCCCTGTATTCGTCGGGCATGGAGCCGATTCCGAGCGTGTCGCAGTGAATCATTCTGTGCTCCCGAACGACCGCCTCGGTATCTTCGAGCATACGGTCAAACGGGGTATGCGTGACACAGACATCCATATTGTACTTATCGACAAGATACGCGACCTTCTCCGGCTCAATCGGGCCTATACCCGAAATCTGAACCGTATTTATTCCGATGGAATCGAGATAGGCAAAGGTCTTTTCGGCATCCTCGTAATTTTTGATATAGTCGCGCAGAGTATAAAGCTGCGCGCCGAGCTTGATATCCGACAAGAGAGCACCTCCGTTCTCGCTTTTTCTACAGATTATTATATTATAGCCGCACGGAAGTTTCAAGTGAATTTACAAAAAAAAGCACGGACTTGCAAGCTTCGCCGACGGGTGAATATAGATATTCACGGGAGGCGATGCCGTGTTCGGGTGGCTTTTGCGGTTATTTTCAAACGGATTTCTGTTTTTCATCCTGCACCTGAGTCAGCCGGGGTCGTTCGCCCCGCCGCTCAGCGCGGCTCGGGAGCGCGAGGCTCTCGCCGAGATGCACGCGGGCGACGGCAAGGCGCGCAGCGAATTAATAGAGCACAATCTGCGGCTCGTGGCGCACATAGTCAAAAAATACTACTCCGCATATTCCGAGCAGGACGATCTGATTTCAATCGGCACCGTAGGGCTGATAAAAGCCGTTGACTCGTTCAAGCCAGACAAGGGCACACGCCTTGCCACATATGCGGCGAAATGTGTTGAAAATGAGATACTCATGCACTTTCGCTCGGTGAAAAAGAGCGCACATGACATCTCGCTCGAGGATCCTATCGACAGCGACAGCGAGGGAAACCCGCTCACGCTCATGGATATTATCTGCACGCCGGACAGCATAGCCGACGACCTCGATTTGAAGATAAAAAGCGAAAAGCTGCGCGGGCTCATCGCCGACATATCAGACCCGCGCGAAAGGGCGATAACCGTCATGCGTTACGGACTCGACGGCAACGAGCCGCTGACTCAGCGGGAGATAGCATCTCTGCTGGGCATCTCCCGCTCATACGTCAGCAGGATAGAAAAACGCGTACTCGAAAGGCTCGGCAAGGAGCTGAAGCGGGACTGAACAAAAAGCGAATCCGCAATTCACTCCGAGCTGTGTGAATTGCGGATTTTTCGGATTCCCGCCAATATCGGGCACCGGTCTAATTTATTTAATAAGGTCGTTTGCCATGATATAGTTCACCGTCTCATCAACGGTAGTAAACGCCAAGGCGACCGAGGTATCGGCGGCGCCGTAATAAATCGCTATTCTGCCGCTCTCGGCATCCGCAAGCGCGGCGCACGGGAATACGACGTTGGGCACATCGCCGACGCACTCATAGATTTCGTGGGGCGCTAACAGGAAGCTATCCGCACGGTGGAGCACTTTCCAGGGCTCGTCCCTGTCGAGAATGGCGGCACCCATGCTGTAGGTAAAGCCGTTGCAGCTCGTGAGCACGCCGTGGTAGAACATCAGCCAGCCCTCATCCGTCTCGATAGGCGTGGGACCGGCGCCGACCTTCGTCGCCTCCCAATTTTCAACGGGGCCCATAACAAAGCGGTGTTTGCCCCAATAAGTGAGATCCTTCGAGCGGCTGATAAAGATATCGCCGTAAGGTGTATGTCCCCTGTCGCACGGGCGAATGAGCAGAAGATACTCGCCGTTTATCTTGCGCGGGAAGAGCACGCCGTTGCGGGCGACGGGATAGCAGGCATCCTCGAGCTGAGTCCAGCTTTTAAAGTCCTCCGTAAAGGCTATGCCGATAGTTGTGCCGTGAGGGGTCAGATTGACCCAGGACAGATAATATTTCCCGTCTATTTCGCACAGGCGCGGGTCGTAGCCGTCGAAGATATATTTATCCTCAAGCGTCCAATTCACGGCATCGTCGCTGAACCCGACGACAAGCTTCTGGGCGCGCGAGCGGATATCCGCCCTGAAAACTCCCGCAAAGCCCGAGCCGAAGGACACGACTGCCGAATTGAAGATGCTGTTCGCCATATGCAAGTTATCGCGGGTGATAACGGGATTGCCGCTGTAACGCCACACGGGATATTCAAACCCCGCAGGCTTATCCTCCCACGGTATATCAGATATATTTGCTCCGATTATTTTTGCCATAATTAACTCCCCTTTCCGTGCTTTAGATTTTAGCACAGAGAAAGCAAAAAAGTAAAGAGAGAGAGCAGAAAAATAAAAAAGTTGCCGGGTTTTAAAAAAAGTTTGGAAAAAGACTTGTCAAAACGCTTTTCTTGTGGTATTATTGATGAGCTTTCCGGGTGTGACATTCCTTATTTACGGAAACGCCTATAAGCGGAAAGCAAACTAAATTCAGGTACAACCGGGTGTGGCGCAGCTGGTAGCGCGCTTGACTGGGGGTCAAGAGGCCGTGAGTTCAAGTCTCGCCACTCGGACCAATTAAAGAAAAAAGCTCGTAATCGTTGAGATTGCGGGCTTTTTTTCTATCTACTTTAAGTTATCCAAAGGGCTGTAATTACTGAAATTGACCACCGTTTTCGCCTGTGTCAAGTGGACATACTTTTTAACCATATCAAGCGTAGTATGTCCGAGAATCTGTTGCAAACGGCATATCTTTTATTATTGCGAGACTTACTTAAAATAAATAAGCATTACAAAACATAAACCAAGAATACGATTTAAATTTTGCGGTTTTACTTGCAATTTGAAAAAATTAGTGATATAATATCACATATAGAGTCTCGAACTCTATCTCCTATTTCACATGGCAGTCTCGTTCAGACGGGGCTGCTGTTTTATTGCGTCGGCAGTCGGCGAAAGTCCGTAACGCTTGCGGCACACGAAATCTCCGCAGCTTTCGTCGGTGAACTTTGAGTTACAGAATTTTATCTTTTATTAAAAAAATATGGAAATTGTCCGCGGGATATGTTACAATTGACAAAAGAAAAAATCACGGAGGTAACAATGCATGGATATCAATGATATTGCTGCAAAGGGTGCGCACGCAATTGCCTGCAGATACGGCAAAAAAGTATTGAAGCAGGGCACTGCTCCCGCTATCCCGGAGTCAAAAACAATCACTCTTACCGGCGACGCTTACAGACTCGGCTTCGCGCGCAAGGACATCAATCCCGAGGAATTCGGCAAAAAAACTTATTACATAGCCGGACACGGCTCCGGTCATGTTATGGAGGGCGTTCTCACGGACGTTTTCGTTCACGCCGTTTGGATCGACGTAGGAAGCGACGAGGGAATCGTTTGGCTCAGCGGAGACATCGTAGGTCTTACGAATATCGAGGTAAACGAGATACGCCGCAGGATAAAGGCGGAACCCGAGCTTTCAAAGTGCGTCGGAATCAATTTCAGCTGCACTCACTCGCATTCCGGCATCGACACCGTCGGATATTGGGGCAAGGCGAACGCGCTTAAAATCCCCTCGGACGGCAAGGACGAGGCCTATATGGAGAAGCTCTTTTCACAGTCCGTCAAGGCCGCCAAGGAGGCGTTTGCCAACCGCACTCCCGGAAAGCTCTACACCGGCAGACATTCTATTGAGGGCGGACTTTTCACAAAGAGACGTCTCCCTGACAAGCATGAGGTGCTCACCCGCATCCGCTTTGTGCCCGACGACGGAAGCGCCGAGACATGGCTTATAAACGTCGGCGCTCATCCCAATTCGCTCGGCGGCGCCAACAGAATGCTCTCCGGCGAATATCCGTATTTCCTGCGCCAAAGAGTGGCTGAAAAGACGGGCGCTAACGTGCTCTTCGGAATAGGCGCCATAGGCGGAATGGACGCTGCGGAATTTGACGCGGACGACAAGGTCAACAACATAAAAATGCAGGGCGAATTCTTCGCCGACGCCGCAATCGCCGTTGACAACGACAAGCTTCTGGAGCCTGTTATCAAGACAAACACGCGGCAGTTCTATCTGCCCGTTGACAACTATGTGCTTCTTCTGCTCGCCATGAAAGGCACCATGAGCTTCAACCCGTTCCCCTGCAAGGAGAGCGATACGGGTGTAGCCATGCGCACGGAGATGACCTATATGACCCTCGGCAGCCAGAAGATACTTCTCCTGCCCGGCGAAAACTTCGTGTGCACGGTTTACGGCGGATACGAGCCTGCCGAACGCTCCTCGACCGGAAAGGGACCCGAAATCAACCCCGCGCCGCTTGCCGAAATCTGCGGCGACAGCGAAATTATCGAATACGGCATCACCAACGACATGGCGGGCTATGTCGTTGCGCCCAACGATTTCTGCCTCCATCCCACGCAGGCGTTCCTCAACCCGACAAACGATGTTCTCGGCGCAAGGCATTACCACGAGACAAACTCGATGGGCTTTAAAACGCAGCAGGTCATAGCGGATAACTTTGCTCAACTCGTAAAGGATTTTTAAAAGTCAAATCGGCTTCGGGATATCCCGGAGCCGAAGCTTTTATTAAAAACACAGACATATAAAAAGCAGGATGCCAAAGAGAATCGGCATCCTGCTTTTCTAATTTATTTCACTCCGTCGAGCTCAAACGCATAGAGCCAGCCGCATTTCATTTCGTCGGGGTTTATCGGCGGGAACACGAGCTTTGCTTTGTCGTTGTCGTTTTCGACGGCTATGGGAGCGTCATGCGCCAATAGCCTTGCTTTTATGTCCGCGCTGTAATTCACCTTGTCGAGCGTGAGGCTGCCGAACGGATATGCTCCGAACAAAGCGCTGAACCCGTTCGCCTGCGGTTCCCTCCCTCGGCACTTTGTTCCTTTTCTCAACACTGCTTTTATTTTTAATTTTGGGGTCTCACATCATTGATATAAATGTACATTTTGCAAACTTTTTAAAAAACATTTTTCAAAATTACGGATATCGCTTTGTTTCATCCGTCTCCCCGAGAATATAATCTATGCTTGTATTATAAAATCTGGCAAGTTTTATCAAAACCATTGTCGGCAAATCATTTTCTCCGGTTTCATATTTAGAATAACCGGTCTGAGACATTCCGAGAATATTTGCAACCTGAGTTTGATTAAGGTCACGGTCTTCGCGAAGATCCCGTATTCTCTTATACATGACTTCACCTCTGCCTCTGCACACTGAAAAAATTATAATATAACCTGTTTTAGAGTATTGACTTTTAACCTGAAATAGGTTAAAATTTTTCTGACGTTAAAATTAACGTTATGCAAGCAAAAAAAATGAAGCAGAAAGGAGCGGCACGCAATGAAAAAAATCATTATCGCTTTCATGTGCCTTGCGGTTGCATTTTTCGCATCCTGCACACGCTCGCAAAAGTCATTCACATGCGACCTTTGCGGAAAAGAATCAACCGGAAAGCACTACGAGAGAACCGTGATGGGAGACGATGTTGTAATATGTAAAGACTGTTACGACGAAATAGCACAAATGTATAACTCATAAATATGAGCGGTGGGCAGAATCATGAAAAAGGTAATAGCTATACTGATAGCCTTAGCTATCGCATGCACAGGCGCGTATTTCATATTTTTTCAAAAAAGCGACGAGGAAAAAATTTTGGAATGTCTGGAAAATTTTGAAACCGCATATGCAAGCGGTGATTTAAACGGGTGCATAGAATGCTTCGATGCCAAAAGCAGAAATGCTCTCAAAGGCATCGGAACGCTCGGCTCAATGGTAGGGGGCAGCGTCGGACCGTTTGGGTTTAACTTAGGCAGTGATATGTTCAGCAGTTTATTCTCACTTGGCGTAGCCACAGAGAATGAGCAGATAAAATTTACCGTCAAAAAAATTGTTTATACAGACGATAATCATGCCAAAGTAACTGCCGATGTCTGGACGAGCAAGGACTACCTATATGACGAGAGCACAACAGAAGAAACCTTTGATATGGTAAAAGAAAACGGCAAGTGGTATTTAGTTGAATTCTAACAGGGAGGGTATACAATGAAATATTGCAGTAAATGCGGAAAAGAAGTCACTGATTCAGAAGTATTTTGTCCTGCATGCGGAGCAAAAATTCCCATGGAAAGCACCGATAGCGGCACATCGCTTCACAGCAAGCTCACCGGTACTTTAGACGGCGAGTATATAAAAAAAATTACAAGCTCATACAACAGCCTCAAAGAAGCGAAACCAATGTTTTTAGCTACGGTAGCGGCACTTATTCTAAACATCATACTTATGTTCTCGGATATGATGGAGATATCCATTATTTTTTCTTCAAGAAGCGGATCGTTCATCAAGGTAATGAATGATATGAAGAAGCTTATTGAAAACTACGGCGGTTCGGCATCGGACACCGGAGACGCACAATATCTGCTTCCGCTGCTTAATATAGGCATCATATTAGCAGTTGTTTCCATTGTGCTCACCATACTGCCGATTCTCTTGGGCAAAGCATATCAGAGAAAATATCTCGTGCTCGATTATATCGCTTCGGCATATAACTTTCTGCTGTATTTTGTAATTATATTGGTATATTCGCAGGCAGCTTCTTCCGGGATAGAAATAAAATTTATGGCTTATGTCTATCTCGCAGAAACAGCAGCTGCGTTTATAGTCACCAAACTGTTTTCGTCAAAACTCAAAAAAATGCAGAAAGCTGCGATCACAACGGGAACGGAGAATATAAAATGACCAGAAAAATTTTTGCTTTGATTTCAGCCTTATTGATTTTATTTTCCTTCTCCGCCTGCAAGAAAAGCAAGACCAAAGATATAGAAGTCATAAGAGGTGCCTCAACAAGTGAGAGCGGAAAAGTCGACGGAAGTGAAAAGAACATTTCCGGCACTAAAATCGACCCGTTTAAGGGACTCGACATAACAATTACCGGCATATCCCCCTTCTGTCAGGTTTCGATAAACACATTGGGCTGCGATTACGAAGTTCAGGAAAAAGTTAAGTTCTTGGCGGACAAGGAATACTATGCAAACGGAGAAAAAGCGACAATAACCGCTTCGCTTAATTACGGCAACAGCGGATATGTTCTTGTCAGCGAGACAAAACAGTTTGATATAGCAAATATGCCGGAATATGTAACCTCTGTCGAAGGATTGAATCTTGACTCACTGAAGAAGGAGCGCGACGATTTTGTAACGGCGGAATGCGCCAAAGCAGTATCTAAAGATTTAGGCATAGCCAGATTTTTCGGTCGTGGATGCAAAGAATTTACCAAAACCGTTACGAGCAAAGAGCTTGTAGACACTTACAGTGTTTTCGTCAAGGCAAACAAACTCCCCACATTCAGCCTCAGCAAAAAAACACCATATAATAAAATTTGCTTTTTGTATCATTTCAAGTGCATAACCATAGAAGACAAAAAAGTTGATTATTATGTGAATGTCTGTGCGGAAAACATAGTCAAATATCCTGACGGAACGATAAAGTGGGGCAGTGAAAGCTCGGACGCACTGGATTTTCAAGCGGATGTATCTTCAGCAAGCATCGAAGATATTACTGTTTCGACAATCACCAACCTCAGTGCAGACTATAATATTAAAAGAATCACCGTATAACAGCAAAAAGCAGGATGTTGAAAGCTAATCAACATCCTGCTCTTTTATTTATCTTATCCCGTTTATGATTTTACTTCACTCCGTCGAGCTCAAACGCATAGAGCCAGCCGCATTTCATTTCGTCGGGGTTTATCGGCGGGAACACGAGCTTTGCTTTGTCGTTGTCGTTTTCGACGGCTATGGGAGCGTCATGCGCCAATAGCCTTGCTTTTATGTCCGCGCTGTAATTCACCTTGTCGAGCGTGAGGCTGCCGAACGGATATGCGTTCGTTATCGCATAGACCTTGTCGCCCTTTTTCGTGTAATATGTACCCTTCTGCGGCTCTTTCGTGTAGATGCGTGTGCCGTATATGGCATCGCCGTTAACTTTAAGCCACTTGCCCATATCGAGCAGGCGCTCCTGCATTATGACGGGGATGGTACCGTCCGCGGCGGGGCCGATATTGAGCAGGAAGTTGCCGCCCTTTGACACGAGCGAGCAGAGCGTTTCAAGAAGTTCCTTTGAGCTGAGATATTCGTCAACGCCCTCAATTCTGTTGAGTCCGAAGGACGCGCCGATGCCGCGGCACTCCTCAAACGGACGGTCGAGCTCGACATCCTCAATGCGTCTGCCGTTGTCAATATAGCCGTATTCGGTGGTGAAGTTGCCACCCAAGCGACCCCTCGTTTCCTTGCCCCAGCGGTCGTTGGGAACTATCGTGTCTTTGACGGGCGACTCGTTATAGAGCCACTGCAAGAACTCGGTCGAATGCCAGACGGAGCTCGGATAATCCCACTCCCCGTCCGTGAACAGAGTCCACGGCTCATATTTTGTTATAAGCTCCTTGAGCATGGGGATAAAATGCTTAACCGCATACTCCTCGGGATCCTTGAGAAAGAGCGGATGGAACCACTCATAGACCGAATGATACACGCCGAATTTTACATCCGTCTTTTCGAGCGCGGTTTTAAGCTCGCGGCAAAAGTCTCTGTGCGGTCCGACATCGACGCTGTTCCAATTCCACGCATAGTCGCTCTTGAACAGGCAGAAGCCGTCATGGTGCTTCGAGACGAGATTTATATACTTTGCGCCGGACTTTTCAAAGAGCTGCGCCCACTCGTCGGCGTCGAAAAGCTCTGCCTTAAAGCCGCTGACAAAATCCTCATACTGCGTTCCGGGGGCATAGACCCTGTCGTGGAACTTGCGCGCCTCGCTGTTTTTGTCGCGTATCTGCTGCATATACCACTCGGCATACTGCCCCTTTTCTGTATATGCGGGCACTGAATACAGCCCCCAATGGATGAATATGCCGAACTTCGCATCCGCGAACCAATCCGGCACAGGCCGGCTGTTGAGCGATTCCCAGTTGTTTTCGTAATGCATTGCAGTCCTCCGTTTGGTTATATTTCCGAAAAGACGTCGCCGACGCCGTTGAATATATATGTGGGTCTGTACGGATAGAGATTGACATCCTCAAGAGATGTGACGCCCGAGAGAACAAGGACAGTATCAAGGCCGGTCTCTATGCCCGCTATGACATCGGTATCCATTCTGTCGCCTATCATCGCGGCCTCCTCCGAGTGAACGCCGAGCATTTTGAGTCCCGTGCGCATCATGAGAGGATTGGGCTTGCCGACGAAATACGCCTTTTTGCCCGTCGCCATCTCTATGGGCGAAATAAGCGCGCGGCAAGCGGGAACCACGCCGTCCTCAACGGGACCCGTGAGGTCGGTATTAGTGCCGATAAGCTTCGCACCGTTTCTGACGAGGTTAGATGCGTGGACGACCATCTCGTAGTTGTAGCTCGAGGTCTCGCCGACTATGACATAGTCGGGGTCTATGCTGTTCATGGTAATCCCCTGGTCGTAGAGCGCGTTGACAAGTCCGGGCGCGCCGATAACATAAGCAGAGCAGCCGGGCTTCTGACCGCTGATGAACTTCGCCGTTGCGAGGGCGCTTGTATAAAAATGGCTCTCGTCAACATAGAGTCCCATTCTCTCTAACTTCTGCCGGAGCTCGCGCGGCGAGCGTTCGCTCGAATTTGTAAGAAACAGGAACGATTTGTTTTCTTTATACAGCCACTCCACGAATTCCTTGACATCCGGAAGCAGTTTGTCTCCGTGATATATGACACCGTCCATATCACATATAAAACCTTTTTTATCTTTTAACGCATCCATGCTTTTCCCTCCCGTCAATTCATTAGAACAAGTTTAACAATTAATAAATGCAAAGTCAACAATTTACTTTGCATTTATATTCACAAGCTCCGCACGTAGCTTGGAATAGACTATTTTCTGGCTGCTGTAAAGCCCGTAGTAGCCGGAGAGCAGATAACTAACGGCAGCGGCGAGCGCAAACAGCGGCATGGCCTGAGCGCCGAAAAGCTCGATACTCAGGAAAATCGACGCGAGCGGACAGTTGACCACTCCGCAGAACAGCGCCACGAGTCCGACAGCCGCGGCAAAACCGGGATCAAGCCCGATAAGTCCGCCGACGACGCAGCCGAAGGTCGCGCCGACAAAGAAAGTCGGGACTATCTCGCCGCCCTTATACCCCGCGCCGACGGTTACGGCGGTGAAAATGAATTTCAGCAAGAACGCTTCGGGCTTCGCGTTTCCGCCTATGGCGCGTTCGACTATATCCATACCCGCGCCGTTATAGTCGCCGCTGCGGCAGATGAGAGACAGTATAACGATTACGAGTCCGCCGACGGCAGCGCGGAGAAAAGTGTTTTTAAAGAGCTTTTCGAAGAGCTTATGAGTGCCGTGCAGACCGAGGCAGAAGCCGATGCTCAGCAAAGCGCATATCGCGGAAAGCAGGGCGGTGAGCAGGCAGCTCTTGAGCGAAAAGGCGGGAATATTCGAGATTGTAAACGCGACGGGCTCGGTGCCCATAAGAATCGATATAAAATACGCCGTGAACGCCGAGACGACACACGGGAGCAGACCAGCATAGTAAATCACTCCGACGCTGATAACGCCGAGCGCGAAAACGGCGGCGGTTATCGGGGTTCCGAACAGCGCCGAAAAGACGGCGCTCATGCCGCACATCGTCATGATATGCATATCCTTTTCGTCAAGGCGGGCGATTTTGCCTATCAGCCCCGCAATACTGCCGCCGAGCTGGAGAGCCGCGCCCTCACGTCCGGCGGAGCCGCCGAAGAGGTGGGTTATAACGGTTGAGACGAAAATCAGCGGCGCGAGCAGAGCCGGTACACCCTGCGGCGAGCGCACGGCATCGAGTATCTCGTTAGTACCGATATCCTTTTTGCCCGAGAGCTTATATAGCCCCGCTATCACAAGTCCGCCGACGGGCAGCAGAAACACTATCCACGAATGAGCCTTGCGCACACCCGTAACATATTCGACGCTCAAATGAAACAGCGCGCCGACAACGCCGCCTACAGCGCCCGTGACCGCGGCGAGCACGAACCACTTCAAAAAAGTCAGCAGATACTTCCCCGCCGACTTGAATTTACTTTTTGCCTTTTGTTTTGCAGCTTCCACTTTTACCCCATCCATTAATATATGTTGATTAAATTTTATCACTTTATCACGGCTTTGGCAACGAGAAGAGAAAAAATAATGGCTCCGGGGTGAAACTTTAAGCGGGTGTAAAATAAACTGGTTTTTTCGAGGGGAGAAACCGCCGTCAGGCAAACAATTTTAATTCGGTCGCCGTGTTTTGCAAAACAAAACGGCTTTCACGCTTCGTGCTTATTTTATCTGTTGACCTGAATATTGCAAAACCCCCGGACGACACTGTTGATTCTGCGCCGACCGGGGGATAATTACACTTTTTCGAGCTTGGCGTAATTCGCCATTATCTTCTTTGTGCCTACTTTTTCAAAGGCAATTTCGAGCATGGTGTCGTTCGCCATTTTCTGCATACCGAGTATCACGCCCGTGCCGTAGGCCTTATGCTTGACCGTCTCTCCGACGGAATAGCTCTGCGCCGCAGCGGGCTTTTTCGCGCCAGCACCGGAGAAGCCGGACGAAGCGGAGAAGCCGTAAGCGGGCTTTTGGGGTATGGCGTTTGACGCTCTTGCGGGCGACTGCGACGAGGGTTTTGAGAATCCGCGTGACGCGCTCCCCTGCCCCGCGGAACACTGCTGCGGTATGCCGTAGGTCTGATAAGACATCGGCCTTGCACCTCTCTTGTCGAGCAGCTCGTCGGGTATCTCCTCGACGAATCTCGACGGGCGGTTGCGGTTCGTCATGCCGTAGAGCATTCGCGTTGACGCGCTTGAAATATAGAGCTTCTTCTTCGCGCGGGTTATCGCGACATAGGCAAGTCTGCGCTCCTCCTCGATATTCTCAGGCTCATAGAGTATCGTCTGCATTCCGGGGAATATTCCCTCCTCCATGCCGACTATAAACACATTGGGAAATTCGAGTCCCTTGGCCGAATGTATAGTCATCATAACCACCGCCTGAGTCTGGGCGTTGTAGTTATCGATATCGGTGAGCAGTGCGGTCTCCTGCAAGAAGCCGTTGAGGTCGCCGTCGGGATTCTCCTCGCAGTAGCGCCTGATATTGTTGCCGAGCTCGGACAGGTTCGCCACGCGCTCCTGATATTTTTCGGGCTCGTTGGCAAGCGAGAGCGTGTAGCCCGTCTCGTCGAGTATCACGCCGAGCAGGTCGGCAAGGGGCATTTCCTCCAGCTTCTCGCGGAACGAGTCAATGAGCTTTCCGAACGCCATAAGCTTTGAAGATGCGCGGGAAAGCTTCGCATACTGATCCGCCGAGCGTATGACCTCGAACGGCTCGACGCCGAGCCCGTTCGCTATTTCAAAAACAGCATTGAGCGAAGTCTCGCCTATTCCGCGCTTTGGCTCGTTGATTATTCTTCTGAGCCTTATCTCGTCCGCCGTGTTATTGACGACATAGAGATACGCCATGGCGTCCTTTATCTCCTTGCGGTCGTAGAATCTGTGACCGCCTATCATTCTGTAGGGCACGCCGCTGCGGATAAACGACTGCTCGATAAGGTTCGACTGCGCATTCATTCTGTAGAGCACCGCATGGTCGTTCCACTCCTCGCCGTCGGCGACATTGGACACTATCGTATCCGCAACATGGCGGCTCTCCGCCAGCTCGTCCTCGGCGACATAGAACTCTATCTTTGCGCCCTGTCCGTTGTCTGTCCAAAGGTTTTTGCCCTTTCGCTGCTCATTGTTCGCAATAACGGCGTTGGCGGCGTCAAGTATCGTCTGAGTCGAGCGGTAATTCTGCTCAAGGCGAATGACCTTTGCGTTTTTATACTGCTTTTCAAAGCTCAGGATATTTTCTATAGTCGCGCCGCGGAAGCGGTAGATGCTCTGGTCGTCATCGCCGACGACGCAGATATTCTCATGCCCCGCCGCGAGCAGCGCCGTGAGCACATACTGCGCGTAGTTCGTATCCTGATACTCGTCGACCATGATATATTTGAAGCGGTTCTGATAGTATTCGCGGGTCTCCTTATTCGTTCTGAGGAGCTTTACCATATTGACTATCAAATCGTCGAAATCCATGGCGTCGGCGGCCTTGAGGAACTTCTGATACTCCTCATAGACCTCGCCTATCTTCTTCAGGCGTATATCAGCCTGACTCGTCGCAATAAACTCGGCCGGGGTTATAAGCTCGTCCTTGGCGCGGCTTATCTCCGAGAGCACCGACTTTACGGGAATCATCTTCTCGTCATAGCCCAGACGCTTTATGCACTCCTTGGCGGCGCGCTTCGAATCGTCCGAGTCATAGATAGTGAAATTGTGCGTATAGCCTATCTCGTCGGCGTGGCGGCGCAAAATCTTGGCGCAGGTCGAGTGGAATGTACTCGCCCAGACATCGTTGCCGTCCTCGCCCAGCGCCTTACAGATACGCTCCTTGAGCTCGCCCGCCGCCTTGTTAGTAAAGGTTATGGCCAATATCTGCCACGGCTTCGCGGGGCGGACGCTCAAAAGCTCCTCCGCCTCGAAAAGGCTTGTGTCACCCGCGAGATAGTTTTCAAGCAGTTTCTCGTCGCCTTCGCGCACGGGACGGGAAAAGTCGGAGGAATAATATGCCTCGCCGTATTTGACGAGGTTTACGATGCGGTTGACAAGCACGGTGGTTTTTCCGCTGCCCGCTCCCGCAAGTACCAAAAGCGGTCCTTTGGTAGTAAGGACCGCTTCAAGCTGCATATCATTCATTCGACTGAAGTCTTTTTTGATTATCTGCTGTCTTAAAGAAATCAGTTTTTCTATGTTCATATTACACCCTTATATGGAGATCTCGTGCGCAAGCTCATAGTCTTTCATGTCTATGGTCTTGGTCATTTTGAGAGCCTCGAAGATGTCGAAATCGACTATCTTGTTGTCTCTTATTCCGACAACTCTGTTGCCTATGCCCTGAGTGAGCAGATCAACGGCACGCGAGCCCATCTGGCTGGCCATTATTCTGTCTCTCGCAGTCGGCGAGCCGCCGCGCTGAACATGGCCGAGAATCGTAGCTCTCGACTCAACTCCGGTCTCCGCTTCGATTTTCTTCGCTATCTCCGCAGTTCCGCCGACACCCTCGGCAACAATGACTATAAAGTGTCTCTTGCCGGTCTTTTGGAACTCGCGGATACGCGCTATAATGTCGCGCTCTATATCATACTCGACCTCGGGCACCAATATTGAGGTTGCGCCTACGGCAATACCCGACTCGAGCGCAAGATAGCCTGCGCCGCGACCCATGACCTCGACTACGGTGCAGCGGTCATGAGACTCGGAGGTATCGCGTATACGGTCAACCATCTGAACAATGGTGTTGAGGCAGGTATCATAGCCTATTGTATAATCGGTGCAGGATATATCGTTGTCGATAGTTCCGGGCAGACCGATGCACGGGATACCGCGCAAGGAGAGGTCTCTCGCACCTCTGAACGAGCCGTCGCCGCCGATTATAACCATGCCGTCAATGCCGACTCTCTTGCAGGTATCGACAGCCTTCTGTATTCCTTCTTCGGTCTTGAACTCGGGGCATCTCGCGGAATAGAGAATCGTACCGCCCCTCGTGATTATATCCGACACGGAGCGCAGGTTCATCTCATGTACATCGCCTTTTATCAAGCCGGTATAGCCTCTGTCAACACCGTAAACCTTGATGCCTCTCTGGCAGGCAGTACGCACGACTGCGCGCACGGCGGCGTTCATACCCGGTGCGTCTCCGCCGCTTGTAAGCACTGCTATGCTCTTCATCGTCATTCCTCCGTCATTATATATAATCTTATTCCCTTTTAAACAGCATTCGCTGTTTATATATCATACACTTTCGCCGAATAAAAGTCAAATGAAAATACGGTTTTTCTGCAAAATTAAGTCAAAAAAACTGTTTTTCCCGCATTATTTTTGTATTCCCGCGATTGCGGCAATATTCTATATCGGATGCGGAGGAAAAAGCTTCATATTTTATTTCACTCTATATAGATAACATTGTCCTCGCCCAAAATGCGTCTGAGCTCCTTGAGCATCGGCTCGTTGACATCCGCGCTGTGCGAAAACGGCTGGCGGATGTATTTTTTCGTGTCACAATAGAAAAAATACACCGTTTTATTTCCGTCGAAAAAGTCGAGTATTCTCTGAGCGCGCTCTATTTCGGGGCAGTCCTCGCCTGCAAAGCGCAGGAACAGCCCGGGCGTTTTTGAGGCGGCCTTTTTCTGCGGCCGAGTGTCGGCACTCGCGGCCTGTCTCACCTGCTCGCTCACTTTCTTCTTCGCGTCCGCCGGCGGGCAGGGCTCGACCGACTCGCACACCAATTTTGCCTCCTCGTCCTCGCGCACGCTCAATCTGCCGTGAATGAGAACGATATTTCCCTCTGCAAAGAGCTGCGTCTGCTGCTCATATATTTTCGGGAATACTATGACCTCTATCGAGCCGAATACATCCTCCGCCGTCACAAAAGCCATGGTTGTATTGTTTTTTGTTATCTTCTTTCTGACATTCGTTATTATGCAGAGAAGCTCGACGCGCGACTCGTCCTTATATATGCCGCCGACCTCGTCCGCGCTGCGCAGCTCCGCCGTATTGGCGCAGCCGAGGCGTTCGGCAAGCTGCTCGTATTCCGCCATGGGATGACCCATGAGATAAAGTCCGGTCATCTCTTTTTCGAGTTTGAGCAGCTCGCGCCTGCCCATCTCCTCAAGCGTCGGCATCTTATATTCGCCGTTATAAGCCTCGCTCGGCACTGCATCGAAGAAGCCCAACTGACCGTCGATATTGCGGCGGCGGTCGTTTTCAAGCTCCGCCGCTATCTCCGGGAACGCATAGAGCATCTGGCGGCGGTTTGCGCCCAACCCGTCGAGCGCTCCGCATTTTATGAGGCTCTCGACAGCGCGTTTGTTGAACTCCTTGTCCTGCATCCGCTTGCAAAAAGAATAGAACGATGTAAACTCGCCGCCCGTTTTTCTCTCGCGCTCAATCTCTCTTATAAAGCCCGCGCCGACATTCTTGACGGCGAGCAGACCGAAATATATCTTCCCGTCCCGCGCCGTGAAGCGCTCGGAGCTGACATTGACATGGGGCGGCACGACCTCTATGCCGAGGCGCGAGCACTCCGCTATATACTCCGCAACCTTCGGCGTATCGTCGAGCACGCTGCTGATAAGCGCCGCCATGAACTCGCATGGATAGTGGCACTTGAGCCACGCCGTTTTGTAGGCGACAAACGCATACGCTGCTGCATGGGACTTATTGAACGCATAGGACGCGAAGGACGACATATCGTTGAAGATATCATTGGCGGTCTTTTCGTCTACTCCGCGCTTCACCGCGCCCTCGCACTCAACCGTGCCGTCCTCATTGACAAGTCCGTATATGAAATTATGGCGCTCGCGCTCCATGACGTCGTGCTTCTTTTTCGACATGGCGCGGCGGACTATATCTGCCCGGCCGTAGGAGTAGCCCGCAAGGGTGCGGAATATCTCCATAACCTGCTCCTGATATATCATACAGCCGTAAGTGACCTTGAGTATGCCCTCGAGCATCGGGGTCTTGTAGCGTATTTTTGAGGGATCGTGGCGGTTCGCGATATATGTCGGGATGGAGTCCATGGGGCCCGGTCGATAGAGCGAGATAACAGCTATCAGATCCTCTATCCTCTGCGGCTTGAGTCCCATGAGCACGCTTCTCATGCCCGCGGATTCAAACTGGAACACGCCCTCGGTTCTGCCGGACGAGAGCATAGCGAACACTTCTTCGTCCTCATAGTCTATAGTGTCCTCGGAGAAATCCGGGACGCGCTCCTTTATGCTGCGCTTTGCGTAGTCGATAACCGTCAGAGTGCGCAGACCGAGAAAATCTATCTTGAGCAGTCCGAGCTCCTCGAGGGTGGTCATGGTGAACTGCGTGACAATGGACTCGTCGTTTCTCGCAAGCGGCACATAGCTCTCAACCGTGTCGCGCGTTATGACAACGCCCGCCGCATGGGTGGAGGCGTGGCGCGGCATACCCTCGACCTTGCGAGAGAGGTCAATGAGCCTGCGGACATTCTCGTCGTTTTCGTAGAGGGCGCGAAAATCCGCCGATTTGAACGCCTTTTCTATCGTTATACCGAGCTCGCGCGGGATAAGCTTTGCAACGGTATCGACATCGTTATACGGCATACCGAGCACTCTGCCGACATCGCGCACCGCGGCGCGCGCCGCCATGGTACCGAAGGTCACTATCTGCGCGACATGATCGGAGCCGTATTTTTCAATTA
>OKSC01000273.1_pt1 | contig 63140 bp, 53 predicted proteins | sample 1601161 | NCBI WGS metagenome assembly OKSC01 (sample SAMEA3541552, study PRJEB24748) | human gut metagenome | biome: human gut; feature: human-associated habitat; material: faeces | place: China | collected 2012 | reverse complement strand
CCCGAGGGTGCGTTCTACAGCCAGATAAAGGTTGAGGACGTCTCCGAGATAGTTGACGAGCACCTCATCAAGGGCAGAATAGTTAAGCACCTGCTCTATGACGACACCGTGGCCGGCGACACCGTCAAGAGCCTCAACGAGACTCAGTTCTATAAGAAGCAGAAGAGAGTCGCGCTGCGCAACTGCGGCGTCATCGACCCCGAAAATATCAACGAATACATAGCCATGGACGGCTATCAGGCTCTCGCAAAGTGCCTGACCGAATACACCCCGGACGAGGTCATCCAGATAGTCAAGGACTCCGGCCTTCGCGGCAGAGGCGGCGGCGGATTCCCGACCGGACTCAAGTGGAGCTTCACGAGAAAGAATCAGGCGGATCAGAAATATGTCGTCTGCAACGCCGACGAGGGCGACCCCGGCGCGTTCATGGATCGCTCCGTGCTTGAGGGCGACCCGCACTGCATCGTCGAGGCCATGGCCATATGCGGCTACGCCACCGGCGCCACCGAGGGCTACATCTACGTCCGCGCGGAGTATCCCATAGCGGTCAAGAGACTTCAAATAGCCATTGACTCCGCCCGCGAGCTCGGGCTGCTCGGCAAAAACATATTCGACAGCGGCTTCGATTTTGACCTCCACATAAGACTCGGTGCAGGCGCATTCGTCTGCGGCGAGGAGACCGCGCTCATGACCTCCATAGAGGGCAACCGCGGCGAGCCCCGTCCGAGACCTCCGTTCCCGGCGGAGAAGGGTCTTTTCGGAAAGCCCACTACCGAAAACAACGTCGAGACCTTCGCAAATATCCCGCAGATAATCCTGCACGGCGCGGAGAGCTTCGCCTCCATGGGCACCGAGCGCTCCAAGGGCACCAAGGTCTTTGCGCTCGGCGGCAACATAAAGCACACCGGCCTCGTTGAAATCCCCATGGGCACGACCCTGCGCGAGATAGTCGAGGACATCGGCGGCGGTATACCCAACGGCAGAAAGTTCAAGGCTGCGCAGACCGGCGGCCCCTCCGGCGGCTGCATCCCCGCAAGCCTCATGGACACCGAGATAGACTACGACAACCTCACCGCCATAGGCTGCATGATGGGCTCGGGCGGACTTATAGTCATGGACGACAGCAACTGCATGGTCGATATAGCTAAATTCTTCCTCGACTTCACGGTTGACGAGTCCTGCGGAAAGTGCTCCCCCTGCCGCATCGGCACGAGAAGAATGCAGGAGATACTCGAGAAGATAATCGCCGGCAAGGCGACTCTCGACGACCTCGACAAGCTCGAGGAGCTCGCCCACTACATAAAAGAGAACTCCCTTTGCGGTCTGGGTCAGACGGCGCCCAACCCCGTTCTCGCAACCCTCAAGTTCTTCCGCGAGGAGTACATAGCGCATATAGTTGACAAGAAGTGTCCCGCAGGCGTCTGCAAAGCGCTGCTGAGCTTCAAGATAGACAAGGATCTGTGCATCGGCTGCGGCCTTTGCGCCAGAAACTGCCCCGTCTCGGCTATCGGCAAGACCGACTATATCGCAGAGGGCCACAAGCTGCCTTCGTACGAGATAGACACCGCCAAGTGCATCAAGTGCGGCGTCTGCCTTGAAAACTGCAAGCGTGCCAAGGCTATCAGCAAAGGTTAAGGAAGGAGGGTCAACACAGCATGGAAATGGTAAATATTAAGATAAACAATATGCCTCTGAGCGTACCCAAGGGCATATCCATACTTGAGGCGGCGCGTACGGCCGGCATAGAGATCCCGACCCTCTGCTACCTCAAGAAGATAAACGAAATCGGCGCGTGCCGTATCTGCATGGTCGAGGTCAAAGGCGCCCGCTCGCTCGTGACTGCCTGCGTCTACCCCGTAAACGAGGGCATGGAGATATTCACAAACACGGAGCGCGTGCGCAAGAGCCGCAAGACGACTCTCGAGCTCATTCTCTCTACGCATGACAGGAAGTGTCTCTCCTGCATACGCAGCGGAACCTGCGAGCTCCAGCAGCTCTGCAAGGAGTTCGGCGTTGACGACGAGGGTCGCTTCGACGGCGCGAATCCCGTCCACGAATATGACGACTCCGCCATACATATGATAAGAGACAACGGAAAGTGCATCCTCTGCCGCCGCTGCGTAGCCGCGTGCCAGGCTCAGCATATCTCCGTTATCGGCGCAAACGCCCGCGGCTTTGACACTCACATCGGCTCGGCATTCGAAAAGCCGCTCGACTCCGTGGCGTGCGTCTCCTGCGGCCAGTGCATAGTCAACTGCCCGACCGGCGCTATCTACGAGAAGGACGACACCGCAAAGGTGCTCGAGGCTATCAACGACCCCGAGAAGTTCGTCGTTGTTCACACCGCGCCCTCTATCCGCGTCACTCTCGGCGAGTGCTTCGGAATGCACATAGGCACCAACGTTCAGGGCAAGATGGTCGCGGCGCTCAGACGTCTCGGCTTCGACAAGGTCTTTGACACCGACTTCGGCGCGGACCTCACGATAGTCGAAGAAGCGAACGAGTTCCTCGGCAGAGTCCGGAACGGCGGCGTGCTCCCGATGATAACCTCCTGCTCGCCCGGATGGATAAAATACTGCGAGCATTACTACCCCGACATGCTCGATCACCTCTCCTCCTGCAAGTCGCCCCAGCAGATGTCGGGCGCGATAATCAAGACCTGGTATGCGGAGAAGATGGGAATCGACCCGAAGGATATCGTCGTTGTCGGCATAATGCCCTGCACGGCGAAGAAGTTTGAGACAAAGCGCAAAAATCAGTCTGCGTCCGGCTATCCGGATGTCGACTACTCTCTGACCACGAGAGAGCTCGGCAGAATGATAGACAGTGCGGGTATCTTCTTTAAGCACCTGCCCGACGAGGAGTTTGACAACCCGCTCGGCGATTCCACCGGCGCGGCAGTCATCTTCGGCGCAACCGGCGGCGTTATGGAAGCGGCGCTGAGAACCGCCGTAGAAAAGCTCTCCGGCGAGGAGCTCAAGAGCCTCGACTTCACCGAGGTTCGCGGCACCGAGGGCATAAAGGAAGCGTCCTACACCGTCAACGGCATGGAGATAAAGGTCTGCGTAGTCAGCGGACTCGCAAACGCCAACACTATTATGGAGAAGGTCAAAAACGGCACCGCCGACTACCACTTCATAGAGATCATGGGCTGCCCCGGCGGCTGCGTCAACGGCGGCGGCCAGCCGATACAGCACGCAGTCGTGCGCAACTTTGTCGACCTCAGAGCGCGCAGAGCCGCCGCTCTCTATGAGGCGGACAAGGATATGCCCCTGCGCAAATCGCATGAGAGCGAGGCTGTCAAGCGTCTCTACGCCGAGTTCCTCGGCGAGCCCGGCAGCCACAAGGCTCACGAAGTGCTCCACACCTCATATGTCGCAAGACCGAAATACAAATAATTTCAGGAAAAGATTCCGCTTGCTCAAGCGGAATCTTTTCTTTTGCAAAAAAGCAAAAGGTTCTTGACTTTTTGAGTTTTTTAAAATATAATATATTTGCAGTATAAAATTAACGCCCCTTACCCCCCTTGAAAGGTAAAAAGAGTATGGAGCATCTTTACACTTGCAAAACAAACCATTTCACTCGAAGCTTGGTTTCCGGTTTCCGCTATGTCGGAGGGCGAATCGAGTTGAGCAATTTTGCGCATGGACTGAGTCTTTAGAAGATTGCGGTCTATGCGTTTCTTTTTTTGCGACAATAAAAATGAAATCCTATATTAAATAGAGAAAGGTCTTTTATGAAAAAATTTGTTTCGGCAATATTATCAGTTGTTTTTGTTTTTCTTCTTGTTTCAGAAAAATCATTTGCCATCTCCGAGAACCGTCAGGGACATAACAAGCCCTCACAAAATTCAACCGAAAAGTTAGATTTATCTCAATATACCTTTGATGATATTCTAAAGATGTCAGCAGACGAGTATATGTCGCTTGTCAAGGAATTTGAAAAAACATATGATCCGTTTAATTCATATGATTCTATCGAAGAAGCGCAGGAAAACAAGAGCGATAATATGGTTTCACCTCTTTGGACATCCGGAAAGGTTAAAGATGATGAGTGGATTGAAGAAGGCTGTCACGAATACATTACATCCGTCGCTTGCGTCATTCTCGCCAATGATAAAGGGTTCTTTTCCAATAACGACTGGGACAAGCTGTATATCGTTTTATCAATATCCGTTGCCTCTCTTCTTCCCGATCGAGACGAGGTCGGAACTCCGTTATTCGAAGGGCACTTTTACGATCCTGACACAGGAAAGAGCTATGCAAACTCAACCTCAAATACGGCAAAAGTAAATGCTACTGCACAGTACAACATGGCTGTTGCTGCCGCTAACCGGGGCGATATGGACGCGGCATACGAGCACATTGGACGGTGTCTGCACTATGTGCAGGATGTTAATGTTCCTCACCATTCCGCAAACATAGTGGCTCTCTCGCATAAATTGTTTGAAAAATTTGCATTTGATAATCGGGAGAGTTATCTGAGCAAATATGAATCAATTAATAGCGGAAATTATTCAAACGCCATAACTATGAGCGTTGGCGAAATAACACATCTTGCTGCTTCGAATTCAAAGCCAATGAGTTCGCAGGTCAACAATATTTTAAACAAATCAATGTGGAACCATGTGGCAGGCGCCTGTATGAGAAATTCCGCGAGATACAGCGCAATAGTGCTGTATAAATTTTCCAGAGTTTCATCTGTCCCGTTTTATTCAAACTAAGGAGGGGTTGCAATGAAAAAAAGCCAAAAAGCTTTTATTGTAATTTTGGAAATTCTTCTTTGGCCGCTGTTCCTGCAGGCGATAATATACTGCGTCTGCGAGCTTTTCCGCCCTGTATTTAACTTCTTTTTTACACATATGCACGATTTCTATTATGACTGCATAAGGATTTCAGAGTATGGAATGTTTTACTTTTACGCGTTTCGCTTCATATGGGCGGTCGCCTTTGTCAGCCTGTTCTTCTTCTATCTTTCAAGGAGAGCGCAAATTCGCAAATTCAAAGCTTTCTTTACTGCTTTTATTTTATCGGCAGTACCAATGATTTTGATGCGAATCACTATGCAATATGATCATGTAATACACCCTTTATTCTATTCTCCTTATCAGGATTTACTGCCGTTTTTAACTTTCTTGTTCCGTTTTCTGTATGTTATAATTCCGCTTTGGTCGTTGGCAAGCATTTTTTTCTCCGTAAGGCGAATGACCTCAAAAAGCCAACCGGAAGCAGCGTAAGAGCTATAGCAAAACCCGCCGCAGACTTATATCTGCGGCGGGTTTGATTTATATATTCTTTATCTCGTCAAAAAATCTCTTTCGTGATTCGTCTGTCTTTGTAATAGAACTCGCGGTCGTGCTCGTTTATCTCCCTCGCAACGCGGCAGGGATTCCCGTAGGCGACGACGTTCGCCGGAATGTCTTTCGTCACGACGCTGCCCGCGCCGATAACGCTGTTATCCCCTATCGTCACTCCGGGCATTATCACGGCTCCCGCACCTATCCAGCAGTTTCTGCCGATATGCACGGGCATATTGAACTGATACGCCTTTTCGCGCAGCTCGGGCAGAATAGGATGTCCCGCTGTGGCAACGGTCACGTTGGGTCCTATCATCGTATAAGAGCCGATATAGATATGCGAGTCGTCCACGGCGGTGAAATTGAAATTAGCGTATACACTGTCGCCCAGATGCATATGCGCCCCGCCCCAATTCGCGTGAAACGGCGGCTCGAGATAGCAGTTCTCGCCTATTTCGGCAAACATCTCTTTCATTAATTCCTGCCTTTTCTTCTGCTCCGTGGGGCGCGTTGAATTGAACTCGTAAAGCAAATCGAGCTTTTTGAGCTGCTCGTCAAATATCGACTCCTCGTTGGGATAATACAGCTCGCCCGTGAACATTCTTTCTTTCATTCCCATGATATTTCTCCTTTTTGTGTTTTTCCGCCTTGATTATACTTTATGCGCCCGATTTTTTTCAGCCTTTTCGGGCATTTGTGCGGGTATCTGCGGACATTCGCCTTTTTTATTGACTTTAAGAGCGGCAAATATTATACTTTATAATATAACAGCTGCAACGATACCGGATAACAATAATACTGCTTTAAGTCGGAGGGTGAACAGAGAATGGATAAATTCATGCCGAAAACCATAGAAGATCTCAATGCAGAGTTTGAGGCTCGCATGGAAAAGGCCAAGCAGGACGAACTCAACGCCGCAGCGGAAAGAGCTGCGGAGGAAATTCTGGAGGCCGAGAGAATGAGAGCGGCGCACAATGCCGAGGAGAAAGCGGAGGCAAGGCGCGTTGAGGAGCGCAGCTATGAGAGCGCACTCGACAGCTCCATTTCCGCAACCGAGCTCGAGCCGACCCGGGATGACTTTGAGGACAGCTACTCGGGAGAGGACGAGGTTCCCGCAGAGGAGCCCGTCAAGACCGAGCCCGAGAAAGTCGAAGCCGAGCCCGTGCAAAAAACCGAAAATGAATACGGCGAGCCCGATCCTCACGGATATTTCGGCGCGCCGATAGACAAGAGCAGACCGCGTCAGACCCTCTCGGAGGAAACTGCGGCCAAAGTTGAGCCGAAATTCGACTTTGAGCGCACCTCGGACTACTCCGGCGCTATGCTTCAGGACAGCTTCAAGCCTAAAAAGGACAAATTCAAGGGCGCAAGAATATTCTCTGTCGTCCTCATTATCATAATAGCGGTCGTGTCGCTGTTCACCGCGCTTTTGAGCGTTGCGGCGGCTCATCCCGACAAGTTTCTTCTCGACCGCGGACTTGCCGTATGCACCGACGACATCATGGGCTCAAACATAAAGGACGGCTCGCTGTGTCTGACCCGCAGGGCGTCTGCCGCATCCGCGGACGAAGTCGCGGTGTATAAGCTCGGAGGAAAGTACGGCTTCGCGTTCGGATCTGCCCTTCCCACGGGCGCTTCCGTAGTCGCCGTAGCCACGCACTGCGTACCGTTCTTAGGCAAGTTTATAGCGAGCGTCATAAATATGTGGCTGGTCTACGCCTGCTCGGCGCTCGCGGCTATACTCGTCATAATGATAATCAAGATCGCGGCTTTCGGCAAGCCCGATGACAACGTCACCGACGGAGTAAAGAGAAAGAAAAGCCGCAAAAAATAAAAATCAGACAAAAAAATCGAAGCCGCTCGGCTCTTGCCCTGCGGCTTTTTATTCGGGAGAAAACAATGTCTATAGAGAGAGTCAGAGAATATTTTGAAACGCTCGGCATAGCGGACAGGATAAAGGAGATAGACGAGTCGAGCGCAACCGTCGCGCTCGCGGCCAAGGCGCTCGGCTGCGTTGAGGGCAGGATAGCAAAAACCATATCCTTCTCGCTCGACGGCGCGCCGATACTCATAGTCGCGGCAGGCGACATGAAGATAGACAACGCAAAATACAAGGCCCGCTTCGGCAAAAAGGCGAAGATGCTCTCGCACGAAGAAGCGGCAGAGCTCATCGGTCACGCGGTCGGCGGGGTATGCCCGTTCGCGGTGAACGAGGGAGTAAAGATATATCTGGACGAGTCGCTGAAAAGATTTCAGACGGTATTCCCCGCCTGCGGCAGCAGCAACAGCATGATAGAGATGACCCCCGCCGAGCTTGAAAAATACTCGAAGCCCGACGGCTGGGTAGATATCTGCAAGCCGATCGGATGAAAAAGCGGGGCGGCAAAGAAAAATTTTTCCAAACAGCTCCGTAACACTTGACAAACCGAAAAAAAAATCTTATAATCACATAGCAAACAAATGGGGGCGTAGCTCAGCTGGGAGAGCGTACGGTTCGCATCCGTAAGGTCGAGAGTTCGATCCTCTTCGTCTCCACCAAGAAAAAACCTCGTTCATAAGAACGAGGTTTTTTCAGTTATATCCGCCTGCGGCGAGTCATATTGCTTCGCAGTGATATTCGGCATACGCCGAGTTATATTTGCTCCGCAAGCTTCAGGGCGAATATAATATCACTTTTGCGCAGCAAAAATATCACGCCGAGCAAAGCACGGCATATCGCAAAGAGATGTGCCGTTAAATCAAAAACACCGAGAACGGTACGCACTTTCTATGTAAAAGCTTTTTAGCTGCTTGCCGTCCATTTATTCGGCCGACGCAAACTCCTTTAAATGATTATATAGCTGATTGACATTGAGGCTTGCTATATCGACAAGCGAGTATTGCCGCTGCAAATATTTGACGAACTCGCAGCCCAGATAATAGCCAACATCGCTGTGATTTTTGTAGCTGCACCAATCCCCGAAGAAATCCTGCGTGCTGATATTTTTGTCGACGCGGCGGAGAAATTCCCGTTTTATTTCGGCTTCGTTTTCCTTGCACCAATCGAGCCAGCCATTTTGATTTTGATGATAGTATCTGTCATCTTGGCATAAAATATGTTCGCAGACCATGGCAAGTCCCTCTTGATAGAGCTGAGCCAGTGAATTTTCGCCCTCTGAGCGAGCCTCGGGATAGAGATTCCCGTAGGTTTTATGCCATATGTGGCCTATTTCATGAAAAATCAGAGCCTGCATGGCGGATTCATCCTGCCAATTCAATTCGATAATTTTTTCTATTCCGAGCAAAACCGCGTCTCTGCCGTCAAGCGATGTCGCCCAGCCTGCGCCGTTACACAGCCCCAAATAGAGAATAATATCCGTCTCGACGCCGTTTTCAAAAAGCCGCTCTATATTGCTCGCAAGCTTGTCGGTCACGGCGACAAAGGAGTCGTTTGCCGCAATCGCCGCGTCCCTGTTGAGCAGCACGTTATTGACTACGGGCAGCACGTCGTTATTGAAATCATATTCCCTCGAATCCCGTTCGCATTTTTCGCCAAGCTCCGGCGAAATCGCACGGGCGTATACTCTCCATGCATCCAAATCAAAGGCGCTGTTCTTAAAGCAGCCGGGTATTTTATCAAAAGTATTTATTATTCTCATAGCTCTGTTCCTGCGATTCTCTCAAATTATTTTACCTGCTTTGACATATGCATTTCGCCGTCGCACTCGAAGCCGATGGCGGAGTAGAGCTTTTGCGCGGCAGTGTTATCGCTGCCCGTCAACAGCTCGAAGCTGTGGAGCGGGTATATTTTTTTGCAGTATTCCTGCGCGAAGGTCAACATTTCCCGCGCGACTCCCCGCCCGCGATACTCGGGACGGACATAGACCTCCGTTATCTCGGGCATATATTCGTCGTAGCAGAACGATTTTTTCAGCTGAACGCAGACGAAGCCGGCGAGCCGTCCTCCGTTGCCGTCCGCAACGATGACAACCTCGCGCCTGTTTGTAAGAAGCGAGGCGCGAATGCTTTCTTCCGTAGTCTTGCCCTTGCCGTTGAACTCTGCATTGAGGCGCTCAAGCTCTCCCGCATCGCCGACCGATGCCAATCTTACCATTTTTCATCTCTCCCCGTAGTTTTACGATTGAATTATAGCATGATTGTTTCGAGATGTAAATATATCACAACCATGCGGGCAGAACGGCATTGAAAACGCATAAGGCAAAAGGATAGATTTTCGGTGACGCTGTCGCGTCAAAGGGTCGTCGAGTCGCCGATCCCTGCAAAAAAGGCTTTCCGCAATCCCCGTGCAGGACGAAGTTAGCTCGCCTACTGTAGCTGCTGCAAAAACCGCAGGCGGATGATATCCGCCCTACACGGTTGCAATATACATTAGCTGCTGTATTTTTCGCTGCCGAACAAAGTTCGCCCCCACGGTGTACCGCTTGAAGCTCCTTCGCAAAGCCCGATTTGCGGAAAAAATCAACTTAGCAAAGCGCCCCGCACGGGTCAATGTGCGGTGCGCTTTGCTTTCGGATACAGGAGTTAGTATTTAACGCTGAAGTCGTTTATTGTCGTCATGCCGACCTTGACTCTCGTGTTCGAGCCGAGCAGGTGCGCTGTGAGCTCGATGATGACGGGATAATCATAGTGGGCATAGACTAAGTTTCCGGTAGCCTTGCTGAATCTTGCTACTATCGTTCCGTTATAATAGGTGAATTTCTGGTCGGTGAGCGAGAGGCCGGGATAGTCGAAGTTTACCACATCGGCGGTGAGCACGCCGAACGCTGCGGCATAGCCTTTTTCGCCGGAGGTATTGACCTCAGTGCCGAAGGTCAGGGTTATCTGATATTCGCCGCCCTTGTCCTCGACCTTTGCGCCCTTGACGTCTGCGGGAGTGAGCTTGCTGACCCAATCCTTGCCGCCGACGGGAAATACATTTTTGATATCCTCCTTAGAGGTCATAACAAGCGCCTTGTCGTCACGCTTCATGAAAATTTTCATCGCGCTCTTGCCTATTGCATCTATCGCCTTGGGCAATTCGGTCTTGTCGGCGTCGTTCTTCGTCTCGGTGTAGTTGCGGGTGACGGACTTCGCCTGATATTTTACCCTGTTCGCGCCGGTGTTGAAATAGGCGATTATCTCGGCCTTAGTCCAGTCTTTTGCATTCTTCGAGGGCGCGGCGGTTACCTGATTCGAAGCGGTCTCGCCGGGCTTTGCGGGGTCAGCCGATTGAGTTTCGTTTGTCTCGCCCTCCTGCGCGGTGCTGTCCTCGGGAAGGGCGGTCGTGTCATCGACAACATCGCCCGCCGCGCTCGTCTGAGCGTTGCCCGTAGTGTCCGCACCTGTTTTGCCGTCGTCCTTCTTGCACGCGCAGAGCATTGACATGAGCAGAGCAAAGAGTGCTATAACGGCGACTATTGATTTTTTCATAAGTTTTCCTCCTTAAAGTTCATACTCACCTGCTCCGACGGTCTGTTTTCTTCCGTCGGGCAGAATAATATCGGCTTTGCAGTTCGACGGGACGGATATTTTATATTTATATCCCCCGTCCGTCTTATCCCAGCGCACGGAGATTTTTCCGTATACGCTGTCGTAGCTCGCCTCGGCGAACTCGAAATGCCCGCCCGGGCGCGGGGCTATAGTGAATCGGTTTTCTCCGGCAACATTTATTCCGCACATCGTGCCGAACAGCCACTCGCAAACCGCACCCTTTGAATAGTGGTTGAGCGAGGCAATGCCGCCCTGTGCCGCAGTGCCCTCCCACGACTCCCAGACGGTGTTTGCTCCGTTTTTCGGCATAAACAGCCAGCCGGGCATCTGCTCGTTTTCGAGTAAGCGGTAGGCGTATTCAATATCGATATCCGCCAAAACGCTCAGTATCAGCGGCGTCGAGAGAAATCCCGTGCCGAGCCTCCACGAGTAGTTGTCGAGGGCTTTTATGAGCCGCTTTTTCGCATATTCCGTCTGCTTTTCGTCGAGCAGACCGATATAAAGCGGGCGAACAAGCTTCGCCTGACGGTCGGTGTCTATTGAAAACTTCTTCGTTGAGACGAGCGCGCTGTAGCCCTTTCTCGCCCTCGCCGCATTCTTTTCGCAGAGCTTTCTGTCGTCGTCTTTTCCCAAAATGCGGGCGATATCCGCCATCGCCTCGAGCATGAACACTATGTAAGCCGTCGTCTCCTCCGGGTTCGGATTGACAAAATCTTTAAATTCAAGAGTCTTGACATCCGCGGGCTCCGCCCATTCGCCGTAGGACTGGCGGTAGTTTGAAATGTTGCGGAAATTTTTCAGCCCGACGCCCGTCGGCAGGGCGGTAGGATACCACTTTCCGAGAGTCTTTATTTTATATTCCGCGAAGGCGCGCATATTCGGATAGAAGCGCTCGAGAATTTTTCTGTCGCCGTACTGCTTATAGAGCCTGTACGGTATGAACACGCCCGCATCCGACCAGCCTGCCGAGCCGTCCATGAAGGTCATATAGAAGTCCACGCCGCCGCGCGGGGATATCTGGCGGAAGTTTCCGTTTTTGAGCTGCTCGTCGCACATATCGCGCACGTACTTTTCCGCAAACGGGGCGTAGTCGAAAAGATAGCTCGCGGTTTTGCAAAATATCTGTGCGTCGCCCGACCAGCCGTGACGCTCTCGGGTCGGGCAGTCGGTGGGCAGGTCGGTCGAGTTGCCCTTTGCCGACCACTTTGTCACCTCGACGAATTTGTTCAGCAGCTCGTTTGAGCTGTTGAAGAATCCCGTCTCTTCCATGTCCGAATAGACGGCTATGGCGGTGAAGTCCTCCGGGCGGACGGTCACATCCGTCTCGAAGCTTATATACTGAAAGCCGAATATCGCAAACTTGGTCTTGTAGCGGTTAACTCCCTCTTTGCAGATGTATTCGACTCTCTGCAGAGGCGTTGTCTTATGCTTGTTCTTGCACTGTATGTTTTCGAGCGTCAGCTCGCCGTCACGCAGCAGCTCGCCGAACTCGAGAATAATTTTCTGTCCCTTGCGGGCGGTTACCTCAAACTCGGCATAGCCCGCTATATTCTGCCCGAAGTCGAGCAGTTTTTTCCCGCTCGGGGTGACGGACAGAGTGGGCTTGAAGCGTTCCTTTTCGGCTATCGGGAAATTGTTTGACGCGCTCGGCAAAACCTTGCAGACGGTCTCTTTCGCATGATTTTTATATGACGGGATATTATTCGCGTTGACCCGCTCGCCGTCCTTGTTGTCCGCAAAGCGTATGGCGCCGTCGTTGCTCCAGAGCCACGAGCCGTCGGATATGACGGTCTGCGCCGTGCCGTCGGTATATTTTATCTCAAGCTGAGCGAGCAGTTTAGTCTCGGTGCCGTACTGGTTTTTGAGTCCCCATGCGCCTACGCTGCCCCTGTACCAGCCGTCGGCAAGTTCGGCGCAGAGCACGTTGCTCCCCTCATGCAGAAGCGCGGTCACATCGTAGGTCTGATACTGTATGCGCTTTCTGTATTCCGTGATTCCGGGGGCTAAGGGCATGGCGAAGTCCGTACCGTTTAGCCCGGCCGAATATATTCCGCAGGCGGTCATATAGAGGCGCGCCGAGAGCACGGGCTTTTTGCACTCGAACTCCTTTTTGAAGCAGTCGACCGGGTAGCGCTGCTTTTTGTTGACGCTGTAATTCCCGCTTATCCACTTTGCACGCCAATCCGAGGCGTTTCTTAAACCTATCTCGAAGAACGCGGGCTCGCTCCAATCGCCCTCTGCGCCGTTTTCGTCCCAGAGCTTTACCTTCCATTCCACTCTCAGGCGCGACGGCGTATCCAACGGATACGGGATAAAGGCCATCTGCGGCGATTCGACCTTGCCGCTGTCCCAAAGTGTGTTGCCGCGCGTGTCGCAGGCGACTATTCTGTATGCGCTCTGAGCTTTTCCGCCCTCGCAGTTCCACATGAAGCGCGGGTTCTCGAAGTCAATGCCCAGAGGGTTTTTGAGATATTCGGTTTTTAAATTAACTGCTTTCACTGTATCACTTCGCCTCCTCTTTCATAACCTCAAAAACGATTTTCTCCATAAACGGAGTCCATATTTCGAGATATCCTGCCTTTGTGGGATGTATCTTATCCGCCATATACAAAGCTGTATTCTTATTTAACGCTGCGTTAAGCTCGGCGTCGTTCCACATATCTATAACGGATATACCCCACTTCGCCTCGGCTTCTTTAAGAATATCCACCATTTCCCCGTACAGTTCGCTGTCATAACGCGGGTTCGTGTAAAAAATCACCGGGCAGTTCCATTTCTCTTTTGAGTAGCAGATTATATATTCTATTGCTCCGGCTATTGTCTTTGTATCGAAGTCATTGAGATTTTTCGATTCGATTATTTTCCCGAGCTCTTTCTTCTGCGAAGCGTCGTTGGTAGAGAGCTGGCAGACAAAGAGATCGACCTTTTCGGCGTCGAGCTTTTTAAGCCTCGACACATAGGAATTGATTCCCGATTCAACAAGTGTCGTTCCCGAAACGGCGCTCTTAATTACCGTGCAGCCGTCCCGCTTTCCTATATAGTCCGCAAAGGACACGCCGCCGGAGGCGGAGCCGTAGGTCACGGACGAGCCGAGGAAAAGCACCGTCTTGCCCTCTATCGGGCTGTCGGCATTCGGAGCTGCGTTATCGAGCGAATATTTTTCACTGTTTCCTTCGAGAGCAGAGGTTTTAAAATCATGAAGCTTCATAAAAGGTCCCCAACTCCACTGATAGCCGCAAAACGCTATCCATGCGGCAACAACAACCGCTGCAATCGGAATAATTATCAGAAGTTTCTTCTTCATATTATTAGGCTGTCTCCTCTTTTACCGTCTCTTTGTTTCTCTGCTTTATTTCCTCCTGCTCCCTGGCTATGTTCTTTTCGACATTCAAGAACAACAGAAGTATTGCGAGCACAACGCCCGTTATCGTCTCAAGTCCTACAAATGTAAAGGTTATGGCGCTCTTTACGCTGTCCGACTGCACGGCGATGAGCTTGCCCGCCGCGTCGAGATAGGGCGCGACATAGCCGGATTTCGAGAGAATAAGATTGAATACGCCCGTGCAAATTCCGACGCTCGCCACGGCAATGGTGTTATATATCGACATCGCTATTCCGTCGCATCTGAAGTTGTGCTTCCACTCGATATGGTCGAGTACGTCCGCAAACAGCGCCATGAACACATAGGAGCACGGCAGACCGCCGATGTTCTTTATAAACTGACCGATGAGGACTATCACCATATTTGTCGGCGCCAGCCAGCATATCGCCGAGCCTACGGCGTATAACACGAAGCCTATAGCCGTAATATTGCGCTTGCCGAATTTTTTGGCGAGCGGCCAGACCGCAAAGATGCCGATACCCATCGGTATGCCGCCGATAACGGAGAGCATGGTCTGCGTCTTTCCGTCGTTATATGTACCGAGGACATAGTTAGAGAAATAGACGAGCGAGATGTTCTTGATAGTAGAGCCGACAGTATAGATAAGAAAATATATAAAGGTTATCAGCATATATTTGTCGCTGAATATTGCCTTTAGCTGGGTTTTCATCGCAACGCTCGGCTTCTCCTGCTCGCCGCCCTCGAGGGTTATGCGCTCCTTTGTGAAGTAATACTCCATGAGCGTCAGCGGCAGGGCTATGCACGAGAGGATGCTCATCGTTGTTATCCACTTCGACCTGTCAACGCCGAGCTGGGGCATAATGAGCATGGGGAAGATGAGCGCGACGATTATGCCGCTCATCATAATGGTCGAAACCTGATTGAAAACCGAGAGAACTCCGCGCTGCTCGGTATTTCTCGTCGAGAGCGGAACCATGAGGTTGTGGCTCATGTTATATATCGTATAGGCGAACGAATAGAAGAGGTTATATGAGAGCATGACCCATATCACCTGCACCGTCTGATTGCCCGTGGGCACGGTGAAGAGCAGTATGCCCGTCACGGCGACGAGCGGCGCGGAGAGCAGCAGCCACGGACGCGCCTTACCCTGCTTTGTGTTCGTGCGATCGATGATATAGCCCATAACTATATTCGTTATGGCGTCGATTATCTTCGACACTATCGGGAACACCGCGAGGAACGCGCCGCCCCAAACGGTGGTCAGGTTCAAAACGTCCGTGTAGTAGACGTTCAGATATGTAGCGAGCACGGCGTTCAGCAGCAGTGCACCGGACGGGCCTAACAAATAGCCCAACCACTTTTCCTTCGCCGTTACCTCGGGCGAGGTCAGGCGCGAATCGAGCGCCCGCTTTTCGAAGATTTTTGCTTTTGACATTTCTAAGAACTCCTTTATCCTTTTGTCTCATAGATTTGAAAATATTTTCAGCCGTCCTGCGGCTTATGCGCTTTTTTGCGGTTTCTCCCGCTCGAATGCGGAGATATGCCGCGCCGGAGACCGACCCCGCAGGGTCGGGCGCGGCAAAAAAAGTTAAAAGGACTGTATAAAAATGTTTGTGTGCAGATTATTCTGCGGTCCGGGCGCGCCCGAGTTTCCGTCTGAAGGTTTTCGGGGCGCGCCGTTTCCCGCGGGTAACAGAAGTGTCCGAAGACGAAAGTCGCCTTGACATTTGATAGATTTCATATTACACTATTATTATAGCTACATGATGTTGGATTAACAATCATCAGTTTTGTTAATAACGGCTATGAAACCGACAAAATTCACCGAAAGTGACGGGATAAAATATGAACACAAAAAATAATCAGCGCACAAGACTTTCAAAAATTTTGCTCAAAAACGCTCTGATGGATCTTTTGAGCGAAAAGGGCTCGGTGACTAAAATTTCCGTAAGGGAGCTTTGTGAGCGCGCCGACCTCAACCGCTCGACATTTTATGCCCACTACTCCGAGCCGAAGGAGCTGCTCGAGGAGGTGGAGGCGGAGCTGCTCGACGCAACGCGGGAGCACCTCCAAAAGATAGGCGCGGAAAATGATATCGGCGCGCACAGATATCTGCTCTCGTTTTTGATTTATATCAAAGAAAACGACAAGCCGTTTCGTACCCTGCTCATCGACGCGGGCGACCCGGAGTTTCGCTCGAAATTCATGCAGCAGTCGATAATTCAATTCGTAGAGAACCTCAATATCTCTTTTCCGAAGGAGCAGGAGCAGTATATCTACTCCTACATCTTAAACGGCAGCACGGGCGTTATAATCCAGTGGATGCGCTCGGACTACAGCATAGACGAAAACGCGCTTGTCGACCTGCTGTTTTTCATAAATCAGAGCGCTCTCGTAAATCTTGCCACAAAAAAGAATTTATGATTGAAAACATAGTAAATCGGCAGTATAATACTCCGTAAATAAGCAAGGCAAGGAGACGGTTAAAATGAGAAAAAGCAATATCACGAGAGACGAGGCGTTTGAGCTTCTGAAAAAATACAACAAAGACCCATTTCACATCCGCCACGCGCTGACCGTCGAGGGCGTTATGCGTTGGTACGCGAAAGAGCTCGGCTATGCGGACGAGGAGGAATACTGGGCTATAGTCGGACTCCTGCACGATATAGACTTTGAGCTCTATCCCGAGGAGCACTGCAAAAAGGCGCCCGAGCTGCTCAAGGCAGGCGGAGTCGGCGATGACATGATATATTCCGTCTGCTCCCACGGCTGCGGTATCTGCGTTGACATCGAGCCGATTCACGAGATGGAGAAGGTGCTCTTTGCGGCGGACGAGCTGACGGGGCTTATCTGGTCGGCGGCGCTGATGCGCCCGTCAAAGAGCGTCATGGATATGGAGGTCTCGAGCCTCAAAAAGAAGTTCAAGGACAAAAAGTTCGCCGCGGGCTGCTCGCGCGACATTATCCGCACGGGCGCGGAGAGGCTCGGCTGGGAGCTCGACAGGCTCTTCGAGCAGACGATACTCGCCATGCGCTCCTGCGAGAGCGACATAAACAGCTTTATGGAGACCTATCAGTCATAAATAAAAACAAAAACGGAAATCCCCCGGAGCGCATAACACTGCTCTCCGGGGGACATTTTTAATTTATCAGAGCTCGCGCTCTATTTTTTCGCGTGTCTCTTTGAGTATGGCGTCGGGGTCGTTGCCGAGAATATCGAGCCCCTCCGCGCTGAAAAAGCTGAACTTTTCAATGCCGAAAAACGACTTCGTTACGGTCTTTACATATTCGAATCCGAAGTCGCTGTCTCCGATATAGCCGCCGGCGGTGGTTATATATATCAGCTTCTTTGCCCTGCAATAGCTTATCGGAACTCCGTCGCTGCCGTACAAAAACGTGAGCCCGCCGACGCACAGGGATTCTATGTATATCTTCAGAATCGACGGGAAGCTGTAATCCCAAAACGGCGCGGCGACAACAACCGTGTCGCAGGCGGCGAACTGCTTGGCGCAGTCATAGACCGGGTCGGAGAAGTCGTTTTTCTCCGCGCTCTCTATGCGCTTGGCAAGCCCCGCCGCGTCGAGCGGCTTCTGATTTGCCTCGGTAAGGCAGATTTCCTCTATATCGCCGTCAAGACGGTTGAGCGCCGCCTTTGCGAGCGCAAGGGTGCGCGACTCTTCCTCCCCGCGCACGCAGGCATTGACAAAAAGTATCTTCTCTTTCATTTGTTCCTCCTGTTTTCACTCTCTGATTATTTTAAACGTTCCGCCGTAAAGCTCTTCAAGGCTGCCGCGCCCCTCCTCGAACGCGTAGCCGTCGGGCAGCCTTATGCGCCCGTGAACTCCTTTGTCCGCAGATATATTAAGGGTTATACCCTCGTTCGTTCTGCACCATTTTACGCTCACCCTGCCGCCGACCGTCTCATACGAAGCCTCGGCGCCGTCGAGCTTTTCAATAAACACCGGCGATATCTCGACCTCGGACGGGTCGGTCAGGAAAGGATTCACTCGTATGCCGCCGATATATTCGATGAACCATGCGGAAATGTCGCCGTACATATGGTGGTTCTGCGAATTGGGGGTGTCCTCCTCGCGCAGGAAATCCTCCGGCAATGCCGTCAGCCCGCGCTCGACAAAGTTTCCGTAGGACGGATAGTCCGGGCGGGTTATCAGCTTAAACGCGAGATCGGGTTCGCCGAAATCCGAGAGCACCCTGAACAGCACGCGCATACCGAGTATGCCGGCGTCAACGTGGTCGTCGCGCCGTTTGATTATCTCAACAAGCTTTTTGAACGCCGCCGTTTTTTCGCCGGGGGTGAACACGTCGTAATATATCGCCATTGCCTGCGAGGTCTGGCAGGAGCCCGCGGCGGTCATGGTGCCGAAGTCTATTAAGTGCCGCCTGACGGCGGTTCTTATCTCATCATAGAGCTTTTCGCAGAAGTCGCGCTCGAGCGAAAGTCCGAGCTCCGAAAAAATATAGACGGCCTTTTTGAGTATACTCATGCAGGTGACGCTGTCCGTAAACTCGAGCGGTGATTTTACGCTCGTCACCGGGCACCAGTCGCCGAGTCCTATTGCGACAAGCCCGCGTTCGTCGCGTCGGCGTGAGATATATTCGCAGTAGCGGAATATCGCCGTCGCGTTTTCTTCGATTATCTTTCTGTCGCCGCGCAAGACATAGCAGAAATAGGGAATGTATGTCAGCGCCGCATCCCAAGCGGGTCCGTTGCCCCACTCAAAGCCCCAGCCGCCGGTCGGCACTATGCCGGGCAAAGCCCCGTCCGCACGCTGAGCGGCGCGGATGTTGCGGAGCCACTCGCGGTAGCTGTTGACGGCATCGAGATTCATCAGTATATGCTCGGCAGAGAGAGCGGCGTCGCCCGTCCAGCCGTTTTTTTCGCGGTGCGGGCAGTCGGTCGGGAAATAATAAAAATTCGAGAGATCCGAGTTTCTCGTCATCGCCTGCAGCTTGTTTGTCGTCTCGTCGGAGCAGCGAAACGAGCCTATCTCGCAAAGAGCCGAATTCTGCACGATAAAAGTCAGCAGCTCCTCGGTCGCCTCCTCCTCGGTTATACCGAGCACCACGCAGTATCTGAAGCCGTGATAAGTGAACATGGGCTCAAAAACTTCCTCGCCCTCGCCTTTGAGAATATACACATCGCGCTGGGAATATCCCTCGGGATAAAAGCAGATGTTGCTCGTATCGGGTTCACCGTCGGGCGCGATATATTCGCCGAACTGCAAATCGATTTGCCGCCCGCGCTCGCCGCTTATCCTGAGCCTTACGGTACCCGCCGAGTTCACGCCGAAGTCATATAAAAAACCGTCGCGCTCGTCGCTCGCTACTTTCTTCGCCTCTTTGACAACATCGCCGCGGGAAATATATTCCTTGAGCCTGCATTTTCTTATCAGAACCGGCTTTATCTCGCGCACGGGCGCTATCGGCTCCGCCTCGCACAGGCGCCTTTCGCCGCGCGGCGTCTCCGCCGCAAGAGCGTTTTTCCAAGTGCTGTCATCAAACTCGGGCGTTGACCAGCCGGGAATTTCAAGGCGGGCGTCGTAGTAGCAGCCGCAGCGCAGGTCGTCAAAAATAATCGGTGACGGCGCGGTTCTGACCGAACCGTCCGCCTCGAAGGTATCGGTTCTGCCGTCGGGGTATTCAATCGAGACGCAGAAGGCCGTGCGCGGAGCACCCCTGAACGCGGCTATATCGAAATCCCAGATCTGACCGCCCGGCGCGTTCTGCATACCGTTGCCGAGCAGTATGCCCAGAACATTTTTCCCCGGCACAAGAGCCTGCGTTATGTCGTATTCGTCGTAGTAAACAATATCGTCCGGGTTCGAGATATACGGGGCAAGAATACCCTTGGTAAGCCGCCGCCCGTTAACATAAAGCTCATAAAATCCGAGACCCGTCAGAGTAATTATGCTTTTTTTGATTTCGCCGTCTGCTTCAAAGGTCTTTCGGAAATACGGCGCGGGGACATGGAAAGTATAGTCGGTGTATTCATAGCCTGCACAGATAAACTTTTCAGAAAACATAACAACACCCCTTTGCGTTAATATCATAATCAAAAAGCGGAAAAGCCGCAAGCGCGGACTGCTTTATTTGCCGCCGAACCGAGCGATATACCCGTCCCAGCGTCTCACTACGGCTCTCAGCGGCTCATCCAGATAGGAACACGCCTTTTCCTTTATCCTATCCGGTATGCCGTAGGCGGCCTCGGCCATGCTTCCCGTAATGGCCGCAACAGTATCGCTGTCGCCGCCGATAGATATCGCGTTTCTTATGGCGTCCTCAAAATCCGTGCTCTCCAAAAACGCTGTTATCGCCTGCGGCACGGAGCCCTGACAGCTAACGTCAAAGCGGTATGACGGGCGGATTTCGTCGAGCGTTTTGGAAAGGTCGTACCCGTATTCGCGCTCGATATGCTCCTTAATGAATCTTTTTTTCTCCGAACTTTCCATGTTGCTGTCCCCAAAGTAGCAGCGGCACAGAAAAATCGCGTCCGCTGTTGCCATGGCTCCCTTCAGCCCCTCCGGGTGACTGTGTGTAACATCGGCGGAAAGCCATGCCAATTCCCTGCATCTGCCGGGCAGCTTCGCCTCACTCACGCAGGCGCTGCTGTCCTCAACCCACGCGCACGGCGAGACGCGCATGGCCGAGCCGTTGCCGAAACTGTTATACGGTTCGACTTCATCAGAGAATATCCACTGCGCAAAATTGCCGCCGTAACCGACATTCGGATACATTCGCCCGTACTTTTTCATCGCTTTGATAAAATCTTCCCTTTTCCCGCCGTTCATAACGGCCTCCGCCACGGCGCAGGTCATGACCGTGTCATCCGTAAACGAGCAGCGGCTGCCGAACAGCGGAAAGTCCTTCGTCTTGATATTCCTCCACTCATAAATCGAGCCCACGATATCGCCGACTATCGCTCCGAGCATTCGTATTCCCCCTTTACTGTTGTGCAGCCAAAACACCGCAGTTTGTGTGTCTTAGGTTCGTTTTGTCTCAATGCAATTATACAACAGATACTGCCGCTTTGCAACGGGGACACAAGCGGTATAAAAATTAAAAGCGAGTGGTCATAAGTGAATTTCCTTATGACCACTCGATATGGTCCGAGTGACAGGGTTCGAACCTGCGGCCTGATGGTCCCAAACGGACCTATGAAGGCAATTTCCGCTAAAAATAGCTTTTTCCGCCCCTTTCCGCTCGGCAAACCGCGCTCTTTGGCACTCTTATCTCCACTGTTTCCGAGTGCTCCGAAACGGTAGGTGGTCTGTTGTGTGGTCAACAGCAATTTCCGCAGAATAATACACACTACACGCCTTTCGTTATCACTCGAGAGGCGATTGCTTTTGTGCGGTTGTTATAACTCTGAACGACCCCTGATTCAAGTCAAAATTTGCACCGCAGTAGACAAAGAAAAGGGGATTACGGAAAAGCAAGGAGGAAATAGAAAACTTGCAACAAAAAGTTGATAAATACTGAAATCGCAGTATTTTTCTGCCGAAAATTGTTGATGTTTGGAGTAGAGTGTGGTATAATGATTTTCAATGATACAATGTACTAACTATAACTATCTATGAGGTGTAATGCAATGGCCGCAAGCTATAAAAAATTGTTCAAGCTTCTGATCGACCGTGATATGAAAAAGAAAGAACTCGCCGAAAAAGCCGGCATCAGCATAGCCACCATCACCAAGATGGGCAAAGACGGCGCTGTTGTCAGCAGTGAGGTTCTTGTCAAGATATGCTTGGCCCTTGACTGCACAATGGATGATATTGTTGAAATAATCGAGTAACTAAAGAAAGGTGAATGTTATGCCCTCTTATAGAAAGCCAAATATGGCAAAGCTCAATAGTCAAGTGAGTAAATTAAAGTCTGCGAGCAATCAGTTTGAGCGAAAAGCCAATCAAGCTGTGCGAGAATTAAAAAGTATTGAACGCAAAGCCAAATCGTATCAAAGTAAACTTCGCTCAATGTCCGCACCATCATTATCTACTATACCGTCTCTGTATTTGGGATCAGAATATGACGAAATCAATTCATTCTTATACGATGACTATGATAAGGAGTACGATGTTTTTATTTCGCATGCATCCGAGGACAAAGAAGAAGTGGCTTGTCCCCTTGCGGAGGCATTAAGAAAAAATGGTTTATCTGTGTGGTATGATGAATTCGAATTAAAAATCGGCGATAGCCTACGTAGAAAGATTGATAAAGGCATTGCAAATAGCAATTTTGGGGTTATTGTAATTTCTCGTGACTTTATAAGTAAAGGGTGGACTAACTACGAGCTTGACGGTTTAATCACAAAATCCGTTAATGGAGAACAGACAATGCTGCCGATTTGGCATAATGTTACTAAACGAGAAGTGATTAATTATAGTCCTTCTCTCGCCGATAAACTTGCGCGAAGCACGACGGATTTTACCGTGGAAGAAATTGCAGATGAAATAGCAGATTTGATAAATGAGAGGAAGGGTGCTTAGTAATATGTTGCATGATGGACTGTATGAGCAAATTATCAATAAGGGATTAGAAACAGAGCTCTCCGTTACGGACAAGCTTTCTACTACTGCGCCCATTGATAGTGCTGAGGCGTCCAAAGTGCTGGCAAAATATATTGCCGAAGTTGTAGAAAAAGGGCTTGATAATGTTGCTGACAATGGCGGTGACGTGGGCTCACAAGTGGCTCTTGCAAACCGTATTATTTCTACGATTATCCACGAAACAAAAGAAAACGAACTTGATGAAATGACGGTTGCAGAGCGGGCCGAGCAGCTACTCGCACTCTTTGACAAAAAGAACAGCATTTTATCCCTCGATGAAAAGGCAGCGATTATTCGTCCTGAAACATCTATTGCGCAAAGCTCGCTATTTACTGGTGCAATCCACGAGCCGCAGATGTTTACCGAGCTCAAGAAGGAAATTATATCCTGTAACCGTATTGATATGCTGGTATCCTTCATTAAATGGAGCGGACTGCGCTTAATAATGGATGAGCTTAAAACCTTCACACAAAACGGCGGAGGGCTCCGCATTATTACAACCTCTTATATGGGAGCGACCGATGTAAAGGCAATCGAAGAACTCCGCAAACTTCCTAATACAAAAATCAAGGTGAGTTATGACACCAAACGCACAAGACTTCATGCGAAAACGTATGTATTCTATCGGGATACCGGTTTTACTACTGCGTATGTTGGTTCATCAAATCTTTCTAATGCTGCCATTTCCAGCGGCCTTGAATGGAACGTAAAGGTTACAAAAAAGGATATGCCGGAAACGATTGACAAAATCGAAGCCACCTTTGAAAGCTATTGGAATTCCAATGAATTTGAATATTACAATGAAGAACAAAAGGAGCGTTTAGCACGTGCACTAAAGTCCGAAAAATACTTTGACAGTAATAATGCCGAAGTGTATACGATGGATATCACTCCATATTCCTATCAGCAAGAAATTCTTGATAAGCTGGAAGCAGAGCGCAAGGTTCGTGGTTATCATCGAAACCTTGTTGTTGCCGCCACCGGAACCGGAAAGACGGTAATTTCTGCGCTCGATTACAAGCGCTTCCGCAAGCAAAACCCGGATAAGCCTTGCCGACTTTTGTTTGTGGCTCATCGTGAAGAAATCCTGAAACAAAGCATGTACACCTTTCGCGCAGTACTGAAAGATGCAAACTTTGGGGAGATGTTTGTAGGCAGCTATAAACCGGAAAGCATAGACAATCTTTTTATATCTATTCAAACTTTCAACTCGCAGAGCTTTACCGAAAAAACAACGTCAGATTTTTATGATTATATTATTGTGGACGAGTTTCACCATGCTGCCGCACCTACATATCAAAAGCTCTTATCCTATTATAATCCGCAGATTCTTCTCGGTTTGACGGCAACGCCCGAGCGTATGGACGGAAAGAGCATTTTGCCGTATTTCAATAATCGTATTGCTGCCGAAATTCGTCTGCCCGAAGCTATTGACCGTAAGCTCCTGTGTCCGTTTCAATATTTTGGCGTAACTGATACGGTTGATCTGGATCACTTAAAATGGGCAGCCGGAGGTTATGATAAAGGCGAACTTTCGCGAATTTATACACTCAGCGGCATGATGGCAAACCGTCGCGCCGACTTGGTGGTTTCTTCATTGCTCAAATATGTTACAGATATTGATGATGTAAGGGGGCTTGGATTTTGCGTAACGGTTGAACATGCAGAATTTATGTCTAATTACTTTAATGGCCGCGGAATTCCGTCGATGTTCCTGACCGGACATTCGCCGGACGAAGAAAGAAAAGGGGCAAAGGCCAGGCTTGTAAAAGGTGAAGTGCGGTTTATCTTCGTCGTTGATATCTACAACGAAGGTGTGGACATCCCTGAAGTCAACACGGTTTTATTCTTGCGCCCAACAGAATCTTTGACAGTGTTTTTACAGCAGCTTGGACGTGGACTGCGTTTATCCGAGGATAAAGAGTGCCTGACTGTACTTGATTTTATCGGACAGGCAAACAAAAAGTATAATTTTGAAGATAAGTTTGCAGCTCTACTTTCCAACACCACACGAGGCGTAACACGTGAAATTAAGGATGGGTTTATTTCACTTCCAAAGGGATGCTATGTTCAGCTTGAAAAGAAGGCAGCAAGATATATTCTTGATAATATTCGCGCATCTTATGGAAACAGCACAGGCCTTGTTGCACGTATAGCAACCTTTGAAGAAGATACCGGCCTAAAACTTACTCTCGAAAACTTTCTTGACCACTATCGGTTGGATCCTCGCTCAATCTATAAATTTGCTTCCTTTTCTCGTCTGTGTGCGCGTGCAGATATAATTGATGATTTCGCGGAACCGATCGAAGAGGTAATGTCAAAAGCACTCAGCCGTTTTGCTTTGGTTGATTCAAGACGTTGGATTGTGTTTATGCTACGTGTTTTGGAAAACATCGACCATTTCGACCTTACAAAACTTTCGGATATAGAAAAGCGTATGCTTCAGATGTTCTATATTACAATGTGGGGAAAAGCGATTGAGGATTGGAACGCGGAAGAAGCATTCGAAAATTTCCGGGCTCTTTTAAATAGCCCGATAATGCTTTCCGAGTTGATTGCACTGCTCAAATATAACTACAATCGCATTGATTTTATTGATGAGCCTGTCAGCCTCGGATTTGATTGTCCGCTGGATCTGCATTGTACCTATACGCGCGATCAGTTGCTTGTTGCTATGGATTTCATGAAGCCGGGCACCGTTCGTGAGGGTGTAAAATGGCTGCCTGAAAAGAAAATTGATGTGTTCTTTATCACATTGAACAAATCGGATAAAGACTACTCGCCGACGACCATGTATCAAGATTATTCCATCAACGAAACACTATTCCATTGGCAAAGTCAAAGCACGACTAATGCAGAAGGTAAAGTCGGTCAGCGGTATATCAATCATCGCAAAAACGGCAGCAAGGTTCTCTTGTTCGTGCGCGAATTTAAGAATGATGTTTACGGCAACACTGCACCGTACACTTATCTTGGCACTGTAAATTATGTTTCACATAACGGTTCAAGACCGATGAATATTACATGGAGATTAGATGCCCCCATTCCGGCAAAATACCTGAAGAAAACAAACAAATTGGTGGTTGGATAATGACAGAAGTAGTGGCCGCTCTTATATGGGATAAAGATAAATTTATGATTTGCCAACGCCCGGCGCATAAAGCCAGAGGCCTTTTGTGGGAATTCGTCGGCGGTAAGGTGGAACCGGGCGAGACGAAAGAACAGGCGCTTATCCGCGAATGCCAAGAAGAACTTGCCGTGACGCTTTCTATTGGTGATGTATTTATGGATGTCGTTCATGAATACCCGGATTTGACAGTGCATCTAACCTTGTTCAGTGCAAGCATCACTGAAGGTGTGCCGCAGAAGTTAGAACATAACGATATCAAGTGGATTGCACCAAGCGAGATTTTTAACTATGATTTCTGCCCGGCAGATAAAGAAATATTAAAAAGGATCCTTGAGGTTTACAATGGTTAAAGAGGTAATACACGATCCGATTTTTCTTGGCGTGAAGTCAGAAAAGGCGACAAAAGAAGATTTTCAGGCAACACAGGACTTGCTCGATACGCTTATAGCGCATAAGGATAGTTGTGTTGGCATGGCGGCGAATATGATCGGTGTCCGCAAGCGGATTATTGTGTTTGATAATGAAGGAACATATATGATTATGTTCAATCCTGAGATTATCAAAAAATCAGGACCGTATGATACAGAAGAAGGTTGTCTTTCCTTGCTCGGAGGCCCCCGCAAATGCAAACGCTATCATACCATCAAAGTCAAATGGTAAACTGCCGAATTCCAAACTCGTATCGGACCTTCACCGACTGGACAGCTCAAATCATCCAGCACGAAGCAGATTATTGCAATTGAATTTTAACTTAATGAATGGAGAAAAGTTATGATGCATTATCACATTTGTAAGACAAGAATTAGAAAGTTGCATCTTCCTAAAGGTTATGATGCTGCATATGTCCAAATTGGGGTACCCGATGTTAAAGGTGAAGCTTTAAAAGTTGGCTTAAACAAGGTCGGCGATATTGTTCTTCCAAGTCCCAAACTAGGTGTTTTATGCAATCGAAATGCAAATGGCTATAGTTATACCGATAATACCCAACCAAAGAAAAGGCGATATGTTACAACAAATTGGATACAGCCTTTTGGAAATGAATATGCGTCTTCGGTTGCGTGTGACATTTATAAAGATTGCTATCCAATTGTTGAAGTATCTCCGACGGGAATTGAACTTACTTTACTTGAAAACGAGGAATCTAATAGATTTGTCGTCGCATTATTAACAGAGGAAATAAGAGAAAATCATTTGCTAGATACTATAAATATCTTTTTGGAGATATTTGGTGAATGTTATTTGTTTGATGGCAAAATTAAAGTAAATGAATCGACTAATCGTCGTCGTTGTAACTGGGAGATATTGCCGCCCGGTGAACGCCCAAGCGTTCATTTGACAAATCAACTTAGAAGTTATGGTGAGCCGACTGACACCTATGATGTAAACCGTTTGAAAATGCTTGAACGCTACAAAGTTGAACAGATAGCTGAAGGTATTAACGGCTTTGAAGGTTATTACGCTTATGTATTTAAAAATCATTGTTTTTTGGAGTCTGCTGTGTATGGAAACGCTACATACATCATCCCTAAAGAGAATTGGGAAGTTTTAAGTCAAAAAACAAAGAAAGAGTTATTTGATGAAAATATAGTCATCGAAAAACTTGTTCACAACGCGAAGTGGCGATGGAATATTGCAAACGTTATAAAAAAACTTGAAAATCAATAATGTGTATGAGAAGTTTTGGGGGTAATTGAATTGTCAAACATAATAGCTGTTGTATGGGATTTTGATAAAACATTAATTGGGAATTATATGCAAGATCCAATTTTCAAAAAATACGGAGTTGACGGAAATACTTTTTGGAAAGAAGTAAACGCTTTGCCAGAAAAGTATTGGATAGAACAAGGAGTTAGAGTTAATCGAGATACCATTTATTTAAATCATTTTATAAATTATGTTAAAAACGGCAAATTCCCTGGCCTCAACAATAAAATGTTGACGGAGTTGGGTGCAGAACTGCGATTCTACAACGGATTACCAGCCCTCATGGAAGTTACTAAGAATATGATTGCTGAGGATTCTAAATACACAGAATATGATATTAGGGTTGAACATTACATAGTTAGCACTGGATTCACAGCTATGATTAGGGGTTCTGCAGTAGCACCGTATGTTTCCGGAATATGGGGTTGTGAATTAATTGAAGCTCCTAATGAAGAAGGAGAAATAGTTATCAGCGAAATAGGTTATACGATTGATAATACGACCAAAACAAGAGCTTTATTTGAAATAAACAAAGGTGTTGGTGTCCTTGACAATGTTGATGTGAATACTAAACTCCCGGAGGAAATGCGAAGAGTTAGATTTGAAAATATGATATATATTGCTGACGGCCCTAGCGACGTCCCTGCGTTTTCCACACTAAATAAAAGCGGTGGTGCAACATTTGCAATATATCCTCATAATGATGAAAAAGCTTTCAAGCAAGTTGAACAGTTGAGAAAAGATGGTCGTATAAATATGTATGCAGAAGCTGATTATGCTGAAGGAACTACTGCATATATGTGGATAACAGGTAAGATAAGAGAATTCGCTGACAGAATTCGAGAAAAAGAACGTAGCAAATTGCAAAGTTCTATATCAGAAACACCTAGACACTTGGCAGACTGAGGTGGTGAAATATATTGCTGGATAAATTGATTTGGAAGCCGTTTTCTGGGGTCGACATAACTGATAACTTTTTTGATTCCTTAAGATCTGATTATGGAAACGAAAAATTTGATAATTGGTTTTTAGGTAAAGCAGAAAAAGGTGAGCAAGCGTTAACGCTAATTGAGAATGAGAAAGTATACGCATTTCTATATCTTAAATTGGAAAATGAACCTATTAATTTGATTGAAAGAATTTTACCGGCAAAACCGAGACTTAAAATCGGAACTTTGAAATTAGACGATAGCATTAGCCAACAGCGCTTAGGAGAAGGAATTATAGGTGTTGCTCTGTGGAAATGGCAAGAATCTAAACGTGATACTATTTATGTTACTGTTTTTGAAAAACATGAGAAGTTGATTGGATTGTTGTTAAAGTTTGGATTTGAAAAAGCCGGTACAAAAGTAAATGGAGAAATTGTTTTAGCAAGGAGTCGCAAAAAAATCGATTATTCTAATGCATATAGTTCTTTCCCATTTGTTTCGCCATACACAACCAAAGGGGGCATAATTCCAATAAATGACGCGTTTCACGACCGATTATTTCCATATTCTGAGACCTATTATCGTTCTCAAGAAATTGAAGAAGTAACAGCTGGAAACGGTGTCACAAAGGTATATATCGGTTGCCCATATACGGTGACCCATTATGCTGTCGGCGATGTTGTAGGAATATATCGCAAATATACCGGCGATGCATCAAAAGGAAACCGATCGGCAATAACATCCTTTTGCACAATTACAAAAATAACAACAGTAAAAGACAATGGAAGGATTATGATGGGAGAAGAACAATATCTTCGTGAAGCCGGGAATAAGACGGTTTTTACGCAGAAAGAACTTCTTACTATATATCGTAATAACAAAAATGTAGTAATGATTGAAATGCTTTATAACGGATTTTTCCCAAAGGGCAGAAATGTTACATATTGGCAATTAAAAAATAATGGACTCTTTGAAGATCATCCCTACAATATTTGTTATTCGATTGATCAAGTTAAAAAGATTTTAGAATTAGGCGGTTCAGATGTCAAAAATATTATTATCAATTAAACCGGAATTTGCAGATAAGATTATGTCCGGCAAGAAAAAATTTGAATATAGAACCCATGTTCCTTCAAGACCAATCAATTCAATTGTTATTTATTCTACCTTCCCCGTGGGAAAAATAATTGGTGAGGTGGAAGTGATTGATACTATTTCAGGTGCGCCTTCTTCTTTGTGGGAAGCGACGAAAGTGGAGTCAGGCATTTCAAGAGCGAAGTACAGAAAATATTTTAATGGCAGAAAAAGAGCGTATGCATTTAAATTAGGACAGGTGAAAAAGTTTGAATATGAGACTTGTCTTGAAGATTATGGAATAACTCAAGCCCCGCAGTCATTTGTTTATTTAAGTGAATAAACCCCTGGACTTTCGCAAACCTGTGTGGTACTGTTGTGTACTGCAAAGGAGGTGCGGATATGGCACAGATGAGTTTAGAAGAATTGTACCGCGGAGAAGGCGTGGGAGAAAAGTACGGTATCTTGGGAGAAGTGATGAAAGACTTCCTTCAAAATGGGCGTCCGTCGGAATACGACGAGCGTACTTGGCTTGAAATGCTGCTTGTAAAACACGCGCTGATTGCGGCAGAGAAAATGAAAAATGAGGGCGACACGGTGTCGGGTATGACCGATAGCGTGCCGCCCTCTTCTTATGTGAGGTGGAATGAAAATGACAACGCTTGAAGATCTGTACTACGGCAATATCATTCCGCACGAACACAGTTTTAAGCGCGAGAGTGCTTACAGTGAAGTGTTGAGCTATGTTATTCGGCATCAGGACAGCTTGATACCGACGCTTACGGCTCAGCAGAAAGAAACCTTTGAAAAGCTCAAAGACTGCGAGGCGGAACTGCACGGTATGAATGAGCGCGAAGCGTTTATCAGCGGCTTTAAGCTTGCGGCGAGAATCATGACCGAAGTGTTGTACGGGCCGTCAGAGGATTGAATAAGCAGAAACAAGGCCGAGCCGATTTCGCGGTTTGGTCTTGCGATTTTCAGTTCGACCCAGCACGGTTAAAATCTGCACCGCAGAAAACAAAGAAAACAGTATTCCCGCAAAAGCGCCGGAATATACACTGTTGGCGCAAAAAACTTGACAGAATTTCCTCGGTATGTTATACTGCAAGTAAAGAAAGCAACTGACAATTGAATACACATATTTTTATTTTGAGTTTCAGACTCGCACTTACATAATCACCGATGCAACTACGCATCGGGATTGAGTGCGGGTCTTTTTGTTTTGCAAAACAGCAGTCCTCTACATAACACGGCGAAAAACCGTGTGAATTTAACAGGAGGAAAAACCAATGAAAGAATCTGTTTACACCGCTTATGAGGATCTGCCGTTGTTTCTTAATGCTGAAACGGTAGCCAAGCTCCTCGGTATCTCCATCTCAAGCAGCTACGAGCTGATGCACGAGAAAGGATTTCCGTCGTTGCGTATCGGCTCACGGCTCATCGTACCGAAAGAAAAATTCCGCGCATGGGTCGAAGAAAAGACGGGAGGCAGCATTTGAAATTCACCCGATATCCAAAGCGTGATGCGATCCGGGATTATTTTCCTCTGCCGAATGAAATTTTCAGCTTTGGTCTCAGCACCGGTGAGATCGCAGTGTATGCGTATCTGATGTACTGCGAGGACAGGAAAACATTTCAGTGCCATCCGAGCTACAAAACGATTGGCAACGCTGTCGGCATGAGCAAAAACACCGTCAAGAAATATGTGGACAGTCTGATTGAAAAGCAGCTGATTACTGCAGAGCCGACCTCCGTTATCACCCAAAAGGGAGAAAAGCGCAACGGCAATTTGCTCTATACCGTCCGCCCGATAGAGGATGCGGTGGAGTATCATTATGAACAACAAATGATTCGTTTGGAAAGCGAAATGCGGCGGCAGGCAGCACTTACAAAACTTGCCGACTACGACCGCAAACACAAACAATCGGCGGTTTAACGGCAGTTTTACGGCTCGTCCGAAAATAAGCAGGAGAAAGCGAGGGGTTGCCTTGCTTTCCCCTCGCAGGGAACAGCGGACGGCAACGCCGACCGCACAAGGCTTTGTATGGATTTTAAGAACGGTTATAAAAGCCTCAATTTAGGGGTTGCGGCGATAAAAACCTCGCTGATTTAGGGGTTGCGAATTTTACCGCAAATTTAGCTGGATATTCCGCCATGTATGTGGTATTGTGTTGTACTGCGAAAGGAAGTGATACTATGGCAAAACGAAGACCGTCGGGAGACGGTATGGTGCGCAAGCGCGAAGACGGAAGATGGGAAGGCCGCATCGTTGTCGGTCACAAAAAGAACGGCGATCCGATTCACCGCTATGTGCTTGCCCGAACACAAAAGGAGTTAATCGTAAAGCTCCACGACTGCATCGAGATGTACCGCGATGCCGACCTCACCGAGGATTCGAATATGACGCTCGGCGAATGGCTCGACCGATGGATCAATGAATATATGATCTTCACGATTCGTGAAAGCACGCTTGATTCTTACAAAGCGATGATTAAAAATCAAATCAAACCGTATCTCGGCGACAGACCTTTGTCGGCGCTGACCACGCAGGAGCTTCAAAAATTCTATAACACCGTCAAAAAGAAAGGTCGTGTGAAACCGGACAAGCTGCACGGTACAGAGCTTGCCGACAGTATGGTGCGCGGTATTCATATGATGCTGCACGAAGCACTCGATATGGCGGTGCGCCTACGGCTGATTGTTAAAAATTCAACGGTCGGCACAACGATTCCCAAAAACAATTATCCGCCGAAGCAGATACTCAATGACGAACAGCTTGAGCGATTCATGCAGCGCATCCGACAGGATGAGCGGTGGTACGATTTCTTCTACACCGAGCTGACCACAGGACTGCGGCGGGGTGAAATCTGCGGACTGAAGTGGGAGGACTTCGATGCGGAAAACGGAAAGCTGAAAGTGAGGCGCTCGGTTGCTAAAAGGAAAGGCGGCGGATTGAATATCGGCGAAACCAAAACCGAGACGGGAACGCGCACGATTGTCCTGCCGCCGAGCACTGCGGAACTTCTGCGGAAGCGAAAAGAAACGGCAGTCAGCGAATGGATATTCCCGAATATCTATGAGCCCGAAAAACCGATGCACCCCGACTATGCTTACCACCGATTAAAAACACTGTTAAAACAGGCGGAGCTTCCGCTGATTCGGTTCCACGATCTGCGCCACACCTTCGCCACTCACGCGCTGGCGGGCGGCGTGGATGCGAAAACCCTGTCGGGAATCCTCGGGCATACCAACGCCAGCTTCACGCTGGACACCTACACCCATGTGACCACCGATATGCAGAGAAACGCTTCCGCTATCGTGGGGAGCTTTATGGATGAGATTATGTCGGACGGAGGGGATAAAAATAGCTAAGCGCAGAAAAAATGGGGATGGAACGCTCCGCCTGCGAAAAGACGGGCGGTGGGAAGGCCGGGTTGTTATAGACTACAACGAGAAAGGTCAGCCGATTACAAAATGCGTAACCGCCAAGACGAAAACGGAATGCAGTGAAAAGCTGGAAAAGTTGAAAGAGCAGTACGGCCGTCACACGGACAAAATCAAATCGGATATGCCGTTCGGGGATTGGATCGACTTCTGGTATCAGACCTACTGCCGACACACACTCCGTATTACCACAAGAACCGACTATGAAAATCGCATTTACAATCATATCATTCCCGAAATCGGAAAAATTCCGCTGAACAGGCTGTCACAGTCGGATTTACAGCAATTCTACGCAAAGGAAAAGACAGACGGAAGAAAACTGCATGCAAAAACTTACGGAAAAGGACTTTCGGACAGAACGATAAGGGGGATACATGCCAATTGCCGCACTGCTTTACAGCGGGCGGTACAGGACGGTTTGATACGAACCAATCCCGCCGTCGGCTGTAAACTGCCGCCGAAAAAAGCGCGGGAGATGCAGGTGCTCACGCAAAATGAAATTATCCGATTTCTGCATCAGGCAAAGGAAGAAGGCTATTATGAGCTCTTCTTGCTGGAGCTCGGCACGGGTATGCGGCGCGGTGAGATATTGGCACTCAAATGGAGTGACCTGAACTTCAAAACAGGAGAGCTTCGCATTGAACGGCAGGTATATATAATCAAGGCAGAGGTAATCATATCAGCGCCGAAAACAAAAGCGTCTGTACGCACGGTGATTCTGCCGCCGTCGCTCCTGAAAGCTCTCGGGGCGTATAAGGAAACGGTGGATTCGGAGTGGATGTTCCCGTCATCGACGGATAACGGCAGACCGAGAAATCCGTCATCGGTTAGAAAACGGTTACAACTGATCTTGGAACGGGCAGGCTGTAAAAAGGTGCGCTTTCACGATTTGCGTCACACATTTGCGACCATGGCGCTGGAGCACGGTATGGATGTGAAAACTCTTTCGGCAACCATCGGCCATGTGTCATCTGCAACCACGCTTGATATCTACAGCCACATCACCGATACCATGCAAAGGCAGGCGGCAGTGCATATTGACCGCAAAATCGGCGGTACAGACGCCCAAATGCCGACGGCTCAGCCGTCGGCAAGGAAAGATACCGCCCCGGTCGAATTCACGCCGTACAAGCCAAAAATACGCAAACCGGGGACGGGCTGTGTCACCATGATAAACGACCACCTGTATGAGGGACGGTACACGCCGACCAACGCCTACGGCAAGCGTGAAAGCCACAATATCTACGCGAAAACAAGAGAAGAATGTGAAGAAAAGCTGGCGGAAATGATTGCAGAGGTCAAGGCGCAAATCAAGGCGGAAAAAGAGAAAATGACAGGGTAACCGAAAAAAATCACCCTGTCAAAATTTGAGGTGCTGTAGACAAAGAATAGGATGCTTGTGATATCAAGTCATGTCCCGTGTTGTATAACCGTATGCACTGATTTTCTTTTGCAGTTCATAAAAACGATGGTATGCGGAATGCTTCGAAAAAAACTCCACAATACGATTTCGCTTCAAAAACTGAACATCGGTCGTTAACGGAGCAGTGTAAAATGTGAAGGAAAGCGATGTGCTGTCCCTTTCCCCGATGCACCTTCCGCTTCCGCCGTTCACCTTGTGATAATGATAGGCGCATTCTTTAAAATTGATAAACTGTCCGTTCTTCAGAGAAATTCCGCTTGCCGAAATGCCGGATATGTCATTCTCAGAAATAGAAACGCAGTCTGAAAAACTGATTTCAAGAGTTTTATATTCCGGATGGTCCAGCGCGGCAATTTTTTCTTTCAGGGAAAACCATTCCGTTTTAAAGGCTTCATAGCCTTTTTTATCAAACGGATCATCAAAAATTCTTGCGGGAGCATCACGCATAAACTTCTCAATTTGTTCCACATAAGATAAAACCGCAGTTTTGTATTCAGAAAAGTTAACCGAAAAGGAGCGACCGTCCGCAGTTTTTATCACAATGCGGTTCTCTTCATGAATAAGGTCAAAGTCTATGCCATTTGAGCATCCGCTGATATGTACAGATTTCCCGTCGTCAGCAGGAATCATAAAGTGTCCGCAGCAAGGTATCATATGCTCCTCTGCGCCGGAGAAATGATTGCTTAAAACCGAACGCATAAAACGTAGAGCAGAAGCACTTGTGCACCATTCGTCACCATCTTCGATAACGGTATCGTCAATCATAAACAAAACGTGACCGTGTACGCAATAATCGCGTCTTTTGTCGGAATCTGTATCACCGATATAGTATAGGTTCGTTGCAGACAATTGAATCACACACTCACATCCTTCATGCAAAAAAATAAGCCGCAAAGTATCTCTACTCTGCGGCTCTCTTGCGGTAAAAACCGCCTAATTGGTCGGAGTAGGGAGACTCGAACTCCCGGCCTCAACATCCCAAATGTCGCGCGCTACCAACTGCGCTATACCCCGATAGTTTATTTAATTGTGGTCGTGTAGGTGGTCAAATCTGTGGTCAAACACAGATTTGACTGCCTTTTATCATTTCCCGAACCGCCCGAAATCCGCACGGTTGAAGGGTTTTCGGCGGTTTTCGCTTTTGCACGGTGCGAAGACCGTCTATGCTCCCAAACCACCCGCGCTCCCCTCAGAAACATAGTCGCGGCTCTTTAGCCGACAGAGGGACAGGCTCCGCAAAAGCCGTTCAAATTTACTCATGATATTTTACCTTTTTTAGCCCGATTTGTCAACCTTGACGAGGATGTTATCGGCGGCAAATATCCGCGCCTGTATTTTCCGTAACCTGACAAGCGGGCGGTGAATACTCTGTAATATGACTTTTCGGGAGGCGTATTATGGGTAACATCGGCTATTTTCTCGGGTGCAGCTCGCCCGAGGGCTTTCATTCGTTTTTCGGCGAGCTGTGCCCCGCTCATTCGGGCGGGTACACATATATAATAAAAGGCGGTCCGGGCACGGGGAAATCGAGCCTGATGAAAAAGATAAACGCCGCCCTGACCGACGCGGGAATCGGGACGGAGCTAATATACTGCTCCTCCGACCCCGCCTCGCTCGACGGCGTGTATGCGCCCGCTCTCAACTGCTTAGTAGTTGACGGCACTCCTCCGCACACGCTCGAGCCGAAATATCCGGGCGCCGCGCAGGAAATAATCGACCTGGGCAAATTCTGGGATAAAAACATTCTGCGCTCGCGGCGTGACGAAATCATCTCTCTCAGCGACGAAAACGCGGCATTTCACCGCAGATGCAGACGTTTCCTCGAGGCCTCGGCTCTCTTGCGCGAGGATATTCTGCGCCTGACGCTCGCCTGCGCCGACACAGCAAAAATAAAGCGCACTGCATCGCGTATAGCGGCGCGCGAGTTCGGCGCTCCTGCGGGGCGTATCGGCGAGGAACGGCACATAAATTTGTCCGCCGTCACGCCGGACGGGATAACCTTTTTTAATAAAACCGTTGAGACGATGTGCGAGAAAGTCTATGTCATAGAGGACGAAAACGCGGCGTGCTCATCGGCACTGCTCTCCCTGCTGCGCGGCTATGCGCTGTCGGGCGGGCACGATATAATCGCAAGCCCCTGCCCGCTCGACCCGAGCGGCGAGCCGGAGCATCTGCTCATTCCCGCGCTGTCGCTCGGCTTCGTGACCTCAAACAGGCTGCATGAGGCGGAGCTTGACGGAGCCGTGAAAATAAACTGCGCGCGCTTCACCGACCGCGCCGCGCTTCGCCGCCGTCTGCCGCGGCTGAATTTCACAAAGAAGGCCTACGGCGAGTTTATCGCCGAGGCGGCGGACTCGCTCAAGAGCGCAAAGGAAATTCACGACAAATTGGAGAGCATATATATCTCCGCCATGGACTTCTCGCACATGGATGAGCTTGCAAAGAGAATTGCCAAAGATATGCTTTCGAGAAGAGACGCGTAAAACAAAAAAATCGGGAAAAAATAAAGGCCATAATCCACACTTTGTGAATTATGACCTTTGTCTTTTTGCTCTGCGGTCAGCGGAAACGCGGCCGTCTTATCAACTGCGGGAAAAATTATTCGCCGACAACGTTGACAGCTCTGAGCTTGCTGGAATCCTTGGGATCCGGCTCGACCTCAAAGGTGACCTTCTGACCCTCGGTAAGAGTTCTGTATCCGTCTGCAACGATAGCGGAGAAATGTACGAAAACATCGTCGCCGCCCTCATCGTTAGCGATGAAGCCAAAACCTTTTTCTGCGTTGAACCATTTGACTGTACCCTTCATTGCGGTACCTCCGTGAAAAAATTTGCATTCTATATTATATGTTGTGCAATGGGCCCGCACATTTTCTCGAACCATCAAACGCAAACGGTCAATGGCTTACAAAAAACATGCGAGTCCACAGAAACATTTGTCAGAATACGCAAATAATTATATAATCCCATTTCGCCTTTGTCAATAGCAATTTTGTCGAATAATCACGAAAGCCCGATAAAAATTTACAAATTGTTAATTGACAAAATATGCCCTTTAGGATATGATAAGTGTAATCCATTGGGGAGTAGCTATGGGCAAAAGCCCATCTTGCTGTCACCAACCGTCGTGCAGGCCGCAATAACCGACCGAGCCCGGCTGGCAGCAGACATATGCGTTCAGGCGTGTTTGAGGCAAGACCTTTGGCAGACATGGTCTGTCGAAGGTCTTTTTTGTTTAACCGAAAGGGAGGCATAAAAATTGAAGTACTATCTTGAAGACGTCCGCGAGGTGTTTAAGCGGACGGAGAGCTCGGAAAACGGACTTTCGCAGTCCGAGGCCGAACGCCGTCTTGAGAAATACGGCAAAAACAAATTGGCACAGGCAAAGCAGAAATCGCTCGTCAAGCGGTTTTTTGAACAGCTTGCCGACCCGATGATAATCATCCTTATCGTCGCCGCGGTCATATCCGCCGTGACGACAGTCTACGAGGGCAAGGTCTCCGGCTCGCCGTCCTTCCCTACGGACACCGTGATAATCCTCGCCGTTGTGCTCATAAACGCCGTGCTCGGCGTCTTGCAGGAGAGCAAGGCGGAAAAGGCTATCGAGGCGCTTCAGGAGATGAGCGCTGCGACCTCCAAGGTCATACGCGAGGGCAAAATCATGACCGTCAAGAGCGAGGATCTGACCGTCGGCGACGTTGTTGTGCTCGAGGCGGGCGACGCTGTTCCCGCAGACTGCCGCATATTCGAGAGCGCCAGCCTTAAAATAGAGGAGGCTGCGCTGACGGGCGAGAGCGTGCCCGTGAGCAAGATTATCTCCGTTCTCGGCGCGGGCAACAGCGGCGATATTCCGCTGGGCGACAGAAAGAACATGGCGTATATGGGCAGCGCCGTTGTCTACGGACGCGGCAAGGCCGTTGTCACCGACACGGGCATGAATACCGAGATGGGCAAGATAGCCGATGCCATAACAAAGGCGGAGGACGGGCAGACCCCGCTCCAGAAAAAGCTTGCGGGGCTCTCTAAGACGCTCACCTTCCTTGTGCTGGGAATCTGCGTTTTCATCTTCGCGTTTTCGCTGTTCATGGAGCGCTCCACTCTCGCGGGCGGCGATCCCGCGCTGATATTCAAGAGCGTTATCGACGTGTTTATGGTAGCCGTCAGTCTCGCCGTTGCCGCCGTTCCCGAGGGACTTGCGGCGGTGGTCACTATCGTGCTGTCGATAGGCGTTACGAATATGTCGAAGAAAAATGCGGTTATCCGCAAGCTCACCGCTGTTGAGACGCTCGGCTGTGCGCAGATAATCTGCTCCGACAAGACGGGCACTCTCACGCAGAACAAGATGACCGTCGTCGATCATTACGGCGACGAAAAGCTGCTCGCAAGAGCCATGTCCCTCTGCTCCGACGCGCAGGAGGATTCCGACGGCCTCGTGATCGGCGAGCCCACGGAGGCGGCTCTCGTCAGCTACGCGATAAGCCTCGGACTTCATAAGGGCGAGCTGAAAAGCGACAGCCCGAGAATCGGCGAAGCTCCGTTCGACTCCGGCAGAAAGATGATGTCCACCGTCCACAAGACACCGGACGGCATTATTCAATACACAAAGGGTGCTCCCGATGTTGTCGTCGACCTCTGCACCCACGCCTTTATCGACGGAAAAATCGTTCCGATGACAGACGAGATAAGGGCGACAATAGCCTCGGAAAACAAGAGGATGGCGGATAAGGCTCTGCGCGTGCTCGCGGCGGCGATGAGAAAATACGACTCCGCGCCCGACGATTTTTCACCCGAGGCGCTCGAGCATGATCTGATATTCATCGGCCTTACCGGCATGATAGACCCCGTTCGTCCGGAGGTCAAGGCGGCTATAGAGGAGTGCCGCGGCGCGGGTATAACCCCCGTTATGATAACCGGCGACCATAGGGACACCGCCGTTGCCATCGCCTCGGAGCTCGGCATACTCACCGACCCCTCGCAGGCCATAACCGGAGCGGAGCTCTCCGCGATGAGCGACGAGGAGTTCGCGGACAGAGTCGAGAATATATATGTATACGCGCGCGTGCAGCCCGAGCATAAGACGAGAATAGTCAACGCCTGGCGCTCAAAGGGCAAGATAACCGCCATGACGGGCGACGGAGTCAACGACGCACCGTCGATAAAGAGCGCGGATATCGGAATAGGCATGGGCATAACCGGCACGGACGTCACGAAGAACGTCGCCGACATGGTGCTGACGGACGACAACTTCGCAACCATTGTCAACGCCGTCGAGGAGGGGCGCAGGATATATGACAATATCCGAAAGGCCATTCAGTTCCTGCTCGGCTCGAACCTTGCTGAGGTGCTCGCAATATTCACCGCAACGCTTCTCGGCTTCACCATTCTCGAAGCGCCGCATCTGCTGTTCATAAACCTCGTCACCGACTGCTTCCCGGCGCTCGCGCTCGGACTCGAAAAGGCGGAGAGCGATATCATGCGCCGCCGCCCGCGCGACCCGTCGGACGGAATATTTGCAGGCGGGCTCGGCTTTGATGTGCTCTATCAGGGCGTGCTCGTTACCGCGCTGACCCTCGCGGCGTTCTTCATAGGCGAACGCTTCGAGACGGGGCACTGGGCGTTTATGAACATCGCACAGTGCGAGCAGGGCATGACCATGGCTTTCCTCACCATGTCGATGTGCGAGATATTCCACTCGTTCAATATGCGTTCGCAGCGCGGCTCGGTCATAAAGATGAGCCTTCGCGGCAGCCACAACCTGCCCCTGTTCGGCGCTATGGTGGCGTCGCTCGTGCTGACTACGGCGGTTATTGAGATACCGTTCCTCGCAAACGCCTTCGGCTTCACTCCGATAGGCTTCGCCGAATATGCGACATCGCTCGCCCTCGCGTTTTCGATAATCCCGATAGTCGAGATAATCAAGGCCGTTCAGCGTGCCGCAGCGAAAAGAAAAGCCTCCAGATAATATAATAATTTGACATTTTTTTCGACAAAAAGATAATTTTTTATTGAATACGCCTTGACTTTTCCCCCGAATATGATATCATTTATTGATGTACCAATGGGGAGTAGCTATGGGGATTATCCTATCTGTTTGCCAACAATCTCGCTTCGGCTGGCAGCAGACAGACGGCCTTCAGGCGTTTGATGCAAGACCTTTGGCAGATAATACTGTTGAAGGTCTTTTTTCAATCTTTTCCTGCGCTCTCTGCCATACCCGAGGGACTGCCGGCAGTCGTCACGATAATCCTTTCCATAGGCGTTACCGCGATGAGCAAGAGGCAGGCTCTTATCCGTAAGCTTACCGCAGTTGAGACTACGGGCGAGCCCACCGAGGCCGCTCTCGTCGGATACGCCTATGCCCTGGGCATGAGCAAGAATGACCTCGTCAAGGCGAGCCCCAGAATCGGCGAAGCTCCGTTCGACTCCGGAAGAAAGATTATGTCCACCGTCCATAAGACGGCTTCCGGCATAGTTCAGTACACAAAGGGTGTCGCCGACATGGTTCTTGCGGACGACAACTTCGCCACTATCGTCAACGCGGTCGAAGAGGGCAAAAAGATCTACGACAACGTCTGCAAGGTGCTTCAGTTCCAGCTTTCAACGAATATGTCCGAGGTTATAATCATGTTCGTTGCCTCTATTCTCAACTTCCAGCTTCTCGAGCCCGTTCACCTGCTTTGGATAAACATGGTCACCGACTCCCTGCCCGGCCTTGCGCTCGGTATGGAGAAAGCCGAGGGCAACCTGATGAAGAGAAAGCCCAGAGCGACTACGGACGGCATATTCTCCCACGGCGCGGGCTTTGACATGGCATGGCAGGGCATCTACCTCGCAATAGTAGAGCTTGCCGCCTATGTCATCGGCTATCGCCTCGAGGTGGGTAGCTTCGAGAATATGTTCTTCGGCGGTGCCGACGGCTACTGCATAAACGCTATGTCCATGGCGTTCCTGACGGTCAACTTCGCCGAGATGATGTGCGCTATCAATATGCGCTCGCGCACAGGCTCCATCTTCTCTAAGAGTATGTTCAAGAACATGAACTGGTGGCTCGTCGGTGCGTTTGCCGTAACAACTGCGCTGACTCTCATTGCCGTGTATCTCCCCGGTCTCTCCGACGAGGTCTTTGATATCGAGCGCGGCACTTTCCAGACCGATGAGCTGCTTATTTCCGCCGGTCTCGCGGCCTCCACTATCCCGGTATTCGAGATAGGAAAAGCTATCAGACGTGCGGTTGAGCGCAAAAAAGAGCGAAACGCTGCATAAATATTTAATTTAATCCGAGTATCCCCTGCGTCGAGCGGCGCGGGGGATATTTTATTGCGGGCAGTATTTTCGTCAGGGACTGCGGCGAATCCGCGGTCCTTATTTTTATATCCGAAGCAAATATTATTCGGAAAGCACTTCAATGTGACAAAACATAGTATTTTTCTATTCTTTTGCGTCCCTGCGTCCCGTCTAATCTGTTTATATAACATTAATGAATATATTTTCAATTTTTTATTGAAATCTATAGTTATGTATGCTATAATTTCCTCAAAACTGTGGTTATTTTTTATGCAGTAAATCTAAACGCGCGGCGGCGCTTTGATAAGGAGGACTTTTTTTGAAAGCCTATAACGCGAAAGACATCAGAAACATCGCCATTGCAGGCCATGGCGGAAGAGGAAAAACTACCCTTGCGGAGGCCATGCTCTACACCGCGAAGGCTACAGACAGACTCGGCAGAGTCGCCGACGGCACCACCGTGCTCGACTTTGACGCCGAGGAGAAGAAGAGAAAGGCCACGGTATCAACCGCTGTTGCCGCTATAGAGTGGAACGGCGCGAAGATAAATATAATTGACACTCCCGGTCTTTTTGACTTTGCGGGCGGCATGAGCGAAGGCATCCGCGCGGCGGACAGCGTGCTCATAGTCACCGCGGCGGGCTCGGGCTTCGACGTCGGCGCGGAGAAGGCTCTCAAGGCCGCGAACGCCAGAGGTATCTCGAGAATGTTCGCAATCACCCGCTGCGACGCGGATAACACCGATTTCTACAAGACCTTTGCAGCCATAAAGGAGGAGGTCGGCGCCGCTATCTGCCCCGTTATCGTCCCCCATATGGAGAACGGCAAGGTCGCATCGTATGTCAACCTCGCATCCCGCAAGGCTTTTGACTACAGCGGCGGCACTAAAAAGGAAGTCGATATGCCCTCCGACGCGCAGCTTGACGAGATGCTCGATATACTCACCGAGGCCGTCGCATCGAGCGACGATGAGCTTATGGAGAAGTTCTTTGCCGGCGAGACCTTCACCCGCGAAGAGATAATCAAGGCTCTCAACTCCGGAGTCAGCGACGGCTCCGTTATCCCCGTATACGCCTGCGCGGGCTACACCTGCGAAGCTATCGATATGCTCCTTGACGAGATAGTATATTCCGCTCCCTCCGCAGCCGACAAGGCGGGCGAGAACGGTCTTCCCTGCGACGAGAACGGCCCTCTTGCGGCTATATGCTTCAAGACCATCGCCGACCCGTTCGTCGGCAAGATGTCCTTCTTCAAGGTCGTATCCGGCAAGATAACCGCGGACACTCCCGCATATAACTCCCGCACCGAAGAGAGCGAGAGAATGGGCAAGATAATCACCCTCAAGGGCAGCAAGCAGGAGGACGCAGCCTGCATCCCCGCCGGCGATATCGGCGTTGTGACGAAGCTTGCGGGCATAAAGACGGGCGACACTATCTGCTCGCCCAAGAACCCGATAACCCTCGAGGGCATTAAGTTCCCGACCCCCTGCCTGTCCATGGCAGTCAAGGTTCGCAAGAAGGGCGACGAAGAGAAGGTCGCGGCGAGCCTGCTCAGACTTCTCGAAGAGGATCCCACGATTTCGTTCGTCATCAACAAGGAGACCCGCGAGCAGGTGCTCTCCGGTCTGGGCGAACAGCACCTTGACGTTATCGTATCCAAGCTCAAGAACAAGTTCGGCGTTGAGGTTGACCTCAGCGTGCCGAAGGTTGCATACAGAGAGTCCATCCGCAAGAAGGTTGAGGTTCAGGGCAGACATAAGAAGCAGTCCGGCGGACACGGCCAGTTCGGCGACGTCTTTATCCGCTTCGAGCCCTGCGAGAGCGACGATCTCGTTTTCGCCGAGGAGGTTGTCGGCGGCTCCGTGCCGAAGAACTTCTTCCCCGCAGTCGAAAAGGGTCTGCGCGACAGCGTCAAGAAGGGCGTGCTTGCAGGCTATCCGATGGTCGGCTTAAAGGCTACTCTCTATGACGGCTCTTATCATCCGGTCGACTCGTCCGAAATGGCGTTCAAGACCGCTGCCAACATAGCCTACAAGAACGGTATTCCGCAGGCTAACCCCGTTATCCTCGAGCCCATCGGCACTCTGAAGGCCTATATGCCCGATGAAAATCTCGGCGACATCATGGGCGATGTCACCAAGCGCCGCGGCCGCGTGCTCGGCATGGGTCCGTCCGACGAGCCGAAGATTCAGGAGCTCATCGCGGAGGTTCCCATGGGCGAGATGGGCGACTTCTCAACAGTTCTGCGCTCCGTGACCGCCGGCAGAGGCTGGTTCTCCCTCGAGTTCACCCGCTACGAGGACGCACCGCCCGTAGTCGCGCAGAAGGTCATCGACGAAGCCAAGGCTGCCGAGGCCGAGTCCGACAAATAAACATAAAAAACAGAGAGAGCTGCCTTTTGACAGCTCTCTCTGACTGTCTAAAAACTATAAATTCTGCCTCATTTTGATGGGGAAACCAAGGACATGAGCACTGTGGCGTGCAGGACAAGACGAATCGACTTACGACAACCGGCTCCGTAACGCCGATTGTCGGATGCAGTTGGGAAAGAAAGCGTTACTTTTCCAAGGAGTTATCAACTTAATTGTCACCTGTTTGTACTGTAAATTTGTTGTATTTATGTAGAGAGCAACATCGAGGAAATTCTTCACGGTGTTCTATATAAAAACTAATTTAGATATTTTAAAAGGGGTGATTCCAGTGTTTTAAGTTCACCAATCAAAAAAGCAATAAAAATTCAAAATTTATTGTTGAATGATTTGGGGTGTTAAGAATGAAAAATATTAAAAGAATATCTTTCAGCATTTTATGTTGCATAATTTTTCTTGTTTCAAGCGGTTGTACAACAAATAAAAATGAAAATGAAACCCATTCTGAATCTCCGCATCCAGTTAATAATGAAATACTAACAAAAAGTATTTATATACATTTTGAAAACTTGACAGATGATCAAGCCATAAAAAAAGCATCTGCTATTTTAAAAGGCGAAGTTATCAAAGTTAATGAGGAATCCCAAATGAATAATGAGATTGTGTATCATACAGTAGAAATAAAGGTTGTTCAAAGCAAAAATACAGATTGCGCCATTGGTAGCATAGTTACTGTTAAGGAATTAGGTGGTATCTGGAAAAACGAAAAATTTATGTATAGTCCGAGTGTCGTGTTTCAGTTAGGAGAAGAAGTTATAGTGTTTTTAGATGATGACTCATATGTTTTACATCAATGTTTTAAATTCAATCAGATATCGTCTGGTGAATTCGTTAGAAATGATGGTGTAAAATATGATGCTGGCTTTGCTGAACGGTTGTTTCAAAAAAAGGCAAATTCAAATGAATCCTCTACACAATCTGCTCCTTCTTACCAAAGCGGAAATGCAAAATCTTTTATACAGCCTAATTTGACAAAGGAGATAGGCGAATCCGCTTTAATTGTGGAAGGGATTGTTACAGATATTGCTGCTCCAGAGCTAATTGAAAACCATGCCTACTCATGCGTTACTTTTACCGTTTCAGAAGTAATTCGTGGAGATATCCCCTCTAAGAGTATTAAGCTAATGCAGTCTGGAGGAACAATCAATGGCATTGAATATAGTAATAACGATGGCTTCACTTATCAAAAAGGGCAAAGGCTTATTTTGATATTATCAACAGACGATAAAAGCCAATATACCGTTTCACAATATTTTGTCAAGGATAGTGCTGACAGCTATTTGCATTATGGTTCAAACGAAAAGTTTAGTAAAAGAGATTTCAACCCTTCATAGATTTTAATGATGTTGTTTTATTAGGCATTTGGGTTATGAGTTTCGCATTGTGATACAAGGCGGTTGGCTTTTTGTGCAATCTCAGAGAGAGAGCTGCCAAAAAGGCAGCTCTCTCTTATTGCCGTGAAAAAACGGGACTGTCGCGTTTAGCCGCAGACAGTCCCATATTTTATTTTTTTACGCCGTTGCGAAGCGTCGTCCCGTCATTAGTCTTTATGACGTAATCGACCGCGCCGCCGGTATCCGTTATCAGCATACTGTCGCTGCCCGCTATACTCGCGTATATATTATCTACATCTATATCGACGGTGTAGCTCCATGTGCCGCTGACTATCGTTCCGCTGACATTATCGATTTTGACAACGACCTTGCAGTCGTCATATCTGAGCGTAATGCTGCCCTTTGAGGTGTCCACCTTGATGCTCGGCATCTCGTCAAAGACTCTGTCAAGGTTGCCTACCGTGCCGACAGTGCGCCCGACAGGCCCCTGATGCTCATCCTTTGTGTTCTGATCATCCTGCTGTGTTCTGACATTCAGGGTCACTATAGTATAGTTGCCGTAAGCGACGGCATTTGCCGAAATGAGGTCGCTCGACTTAATTTCATCGGGCACTCCGGGCACTTCGTTCACAGGCGTGCTGTTCGCCGCGAGCGCCGCAGAGGCTATGCCCGTAAACAGGGAGAGCATTCCCTTTTGGAAGCTGTTGCGCGGAGTGTAGTCAACGCGCTTTATCGACATAAGCTGCGTGGCGTCTATGCTCTTTGTGTTCGCAGCAGCCGCCTTGTAATATCGGAGCACCTTAGAGGTATTGGTGGAGTTGAGCCCGCTGTGAACATTTATCGTCTCGGGCTTTGTCGTGCCGGAGGAGCCGGTCTGCGCCGAGGGTCTTGAACCGACGGTAGTCGGCTCGCCTGTTGTGCTCTCTCCCTCCGGTTTTGTCGACTCGGTCACGGCGCCCAAGTCTACCGTTACCGACGGCTCCTCGGTTGAGGAGTCGGAGTCGCCGTCCTTTATCTTGCACGCCGAGAAGGAAAAGAGCAATATCGCCGCAAGCACTGCCGCAGCGAATCTCAAAAGCTTTTTATCCATTCTTCTCCCTCCCGTAGTATTTATTCCCGGATTTATATTTTAAGCTATCGGCGCAGTCAGGTCAAGAAAAATCTTATAAAAAAGTGTATATAATAATTAACTTTTAATAAAGCCGGCGGAATCTTGCTTTTTTGTCAAAAGACAGCAAAAAGCCGCCCGCCTGAAAAAGACGGACGGCTTCGGTTTTTCGGTTATCAGCCCTTCGCGGTATACGAGAAAGCGACGATGCCCTTGAGGTTGTTTACGGAGACGCCGGAGACCTTGATGCCGTTTGCATAGACGTTGACATCATAAACCCAGCTGCCCTCGACAATCTTGCCGGTGGTGTTGTCGATTTTGACAACGACCTTGCAGTTGGTGTAGGTCAGCTCTATCTTGCCGTCCTTGTAGTCAACCTTGAGTCCGAGCTCCTTTATAGCTCTGTCAACATCGCCGAGAGTACCGACCGCACAGCCTACGGAGCCTGCATGGTTGCTCTCCTTGGGGCCCTGAGTCTGATCCTTGACGTTGAAGGTTATGGTGGTGTAGTTGCCGCCGGTCACTGCGCTCGCGCTCTTCATGTGGCTCGCCTTCATGCCCGAGGGGTTGCCGGGGATATCGGTGCGATCCTTGGAGTTCTTGCTCAGCGCGTTGGCTATACTCTTTTGAGCCACATTAAAAATGGCTCCGAGAAATCCGCTTGCGGTTATCTCGCCCTTGAGGGACATGCTCTGTCTGCCGCTCTTGAACTGCTTTGTCTTGGCGATAGCCGCCTGATAAGCCTTGATGCAGGCCGCAGCGTCGTTGGTGTTGAGATCCTTTGAGGGAGTCACGGTGCTGCCGCCGGACGGGGTCTTGTTTTCGGAGGGCTTGACAGCGTCTGTCTCATCTGAGGTGCTGCCCTCGTCGGATGCCGCCTCAGAGGAGGTCCCCTCACCGGTCACGTCACCCGCCTGCTCTGAGGTCTGAGCGTCGGCCGCAGCGGTTGTATCGGGGTTCTTGTCGGTCTTCTTGCAGGCCGCAAACGAAAGAACGAGCACAGTCGCAAGGATTATTGCAATAATCTTCTTCATCTTTTCCACTCCTTTGGGTTTTTGTTACATATATTGTATAATTGTTGCACAAATCCGTCAATAGACAAAAAATAAAAAATCGCTTAACAAAAAGGCTTATAAATTGTTGAAATACGTCATCGTAAATCGCGGCGGCAAGAAATATTCATTTCGGCAAAAGAAATATCGCAGACAGATATTATCCTTCACCGCCGACCCGAGAAAGAAAAAGCCCTCCGCACGAAAAAGCGCAGAGGGCTGAATTTCGGAGAGTTATGCGAGTATCTCGCCCATGAGGCCGGGAGCTGCGCCTGCGGCGTTGGACTCGTCGGTATCGATGTGCATTGCCAAAGCGTACTTCGGGCTGACTCTGACTACAACGTCGCCGAATATGAGCGAGCGTCCGTCGGAATCGATCTTCACGCTGACAATCTGCTTGTCACTGAGACCGAACTTCTCGGCGTCCTCGGGAGTTGCATGGATATGTCTCTGCGCCGCGATAACGCCGCACTCAAGCTCTATTTCGCCCTTGGGGCCGACAAGCTTGCAGGCGCCGCTGCCCGCAACGTCGCCGCTCTCTCTTACGGGAGCGGTCACGCCTATCGAACGGGCGTCGGTGAGCGAAATCTCAACCTGATTCTCGGGACGCACGGGGCCGAGGATGGAGACCGCCGGGAAGCTGCCCTTCGGTCCGATAACGGCAACGCGCTCGTTGCTCGCAAACTGGCCGGGCTGAGAGAGCTCCTTCTTGACGGTCAGCTCATAGCCCTCACCGAAGAGGATATCGAGAGCTTCTCTGGTGACATGTACATGGCGGGCGGAAGTTTCAACAAGAACTTTCTTTTCCATTTTAAATATCCCTCTTTTTTAATATGTTTAGAAATACAGTTTGAGGCAGGAGCTCTCCTGCCTCAAAACAGTCATTTTGTTTAATTAGTAAGCGATGTTGTAAATGGTCTTTGTGCCGAAAGGAAGCACTACCATTTCGTCGCCAAGAGGAAGGTGAATTGTCCATTTGGCATCATATGTAGCATTGATAACACGGCTGGTCTTAGCATCAACCTTAACGGTAACTGTGCCGGAGGGATACTCCATCTGAGCGGTGCCGATTTTAAAGGTTTTAGCGACAGACTTAAGCACGCCGCTGCTAAACTGATCGTTGATAACGGACGGGAGAACCACGCTGAAAACCTTCGGGGCATGACCCGAGCCGTGATGAACGTTGGAGGAAGCCTTGTCGGCAACCGTCTTTATAGTAATGGTGTAAACTCCGCCCGCCTCGGTGCAAGTTGCGCTTGCGACATCATTCGCAGTAAGCTTGCTCGACCAGGACTCGTTCTCAACAGGGAAGTTAGCCTTTATAGCCGCAGAATTGGAGAATGTTTCGGAGCCCTTGCTGTTCTTCTTGAGCTGACCGTCAACAAAGCTGTCTATACCGCCGACAAGCGAATTAACAAAAGAGGGAACTCCGGTGATTTTGCCGCTTCTGTAGTTCGTCTCAGAAACTCTTGTAACGCTCTTTGCGTTGGGCTTAACGCCGTTAATGGCCTTGTTGAAATACGCAACTATCTCAGCCTTTGTCGCGGGCTTGGAAGCAGTGCTGCTGCCGCCCTGATTGCCGCCCTGATTGCCGCCCTGATTGTCCTTCTTGGTCTCCTCGGGAGCTACGGTGTTGCCGGAAGCGTCGGTCTCGGCCTCGGTGGACTCGTCGCCGCTCGCGGGCTCTGCATCGGTGGACTCGTCGTTTGCAACGGTCTCGCCGTTTGCGGAAGTGTTGGGCTCGCCTGTGGTTGTGTCGCCGTTGTCCTTATCCTTCTTGCAGGCTGCAAAAGCAAAAACGAAGCAGAGAGCAAGGACAAGAGCTATGATCTTCTTTGTCATTTCTGTTACCTCCGAATATGAAATCTTCATTCAGTCGCGCTTTTTTGCGGTTTTCTCTCCCGAGCGAATGAGCACGAAAAATCAATCCACTGCTTGCGCGGTCGTATTCATTATAAAATAAAAGAGCGCAAAAATCAATGGAAAAATAAAGATTTATGAAATTTTTATCGATTGTCCTCTTTTGATTTGAGAAATTGCTCTTTGGCTCTTGATTGACGGGCGTTTTTCTGCGATAATATAATGTATATATTTACTCAAGAAACGGAGTGCGGTTTAATGACTGATAACGAAAAACTCGCCGATCTCCTCTTCGGCCCGGACATATTGACGCCGGAGGAGTGCGAGCTGAGATACCCCCCGCGCGAGCTTCCCGAGGGGGCGCGTGTGACCCGATTCTCTCCGAGCCCGACGGGATATCTCCATATAGGCGGCCTGTTCGGCGCGCTTGTCGATTTTCTGACGGCGAGAGTCAGCGGCGGGCTGACTTATCTGAGAATAGAGGACACCGACAAAAAACGCGAGGTCGCCGACGGCGTCTCCGCGATAATCAACGGATTCAAAAATTTCGGTCTCGAATTCGACGAGGGCGTGACCGGCTTTGACACGGAAAAGGGCGACTACGGCCCTTACACGCAGAGCAAGCGCGTTGAGATATATCACGCGATAGCCAAACGTCTCGTGCAGGAGGGCAAGGCCTACCCCTGCTTCTGCACGGCGGACGAGCTCTCCGCCATACGCGAGGAGCAGGAAAACGGCGGCGCTGCGATAACCGGATATTTCGGCAAGTGGGCGAAGTGCCGCAGCCTGAGCTTTGAGGAGCAGAAGAGACGCATAGAGGCGGGCGAGCCCTATGTGCTGCGCTTTCGCTCCGAGGGCGACGAGAACAAGAGGATAGTCTTTGACGATTTGATCCGCGGTAAGATAGAGATGCCCGAGAATATAATCGACGAGGTGCTCTTAAAGAGCGACGGCGTGCCGACTTATCATTTCGCGCACGTCTGCGACGACCACTTTATGCGCACGACCCACGTCATTCGCGGCGAGGAGTGGATATCCTCCGTTCCCAAGCACATCGCGCTGTTCAAGGCCTGCGGCTACAGAGTGCCGAAATATGCGCACACTCCGCAGGTGATGAAGATAGACGAGGAGACGGGCGCAAAGCGCAAGCTCTCCAAGAGAAAGGACCCCGAGGCGGCGGTCAGCTACTTTGTCGAGCAGGGCTATCCGAAAGAGAGCGTCATAGAATACATCATGACGCTGCTCAACTCGAACTTCGAGGACTGGCGCAGAGCCAATCCCTCGGAGGACTGTTGGAAATTCCCGTTTAATCTCAAGAAGATGAGCGTCAGCGGCTGCCTGTTCGACATGGCGAAGCTCAACGACGTGAGCAAGAATATTATTTCACACATGACGGCGGACGAGGTGCTTTCACGCGTACTCGACTGGGCGCAAAAATACGACGGCGAGCTATATACGCTTCTCGACTCCGACCGCGACTTTGCGCGCGGCATATTCTCGATAGACCGCGACTGCCCGAAGCCGCGAAAGGATATCGCAAGCTGGGAGCAGGTCAAGGACTTCGTCTCCTATTTCTACGACGGGCTGTATACCCCCGACTACACCCTGCCCGAGAACATCGGCGCAGGCGACGCGGCGGCAATACTCGAAAAATACATCGGCGAGTTTGACATAAACGACGACAAGGACGCGTGGTTTGCGCGCATAAAGGCTATGTGCGAGCCGCTCGGCTACACGCCCAATGTCAAGGAATACAAGAAAGACCCCTCGGCGTTCAAGGGTCATGTCGGCGACCTGTCGACCGTTATCAGAATCGCCGTGACCTCGCGCCGCAACACGCCCGACCTTAATTCGATAATCAGGCTGCTCGGCGAGGACAGGGTCAGAGCGAGACTCGCCTCGGCACTCGCACACTACAAGGAGGAGATATAAATGGCGGACAGCACAAATCTCAATTCGAATTTCATAACCGACTTCATAGATGAGGATCTCGCAAACGGGGTCAACACCCGCGTGCAGACGAGATTTCCTCCGGAGCCCAACGGCTACCTGCATATCGGCCACGCAAAGGCTATTTGCATCGATTTCAGCATCGCCGAGAAGTACGGCGGCATTTGCAACCTCCGTCTCGACGACACCAACCCCTCCAAGGAGGATGTCGAATACGTCGACGCCATTAAAGAGGATATCGAGTGGCTCGGCTACAAGTGGAACGAGGTATATTATGCCTCGAGCTATTTTGACTTCCTCTATGAGTGCGCGATAAAGCTCATCAAGGAGGGAAAGGCGTATGTCTGCGACCTGTCGCCCGATGAAATACGCGAATACCGCGGCACCTTGACCGAGCCCGGCAAAAACAGCCCCTACCGCGACCGTTCGGTCGAGGAGAATCTCGACCTGTTCCGCCGCATGACCGAGGGCGAGTTTGCAAACGGCGAAAAGGTGCTTCGCGCCAAGATAGATATGGCGAGCCCGAATATCAATATGCGCGACCCCGTCATCTACAGAATAGCGCACGTCCCCCATCATCAGACGGGCGACAAGTGGTGCGTCTATCCGATGTACGATTTCGCGCATCCCCTCTCCGACGCTGCGGAGAAAGTCACCTACTCCCTGTGCTCGCTCGAGTTCGAGAATCACAGGCCGCTCTATAACTGGTTCGTCGACGCTATCGGCTTTGCAGAGCCGCCGCGCCAGATCGAGTTCGCACGTCTGAACCTCAACTACTGCGTGACGAGCAAGAGAAAGTGCCTCGAAATGGTTCAGAACGGCGTTGTCAACGGCTGGGACGACCCGAGAATGGTCACTCTCTGCGGAATGCGCCGCAGGGGCTATCCCGCCGCCGCGATACGCGACTTCATAGGCCGCGTCGGCGTGGCAAAGGCCTACAGCGTTGTTGACTACGGCCTGCTCGAGGCGTGCGTCAGAGACAATCTCAATCAGAACGCCCCGCGCGCCATGGCTGTTCTCAACCCGTTAAAGCTCGTTATTGACAACTACCCCGAGGGCAAGACCGAGGAGATAGAGGTCGAGATAAATCCCGACAAGCCCGAGCTCGGCCACCGCAAGGTCACATTCTCCCGCGAGCTCTATGTTGAGCGCGAGGACTTCATGGCGGAGCCCGTGAAGAAATATTTCAGGCTTTTCCCCGGAAACGAAGTGCGCCTCAAGAGCGCATATTATGTGACCTGCAACTCATATGATACGGATGAAAACGGCGAGGTCACCTGCCTGCACTGCACCTACGACCCCGAGAGCCGCGGCGGCGAGACTCCCGACGGCAGAAAGGTTCGCGGCACTCTGCACTGGGTCAGCGCGGCGGACAACGTAAAGGCTCAGGTGCGCCTCTACGACCGCCTGTTCAACACAGAAAATCCCGCAGGCGAGGACGGAAACGGCGATTATCTTCAGAATATCAACCCCGATTCGCTTAAAATTATAGACGGCTGCCTGCTCGAGGGCGGACTTCGCGGCGCAAAGCCGGGCGACACGTTCCAGTTCATGCGCCAGGGCTATTTCTGCGTTGACAAGGACAGCACCCCGGACAATCTCATAATTAACCGCACCGTCGCGCTCAATTCCTCATGGGATAAAAAGAAGAAATAAACATTTTCAAGAAAGAAGGTCGGTCAGCATGAAGGCTCTCAACAGGATAGTGACTGCGCTGCTCGCGGCGGCAATTTTCCCCGTCGCATATTTCACGGATATAATCACCGTCTATGCGCACGCAAACCTCTATGACTCGAATATCGTAGAGGCGCTGAGCATAAAGCGCATCGTTGAACTTTTCACGGGAGACGGTCTTTTTGCCGGCGTTTTTAACAAGGATAATATGTCCGAGATTCCCGAGGGACTGCTTAAATTCAAGGGCAACTTCATAGCCTTTGCCGTTTGCTTCGCGCTCGCCCTGCTCGTCGCGCTCGTCATTATCATTATTGCTGCGGCAACCAATTCGAGAAAGACGACCGCCGCACTCGGCGCGGCAGGCATTTTGTGCCTCATCGGCATGAAAATAGCGTTTTCGGATATCGCGGCCGCCGTCGACGCGGGCAAGCTGACGCTGAGCTCTCTTACCGACATGGCGTTTATGAATCTCTTCGGCAAGATAGTTCTCGTAACAATGAGCACCGCGCCCGTCGTTATGGCAGTCCTATTCCTGGCGATACTTATCTGGAACGTCTCGTTTATCCTAATCGACCTCGGCGAAGAAAAGCCAAAGAAAAAAGCAAAAGCTCGGCAGAAATAAAATTAAGGGAGTCGGTTTCGACTCCCTTTTCTTTTTAATAAAACATATTCCCGTGTTATGCCGAGTTTGATAAATTTGGGCAGCGGTAAACGCATACAACTCACGCTTACTCTCCGGCAAATTCCGTTAATATCCGTTTCGGCACTCCTCGTATCCCTCGCGGATGAGGTTTGTCTCGCCCTTGAAAAGGAGGTTGTCAAGCTCGAGATCGTAGCCTCTGTAATCCCATTCGGGGCCTTTGTACTGCGATGAGATGCCATATCTTGAATAATAAATTCCGGAGCTCTCTCCCGCGTCGATTTTCTTTATTATTTCGAGCAGCTCATAGGCGGGCATATCGTCAACTATACTCCTACCCTCTCCCGCAAGAATTTTCGGATATGCCCTGCCGTGTCCCTTCGGCATCGGCTCGATTCCCGTGAGCTTTATGTCAAAACGCTGCTCACAGCCGAAGTCGTATATCATCTTTATACTCTCGCCGATTTCCATTCCCAGAGTGCTTAGCTTGCAGTCAAAGAGCAGGGCGAACGTTTTGTTGCCGTCGGCATATGTGTCAGGAATTTCCTCCTTTGAGAGAAAATACGTCACGCCCTTAAAGCTCATCTCAAAAAGATGATACGCGAGAGTGCCGAAGGCTGCGAGGATGGCGCAGCCCAAGTCGGCAAGCGTGTAATTCGACGACGCCGCGATGTCCCGCCATATGCGGTTGTCGCATTCCTCATATGTCACTCGGAAATTATATACCTGTACAGCCACGGCGATTCTCCTTTCGAAAAACCTCGTATCTTTTTCGATTATTTCAGCCCTGTGCCGGTTTTCACGTGCCTCTTTATCGCGGCGAACGACTCGTCGCTGATGTCGTGCTCTATCTTGCACGCATCCTCCGCCGCCGTATTTTCGTCAACGCCGAGGCGGACGAGAAAATCAGAGAGCAGGGTGTGGCGCTCATATATTTTTTTCGCCACGTCGAGCCCATCCTCGGTGAGGGTCAGAGAGCCGTCCCTGTCCATGATAAGATAGCCGCCCTGCTTCAAAAGCCCCACGGCGCGGCTGACGCTCGGCTTTGAAAAGCCCATATATTCCGCGACGTCGAGCGAGCGCACAACGCCGTTTTTTGAAAGCACATATATAGTTTCGAGATACATTTCGCCCGATTCCTGAAGGTGCATATTTTTTCCTCCCGTGCAGTGTATAGTAATTTTATGATATCACTTACCAAAAAAAAAATCAAGGTCTCGCTATATGTGTGAAATATCCAAAGCAAGCAGTTAGCAAGGGCTAATTGTTTGTGTATGTCGCTGAAATTGCGTTTTGCGGCAAAAAAAACGAAAAAATCCCTTGACAGACGTGTTCCGTGGGCGTAACATATATCACGGTTAGCGAGCGCTAACTATTTTTAAGGCTGTTCGGTTAGTCTTAGCTAATATAAGAAAACAAAGTGAAAAGAGGTTCTCGGCATGATGCCTTTGATGCTCGCACAGATAGGCGAAGAAAACATTATCAGAAAGATAGGCGGAAGCCCCGAGATAAAACAGCATCTCGAAAATCTCGGCTTCGTTGTCGGCGGCACGGTCACGGTGGTCAACGCTCTGGGCGGAAACGTCATAGTCAACGTCAAGGAGTCGCGCGTCGCGATAAGCGAAGAGATGGCGAAAAAAATCATGATATGACGGCGCTTTTGCGCGGTTCATACGGTGCTGCGCCCGTCGGCTGCGGCACCTCCGAGACTAAATTGAAAAAGGAGGATACGGGTAATGAAAACACTGAGGCAAGCTAAAATAGGCGAGACCGTCAAGGTCGTAAAGCTCCACGGAGAGGGCGCAACCAAGCGCCGAATCATGGACATGGGACTTACCAGGGGCGTGGAGGTCTATATCCGAAAGGTCGCGCCTCTCGGCGATCCCGTGGAGATTACGGTGCGCGGCTATGAGCTCTCGCTGCGAAAGGCCGATGCCGACATGATCGAGGTCGAATAAGACCTGAGCTCAGATTACTTTAAAGAAAGAGAGGCTGTCAAAATGGATTTGCGTATTGCTCTTGCGGGTAACCCCAACAGCGGTAAAACCACACTGTTCAACGCTCTCACCGGCTCGAATCAGTTCGTAGGAAACTGGCCGGGCGTTACGGTTGAGAAAAAAGAAGGAAAGCTCAAAAAACACGACGGCGTTGTAATAACCGATCTCCCCGGCATATACTCGCTCTCGCCCTACACACTTGAGGAGGTCGTGGCGCGAAATTATCTCATAGACGAGCGCCCCGACGCCATACTCAACATAATCGACGGTACGAACCTCGAGAGAAACCTCTATCTCACCACCCAGCTGACCGAGCTCGGCATCCCCGTTGTTATAGCGATCAACATGATGGACGTTGTCAAGAAAAACGGCGACAAGATAAATGTTGAGGAGCTCTCCCGTCAGCTCGGCTGCAAAATAGTCGAGATATCCGCGTTAAAAGGCGACGGAGTCATGACTGCGGCCGAGGCGGCAATCGAGGCGGCGAAGAACACAAAGACCCTCCCGATGCACACCTTTGAGGGCTCCGTCGAGCACGCTCTCGCGCACATTGAAGAAGCCGCCGTCCACGGACTCCCCGAGGAGCAGCAGAGATGGTACGCCATAAAGATTTTTGAGCGCGACGACAAGGTGCTTGCAAAGCTCAACCTCGACAATGCGACCCTTGAGCACATCGAGGGCGACATTAAAGAGGTCGAAAAAGAGATGGACGACGACGCGGAGTCGATTATCACCAATGAGAGATATGTCTATATCGCCTCGATAATCAAGGCCTGCTACAAAAAGAGGAACGTCGGCAAGCTTTCGACCTCCGATAAAATCGACAAGGTGGTCACTAACCGCTGGCTCGGACTGCCGATATTTGCGGCCATTATGTTCCTCGTCTACTATATCTCCATGGTCTCCGTCGGCTCGTTTGCGACCGACTGGATGAACGACGGCGTGTTCGGCGACGGCTGGCACCTGCTGGGCATCGGCTCGAAGTCCTACTCGGCCGACGCGGACAACTACACCGCCGCCACCCAAGCCGTCGGCGCCTTCACGGGCATTGACTTCGGCGCGGAGGATTTCGACGCGGACAAAGCGCTCTCCGAGATGAAAGCGTTTAAGCCCTCGGCAAATACGGCAACAATCGATGTTGAGGACGAGGAGACCCTCGCCGTAAACACCCTGACCGCCTACTATTCGGCAGTTCCCGAGAACCTCTCAAAGACCGAAAAAGAGAAAACCGTGGCGATGAGCTATGTTGACGCCGTCAAGTACCTCGAAAACAAGGGCTTCGACGAGCCCGACCCCGCCGCCTACGGAGTGTGGGTGCCCGGAATCCCGGTGCTTATAGGCAGCGGACTCGAAAAGGCGGGTGCGGCCGACTGGCTCAGCGGTCTCATCAACGACGGTATCGTAGCGGGCGTAGGCGCGGTGCTCGGCTTCGTGCCCCAGATGCTCGTTTTGTTCCTGCTCCTCGCGTTCCTTGAGGCCTGCGGCTACATGGCGCGTATAGCGTTCGTTCTTGACCGTATATTCCGCAAGTTCGGTCTCTCCGGAAAGTCCTTTATCCCCATGCTTATCGGCACGGGCTGCGGCGTTCCCGGAATCATGGCTTCGCGTACCATAGAAAACGAGCGCGACCGCCGTATGACAATAATGACAACAACCTTCATCCCCTGCGGCGCAAAGGTTCCGTTTATCGCCATGATAGCGGGCGCCCTCTTCGGCGGCTCGGCGCTGGTCTCGACCTCCGCCTATTTCATCGGCATGGCGGCGATTATATGCTCGGGCATCATGCTCAAAAAAACAAAGATGTTCTCGGGCGATCCCGCTCCGTTCGTTATGGAGCTGCCCGCCTACCACTGGCCGACGCTTAAAAACGTCCTCCGCTCCATGTGGGAGCGCGGCTGGTCGTTCATAAAGAAGGCCGGAACGATAATCCTGCTTTCGACTATAGTCGTATGGTTTACCTCCTACTTCGGCTTCGTCGACGGACATTTCGGAATGCTCGCGGAGGATCAGCTTGACGAATCGCTGCTCGCAAAGGTCGGCTCGGCCATCGCCTGGATATTCATCCCGCTCGGCTGGGGCAACTGGCAGGCTGCCGTCGCCTCGATAACCGGCCTTGTCGCAAAGGAGAACATAGTCGGCACCATGGGCATCCTCTACGGTGCAGAGGGCAATGTTTATGCAACCCTTGCCAAGGCGTTTACGGGTCTGACCGCCTATTCGTTCCTCGTCTTTAACCTCCTGTGCGCCCCCTGCTTCGCGGCTATCGGAGCAATCAAGCGCGAGATGAACAGTGCTAAGTGGACCTGGTTTGCAATAGGCTATCAGTGCGGCTTCGCATATGTCGTCTCCCTGATGATAAACCAGTTCGGCAATCTCTTCACCGGAAACATTCACGGCGCGGTCGATATAGTGAGCCTTGTGTTCGCGTTCGCGTTCCTCGCCCTGATAATCTTCATGCTCGTGCGCCCCTACAAAGAGGCCACAAAGCTCGCGTCCGATGTAAAGGTCACAAAATAAACCAAGCTATACGCTGTGAAAGGAGTCTTCCGAAATGCTTGCATGGTTATCAAACAATATCGCAACCGTTATAATAAGCCTCGTACTTGCCGTTATCGTGGCGCTGATAATATTCAGCCTCGTAAAAAATAAGAAAAAGGGCAAATCCTCCTGCGGCTGCAACTGTGCCCACTGCGCCATGTCCGGCTCCTGCCACGGCGCAGCAGAGAAAAAGGGCAAAAAATAAACCCATAAAGCAAAGAGAAAGGACGCGGTTTTTCGCCGCGTCCTTTTGCATATTGCCGACATAGCCGGAGAAGCGGAGCCGCCCACGGAAGAACGGTCTGCGAAGCTCCCGATTTGCAAAGCATTTGCATCTCCGCGCCGCTCATTCGGCTTGCGTATCCGCCCGTGCGCCTGCACGCGAAACTTAATTATTGTTGTCCTCAGCATCAAACATAGCAAAAATCCGCCGTATCGGTCACACGGCGGATAATTTTATTATATGAGTTTAGCTTATACTCCGAACTGGCTGGCGTAGAGCTCTCGGTAGAAGCCGTTTGCCGCAAGGAGCTGTTCGTGCGTGCCCTGCTCGACTATAGTGCCGTCGTTCATCACGAGGATAACGTCGGCGTCGCGTATGGTCGAGAGTCTGTGGGCTATGACGAAGCTCGTTCGGCCGTTCATCAGCGCGTTCATCGCCTTTTGGATGTGCACCTCCGTGCGCGTGTCAACGGAGCTCGTCGCCTCGTCGAGTATGAGCACGGACGGATTTGCGAGAATCGCGCGGGCTATAGTCAGAAGCTGACGCTGACCCTGCGAGATATTTTCGCCGTTCTCCTCGAGCATGGTCTCATACCCGTCGGGCAGAGTGCTTATGAAGTGGTGAACCCTTGCGGCCTTCGCCGCGCCGATGACCTCCTCGCGCGAGCAGCCCTTACGCCCGTAGGCGATATTCTCCATTATCGTGCCCTCAAACAGCCATGTGTCCTGGAGCACCATGCCGAATACGCTGCGCAGATTTTCGCGCGGGATAGAGCGGATATCGTGCCCGTCGAGAAGAATTTCGCCTCGGTTTACGTCGTAGAAGCGCATGAGCAGGTTGACAAATGTGGTCTTGCCCGCTCCCGTCGGCCCCACTATCGCAACGAGCTGACCCGGCTCGACTTTAAGATTCATATTTTCGATAAGCGGCGCGTCGGGGGAATAGCTGAAGCAGACATCCCTGAACTCGACCTCGCCGCGGGGCTCTTCAATGCGCGTATCGTAGCAGTCCGCGCACTCGTCGGGCTCGTCTAGCAGCTTGAATACGCGCTCCGCACTCGCGAGGGAGGACTGAAGGTTGTTTGCAATATTGCCTATGCTGACAAGCGGCTGCATGAAGAGCTTCGAATAGGTGAAGAAGGTCGTTATGTCGCCGAGCGTGAATGTGCCCTTCAGGACATAGACGCTGCCTATGACGCAGATGAGCACATAGGCTATGTTGCTGACAAAGTTCATTATCGGACCGATTATACCGGAGATGAACTGCGCCTTGTAGCCGGCCTTTGCGAGGCTGACGTTGATATCGTCGAACTCGTCTATCGCCTGCTTCTCGTGGTCAAAGACCTTTATGAGCGTATGTCCGGTGTACATCTCCTCGATGTGTCCGTTTATGTTGCCCGTCTCGTCCCACTGGCGGCGGAAATAGCGCTTTGAGCGCTTCGAGATGAGCGAAATCACAAGCAGGCTCGGCGGTAAAACGGAGAGCGTGATGAGGGTCAGCTGCCAGCTGACATAGAACATCAGCGCGAGCATTCCGAGAAAGCTTACCGCGGAGGTTATTATCTGAATGAGGTTGTTTTGCAAGGTGTTGCTGATATTGTCGATATCGTTCATCATCTTGCTGAGGATATCGCCCTTTGAGTGCGAGTCGATATAGCTCAGCGGCAGATGGGTGAGCTTATCGTTGACCCTGTCGCGCAAATCGCGCACGACGGACTGAGTTATGCCCGCCATGACATAGTGCTGAATATAGCTCAGCAGCGCGCTCAGGCCGTAGATGCCGAGAATTGTCAGCAGGATTTTCTGTATCTTCGAAAAATCGAGGCTGCCGCCCGAAAGCTTGATATCCGCCTGCTCCTTTATCGCGTCAACTATGTCGCCGAGGAACAGCGGCCCCGTGACGGTCAGCACCGTGCCGATAACGCCCGCTATGAGCACGACTGTCAGGCCGGGGACAAAGGGCTTGAGCAGCGGCGTAAAGCGCGAGACGGCCCCCTTGAAATTCTTCGGCTTCTCGCCGGGACGGCGGTTTTCGCCGGAATATTCTTTATATTTTCTTCTTGCCGATGACGTGCGCTTTCTTTTCAGAGGTGATTTTCTGCTCATGCGAGTTCCTCCTTTGAAAGCTGAGATTGTGCTATTTCGCGGTAGACCGTGCAGGTTTCGAGCAGCTCGCGGTGAGTGCCTATGCCCGCAACCTTGCCCTCATCGAGCACGATTATGCGGCTTGCGTCGATTATCGTTCCGACTCTCTGGGCTACGATTATCTTCGTTATATCCGGCATCCGCTCGCGCAGAGCCCTGCGGAGCTTCGCGTCGGTCGAGAAGTCAAGAGCCGAAAAGCTGTCGTCGAAAACATATATTTCGGCCTTTCTTATCAGCACTCGCGCTATTGCAAGCCGCTGGCGCTGACCGCCCGAGAGGTTTTTGCCGTTTTGCGAAAGCTCGCTGTCGAGTCCGTCCGGCATGGCTCTGACGAAGTCGGCGGCCTGGGCGGTCTCGAGCGCCTCCCACATCTCCTCCTCCGTGGCGTCGGGCTTGCCCATGCGCAGATTGTCAGCAACGGTGCCGCTGAACAAAAACGCACTCTGCGGGATGAAGCCTATCTTTTCGTGGAGCGTCTGCATGGACATATTCTTTATCTCCACGCCGTCAATCAAGATCCTGCCGCCCGAGACATCGTAGAATCGGGGTATCAGGTTGACGAGCGTCGATTTTCCCGAGCCCGTCGAGCCGATAACGGCGGTAGTCTCGCCCGGCATGGTCTTAAACGAGATGCGCGAGAGTATCGGCGAATCCGCGCCCGGATAGCTGAAGCTCACGCAGTCGAATTCGAGCTCGCTGCGGCGCTCGGGGTCGGGGGTTATCGGGTGCTCCGTCTCCTTTATCATCGGAACCAAGTCGAGCACCTCGTTGATTCTCTTTGCCGATATCTCGGCCTTCGGAAGCATGACAAACAGCGACGCCGCCATGGAGACCGCGTAAATTATCATTATCATATAAACCATGAACGCCTGGAGATCGCCGACGGTGTTGGATATTTGCGCACTGTCCGCAACGGCGTCGAGCGCGTCTATCTGGTCGGCGGCCATCTTCAGCAGAATCGCAACCAAGGCGTAGCAGAGAAGCGTTGCGAGCGGGATAAGAAACGCGAAGATGCGGTTTATCTTGAGCATGAGCCCCGTCAAATCGTAGTTTGCCTTGCGGAATCGCCCGTCCTCGTACTCGGAGCGGTTGAAGGCACGGATGACGCGGATACCGCTGAGCTTTTCGCGCAGGATGAGGTTCAGGCGGTCGGTCTTTTTCTGCGCCTTGTCGAACATGGGCATGACCTGCTTTGCGACAAAGAGCGCTATGACAAGAATTATCGGAATGGCTATGAACATGACTGTCGAGAGGCGCTTGTTCAGCGTGAACGCCATAACAGCGCCGCCGACCATGACTATAGGCGCGCTGATAATAATGCGTATCATCATCAGCACCATGTCCTGTATCTGGCGGATATCGTTCGTCGTTCGGGTTATCAGCGAGGGCGTTCCTATCTTGTCGATATCGCACTGGCTCAGCGACTCGACCTTGACGAATATCGCGCGGCGAAGCGAGAGCCCGAAGCAGGCGGAGACCTTCGACGAATAGTAGCTGCCCGCAACAGCCGCTCCTATCGCTATGGCGGAGAGCGCGGCCATGGCGCCGCCCAAAAGCCGAACGAGGCCTATACGCCCGTCGTCGATGCCGGTGTTTATCATCATGGCCATCATCGCGGGCAAAATGAGCTGCATAAGGTTATTAAACAGCGAGAAAAACAGCGCCGCCACAGTAGCTCCCATATACGGTTTTAAGAATTTAACTATCTTAGTCACTGGCAGGGATACCTCCGTCCGTCACAAAAAAGGGACATACTTATAGTTTATTTTATCATTTAAATATGAACGGTTCAATAACTTTGGTAAACTTTGGGCGACAAATTGAATATATATTGCACGGACTCAATAAAAAGGGGCGAAAATATGGACTTGTATTCTATGAGCGCCGCAGAAGCGGTTGAAAAGCTCGGCAGCGAGACGGACAGGGGCTTGAGCTCCCGCGAGGCGGAGAAGAGGCTCGACAGGGACGGCGAAAACCTGCTGCGCGGCAAAAAGAAGAAGAGCCTTGCGGCGGAGTTTTTCGAGCAGTTCAAGGACTTCACGGTAATAGTTCTGCTCATAGCGAGCGGCGTGTCGTTTGCAACCTCCTTTCTGGAGGAGCGCGGCGACTTCGCCGACCCAATAATGATACTGATAATAGTTATATTGAACGCCGCCGTCGGAGTTATCCAGCAGAGGCGTGCGGAGCATTCGCTCGAGGCGCTCAAAAATATGTCCGCGCCGACCGCCACGGTCATAAGAGACGGCAAGGAGACTATAATTCCCGCGTCGAAGCTCGTTCGGGGGGACATTATAGAAGTGCGGGCGGGTGATTTAGTCCCCGCGGACGCGCGGCTGATAACCTCACACTCCCTCTTTGCGCAGGAGAGCGCACTGACGGGAGAGTCCGTGCCGTGCGAAAAGGACGCGAGGGCAGCAGTCAAAAAGGGCAGCGAGCAGGCTGAAATAAAAAATATGATATTCTCGTCTACCGTCATAACCGCGGGTCACGCCCGAGCCGTAGTGACCGAGACGGGCATGGACACGGCGGTCGGA
>OKSC01000266.1_pt1 | contig 63706 bp, 60 predicted proteins | sample 1601161 | NCBI WGS metagenome assembly OKSC01 (sample SAMEA3541552, study PRJEB24748) | human gut metagenome | biome: human gut; feature: human-associated habitat; material: faeces | place: China | collected 2012 | reverse complement strand
ATTAAGTCTCTAAAGGCCATTGGGAAGAATCAAGCATTTTACAGAGCTTCCTTAAGCCTGGAGATTCTTTTGGTTGGTCTTCTTGAATCGATTTTTGTTTTTTAACAACGAGACGAATACTGTCTCCGTCTTTCACAAAGGAAATCAAGTCACCGACACCGGCACCGAGTTTACGAAGAATTTCTTCAGGGATACGCACGGCACCGAATTCATTGACGTCCGCCGTGTCTGTCTCAGAGGGATGGATCATTGTTAATTAGCAAATTAAGGATCACCAATCTATTGCAGGCATTCTATTCATTTGAATGCATCTTAGACCGTTATCCCCTTCAATTTGAGCATGAAAAAATCCCGCCGAAGCGGGATGTGATTTTTCTCGTTATTCAGGCCGTTTTTCAGGACCGTGGGTTTGTTCGGGCGGAACCGGAATGATTGTTGAGGCTGGTTCTACCTTCTCTTCTTTTTTGGCGCCGAAGCCGAAACGGCCGGGTTTAGGAGCTTCAGTAGGAGCAGCAGGTTCCGGCTTTTGAGCTTTTTCCGGCTCCTTCTTCATAGGTTTTGCAGCGGCATCAATCGGTTTGCGGAAGGCATTAAAGAAAAGAAGCAGGCTTAAAACGGCTGCTAAACCGCACATGGAAATTACGAGATACCACTGCGGAAAAGCAAACTTAATGTTGAAAATGACAAGAGGTGTGTTTGCAGGCAGGAAGAAATAGATCGATCCGCCTAAAGCCGACCAGAAAATCAGGTTGAAGCCGAACACCCAGCGTGAGGCTGGCCCTCTTCCTTTGACACAGCAAATCGAGAAGCCGAGCAGGAAAAGAATGACGGTGATCAGAGCATTTTCAACCTGTAGGAATCCGGACCAACCGGTGCTGAAAGGAAGGTAATGAGTTTCTTCTTTAGCTTTTGGTTCGTCAGCCGACTTACTTTCAGTCGGAACAGGAGCCGGTGCTGCAGTTGTCACTGCCGGAGCAGTCGGTTCAGCGGTTGAAGAGGAGGAAGCTGAATTCGGCGAGACATTCAGCTCAGTCTTAGCGCCTTCCTGTTCGGTTCTTTCCTCTGTTTTGACAAGGCCGTCGTCAGGTTTTTCGTAAAAGGCAGCGTTTTTGGCTTGCTCTTTGACGATAGGATCATCGATGTGATCACTCTTTTTCTGGAAGATAGACAACTTGTTGGTGTTGACTGCAACTTTCTTCTGAACCGCCACAATCATGTTATCCGGTTCAAAGACGCTTTCTCCTCGGACATACAGGTAATAGCCGAAGAAAGCGTGCATAAACATTGCGATAAAGCAGATAAGCGCCAATATGATACGCATAGAAAAACCTCTCGTTACAATGTGTAAAGGTTAGCACAATGCGTACTTTACTAAATCTCAGAACTCCCGAAGCGGTCGGACTTTGCCAATTCGGGCGGAATTTGTTGTATAAAATTAAAATCTTGAAGGATTTAGTTCCGGCTGGGAAATAAGATGGACATCAAAAAAGACAATGAAATGTACATGACCATTGCGCAGATTGCTGCGCAGAGAAGTTATGCGAAACGCTTAAAAGTCGGCTGCGTCATTGTCAAAAACCACTCAATTATTTCTTTCGGCTGGAACGGGATGCCAACCGGTTACGATAACTGCTGTGAATATGAAGTTGACGGGAAGCTCGTCACTCGTCCGGAAGTACAGCATGCCGAGTTAAACGCCATCGCAAAACTTGCACAGAACGGATATAGTTCCAATGGCGCCAAAATTTTTATTACGCACTCCCCTTGTATTCATTGCTCATTATTAATACAGAAGTGCGGAATCAACGAAGTCTATTATCACGAGAAGTATCGAGATGATGCGGGCATCCAATTTTTAAAGAAAGCCGGCATCAAAGTAGAGCAGCTCTAATTTATTCTCACCGAATGTGAGATCAAGTTAGCCTCTTCCAGGCTTTTCAGAATTGCCGAGGCACAAAATAGAAAAACTTGCCGACTTTTCGGTCTGACAAGTTTTGCCAAGGATGTCGAACTTTATCTCGTCCTATCTGAACGAGCCTCAGTCAACCCGGCACCTACTTCTCGGTGCCGGTACCTCAATTACTTACCTAATTTTCTCTTCAGAGCATCAACGCCGCAGTTGACCATGTCGTTGAACTGGCCGGCTGTGATACCGGAATACTTTTCTTTCGTCTTCTGAACAGCGTCGTTAATGATTTCACGAAGTTCGCCTTCAGTCAGGCTGGAATACTTTTCCTTGGTGCGCTGAACGGCAACGTTGATGAGATCATTGAGTTCACCTTCAGTAACGTCACTTTCTTTGTCCAGAGCGCGCGGATCCTGAACATATTTGCCAACGGCGTTTTCAACCAAGTTGGACAAGCCTTCAACGCCCTGTCCGCTCTTAGCAAGATAGGCCATTACGGCATCATTAAGTTCATCAGATACTGTCACGCTCCATTCAGCTTTTCCCATTTCGATCACCTTTTAAGTTATTGGATCGGAGTCACTTCCGATCTGTCGATGGTTAGACTATAAGGGAAACCTCGTATGAACGGACAATATCTGCCCCATTTAGAGTAGCTGGCTAAGAAAGATACTTTTCCAGTCCGAGAATGGTGGCCAATTGCGGAACGTTGTCTGCCACGCCAAGCGAAGCTGTTTCAAGCAACCGCTCTTTCGGACTGGCGCCGTAACTCACCGCCACAGAATCCGAACCCGCATTCTTCGCCATCTGCATATCCAGCACCGCGTCGCCAACCATTACCATGTCTTTGGTCTCAAGACCGGATTCGTCGGCAATCGCTAGAAGCATTCCGGGATTGGGCTTTAAAAAATTTGTGTCCGCCGTCTGCACGCATTCAAACAGATGCTCAATGCCGGTGGCGTTAAAAACGCGTTTCATCCCTTCTCTGCTTTTGCCGGTCGCGATCGCAAGTCGTTTGCCGTCTTTGTGCATGTTTTCCAAAAGCTTTCTGAAGCCCGGGACGAGCTCCAGCTGGGCTTCTTTTTTGGCATACCAATCCATATAAGCTTGGATAAATTCAGCATAGCGGCCTTTCGGACAGTCGCAGCAGCATAAAGCGATTGAATCAGAACGATTGAGCCCGATAGTCGAAAGTACCAGTTCGTCCGAAGGCACCGGGAATCCGAGTGCCTTTGAAGCATGCTGATATCCCTGCATGATGAGACGAGTCGTGTCCATTAAAGTCCCGTCCCAATCAAAGACATACATTTCGAAAGGTTTAGCCATTAGAGCACCAGCACGTCATATTGTTCTTGGTTGTATTCCGTCTCAACCGATAAAGTAATCGGTTTTTGAATCGAATCGCCGACGAGAGCAAGCGCTTCGCTCTCTTCATCTAAGAAGAGGTCGATGACGGATTGAGAAGCCAGAATTCGGAATTCTTTGGCGTCTTTAAATTGATGGTATTCGCGCACGACTTCACGGAGAATTTCGTAGCAGACCGTTCGCGCAGTCTTGATTTCTCCTCTGCCGCCGCAGGTCGGGCAGGTTTCGCAAAGCGTGTGCGCCAAGGATTCACGTGTGCGTTTGCGTGTGATCTGAACCAGGCCTAAAGAAGTGAATTCCGAAATCGAAATGCGATTGCGGTCTTTAGCGACGGCTTTTCTTAATTCCGTCAGAACGCCCTGTTCATGCTCTTTGGAATCCATATCGATAAAGTCGACAATGATGATTCCGCCTAAGTTGCGCAGGCGAAGCTGACGAGCAATGGCCTGAGAAGCTTCTAAGTTCGTTTTGTAAATCGTGTCCGAGAAATCTCGTCTCCCTACAAAAGCGCCGGTGTTGACATCGATGGTCGTCATGGCTTCTGTCTGATCAATAATCAGATAACCGCCGGACTTCAAATCCACGCGGCGGCTGAGGGAGGCTTCGATTTCTTTTTCCAGATTGTATTGATCAAAAAGCGGACGATCACTGTTATATAACTCAAGCAGTTCAACTGCTTCAGGGACGAACTTCTTGCCGAATCTTTGTAGTTCTTCGAAGACTTCCGGGTTATCGACGATGATTTTTCCGGTCTGCTCCGTCACGATGTCTCTCAATACTCTTTGCGAGATAGAGACGTCCGAGTAAAGCAGACAAGGCGCGCCGGCGATATGAGTTTTGGCTTCAATGTCGAGCCAAAGTTTTTCCAGATACTTCATGTCGTTGACGAAGTCTTCCGGTTTGGCATCCTCACCGCTGGTGCGGACGATAAAACCGCCCTTCGGAATGCCTTGTTCTTCGGTCAGCTTGGCAACGGCCTCTTTTAAACGTTCGCGTTCGGCTTCATCTTCGATTTTTTGGCTCACGCCGATGTGAGAGGTGTACGGAAGATAGACTAACAGGCGCCCTGCTAAGCTGATTTCTGTTGTAAGTCGAGCGCCTTTTGTTCCAATCGGATCTTTGGCAACTTGGACGAGAACCACTTGTCCGTCGTGAAGCAGTCGCTCGATCGGAAGGGTTCCGCCGTTTTCCTGATGAGCCTGGCGCATATCGCTGACATGCAGAAAAGCGGCTCTCGGAAGGCCGATTTCAACAAAGGCTGACTGCATTCCCGGGAGCACTTTCCCCACGACGCCTAAATATATATTGCCGATCAAAGAGACGTCCGCATTTCTTTCAATGCGCAATTCTTCAAGAACGCCGTCCTCTAAGACTGCGACTCGTGTCTCGTGGACAGCATTGTTAATTAATATTTCCTGCATTATTTGTCCTTATTCTTTGTTTCTGAAATTTTAAGCGTTCTGACTGCTAAGACCTAAAATCGTGCACATATTCGCACTCAAGTGCCGTCCTGTTGGATAATGTGGTTTGTTAATGAATACAAGAAAGTAATGGCATTTTTTAATTTTGGCAGTCGATCCGATCTTTCCTCGCCGTTTACGGAGGAACAGGCTCGCCTGTTGACTTGGACGAAGGTTCTGGAAGAGGAAGCATTAAAGCGCCAAAAGATCACTATTTCCGAACTTAAGGAAGTCACGGCCCGCTGCGCTCGAGAAGTCGGAGAGCAAGCTGACTTTAAAAAGCTGCTTTTGACACGTGCAGAAGGTGTTCTGGAATTACTCAGATCAAAAAGTGCTGTTCCTTCTAAAAGACCACAAGGTATTCCCTATTTAGTTATCGGCTCTGCTCTTGGGGTCTTGGCCTTTATCGGCGGCGTTCTGACAAACGAATTTTCTGTTACCGGAAACCGGATCAACCTGCTTTCACCTCCTCTTTTAGGCGTTATTGCTTGGAACATCCTTGTCTACTGCTGGATTGCGGCAGCAGTTTTATTCAACCGCGGGAAGTCTCCGGTCGGCTTCATTCGCCGTTTCTTTGCCGGATTGCTTTTAAAACTTCAGACTCGAGGAAGCCACGGCCAAGAGGCACTGGTTAGTTTTTACTCTAAGTGGACAGAAGATGAGATGCCGCTGCTGCGCCGACGCATTGCAGAAATTCTTCATTTTTCTGCCGCTCTTTTCGGACTTGGACTGATCGCGTCTATAGGTATTCACGGCTGGGGCACCGAATATACCGTCGGATGGGAAAGTACATGGCTTTCCGAAAAACCAGCCGCAGTGCTGACTTTCATCAACCTGTTTTATGGGATGATCCCGACCAATGCGGATTTGTTTAATCAATTGACACCGCAAGTCATTGAATCGATGAAGTTCGGTGCCGGCCACGGACAAAATGCCGCTCCCTGGCTGGTTCAGCTTTTTTACATTATTTCCTTGATCGTCGTGGTTCCTCGAGTCCTTTTGGGGCTTTATGCTTATGCAAAAGCCCGATATATTGAGAATCACTTCCCGATTGATCTTGAGTCGGTTTACTACTCGAATATTCTCCGTCAATGGAGAGGACAAACTATGTTGATTCAAATTATTCCGTTCTCTTATCCTTTAACCGAAAAGGTAAAAGACGAAATTCAGAAATTTGCTTCCGAGCTGCATCCAGAAAACTCTCGCTGTGTTTTTTCTGCCGCTCAGCATGAAAATACGAAACTGCCCGAAATTCCCGGAGGCGAACAGACTGAAGTCGTTGCTGTCTTTGCAATGACATCTACGCCGGAAACCGAAGTTCAAGGTAATTTCATCAACGAATTGAAGCAAAAGGTACAAGACTCGAAAGCCCTATTGCGCATTGTTGTGGACACTTCGGGTTTCTTGGCACGTTTTGCGAACACACCGCAGAGAATCACGGAACGTAAAAAGAATTGGTCTAATTTCCTTGCTCCCTACGGCGTCAGTTTCGCTTTTGTGAATCTAACGGATGCCGATGTGAAAGATGCAGCGGCACAGTTTGAACAAGCAAAATAAGGATATTTCATTGAGATGAATAAAGATCCTCAAAAGATTAACCTTTCACTAGTCAGCCACACGAACGTCGGCAAGACTACTTTGGCCCGTACTTTGTTGGGCAGAGATATCGGAGAAGTCGGTGACCGCTCTCACGTCACGACCGAACCGGAAGATTATGTTTTATTGAGAGCGCCGGACGATTCCGAACTTATTCTTTGGGATACCCCGGGATTCGGCGACAGTGTCCGTTTGGCAGAACGTCTTAAAGCCCGCAGCAATCCGATCGGCTGGTTCACGAGCGAAATCTGGGATCGTCTTACGGATAAGTCTCTCTGGCTGAATCAGCAGGCGATTAAGCATGTCCGAGATAAATCTCTGGTGATTCTTTATTTAGTGAACGCCAGTGAATCGCCGGAAGCCGTGCCGTACGTCAAGGCAGAAATGGACATTTTGGCATGGGTCAATAAACCGGTCATTGTGCTCCTGAACCAGATGGGCGAGGCTCGTCCGCCAGAAGAAGAAAAGGCGGAAGTCGAACTTTGGCGCGATTATCTGAAGCCCTATTCTTTCGTGAAAGCAGTAATGCCGATGGATGCATTCGCACGTTGCTGGGTTCAGGAGTATGAGCTTTGGAAAGAAATTGAGTCCTGCTTGTCCGACGCGGACAAACCGACCTTCGCTTCTTTGCATGCAACATGGATTCGTCAGAAGCAGGCGCTCTACTCTTCTTCATTGGAAGCCATGGCTGCTTACATGGTTAAAGTTTCTAACGACAAAGAAGTTTTAGCCAGCCAGTCTTTGATTGACCGCCTTCGTTCGATCGGCCGTTCTTTGGGCTTCATTAAAAAAGACCTGCACGGCGCGATGGAAGATGCTCAGGTCGCCTTGTCTACCAGAGCGGCAGATTGGCTCTGCACGCTGACTCAGCGTCTCATTAATATTAATGGCCTTGAAGGCAGCGGAACCAAAGCAGAAATTCTCCGCCGCATGCGCAGTGACTGGGAAACTCAGGCAACCATCGATCCGAAAGCAGCTTCCCTGCTCGGTGCCGTTGCCGGCGGAGCAGTCAGCGGAATTGCCGCAGATATTGCGACGGGCGGTGCGACTTTAGGACTCGGCGCTTTAGGCGGCGCTATTGTCGGCGCGTTGGGTGGTGCCGGTGCGGCTGCTGCTTATAACGTCCAGAAAGGTCACAAAGAAAACATCATCACTTGGTCTCCTGCTTCGATGGAAGGATTCCTGCTGGATACTGTACTTCTCTACTTGGCCGTCGCGCACTTCGGCCGCGGCAGAGGTCAATGGGAAGACAGTGAATCTCCGGCTTTCTGGAAGAAACTGGCCGAAGATACCATTAAAGCTCAGAACATTGATTTCAAAGCTTTGAAAGAAAAAGCGGCGGATGCCGATCAGCTTCGCGGTGAGTACACAAAGATTTTGGACAAAACTTTGAGAGAAATCTTCAAGAGCCTCTACGGCGTCATGATCTAGGCTTTTACATTCGGTTCTGTGCTGCGGCGCAGAACCGAAATTCAAGTAGTTGGTTTTCCAAATAATACGAAATATTGTGTTTTGCGGAAAACGACTCTGAACCTTAGAACGTATAGAGGCCCGAGTCTGCGTGTTAAAATTCTTTGGTGTCTCTAGGGACCGAGCCCGGTAGAAATAAGTACGTTAAGAGGCGTTTTAAAAACAGTGACCTAAGAGAACGCGGGAATAAAGAATAGTTTTGTTTTTTCTTCCCGTCCGAGCGGTTGGTTTGCTCGGTATTCGATAACTCTGCATGTAAGGCAATCTTGTCGAATGTTGGAGAGGAAGTCTGACTTCTTTTTATTGAAACTTCGTGCATGCACGAAGGTGTTCATGGATAATGCGGTTATTCACAAGCGCACAATGAAGTGCAGAATAAAGGATGACAAATGACGGATATTAAAGACACAACATTGAGGGGTGTTAACCTTTTGAGAAATCCCTGGTTCAATAAGAGCAGTGCTTTCACAGAGGAAGAACGCGATGAACTGGGTTTGAGAGGTCTTCTCCCTCCGAGAGTGTCTACTTTCGACGAACAAGTAACACGCCTTAAAGGCATCATCGACACGTACGAAAAACCCATCAACAAATACATCGTTCTCGAAGGAGCCCACAACTCCGACGAATCCTTGTATTTCGAACTGCTGGTTCGTTACATCGACCAGTTCCTTCCGATTGTTTACACACCGACAGTCGGACAGGCATGTCTGCAGTACAGTCACATCTTCCGCTATGCCCGCGGTCTTTATGTCTCTACCGAAGACAAAGGTCGTGTTCGTCAGTTGGTTGCCAACGTTCCGCATAAAGATGTCGATATCATCGTTGTCACGGACGGCCAGCGCATCCTCGGCTTAGGCGACTTGGGTGTCAACGGCATGGGCATCCCTGTCGGAAAACTTGCTCTCTACACTGCTTGCGCCGGTGTTAACCCCCAGAAGACTCTGCCTGTCTGCATCGACGTCGGTACGAATAATGAAGAACTTTTGAACGACCCGCTTTACATGGGTCTTCGTCAGAAACGCGTCACCGGACCGGAATACGATGCCTTGATTGCTGAATTTGTTGATGCTGTCAGAGAACGCTGGCCCAATGTTGTGATTCAGTTCGAAGACTTCCACAACAGCCACGCCTATGACCTGCTGGATCAGTACAAAGACAAAGTCCCCTGCTTCAATGATGATATTCAGGGTACTGCTTCTGTTGTTCTGACCGGTATGTTCTCTTCGATGCGTATTCTGAAACAGCAGCTGAAAGATCAGAAGGTTCTCTTCTTGGGTGCCGGCTCTGCCGCAACCGGTATTGCTCATCTGATCGCTGATGCAATGGTTGAAGAAGGTCTGACCAGAGAAGAAGCTCTTGCTCGTATCAAGCTTTTTGACTCCAAAGGACTGGTTACCAAGAAACGTTCCGCTCCGCTGACTTCTGCCAAAATGCCGTTTGCCGCTGAAGACGCTCCGGCTGAAACTTTCCTGGAAGCCATCCGCGAAATTCAGCCGACTGCCATTATCGGTGTTTCTGCTCAGGGCGGCGCATTTACGAAAGAATGCTTGGAAGAAATGGCCAAGATCAACGAACGTCCGATCATCTTTGCCCTTTCCAACCCGACATCCAAGGCAGAATGCACGGCAGAAGAAGCTTACACATACACAGACGCCCGCTGCTTGTTCGCTTGCGGTTCCCCGTTCAAACCTATTGAATACAAAGGAAAAACTTTTGTTCCTCGTCAGGGCAACAACCACTACGTCTTCCCCGGTATCGGCCTCGGTGCTATTTTCTCTCGTGCCAAATTGATCCCGAACGAAGTTTTCTTGGTTGGTGCCAAGGTTCTTGCCGACATGGTCAAACCGGAAGATCTGGAACGCGGCAGCTTATACCCTGCACTCTCCGAAGTTCGCGAAATTTCTGCGGCAATCGGTGCGGCAGTTGCCGGTTACATCTTCGACAACAATCTGGCCGGAATTGAAAAACCTGCCGATCTGAAGAAAGCTGTTAAGGATGCTATGTGGGATCCGAAACACGCTCACTTCATTGAAGAGTAATTTTTCTTCCTGATTAACAAGAATCCTCCGATGCGAAAAACACCGGAGGATTTTTTTGATCTCAAAAAAAACGGCCTGCTGATGCAGGCCGGAAAGATTATTTTTCTTGAGCTTTCTTTTCTTGCTCTTCTTTGAGGAAGTAAGAAATTTTCCATTTAAAAGAGACGCAAGCCATACGAAGTGCCGTAATGAAAATGAAGCCGGCCCAAAGTGCGGCATCGACCGGAACTTTGAGTTCCAAAAGCATGATGTAGAACCAGCATCCGATAAAACCGACAACCGCATACGGCTGACGGTCGGCAACTACGGCCGGCATTTGATTTAAGAAACAGTCTCTCATCAAACCGCCGAACACACCGGTGATACATCCGATGATGACGGAAGACAGCCAGGGCACTCCGGCTGCGAGCGAAAGCGAAGTTCCTGAAATACAGAAAATTCCAAGACCGATTGCGTCGGCAAAGATGTACCAATCGTGCGCGTGTTTGGTTCTCTGGAAAAATTTATAAATGAACGGAGCAGCCATGCAGATGACGAAAGTGGCAACAACGTAAGCTTCGTGATCGATCCAGTAAAAAGGACGACGGTCAATCAAAATGTCACGGAGCATACCTCCGCCGAAAGCCGTCGAAAAAGCGACGATAAAAACACCGACCGGGTCGATTCTTCTTTTGATGCCTTCGAACACACCGGAGAGTGCGAAAGCGACAATGCCGACAAAGTCAAATACGGGAATGAGCGCATTGAGCGCTCTGACGTCCATTTCCATGACACGAATCTTCTAAAAAAATATTTTGCGACATTAGATTAAAAAAAAGAAGTCTGCACTCAGGAAAAACCATTAAAAATCAAATAGTGACAAGCAATTTGTTTGCTTGCAAAACAACGCGAATTAAACCATTAAATTAAAATTATTCGTGCGATTTATGGGATTTGAAGGTAAAAAATAAGGCCCCGAAGGACCTCATTTTTTGCTGAATTTTTAGTTGTTATTTTGAATGCGGCCTTGGTATCTGCCGCTCTTGTCATAAATCCGGCCGTCTTCAGAAATTCTTCCCTGATATTGGCCTTGTTTGTTGTAGCCTCTGCCGTCTTCCGTCATACGACCTTGATATCTGCCGCTTTTGTCGTAGTAGCGGCCATCGGAACTTTGTCTTCCTTGGTAACGACCGCTGTTGTCATAAAATCGTCCGTCTTCAGAAACCCGACCTTGATATCTTCCGCTTTTATCGTACATTCTTCCGGAGTCATCCATACGTCCCATGTATCTTCCGCTTTCGTCGTAATATCTTTCCGCGGCAATGGCATATATGCCGAGCACAAACAGGGAAAACAGGGAAAACAGGGAAACAATGAAAAGAAGAATCCATCTTTTCATGGCCTCTTGTCGATACCGGTAGGCTTTGGTATCCATTTCTCTCCTCCAAAAAAGGTAAAAGCCCTAGAAATTTTTGTTTTATGGGATGTTTTGTTCTTTAATTTTTCAATCGAGTGTGTCTCGATTTCTTTCCATAATAATAAAGTGATGAGCGCTGATAAACACATGTAAGAAAGGTAACAGTTTGTTGTCTAAATGAAAACCCTGTACCCCGTTTTGGATAGAAAGATTTCGAAAAAGAACTTACTGAAAAACAAAGAAAAATTTAATTTGTCTGCAAAACTTCTTGTACTTTTCTTGGAAGACATGGAAATTTCCCGATTAAAATAGTTACAAATCAAAATCAAGGAGAAGTTTTCATGGCCCTCATTATCAAACCATCCCAACTCGAAGAAAGTGCCAAACTCGGTGCTCAGTTCCGCCACTGCATTCACGAAGAACCTGAAATCGGTCTTTATCTTCCGAAAACTCAGGAAAAGATCGTCGAAGCTTTAAAGTCTTTCGGAATTAAGGGAATTTCAACTTTTGTCGGCGGCGCAAATGTCACAGGTGTCGTGGCTGTCATCGAAGGCAGCCGTCCGGGAAAAACGATTGGACTCCGAGCAGATTCCGATGCACTTCCTTGGAAGAAAAAACCGGTGTCCAGTGGTGCAGTAAAGTTCCGATGACGATGCATGCTTGTGGACATGACGGTCATGTCGGTACCCTGCTCGCAGCCGTTCACTATATTAATCAGCATAGAGATTTTGCCAGAAGATTAGTTGCCATCTTCCAGCGGGGAGAAGAAGGTTTCGCCGGCGGCCGTTACATGATTGAAGACGGTTTGGTTCAAAAATTCGGAATCGATGAGTTTTACGCTTTGCATGCCGAACCTATGCTTCCCGTCGGCTTCGTAGGATTTATTCCGGGTTTTGCTACGGCAAATGCGGATATTTTCAAAATTACATTTACAGGGGTCGGTGGTCACGGTTCTCGTCCTCACTTAACAAAGGATCCTCTGGTTGCGGCATGTGAATGTGTGCTTTCCCTCCAAACTATTGTTTCCCGCAGTGTTGATCCTAACCAGACGGCAGTCGTTTCTGCAGGATGCATCAGCTGCGGAAATGAAAAAGGATCCAGCGTTGTACAAAAGACAGCAACGATTGTCGGAACGACCCGTTCTTTTGAAAAGGAAGTTCAGGACATCATCATTCAAAGAATGCAGCAGATTGTCGACGGCACTGCGCTTTCGAATGACATGCAAGGAAAATTGGAATACACCAAACTTTATCCGGCCATGTTCAATTCTCCCGAACATGTTGAAAAGGCTAAAGCCCTTCTTGAAGAAGCGCTGGGTCCGGATAAAGTTAAATTGATGATTCGCCGCGCCGGAGGAGAAGATTTTTCATTTATGCTCCAGGCCAAACCCGGATGCTTGTTCAGACTCGGAGTTCAGGATGAAACGCACAATACTTCTGTTCACAATCCTGAATTTGATTTTAATGACAAGGCGATTGCGACCGGAGCCGCTTGTCTTTTGACTATTGCGCTGAATCGCGCTGCTTCTTAAGATAATAGTGACCGTCATATGACGGTCACAAAACAGAATTAAAATCGAAACTAACAAAATAACCCACAGAGGGATTTTATGAAGGTTCTTTTACCGATTGACGGTAGTGTTTATAGTGACAGAGCGATTGAATATATTTGCGAACATTCTTCGCTTAGAGCGAAAACCGATACCGTTTATCTTTTGAACGTTCAGAAGAAACTTCCCTCCGGATTCGCTTCCAAGATTCCCAACTCAGAAGAGATTCTGGATGAAGCTGCAAAAAAAATTTTGAAACCGGCAAAGAAAGCTTTGGAAGCCGCGGGTTATAAAGTCAAAATGAAAGTCGCTTATGGAAAGGCGACAAATCGCATTGTCGAATATGCTCAGGAAATTCCGGCAACCCTGATTGTTATGGGTTCACACGGCCATACACCGGTCAAGGGAATTTTGCTTGGCTCAAAAACTTCTTCAGTCTTGGCCAGCACGCCGATTCCCCTTCTGGTGATTCGGCACAAGTTCTATCAGAAACCGGGAAGAACCGAAGTCGGTGTTTGCTTAGACGGTTCCGAATACTCCCCAGCTGTTTTAACTTTTATTAAGAGACGTCTTCCTTTGTTCGCTAAGGATGCTCGCTTCCATTTAATTAATGTTGCTTCACCTCAAAACGGATTATTAATTCCTGAAGTTAGTGCTTTCGGAGCCCCTGCTCTTTCTTCTGAAGAATTTGAAAAAGAACAAAGAGAACCTTTCTTTAAGATCGCCGAGCCTTTTGAAAAATATATGCAGGAAAAAGGTCATGAAGTCGTTGAAGCGCTTCTTACCGGCGATCCGGCGGCACAAATTTCCAAGTACGCCAAGGAACATAACTTAAGTTTAATGGTGATGGGTACGCACGGAGGAAATTCTTTAAGAATCATGATGTTAGGTTCGGTTACGATGTCGGTTGCTTCTCAGACAAAACTGCCTATGCTCTTGGTGCATCACGATGATCCGACACTTCTTCGGGATCTGTCTAAAGAAGAGTAACGATTGAAAAAGTCGCGCGGTGCGCGGCTTTAATAATTAGAGATTCAGCAGTCTTTCAGGAGCGTTGTAAATATTTGCTCGATTGTCTCGGCAGAAAGCGCTTAAGGTTAAATCGCACTCTTTTGCCAAACGGAGCGCTCGATTGGTTGGCGCAGAAATAGCAAATAGAATTTCAATTCCGGTCACGGCCGCCTTTTGAACCATTTCGTAAGAGGCTCGGGAACTCAGGAATACAACAACCGGTCCCCATTTTTTCATTGCTCTCATTCCGATGAGTTTATCCAGTGCAACGTGACGTCCGACGTCTTCCGTTCCGCCTAAAAATTTACCTTCAGGAGTGAAGGCCAGCATGGCATGAGTGCTTCCGGTTACCTGACCGACTTTCTGGACCTGCTCAAAGTATTTCATCGCAGGTTGGTAGAAGTTCATGTCAAATTGATAAGTGCGTTTCAGAGGCTCAGGCTTCAATTCAACATCTTTCAGGCTCTCTACCCCGCAGATACCGCAGCCGGTGCGCCCTACCATGGACCGTCTGTGTTCTTTGAGCTTGAAGAAGCATCGAGGAGAAATTTCCATTTCGACAACCAGACCGTTGCCGCAGCCTTCTTTGACTTGGATGTCGTAAATATGAGAAATATCCGGAATGATTCTTTCCGATAATGAAAAGCCGACGGCAAATTCTTCCAGCAATTCGGGAGAAGCCATCATGACGACATGAGAGATGCCGTTATAAGTAATGGAAATCGGAACTTCGTCGGCAACCGCATCATCGACGGTTTTACCTGAAGGCCAGCGATAAACTTTCTGCCTCGTATAAGTCGGAGGCAAAACAACGGGCAGATCTTCTTCTGTTGCCATAACTTCAAAAATCAGACGGCAGCCGCTTCCTTGATAGCAAGAGCGTCGACCGCGCCTTGAATATTTTTAACCACAAAAACGATGACTCCCAGCAACCGCCAGTCGCTGTCAGGGCTCACGAAAAGATTCGGTTCACCCTGAGGAACTTCGGACGCGGGTAAATATTTTCTGATGGAATAACCGTCAGCCGTATGCACGACGACCATTGAGCCGTTTTGCGGATCCGCAGAACGATCCACGATCAAAAGATCGCCGAAGTCGATACCGGAATCCTTCATTGTATCGTCCTCGGCAATGCAGAAGACGGTTTCTTCAGGATTTCGGACTAAACAAGCGGACAGCGGGTCCTCTTCTGTGGAATTGAAATAAGAACCGATAGAGGTAAGAGATGCAAGAGATTCGGGCTTTTCTTCCGGCAACAGATCATCCTTGCTCTTAATGATCTGTTCCCTAACCCAGGAAGAACCTCCGAGCTTATGCAATTTTTCTATCAGAGCCGTCGTCAAAAGGATCGTGGTTACCTTAGAGGTGCCCGCATACGGACCGGGTTTTCTGCCCGAACCTGCTCGTTTGCCGCCCCAACCCTGTTTTTTTGTCACTGTGGTAGGAGATTCTTTCATAATATGTAGTCCTGTTTTCAAATCAGGCTTTCTACATATTAGACAATTATTCGAACAAATGCTAATTTAATTTGTAAAACAGACTACTTTTGGGTTTTGTAGCTTACTAAATTTTGGTATACCTTTACTAATAAACGAGTATCGATCATTGCGCCGTGCAGCTTTCTGTCCGAGCGGTCAATAGAAAACCTGTCCAGCAGCGCATCCAATGAATTCTTTTGCCCGGGGAAAGTGCTTCTCGCGAGCTGAAGTGTGCAGTTCAAACGACAATCTACTTTTTCCAATGTCGGCAGTCGGTTGCGTGTGAATTCTGCATTCAGCATTCCGGCATCAAAGGCCATGTTATGAGCCCAAAGTTCGCTCCCTTCTAAGAAAAGCAGAAGGTCTCTTCCGATGTCGAAAAAAATCGGTTTGTCGTCGAGAAATTTATTGTTTAAACCATGAATGCGCGTGACAAACCAAGGGACTTTTCGCTGCGGGTTAATGAATGCATGAAAGCTATCAATCTCATTGAAAGCATCATCGACTTCGATCGCGCAGACTTCGACAATTCTGTCTGTTGATCGGCACATGCCTGTGGTTTCAGTGTCCAGGAAAATCCTTCTTTTGCGGTTAGCCCTTCCGGTGTTTTCAAAATCCATTCGGAATTGGCCCTCTTTGTATTCTTCCATCATTTGTAATTTTTGATTTTTATTCTTTAGTTAGTTCTTCAATTAGTCCGCAGCGGCCGTGATCATGGTCTTCTCCATGACATCTGCTGTGGAGGCGGTTAAGCTGATCGCGCAAGTTGTAGAGATCCTGAATTTTTTGATCAATGGCTTTCAGGTGTTCTTCAACGATATGGTGGGCACGAATGAGTTCGTCCTTCTGAGTGCTCTCCACAACATCTGCAAGGGTCTTGATCTCACTCAGCGAAAGATCAAGAGAGCGGCAGTGACGGATAAAAAGCAGGCGAGCGAGGTGAGCCGGTCCGTAGATACGGTAATTGGAATCCGTTCTGGGAGGACGGGGAATGAGATCGTGGTTTTCGTAAAAACGAATAGATTCCACGGTACAGCCTGCTTTCTTTGCTAATTCACTTATCCGCATAAATACCTATAAAAAATCGCTTGACCTTGAAGTTACTTCAGGGTTTTTAATGTCGGTATATTAACAAAACGAGTATGAAAAATCATGTCGTTAACAAACTCTGACAACAAAACGGCTTCCCCTTCTGATGAAGGAAAAACAGCTGTTTCTCAAGCGAGTGAAGAGACAACTCCTCATGAACATGAACACGGATGCGGCTGCCATCATCATGAAGCCGACCACGTTGAAAAATCCTGCGGCTGTGGTCATCATCATGGTGCAGAACATTGCGGCTGCAAGCATGAGGGTCACGATGAAGAACACCACTGCTGCTGTCACCATCATGAAGAAAAGCATGAAAAGTGCTGTCATGACCACGGTGAGGAAGGCCACGAACACTGCTGTGAACATGGTCACACTCATGAAGAAGGACATCATCATGACCACGATCACTGCTGCTGCGGTCATGATCACGAGCATGTCGAAAACAGCATGGACACCGATTGGGATGTTTCAGGAGTTCATCCTTCTCAGTATCGCTTGCTCTTTTCTACCCTGGGCGCCATTGCCGGAGTTAAAGATGTCGGTTTAAATCCCGACGGATTAAGGATTATTCATACACCTGAAGCTTTGCCTGTCATTAAACAAGCCTTCGAAGCGAACAATCTCAAACTTAAGATGCGGACCAATGAGGGGAAAGAAACTACACAGATTCGAATCCAGCAGATGGACTGCCCCACTGAGGAAGGCCTGATTCGCAAAAAACTTAACGACATGAAAGGCGTGAGTGGTCTGCAATTCAATTTAATGAATCGTGTTCTTACTGTCTCTTATCCCAAAGGGATGCTTCCTGAGATTGTTGCTGCGATCAAATCTCTCGATTACACCCCTGAAGTTCTGGAAGCAAACGAGAGACCGAAGCTCTCCGAATTCAAACCGACCAAGATTGCCTGGTGGAAGTACGTTCTCAGCATTGTTATCGCACTTGGCTCGGAAGCCTGCGAGTACCTCAGCCTTCCTGATTGGCTCTCCATTGTCCTTGCTGTTGCCGCCATCGCTTTGGTCGGACTCGGTACTTACAAAAAAGGCTTCATTGCTATCCGCAACCTGAATTTCAACATGAATGCCCTGATGGCGGTTGCGGTCACCGGCGCGGTTTTGATCGGCTCCTGGCCGGAAGCCGCAATGGTGATGGTTCTCTTCGAATTGTCAGAAGCCATTGAACAGATTTCGCTGGATCGTGCACGCGGTGCGATTCGCAGCCTCCTCTCTCTTGCTCCGCAAACCGCAAGAGTGGAAAAAGACGGAAACTTTATCGAAGTCCCCGCCAAGGAAATCAAGATTGGCGACGTCGTCCGTGTTGTTCCCGGTGAGCGTCTTCCCGTTGACGGCGTTGTTCTGTCCGGACAGACCTCGATCGACCAGTCCCCGATTACCGGCGAATCGATGCCGGTAGAGAAAAAACCGGAAGACAAAGTCTTTGCTGGCACTATTAATAAGAACGGCACGATTACTTATCGTGCAGAATCCGACGTCGACAACTCGATGCCTGCGCGAATTATTTCTGCCATTGAATCGGCCCAGAGCTCTCGTGCTCCCACACAGCGTTTTGTTGACAGCTTCGCCAAAGTCTATACGCCGACCGTTTTTGTGATTGCTGTTTTAACTGCCCTTATTCCTCCTCTTTTTATGGGCGGCGAATGGCTCGACTGGATTTATAAAGGCCTGACGATTCTTGTTATTGCCTGTCCTTGCGCCCTGGTTATTTCTACGCCGGTGACGATCGTTTCCGGATTAGCAACCGCAGCTCGTCGGGGAATTTTGATTAAAGGCGGTGTATACCTTGAAAAAGGCAGAACACTGCAGAGCATCGCCTTTGATAAGACAGGCACTTTGACCAAAGGCAAACCCGCTGTCATCACTTTTGAAAACGCCGGTGCCGGTTTGACGGACGAAGAAATTTTGGACTTGGCGACTGCTCTCGCCGTTCGCAATGATCATCCGGTCAGTAAAGCCGTGTCCGAGTATTCCGCTCAGCAAAAGCCGGCAGGACAAAAAGATGTTCATGGCTTTTATGCCGCTCCCGGACAAGGCGTGATCGGTGAAATCGACGGAACGGAATACTATCTCGGCAACATAAAGGGTCTCGATAAGTTCTATCTGAACGGTCCGACGGTTCGTGCCAAAGTTTCCGAATTGGCTGATCACGGCTATACACCTTTGATCTTTGCTTCTTCTAAGAAAGTTCTGGCTTATTTCGGCGTTGCCGACAGCATCAAGGAAAATGCTCCGGATGTGATCGGTCAGCTGAAAGACCTGGGCGTTAAAACCATTATGCTCACCGGCGATAACGAAAAGGCAGCCCGCCAGATCGCCGATAAAGTCGGTGTGGACAGAGCCAAAGGCAACCTTCTACCGGAAGATAAACAGTCGTTGGTTGACAGCATTGCCAAACGTGAAGTGATCGGCATGGTCGGCGACGGTATCAATGACGCCCCTGCTCTTGCTCGTGCCGATATCGGATTTGCCATGGGCGCTGCCGGAACGGATACTGCGATTGAAACTGCTGACGTCGCCCTGATGGATGATGACCTTCGCAAGCTGCCCGAATTCATCAAGCTCTCAAAGAAGACTTTCCAGCTGCTGGTTGAAAACATTGTGATTGCTCTTTCGATCAAGCTTATCTTCTTTGTTCTGACACTCGCCGGTATCGGCACGATGTGGATGGCCGTGTTCGCCGATACAGGCACTTGCCTCATCGTTGTTGCCAATGGGTTAAGAATGCTTCGCTGGAGAGGCTAAACGAGCTAACCTAACTGAAGGATTAACTTCAGCCGTCTTTCTAGTTTTAGGAAGGCGGCTGTTTTTACATCCTTATTAGAAAAAATCAAAACATCCCGTTGATGACATCTTGTGGTGATTCCTGCTAAAGATTCTTTTCTAATGCCGATTCAAGCTCTTAGTAAGCAAACCGCTCTGTTTGAGTTATTTGCCACAGTTAGTTGAAACACTTAAGTACAAGTACCAAGAATTTGCGTCTAAAATGAAACCATCCGTCAGCAGGCGTAGGACTAAATTTGTTTAGGCAACCTGTTGATTTCATTTATTTTCTCTAGGAGAATCTATGAGAATCGTTAAGCTCAGCGCAGCTATTCTTGCTGCGTTATTCCTCTCCGCTACAGCGACAGCCGCTACCGTTACTCAGGAAGGTTCCGGTATCGGTAAAGACGGTGAAATCAAAGTCAAAGTTGTGTTTGAAGACGGCAAAATCAAGAACGTCGATATTCTTAAACAACAGGAAAATCCGGTTTTGTCTCAGAAAGTATTTACCGACCTCAAAGACGAAATTGTTAAGACCGATTCCACAGACCTTGATGTCATTGCCGGTGCGACCTACTCTTCTCTCGGTTTGCTGGCTGCCGTTAAAGACGCCGCAAAAAAAAGCCGGAATCACTTTGAAGAAAGTTGAGAAAAAAGCAGTTAAGGCCCAAGTCGCAATTCCTGCCGAACGTAATTATGACGTCGTCGTAGTCGGTGCCGGCGGTGCAGGCTTTGCCGCCGCTTTAACCGCTAAAGCCCTGGGCGTTTCCGTTATTCTCCTGGAAAAGATGCCTCAAGTCGGCGGCAATTCTTTGATTTCCGGAGCGGAAATGAATGTGGCACAAAGCTGGATTTAGAAAGAACTCGGCATTAAAGATTCGCCCGAACTGCACGCTCAGGACACCCTCAAGGGAGCCGACTACAAGGGCGGTCCTGCTGTTGTCGAAACCATGACACACGGTGCATTGCCCGCAGCTGAATGGCTGAAGAACACTGTCGGTATCAGATATGAACCGCATAACCTCTTCCAGTTTGACGGAAACTCCGTTAAACCCGCTCTGATTCCTGTTGGTCAGACCGGAACTGAATACATCACAAAACGTTCTGCTTTGGCTCAGAAAGAAAAGATTCCTGTCGTCACCGGTATGAAGGCTGTTGCTCTGATTAAGAATAAAGACGGCCGCGTCGTCGGTGTCAGCTGCGAATCCAACGGTAAGAAGTATGACTTCTATGCTAAGGGCGGCATTATTTTGGCGACCGGCGGTTTCGGTGCCAATGCTGCAATGGTTAAGAAGTACAACCCGAGCTTAGACGAACGCTTCAAGACAACGGACGCTCCGGGAACCACCGGTGAAGCACTTTACATGGCTCAGAAAGCCGGTGCTGAATTGGTCAACATGCAGTACATCCAGACCTATCCGATCTGCGACCCGATTTCCGGCGTGATTGAACTGATCGCTGATGCACGTTTTGACGGCGCCATCCTGATTAACCAGGAAGGAAAACGCTTCGTTGAAGAACTTCAGCGCCGCGACGTGATTTCTAACGCTATTCTTAACCAGCCGGATTCTTACTGCTATGTCTTGTGGAATGACAATATCGGAAAGATCTCCAACACCGTTAAGGCTCATCCGGAAGAATACGAAACCTTCACAAAACAGGGCGTTATGCATACCGCTGACAACCTGAAGGAAGTTGCCGACTTCTTCAAGATTCCGTATGACAATCTCAAAGCCACGATTGACCGTGTCAGCCAGATGGCTAAAGACGGCGGCAAGGACTTAGACTTCCACAACCGCGGCGGTCTGAAAGATTTGTCGACCGGCAAGTACTACATCATCAAGGCTGTTCCCTCGATTCACCATACGATGGGCGGCGTCCGTATCAATCCGAAGGCTGAAGCACTCGATAAGAACGGCAAACCCGTTCCCGGTCTTTATGCTGCCGGTGAAGTAACGGGCTGCACTCATGGTACGAACCGTTTAGGCGGCAACGCCTACACTGACATTATGGTCTTCGGCCGTATTGCAGGTGAACAGGCTGCACAAGCTGCCAAGGCTGTGAAGTAAAAAATTGAGGCCGGCATTGCTGCCGGCCCCTTATCCTACAAGCGATCTTCGGGTCGCTTTTTTATTGGATTTCACCGAGCCGAGCCATTCTGATCTGGTTGCGAATCCAGGAAGAGCCGCCTAAAATTTTAAGTTTTTCTTTGTCTTCTTCCGTCAGCAGAATCGTTGTGCGAATTAACGGCTTGTCGTCTAAGCTCGGACGACCTCTTTTAGCCAGAGCCCACTGGAGATCCAAAGTGCTTTCCAAGTCGCCTTTATTCTCATTTTCTTTGTTCAGGAAAGAGGCAAGTTTGAGAATGTCGGGCTGAAGAGGAGCCAGAGCATCTTTGAAGTTTTCTCTTTCCTTTGTAGTGAAGGATTCGCAGTCGATCGGGAAAATTTCTTTTTCAGTCACTTTGGCAGAGCCGAAGCAGCCGGCTTTGCTGAAAAAGTAAGCGTAGTAAGCGCGGTCATCACCGATGAAGTCGGTGTCATTGCGGCGAAGTTCGACACGGACATCAACACTGTTCTTCTTTAATGTAATCGTCATTTCGTTTCTCCTGACAATCAATTGAATTTCGATATGCACATAATAATATTGTCCATATAAAAATAAAATAGATATGTACTTAATAAATGAAACTAATTGTAAATTCATCCTTATTTTTTCTTTGTAAACGAAATTCGGACTTTTGATGTCCGGCTTTTCTGAGGTTCAGAAAAACTTTCACACGCAATACGCTTTGTTTTAGAAGGATTTTTTCTCAGGCTCGACTAGAATGACGCCTTCAAATAAGGATGGCAAGAAATGAATGGTCAGTTATTAGCAGCGGCTCCGATGGAAGGTTTAACGACGGCAGTATTTCGTCGTTTGCACCATCAGTACTTCGGAGGAACTGATCTTTACTACATCCCTTTCATTACGCCAACCGTTGAACCTAAATTCACGGACCGACATCTCAAGGAGCTTTCTCCTGAAGTAAATTCCGGTATTCCGGTGGTTCCTCAGCTTTTGAGCAACCGTCCTGCTGATTTCATCTGGGCCGCTAAAGCTCTTCAGGATTTGGGCTATAAGGAAGTCAACCTTAACCTCGGCTGCCCTTCCGGCACCGTTGTAGCCAAAGGAAAAGGTTCAGGTTTTTTAAGAGATCTTTACGCATTGGAACGTTTCCTGGATGAAATTTTCAGTGCCGGGATTACGGTACCAATCTCTATCAAAACAAGACTCGGATGGGCGAACACGGAAGAGTTCGGAGACATTCTCAATTTATATAAAAAATATCCGCTTTCTCTTTTGATTGTTCACATGCGTCTAAAGACCGATCAATACAAAGGAGAAGTTAGGAAGGAAGCGCTTCTTGAGCATCTCGATGAAATCCCGTTTCCGTTGGGTGTAAACGGCGACATGATCACGACGTCCGACATGACAGATTTCTCCCAGATGTTCCGAGAGCCCAAGATGCTGATGGTCGGGCGTTCGCTAATGGCCGATCCGGCACTCTTCCGTAAATATAAAGGAGGTCCGGCTGCCGCCCTCGAAGAAATTAAAAATTTCACGACCGCCCTTTTCGATGCTTATACGGAAGCCTTCCAGAACCGTCGAAATGCCATGATGCGCATGAAAGAGTTTTGGTTCTTCCAGGCCAATCTTTTTGAAGAAAATCCAAAGGCTTTTAAAAACATCTTTAAGAGTAAAACCGAAGAAGATTTCCTGGCTGCCGTTGAAGAAATTGAAGCGGGCCGTCTGTTGACTGACGCCCGCTTCGGATGGAAAAAGCCTTTATAAACAGCTGCTACGCCGGTCGCTTCGAAGATTTTTGGCGGATATAGAAAGCCATCAGATTCAAAGCGAATACGGTCATTAGAAGAACCAGAGCTGTTGCACACTGAATCGGCACCGCTTTATCCGGATTCATGCCTGTCGTGGCTAACACATAAATATGGTACGGAAGCGACATCACTGCGGCAAACGGAGAATTCGGCAAATTAGTCGTCGAGACGACGGCTGCAGTAAACATGATGGCGCTCGTTTCTCCGGCGGCTCTGGCCAAGCCTAAGATGGCGCCGGTCAAAATTCCGGGAAGTGCGGCCGGAAGAACCGTTCGCAGAACGGTCTGAGTTTTGCTGGCCCCCAGCGCGAGAGAAGATTCCCTCCAGCTGTTTGGAATCTGAGAAAGCGTCTCGCGAACAGTATTGATGACGATCGGAAGCGTGAGAACTGCTAAAGTCAGGATCCCGGCAATCGCACTGACGCCTAAATCGCAAACGGTGACGAAGAAAGCTAATCCGAACAAACCGAACACAATGGACGGAACGCCGGCAAGATTGGCGACGGCTAAAGTGATGAGCTTTTTAAGCGGCCCTTCTTTTGCATATTCATTGAGCCAGACGGCGCAAGCAATTCCGAGAGGCAGTGCAACAGCCATAGCCCCGACGGACAGAATCGCAGTGCCGATGATGCAAGGCAGAATCCCGCCCTCTTCCATCATTTTTTCCGGAAAGGAAGAAAGAAACGAAGGAGAAAGCGTTCCCGCTCCATGGTAACAAATGTAGCCAAGCGAAGCGAGAAATAAGGCGACCACGACCCAAGCACCGGTCTTAATCATAAAAAGACCTGCATACTCTTTATATGTTCTTCGATCTCGTAAGGTTATGGATAGATTCATTGAAGTTCCTGTGTTAGTTCGAGGCTTTTAATTTGTATTTCTGAGAAATCAGGAAGGCAGCCAGGTTGCAGAGAAAGGTAAAGAAAAACAGTACGATGCCGATGGCAAACAAAGCATGGTAGTGACTGCTTCCGAAAGGAGATTCGGCCATTTCTGCGACGATTGAGGCCGGCATAGGTCTGACCGGATCAAACAGACTTTCCGGGATGAGTGCCGCACCGCCTGCTACCATCAAGACAACCATGGTTTCTCCGATCACGCGGCTTAAACCCAGCATCACTCCGGTCGCAATTCCTGAAAAAGCAGCCGGGACCGTGACGGTGGTCAGTGTTTCCCAATGCGTGGCGCCGAGTGCTAAAGAAGATTCTTTAAGGCTTCTCGGAACTGAGCGAAGAGCGTCTTCGGAAATGGTACAGATGGTCGGAACGGCCATGAGGGCCAGCAAAATAGCTGCGTTTAATACGTTCAGTCCGGTCGGTGCTCCGAAATAATCCTGCAGGAAAGGTGCCAAAACAGTCATGCCGACAAAACCGATCACAACGGAAGGCATTGCCGCCAAAAGTTCGATGAACGGTTTAAAAATGGACCGCAGTCTTGACGAAGCAATTTCAGATAAGCAGACAGCGCAGAGGATCCCGAGAGGTATGGCCATGACGGCGGCTAACAGCGTGACCGAGACAGATCCGATGATTAAAGGAAATATTCCGAAAGACGGAGGATCTTCCGTCGGGTACCAGTCGTGACCGGTCAGAAAATGTTTGAGCGATATTGTCTCGAGGACCGGCATGCCCTCTTTAAACAGGAACCAGACGATTCCGGCGAGGCCGGCAAGAGTAAGAAGAGCTAAAAATAAAAGAGATTTTTCAAAAATGAAATCCTTGATGGTTCGCTTCACTAGAAGACTCCGAGGTTTCAATCACCTTGGCGGCTCCGGCTATTCGGTGCCGGTCACAGCGAAAATGACGGAAACAGTGGGAAAGCTTACTTCGATCTTCAAGCTTTCTTTCAGAGAGATCTGAAATTAACGTTTAGCAGGCGGAACAAAACCGACTTCTTTGATGAGGCTTCGGCCTTCTTCAGAGAGGCAGAAGTCCGTTACTTTTTTAACGGCTCCTTGCGGCTGATGATTTGTGTAGAGATAAAGATCGCGCGAGAGCGGCCATTTTCCGTCTTTAGCGGTCTCTGGAGTTGCTTTAATCCCATTGATTTCTATAGCCTTGATGATCGAGACTAGGTAACCGAGGCCGACATATCCGATCGCGTTGGGATTCTTAGCGACGGTTTGAACCACGGTGCCGTTGGAGCTTTGCAGAAGTGCTCTCGGGCTGACGCGCTGATTTTTCATGACCAGAGATTCCCAGGTTTCAAAAGTTCCCGAAGAAGTATCTCTGGATACCAGGACAATCGGAGCATCGGGTCCGCCGACGTCTTTCCAGTTCTTGATTTCGCCCTTGTAGATTTTTCTCAAGTCGTCCAAAGAGAGATTCTTGAGGGAGTTTTTAGGATTGACGATCGGAACAATCGCGTCAACCGCTACTGGGATTTCAAAGGGTTTAACGCCCTTTTCTTCAGCTGCCTTAAGCTCCTTATCTTTGATTTTTCTCGAGCTCATGGCGATTTGTGTCAGCTGCTCATTCAGAGCCTTAATTCCGCTGCCGGACCCGCCTCCTGAGAGTTCGATGACAACCGAGGGATCTTTTTGCATGAGATGCTCAGAGATTTTTTGCATGACCGGCAAGACGGTTGTTGAACCGGAAACCGTCACGTTTTCTTTTGCCATGGAAGAAGCGGAAACAGCCATGGCAGACAAAGCAAGTAAGGAAATTAAATAATTTTTTCTCATAAATTCTCCTATGTTTTATTAACAAGTTTTTTGTTCCAAGAAAGAAATTGTTTTTCCTCAAGGAACACGGCGAATACTAGAAGTAAAAAATGACAAGAAAATTACAGTTCTGTGAAATTTTTATGACAATAAATCAAAGAGTAAGTTGTCATTAAATTGACATATTCCTGACATTTAGTTGTCATAAAAGCTAAATACAATTTTTGCGAATTTGAAAATGAATTGGGAATATCGAAAAAGTAAATATGCAAGTAAATAATGAATTTACAAAATTGAGCGCATCTAATTTAAATTTCTTTTATGGCTCAAAGCAGGTATTAAAAAATATTTCTCTCTCTTTCAATAAAAAAGAAATCACTGCCTTAATCGGTCCTTCCGGCTGTGGAAAAAGCACTTTTCTTCGTACATTGAATCGAATGAATGACCTGATCGAAGGTGCCCGTCTGGAAGGATCAATCAAATTCGGAAACGAGGAAATCAATCATCAGCATTGCGATGTGGTTGAGCTGAGACGAAGAATCGGTATGGTTTTCCAGAGACCGACGCCGTTTGCGAAAAGTATTTTCGAAAATGTCGTTTATGGCCTCAAAGTTTCCGGTGTTACAAACAAATCGCTTTTGATGGAAAAGGCGGAAGAAAGTCTTCGAAGAGCGGCTCTATGGGATGAAGTAAAGGATCGCCTCAAGGACTCTGCCCTTTCTCTCTCCGGCGGTCAGCAGCAAAGATTGTGTATTGCCAGAGCGTTAGCTGTTGAACCCGAAGTACTGCTTATGGATGAACCGGCCAGCGCATTGGATCCTATTGCGACAGAAAAACTTGAACAAGGCATGGAAGAACTTAAGAAGGATCTGTGCATCATCATTGTTACTCATAACATGCAGCAGGCGATGCGCATTTCAGACAATACGGCCTTCTTTTACATGGGCGAGTTGGTCGAACACGGTCCGACCAAAAAGATCTTCTGGAATGCCACAGAAGAAAAAACTCGGCAGTACGTGAGCGGAAGCTTCGGCTAACGACAATTAAGAAAAAATCGCGGACGCGGTTGAGTCGTAATTTTAGAGATTAGATTTCTTTCAAAGCCTTCTGGACGAACTCGTCGAAGGCTTCAACTTTTTTCGGTTCAACCAAAGTGTCAAGAATTTCGCCTTTGCGGATCAAAAGCAATGTCGGAATATGGCGGACGCGGAACTTAGCATTAAGACCTGCTTCGGTATCGAAATCACAGTGGGCAAACTGAATCTTGTCATGGTACTTCTGAGCATATTCCATGAACATCGGTTGGATTCTCTTGCAGTCAATGCACCACGGAGCACCGATCGCTAAAAGAACCGGTTTATCGCATCTCACGACGGTGTCTTCGTAATTTGCTTCTGTGACGTGGAGAACGATTTCGTCTGCCATTTCGATACCTCTTCGAATTAGAAAATAGTGAGTAAAAATTTAATTAAAAGCGTATTGGAGATCGCCAAGAGAATCAAGCCTACTACGCAGACGACCAGGAAGCCGTCGGTATTCGGGCCGTATTTTTCGCAAAGACTCTGCATGTTGCTGAGCCCGTTGGCGGCCATCCCCATGGAGAATGCCAAGCCTCCGACGGCAATGAGCATCCCTCGGAAGTCCCTGCCTAAAAGATTGAAATAGACAAAGCGCGCAAATAAAACATTAACGATGAGTTCAAGGAAGAATACAGCGATGATCGGCGCTGAGAGATCAAAAATCAAATCCAGCTGAAGTGCGCATGTCGAAACCAAAATGAAAAGAATCAGAAAGATCTTAGTCATAGTCCTCAGTGCGAGACCGTCAACGCTGAACCAGCCTGTGGAATCTGCAAAATTTCTCGCGATCAGTGCGCAAACCATGCAGACGGTGTAGTCAGGAATCAAAACGCTCGTAAACAGTTTCTGATTGATTAGATGTCCGAAGGCCATACATACGAAGCAGATAGCAATGATCTTGATGCATTCAACCGTATGGGTTCGGTAAAAAGGTTTAGTGCTTCGCTGAATGGAACGAATAAGCCGTGCATTGTCGAATTCGGTGCGGCTGGGATTTTTAAGATCGTATCTTTTAATGAGGTATTCGCCCATCGGAGCGCTGACCATCATGGAGCAAACCATACCCAACGTTGCAACCCCCAAGGCGGCTTCGGCGGCGTCGGAGAATTTATCCAGCTGCTCAACTGCGGGAATGAAACTTGAAAGCGTTTCCGTTCCGCCCATCATGGATATCGTGCCCATGAGCAGTCCGAGGTGCTGGTGCATGCCTAAGGCTTGTGCCGCAGTGAGTCCAATGAGGGCTTGAAGCACGCCTAAGGCCATTGCAAAGGACCAAAACATGATGGAGATGACAAATCCGGTTTTAATGAGCTTCCAGCTTCCCATCAAAGCCATCATGGTGAGAAAGAACTGAAAAATCAGCGCATTGAGATCCGGATTTAAGACCACGACCGCGGTCTTGGAAATTTTTAGGCATGCAAAAACAATTGCTGCCGGCAAACCGCCGATAAAGGGAACAGGAATGGATAGGTCCTGCAGAAGCTTGATTTCAGATTTAATCCAGCGGCCGAGAAAGTAACAAAGACAGGCAATTCCTAAGATAAAAAAATTATCCAAATGAATGTGTAAGACGCCGTCGACGTTTGTAAAGTCCATGAGACTGCCTTTGTTTTGAATTGTCCGGTGCTCGTTACGGATCGAAAAACTATAATCGCTTCAGATCCGAATAGTATATTCTCCACTGAATTCAAACACTCGAACCACGATATGCCGATCGAACTAAAACCCGTCACGCTTAACGAATTACCGCTTCTACAAGAACAACTGCCAAAACTTCAAAACGGAGACTGCAACCTTTCTATCGCCTCCGTCATCGGACGCTCTAAGGAATACAACATAAAATGGGGAATTTCTCAGGATGAATTAGTATTGAATTGGGCCCCTTATCCGGATATTCCGCCCGCTTATGTCATTCCGCTTCGCAGTGAAAACGCATTGGCCATCATTGAGGACATCGCATCTGGGTGCCAGTGCTGCAAGGAACCGGTGATTTTGTTCGGACGTTTTACGTTCATGACGGAAAGAATTTCCGAGCTGATGAGATATCGCAACTTCATTACGGTGTCTTCTAATTCCTGGTGGGATTATGTCTATGAACGTGACAAGATCGAAAACTTGGAAGGCAGAGAATTACACGGCAAGCGAAATTTCAATAAGAGATTTTATAAGGCCTATCCGAACGCTCAGTTCGTATCCTTCACGCCGGAACTCATTGAAAAAGCAAGAGTATTTCTGAAGAACTGGTATGCCAACTACGGCGAAATGACAAAGAGTCTAGAAGCTGAGCGGGACGCTATCGAGCTTGCCTTCGATCATTTTGACGAGTTCCGCTTGATCGGCGGCGCTTTAATGGACGGAGACAATATGTACGGCTTTACCTATGGCTCTGACGTCGGTGAAAACATTTTCTCAGTTCACATTGAAAAGGCAGATCGCACGGTTACCGGTGCCTACCCTGCCTTGGCCAGCGCTTTGTGCAAGACGCTTCCGGAACGTTTTACTCAGATTAACCGTGAAGAAGACTTAGGTATTCCGGGTTTAAGAAAAGCCAAAGAAGACTGGGCTCCTTCGGCCATGATCAGAAAGACGCTGCTGAAGCTGCAGCGTGCTATTCCAGAACCTATCTAATCCTCTGAATGCGCTGTCGGTTAAGAATAGTTTTCCAGGAGCGCGCCGACAGCGTTCCAATCTTTATTAAAAATCAGCTTTAAAGGAACCGGAACGGTGGCTTCCGGGTCTTTGGGTTGGTATGACTTTGCGCCGATGGAAGAAAGTGCCTCATGAAGGAGGCCGACCTTCGTCTCAAGCTCCTTACATCCCAACGTTTCTCTTTCTTTCTCCAATTCATTGAAAATCAACAGATTAATTTCCGGCGTTTTTGCGTCTTCTCTCAAAATGAATGCGGGAATGAGATTGTCGGTTCGGAGAAGATTTTCAAATCCGAAATGCTGAATTGATGAATGGAACCCTTCCATATCTCCGTTCCAATCGGAAAGAGAATCTAAGCCGCTTTTCAGATAGCTCATTAATTGTTCGACGGGTTTAGAAATTCCAGTTCGATCGGATAAAGAAAAATCGCGAGCCCAGACAACGTCCTCTTCGAAGTCAACTTTGTTGATGATGCGAAGAAGAAGATAGTCATTGCCCTTTTTATCAAGGGAAAAATAATCTTGAATCATTTGGCCCGCCTTATTTCAATGGAACAGCAAGACTAAATGTTAGTCGAAGATGGAAGGTAAAGGTTCCGGCCATCTGTTTTCGATGTCCGGGTCACGAAGAATCCATTCTTCTGCGCCGTCTTCAAGCTGAAAACTTCGACATCCATTGAATAAGAAATCTAAGTAATATTCCATGAACATGAATGCTGCGATAAAAGTTTCTTCGTCACTGGAGCCTTTGTAGACGGTCGCGATTTCCTCATCCATTGTGTCTCCAAGGTTCCCGCCCCGAGCGTTTATGACCTTTTTCATCGCCCACCAGTATGGACCATATTCCAGATAACTCTTCGGTTCGTATTTAATTTGACTGAGTACGAGCTCGGTTCCGTATGCGACGATATCTGAGCGTTTCTTGTTTTTGAGCAGACCGGCCTTGTTATTGGCCGCTTTGGCTTTCAAAGTTGCGTCAGAGTAAATATAGCGGTTATAGCCCATTTCTACTTCTTGCCTCCAAAGGTTGGAAATTGATTGATCGGTTTTCAGATCAACCTTTTGAATTCGGAAATTTCCGATCCCGATGATCTCTAAGTTATGAGATGATGAAAGTCCCAAGTTTACTTGGTGATCCGGCCTTCTTGAGTATTTGCGTCCACTCTATCCCGGGCGCGAAGAAATGTAGGCCTTTTCTTTACCTGTAGCCACTTCCGTAAAGCATAGACAAAGTAAAGAGCCAAGAAACCGGCTGTGAATACAAGGACTTGAGTTTTATCATGAGGTGGAAGGTTTGAGTATTTTTTCTGACAGCCTCAAACTTTTTGACTCATACTAGCAACGGCCAGCCGTTCGGTGACATGTAACAGAGAACTTAGATTCTCGACCGGAGCAGCCCCGCTTTTCTTTGTTCGTCTTATGGTTCTTTTTCAGATTCCATATTTGAAATTTTGACCGTTTCAGTTGAAACAATACAAGGCGGAAGAATATCTTGGAAGATTTTGAGAATGGAATGCAGAACGGAATAATCAGTTTGAAGTGGTGGAGATAATGGGGATCGAACCCACGACCTCTGCATTGCGAACGCAGCGCTCTCCCAGCTGAGCTATATCCCCACCGGCGTGAAAAACTCACAGGCAGAATGATGCACTAAATTACAAATAATTTCAACTTCATTCAAAAATATTTTTATTTGCCCGTTAAGTAGACGCGACGAGTCTTGATCACCTCAATAGCGTCTGCTCCGTTTAAATTCTGTGCCTTTCTGAGATCCTCGGCACTCATTCTCTTTTCTAAGGCTTCAAAAGCTTTGACCTGATCTTCAGGCGCATCTTTCTGCAGTACACAATCGTTGAGGATGGCATATGCTGTGACGGGATCCCCGCCCAGCCAATTCGGAGTGGCTAACTTCATAGCATAGCTGCAGACATTTGCTTTATTGCTCTTCTGCACGGCTGCTAGAGCCAAGGCTCCGCCGATATCGAAGTTTTTGCGGACACCGATGCCATTCCAATATTTCTCAGCGTTTTCTTCCAGCTCTTCCGGTTTAGCCCGAGCGATGTACATGTCAAGATACTTCTGAGCGTCCTCATGGTTTTTAACCGCACGAGGTCCGGACAACTCTAATCCGACTAACGTCAGTAAATCTTCATTAGAAGCGATAGGAGCGGCCTTTTTCATCCAGTAAACAGCTTTGGCCGGATTTTTGGGAACGCCGTCTGCACCGTAAAGATAGATTCTTCCTGTCTGAAGTTCTGCTGCAGTGAGGCCCATTTCAGCGGCCTTCTCAAAGCACTTGAGTGCTTCGGGCACTTCCTTTGCATTCCAATAGAGTTCACCGAGGTAGTAAGTTCCGTTAACACTGCCCTTGTCTGCTGCGGCTTTTGCCCAGTATCTGGCCTTTTCAGGATTCTTTGTCAGCCGCAAGCCGTGTCCGAAGGAATAGCTGATTGTATAAAGCTCCTGAGGAGAAGCGTTTAGCAAGATGGAATCAATATATTCCTGCCCTGTCTGTTTGGACTGTTCGTTATCAGCTTGAGAAAGCAGTCGTTCTCCGGTCATCACTCTGGAAAGCGCATGACCGTTTTCTGCAGCTTTGCGAATCCAGTCATATCCTAAGTTTTCGTCTTTTTCGACGCCTCTGCCTTCAAGATAAGAAATACCTAAAGCGGCTTGTGCCGGCGCATAGTCAAGAGAAGCGGCTTTTTGAATTAGTTCTAAGGCTTTTTCCTGTGACTGTTCGACCCCTGTTCCTTTCCTGTAAAGAGCGGATAAACGCATCATGGCTTTCGGGCTGCCGAGATCTGCTGCCTGTCCATAAAGAACGGCGGCTTTAGACAGATCAACGGGAACCCCTTCTCCGTACAGCTGGATTTCGGCCTGTTCGATCAATTCATTGATCTTCTTTTTTCTTGCCTGAATTTGCTCCTCAGACTCTTTTGTTTCTAAGACTGTTGCTGCTGGTTTGACTTCTATTTCGCTGTTTGCTTCCTGAGTCGGCTCTGAGGCCGCAGCTTCGTTTTTGTCTTCCGTTTGAACAGCCGGTTCTTCTTTCACGGTATCCGCGGATTGAGCGGCCGCAAAACCGCCGGAAGCGATGCACATTCCATAAACTAAAGAACACACAAGTCGGTAAACCATTATCGTTGTCTCCTATTTGTGCCGTCATTTTTGCAGAATTTCTCAGTGAGTAACAAAATTATTTTTTCATTCGCTGGAATTGAGGTGAAATTTCTTTCGAAGTCACCGGTTGATCCCAAGAACCCCAGAGTATCCCGAGATTTCGTTCGTCTTTTTGTTTTTGCAAACTAATTTTTTCGGCGAATTTTCGTACTGAAAATTGTCTTTTTTAGGTCCACGAATAACCCCGCAATTTAAATAAGGATCTACGAAATATTTGGATGAAGTAATGCATTCGGAAGATGACATTGTTAGCGGATATTCCTCGTATAACTTCTTTTGACTATTGAAAAATAGAAAACGTTAGACAGGGGGAATATAAAAAATACAAAACAAAGAAACAGCTGAAGGGGAAATCCTCTCTTTCTACGAGTTTTGTCACCCATTTTCTCTAAGTAAAATTACCATTATTTGTCAGATTTCCCATTTTGGTAAATTTAAAAAATTAGTAAGTAGATACACGGGCATACGTGATTCTTTTTACTCGATTTTCCTAACTATTATCCCTATTGTGTTATAGGGGTAACATTAATGTCATAAAAAGATAATTTATTTGAGAAGGCCTTATATGAAAAACGCACGCTGGGTAAGGCTCGCAGATGATCTGACTCGTGGTATCACCAACGGTGATTATCCCCTCAATTCGTATTTGCCAACCGAGATGGAGCTCTGTGAGAAATATAACGTTAGTAGGTATACCGTCCGACTCGCACTTGCAGACCTCACACGTATGGGGCTGATTAAACGGTGGCCAAGATTGGGTTCTAAAGTCGTGTCCGTGGGATTCTACGAGACCTATGCCCATACCTACACCTCATTTGCGGATATCGACGGTTTGTCCTCTACACATAAAAGAGTTGTTCAGGGAACTCAGGAATGTGTTGTTGACCACGTTCTTGCCAAGAGATTGGAATGCGAGAGGTACCTGCGCTTCCTGCGTTTTTCTAATGTCCGAACCAATCCGACAGACAACGGAAAGCCTGTTGTTTGGACGGCCGTTTATGTGAACGCCGCATACTCCCGTCTGCCGGATTTGGCTCGGTTAAATCCTTTAGTCCTTCTTTCAACACTGATCGGGAAAGAATACGGGGAAAAGTGTCTTGAAGTCGTCCAGAAGATTTCCGCCGTTCCCCTTCCTGCAGAAGCCGCAATGTATCTGGATGCTCAGGTCGGCTCACCTTCTCTCCGTATTCTCCGCCACTACATGGGTATTAAGCGGAACATCCTCGAAATTTCGGAGTCTTACCATCCGGGAGACCGCTACGCATTGACAATGAATATGCGAGCTAACCGCTGAAAAGTTAATTGATAGAATGCAATATGTAAAGCATTCGACTCACGAATAAAGAGGATCCGAGCTGCCTTACAGGCAGCTCTTCTTATATAGGCTGTTAGGAAAGTGGCAGAAATTTCTTGGAAACGAAAACCCGGACAAAAAATGGCACCTCTGGCCGAACGCCTAAAAAAATTAGGTTTGGTCAGCGATTGGGATTTTGTCCTTCATTTGCCTCTTCGATATGAAGATGAGACTTCTATTACGCCTATCGAGGAGCTTGAGGTCGGTGTCGATGCGCAGGTAGAAGGCGTTGTCACTAACAACAGCGACAATCGGTTCGGAAATTTTGAGGCTTGGATCGATGACGAAACCGATATGCTCAAGGCTCGGTTTATTCACTACTACCCTTCTATTCGTGAATTGCTGAAAGTCGGAAAACGCGTCCGACTCTACGGAAACCCGCGCGCCGCCTTCGGCGGCGGCCTTGAAATGATCCATCCGAAGGTTCGCGCACCGAAAGCCGAAGGCGATCTGCCCAAAACATTGACACCTGTATACCCTGCCGGTGAAGGTGTCACTCAGCTTTGGCTCAGAAAGCGCATTGACCGTGCTTTAATGGACGTGGATATCTCCGACCTCTTGACCGAAGAAGAGCGGCAGGAACTGCACCTTCCTGGACTTGCTGAGGCGATTAATTCTTTGCACCACCCGAAAGCCGGGGCTCCGATCGGCCCTTTGCAGAATCGAACGGATCCGGCTTGGCAGCGTCTGAAATTCGATGAGCTTTTGGCTCAGCAGATTTCCCTTAAAAAATCTCGTGAAATGCGGGATATGAACAAGGGCCCGGTGATGCCGCTGCGTAAAGGCGATAACAGTTCTCTGACGGCAAAGTTTTTCCATTCTCTGCCCTTCAAACTGACGAAGGCTCAAATCCGTGTCTGGAAAGATATTTACGAGTCGCTTGGAAGCGAACGTCCCATGAATCGATTGGTTCAGGGCGATGTCGGCAGCGGCAAAACCGTTATCGCAGCCCTTGCCGCATGTCAGGCGATCGACGCCGGCTATCAGGCCGCCCTTATGGCGCCGACGGAAATTTTAGCCGAGCAGCACTTCAAAAAGATTATTTCCTGGCTGGAGCCTTTTGGCGTCCGTGTGGTTTGGCTCTCGGGCAAACAAAAAGCCAAAGAAAAGCGAGAGGCTCTTGCGGCAATCGAAGACGGTGCCGAACTGGTGGTTGGAACTCACGCAATTATTCAGCCGGACGTCAAATTCAAAGCATTAGGGCTTGCCATCGTAGATGAACAGCACCGTTTTGGCGTGGACCAGCGCCTGGCAATACGTGCTCAGCAAAACGGCATGATGCCGCACCTACTGATGCTGTCGGCAACACCGATTCCTCGAACCCTGGCCATGAGCTACCTGGCGGATATTGACGTATCCGTTATTGATGAACTGCCTCCCGGAAGGCAGGAAATTTCGACGAAATTGGTATCCATGAGCCGCAAAGGCGATTTAGTCGAATGGATCGGCAAGTCTTTATCAGCCGGTCTGCAGGCTTATTGGGTCTGTCCGCTCATCGAAGAAAGCGAAAAAGTTGACCTTACCGCAGCCACTGAGACATGTGAAGAAATCAAACAAATTCTCCCTCAGTTCAAGATTGAGCTTCTGCACGGCAAGATGACGCCGGAAGACAAGAACGCTGTCATGGAGCGGTTTGTTAAAGGAGAAACGAAGCTTTTAGTGTCTACAACTGTGATTGAAGTGGGTGTCGATGTTCCGAACGCTTCGATTATGGTTATAGAACACGCTGAACGTTTCGGGCTCGCCCAGCTCCATCAGCTCAGAGGACGCGTCGGCCGAGGATCGATCAAGAGTTATTGCTTTGCGATTTTCGGCGACCAGCTTTCAAAGATCGGCAAAGAACGTCTCCAGGTATTCAATGACACAACAGACGGCTTTGAAATTTCCAGAAGAGACTTGGAGTTGAGAGGCCCGGGTGAGTTTTTAGGCGCTCGTCAGAGCGGAGCTGCCCTTCTGCGTTTTGCAGATTTTGAAACCGACGGCTTCTTAGTCGAGAAAGCCATGGCGATGGCAGATAAATGGATTCGTGAAAAAGATCCGCGGGCAGAAAAGCATGCTGCTCGCTGGTATCAGTCTAAAGAAAAGTATTTAGAAGCCTAAAAAGCAGAGGCCTTCTTCGAAGGCCTCGTTCCAATAATTATTTGTTCGAAGCTTCTACGCTTTCATGGAAAGCGTCGCCGAGTTCGACGGCACGCTTCTTGCAGGCGTCCATCGCATCCTGCATCATTTCCATAAAGTGACGGTCATTCATGACTTTGAGCGCTTCATAAGTTGTGCCGCCCTTGCTCGTTACCTTTTCACGAAGGACAGACGGCGACTCACCGCTGCGCTTTGCCAGTTCGGCTGAACCGAGAACCGTTGCGATGGCCATTCTCTTGGCCTGGACATCGTTAAAGCCATAACGAAGTCCGGCTTCGGTTAGGGCTTCAATAAATCTGAAGACATAAGCGGGACCGGAACCGCTGATTGCTGTTACGCCGTCCAGCTCTTCTTCTTTCGTACATCAAATCGCCGCAGGCTGCAAAAACTTTGACAATAAAGCGATGGTCGGGCTCTGCTTCGGGTGTGGAATAAAGTCCGCAGACGCCGAGGCCGATTTTCATGGGTGTATTCGGCATAGTACGGCAAATGCAGTTATGGCCGATCATGGCCTCCAGGTCTTTAACTCGAACGCCGGCAGCAATAGAAATGACCAATGCATCTTCAATCCATTCTTTGGAAGCGTTGATTGCGTCCGGGAGCTGCTGTGGTTTAACGGCCAAAACAACAGCGTCAATCTCTGCGAGCCAGGAGCCCGGTTCTTTGTGCGTATGAACGCCGTAAGCCGATGCAAGGTGCTCCAATTTCTCTTCATTGTGATCAATGACGTGAATATCGGTGCCCTTCCAATCACTGGAAACCATCTTAGAAATGATGGCTTCGCCCATATTGCCGCCTCCGATAAAGGCGATTGTTTTTCTGTCCATGCTTTTTACTCCTTCTTGGTATAGTCTCGAGGTCCGAAAATTGCCGAGCCGACTCTTACCATGGTACTCCCGCATTCCACAGCTTCTGCCATATCTGCACTCATGCCCATCGAGAGCGTGTCGATATCAAAATTCAGCTCATCTCTTAAATGCAGGAAGATTGCATGCATTTCTTTGAGCGGAGCCTTTTTGCCCTCTTCATTATCCGAAGGTGCCGGAATGGCCATGATGCCTCGAAGCTTCAAGTTCGGAAGCAATGTGATGGCTTGAGCAAGTGCCGGGACGTCGGCCGGCTGGCAGCCGCTTTTGCTCTCTTCGTCAGAGATATGAACTTCGATTAACACATTTAAGGGAGGCATATCTGCGGGTCTTTGCTCAGAAAGCCGCTGTGCGATTTTTAAGCGGTCTACCGTCTGAACCCAATCGAAATGTTCAGCTACAGGGCGGGTTTTGTTGGACTGAAGGTGTCCGATAAAGTGCCAGGTTAGCGCCAGTTCAGGATGCATCTTTTTAAAATATTCGATTTTTTCGCACCCTTCTTGGACGTAGTTCTCCCCGAAGGTCCTCATGCCGCATTTAACTGCTTCTTCTAATGCCTCAATGCCGAACGTTTTTGAAACAGGAAGTAAAAAGACGCTGCCGGGTTTTCTGCCGCAGCGCGATTCGTCGTCTGTCAGTGATTGTTTTACCCTTTCATAGCGTTCTGCAAGTCCGGGTTTGAGTATGGACATGAGCTCCTCCTATATAGATCAGACACTGAATAGTAGAACGATTTATAGGAAAAAAACTAAGGTCGGGCAAGGAATGGTAACGTGTCAGGGTGATTCTCTTGAAAAAAATATTATTTGATTAGTTATTAACAACAATAATCTTTTTTTACCCTAAATGGTATCATTACTCATAGCTCAGAGAACATGGATAATAAAATAGTTATTCAAGTTTGATGAGCACTACAAACCACATTGATAATCAGCATACCGGAGCATTTAGTTATGCCAAAGACAATCAAGACAGCAAGAGGCCTGGCTCGTTTTGCGAAGGCCCCGTACGCGTCCCGCCGCAAATCTCTTCCCAGACACTCCTTCGAAACTCGTCAGAAAGCATTGGCGATTTTCCAGGCCGGCGGAAGCTACAAAAATTGTGCAAAAACTCTCAATATTCCCGTATACACAGCACGCGACTGGCATCGCAGTTTCCTGATCGGGACCTTCCGTGCAGAACATGGCGCTCGCCAGCAGTCCTACACACCCGAACAGAAAGCCGAAGTGCTTCGTCTGCGTAAGGAAGAAGGCAAATCCTACAACGTTATTTCTCAGTTAACGAAAGTCAACCGCGCAACTGTTCTGCAGTGGATCCATAAGGATATCGCTCAGCAGCAGGCTGCCGAGGCTGCTGCACAGCAGGCTCCCGCAAACGACTCTGAAATGACTGAAACCGGTCCTACAGCCTAATTGATTGTCTAAGAATATTCGCGAATACATAAGCGAAAAGCAGCGCCGACAGCGGCACCGAAAAGATCGTCTTTCCGGTTTCCACTTCGGCGCTAATCTTGTTTTTACTCTTTTGTTTAGATCAGCATGAGTTCTCTGGTTTCGGGGCCGCTCCCCAAAGAAGTTCTTTTGCATTCCTGCTGCGCACCCTGCTCTGCCGCTATTTTGGAGTGGCTCTTGCAAAATGACGTACGTCCGACGATCTTTTTCTATAACCCGAATATTTATCCGGTTAAAGAATATTTGATTCGTAAAAACGAACTGGATCGTTACGCTCAATCGTTGGGAATCCGCGTCATTGACGGGGACTACCGGCACGACCTTTGGAGGCTTGCTGTTATCGGATTAGAAAAAGAACCCGAGAGAGGACGCCGCTGCCTCGCTTGCTTCAAGCACCGCCTTCTCGTGACAGCAGAATGCGCTAAACGTGAAGGCATTGAACTTTACACAACGACTTTGGCCGGATCCCGATGGAAGAGAGCAGAACAAATTAGAGAAGCAGCAGCGCACGCCAAATCCTTAATTCCGGAAAGCACCTACTGGGACGTAAACTGGAAAAAAGGCGGACTGCAGGAACGCCGCGGTGTTTTGCTTAAAGAAAACGGTTTCTATAACCAGCAGTATTGCGGATGCGAGTTTTCGATGGGTCATCTCACCGAAGAACAAAGAATTGAAATTTTGAGACGCTGATCCGGAATCTTTAAGTCCTGTTTCTGAAATACAAAAAGCGCAGGAGGTTTCATCCGCCCTGCGCTTTCTGCTCTCTAGGAAGTTGCCTTCAGATTACTTTTTTAGATACTTGCCGAAGAATTCCTGAAGCTTGGCAGCTTCTTCATTGACGTATTTCGGGACCCAGTAAGTTTCAATGTGCTGAGCGCCCTTAACCAAATAAAGTTCTTTATCCTTTGTACCGGTTGCCTTCTTGAAGGCGTCATCGGTCATGTAACGAGTGTCGGAAACATCGCCGGCGATCATGAGAAGCGGCTGATGAATCATCGCCATGCGATCGTCAACGTCCCAGTTCATCAAATCCATCAGGCTGCTCTGTGTGTAGAGGAAAGTGGAATTGGGATGAGCATGAGTGCGGAAATAATAGAAGAAGCCGTCTCTGTAAAGTGCGAACGGCAGTTTCTTTGCCTGTTCGTCTGTCAGATTCATAGCACCGACTAACCGAACATCGCCTTCTTTTTCAAAGGTTCTGGCTTCGGCAGCCTGAGCAAGTCTCTGCTGGATCGTATCCATCTGAGAATCTTGGAAGCCGTTTCTGCGGACGCGGCCGCTGTTGAACATAGAAATAGTGGCCACAGCCTTGATGCGAGGATCTTTCTGAGCAGCGCCAAGCGTGTATCCGCCTCCGCCACAGATGCCTAATGCACCGATTTCATTTGCATTCACTCCCGGATAGGTTCTTATGTAATCAACCATACCGTTAATGTCTTCAATACGATTGGCAGGTTTGTCGGTGTGTCTCGGTTCACCGCCGCTGGCGCCCTGATAACGCGCATCGGCTGCAACAGTGATGTAACCCATACCGGCGAGTTTCTCGGCAAAGAGACCGGCAACCTGTTCTTTCACGCCGCCGTTCGGGTGAGCAACAACGATGGCGGGATAGGATTTTTTCGGATCGTAGCCGGCCGGTGTGTAGACGTTGGCAGCCACGCGAATGCCGTCGACTGTATAGGAAACAGGATGAATATTTACTTTACCGGCAACGTTTTCTGTAATTGCATTGTCATATACCAGGCCGTATGGATTCTTAGAAAAATCCGCGGCGACAGCTGAATAAGTGGTCATAAGAGCTCCGACTAAAGCAGCACAAAGTAGTTTTTTCATGCTTCGCACCCATAAGTTAAAAATGAAAAAATCAATAAATGATCGATGTGTACATACTAGGGATATGTCTAAGGAGCCGATGTCACGTATTTCTAGAAGTTTTGCCTAATTCTTCGGCGAGCACGAAAAAGGAGATTTTTTTTAGGCTGTAGAAAGTACTTGTTGTCCGAAAAAACAATTGAGGCCAAATTCGGCTCAATTTCATGCACCCAAAATATCTTTCCGTGAAAACAACAAAAATTACACAATTGGGTTAATTGATAATCGATTGAATTTTTGGAATATTTTCTAATCTTCCGGCGAAGCGCCTTATTAAAACCTTTGGTCGGCAATGAGCCCTGATGTAGAATCACTCAGAATGGGCTGTGTAAGTAATTATTTCAGCGGGATAAATCCCTGTTATTTCATAATCTCGACAGGCTTATAAACAACCTCATTAAACAAGAGTCACAAACATGAAAGAGTCCGACTTATGCGTCATCGCGGTTGTCTATGGCGTTGCGACCTGGTTTTTGGTCATGACGCTCCAGCTGCCGCCGGCCGCTCAATCCTACCCTCTAATTCTCTTAACAGCGCTTTACCTCTGCAACACTCTATTTCTTGGTAAGCAGCTCTATTCCTTCTACCGCCACCGAGTTGTTCTTAATGACTTCAGAAAACTGTTCGCCGGTTTCCTGCCCGGACAGTTTTTCGGCGTTTTGGCTGGCTGCATTATTTATATGGCCTTAGTGAACTATTTGGGCTATTACATCTCCAGCGTTCTGTATCTGCTGCTGGCCCAATTCTTCCTGAAGGTAAAACCGATCCCCGCAATTATCAGCTGCGCCTGCATCATGATTGTGACTTATCTGGTTTTCTCGATGTTCCTGCATGTACCTCTTCCCCTCGGGGTCTGGTTTGAATAAGGAGAAGAAGCCATGTTAGAAACACTCTCCTTGATGGGCATGGGTTTCATCCATGCGATGAATCCTCTTACATTGGTTCTGATGATCGGTGCCACTGCACTGGGTATTACGATTGGCTGTTTGCCCGGTTTGTCCGCAGCGATGGGCGTTGCCCTCCTGCTTCCGGTGACTTTCGGTATGGATCAAGCCACCGGTTTGATCGTCTTAGGCGGTATCTACTGCGGCGCCATCTTCGGCGGATCGATTTCCGCGATTCTGATTCATACCCCGGGTACGCCTGCTTCTGCCGCAACCGCTATTGAAGGCTACGAGCTGACAAAGAAAGGTTTGGCCGCTAAGGCGCTTGCTGTTGCCTGCTTTGCCTCTTTCTGCGGCGGTTTATTAAGCTGTATTTCTCTTTACTTCTTCTCTCCGTTCCTTGCCGAACTGGCAATGCAGTTCAAGAGCCCGGAATATTTCTGGCTTTCGATTTTCGGCTTAACCGTGATCGCCGGTGTCTCCTCTAAATCGCTTCTCAAAGGTTTCATCTCCGGTATCTTAGGTCTTCTGATTTCTACGATCGGTATGGACCCGATGGAAGGCGTCGAACGCTTCATGATGGGCAGCACAACCCTTTACAACGGTGTCAACGTTACTTGCGCGCTGATCGGTTTATTCTCTATGTCTCAGGTTTTGATCCTGGCAGAAAAAGCGATTAAGAAACGCGCAAAAGCCGCTAAATTCACGGGCAGCCTTCTTCTGAGCCGCTCCGATATTAAGAGACTGGCTCCGACCATCACTCGTTCTTGGATTATCGGCAACATCTTAGGTATCTTGCCGGGCGCCGGCGCAACAATCGCCTGCTTCATGGGTTACAACGAAGCGCGCCGCTTCTCCAAACATAAAGATGAATTCGGCAAGGGTTCCATTGACGGTGTGGCCGGTTCCGAAGCTGCCAACAACGCGGTGACCGGCGGCTCTCTTATCCCGACGCTGACGTTGGGTATCCCGGGCGAATCCGTAACAGCCGTGTTAATGGGCGGTTTGATTATTCACGGTCTGCAGCCGGGTCCGGAACTGTTCTCGACTTACGCTCCGATGACTTATACATTCTTTGCCGGTTTCGTGCTTGTACAGTTTGCGATGCTCGGCGTCGGTCTCGTCGGCTGCCGTATGTTTGCTCAGGTTTCCCGCCTTTCCGACTCCATTCTGATTCCTTCCATCTTCCTGCTTTGCGTTGTGGGTTCTTTCGCTATTCACAACAACTTTGTGGAAGTGATCATCATGTTCATTTTCGGCATCATCGGCTACTTCGTTCGCAAGTTTGATTTGAACGCGGCCGCCATCGTGCTGGGCTTGATCCTCGGACCGATCGGGGAAAACGGTCTGCGCCGTTCGCTCTATCTCTCCGACGGCGATCCTTCGATCCTTTTCAGCACCCCGCTCTGTTGGATGCTCATCCTCTTGTGCGTCCTCGGTACTTGCTCTCCGTGGCTGATGGCTCGCTGGGAAAAGCATGTTGAAGCCAGAGCTCACCATTAATCTGTTGCTTTGACCACTCGCCTCCGCAGATGCGGAGGCTTTTTTATGTGCGCTCGGCATGAGCGGATTCTATAGGGTGAAAGTCCCGAAGTGCAGGCGGTGGCGCCAAGCACATAGCCAAAGGCAAGGCCCGAATCGCGAGGTTCCGACTGAAGGAAGCCCGAGGCAAACCATTGACCTTACGAACAGGAACGATCTCAGGCATAAGCTGTCGGGTAAGACTGCATAACAAGTTGAAGCCCTAAGGCCACACGGAGACGGCAATGTATAGACCGAAGGTACATGATGGGAAAGAGTTCGTTCTTACCCGAGGAGAACTCACGGACGCAAGCCAATCGGCTTGGCGGAGTAAAGCTTGCCGTGAGTGGTCAGCAGACGGCATAGTACTCGGTAGCAGTAGCCGAGGAAGGCCCGAATCTTAACGGGGTGTGTTACTGCAACTACGACAAAGGGAATCATGGATAGAAACAATGAAAAACCTTCATGCGAACGAGGAGCACGGAATGCGGCCAAACCTGCACAAAAGGATCCGCCCGCGTCCATAGGAGCAGAAGAAGACACACATAACCTCAATTTATACGCAGGCATCACCTTAGAGGCGATACTGGAGCCATCTAATCTGAAGGAAGCACTCAAAAGAGTAGTAGCCAACAGAGGGGCTCCCGGGATTGACGGAATGGAAGTTGGGCAACTGCTCGACTGGATACGTAACCATCCCGGCCAGCTTACAAAGACGATTAAGGAGGGAACTTACAGGCCCTCCCCTGTGAAAAGAGTAAGCACTCCAAAAGACGAACCCGGCAAGTTCCGGGATCTGGGAATTCCGACAGTCATAGACTGTCTTGTGCAACAAGCAACAGCCCAAGTACTCGACTGGGCCTACGACAGGGACTTCTCACATCGGAGCTTCGGGTTCAGACGGAACATGCGTGCTCACCATGCTCTCAGAATCATAGCGGCAGAAGCCGATCAAGGCTACCGATGGGCAGTGGACATGGACTTAGCCAAATTCTTTGACACAGTGAACCACAGCCGACTAATCAGAAAGCTGTCACTCAAAATCAAAGACGGCAGAGTCATTTCGCTGATACACAAAATGCTTCGATCGGGAGTCCAAATCAATGGGGAGATCAAACCCACGGAGATAGGACTTATGCAGGGCGGCCCGTTATCACCGCTCCTAGCCAACATCTATCTGGATGAATTGGACAAGGAGTTGGAGAAACGCGGACACCGCTTTGCAAGATACGCTGATGATCTGATCTGTATCTGTAAGAGTAGAAGAGCGGCAGAAAGAACCCTGGCAAGTCTGACAAGATTCGTGCAGGACAAGATGCTGTTGAAAGTAAACCAAGAAAAATCGCACGTTAGCCCCGTAACGAGCCCACGAACGAAATTCTTAGGATACGGCCTCTACTTCAGTCGGGCAAAAGGAGAAGTAAGACTGACGATCCATAAAAAGAGCAAACAAAAGCTCAAGGACACGATCAGGCAACTACTGACCCGGAACCCAAGAACGAGCATAGAGAATGTGAAACAGCTGCTAGCGCAGAAGCTTCGGGGGTGGATGAACTACTTCCAACTAGCAGATGCGCAAAAGTGGACACAAGAGGTAGACCGATGGATACGGCGCCGTATCCGCCAACTCTTGTGGAAAACTTGGAAGAAGGTGAAAACCAGGATAAAAGCTCTTATAAAATTAGGGGCGGATCCTGTTAGAGCCTATTACTGGGGCTGTACTCGAAAGGGTTATTGGCGAATATCCAACAGTCACATTCTTGCGACCACTCTGACCACAGACTTCCTCAAACAAAGAGGTTGGTCGTGGTTAGGGTGCTATAAAGGTTAAAACGTTGAGAAACCGCCGTAAAACCAAGGGGACTTGGCCTACCAGACCGGTACGGGCGGTGGTGTGAGAGGGGGTTCGCTGGAATTCAGCGAGACCCTACTCGATAGCCATTTCACAGATTTTTATTCCAAAATTTGTAAGCGTGGGTTAATATCCACATTACTGATTCGGAGTCGTCATTTGTCGGATAAATGATCCTGCAAATGTGATCTGGGTTCAGCAGTAAAAAAAATCACCATCCTTAGGAGGATATTTGAAATGAAAAAAGTACTCGCAGCTGTTGCAGCTGCTATGGCCCTGCCGATGACAGTTATGGCATGGGAACCGACCGGTGACGTCAACGTTATCGTTGCTTACAAAGCCGGTTCCGGCACAGACACAGGTGCTCGTCTTCTTGCTACCGAAGCCCAGAAGTACATTCCGAAAACCATCATCATTCAGAACCTTCCCGGTGCTGACGGCAAGATCGGCTGGACAAAATTAGTTCAGTCCAAACCCGACGGCCAGACCATCGGCTTCATCAACCTGCCGACATTCACAACTTTGGCTGCACAGCCGGGTGCTCCCTTCTCCATCAATGACATCGTTCCTATCGCCAACCATCTGACGGAAGCCGGTGTTGTTGCTGTTAAGGCCGATTCTCCCTACAAGACTATCGAAGAACTCGTTGCCGCCGCTAAAGAGAAAGGAAACCTGAAAGCCTCCACAAACGGCAACAAGGCTTCCAACCACACTGCTGCTCAGCTGCTTGCTAAGAGCGCCGGCTTCAAGTACAAAGCCATTCCTTACGGCGGTACAGCCGACCAGCTGCTGGCTCTTCGTCAGGGCGAAGTTGACTTCACCTGCGCCAAGGTTGCTGACGTTGCCAAGCTCGTTAAGGGCGACAAACCCGAACTTCGCGTTCTGGCTGTTTTCAACACCAAACGTGATCCTGAACTCCCGAATGTTCCGACACTCGGCGAAAAAGGCCTCTACCCCGAATGGTACGGTTCTGCTCGTGCTTTAGTTGCTCCGAAGGGAACTAAGCCCGAAGTCATTCAGTACTACGTTGAAGCCTTCAAGAAGACCATGCAGGATCCTGCTGTCATTGAAGCTCATAAGAAAGCCGGTATGGCTCTCGACTTCAAAGACAACAAGGAACTCGGCGACCTGATCAAGGCCCAGGACAAGTTTGCTCGTGACGTTGTCAACGACCTCTACAAATAATTTTTGATTATTTGTCCCGGGCATTCCGATGCCCGGGTTTAAAAATACCTTTTTAGGTGGGTAATTCCTCAATTTTAGGATTGAGGCTAACTTTTTGCATCCAAAAAAATGTTCAAGAAAATTCTCGTTTCCGCAGCTCTGATGGCTGCCACCGCGGCTTTCGCTGCCGACCTCCCTTCCGTTAAGATTTTGGCTACAGGCGGAACGATCGCCGGTACCGCCGCTTCCAGCACTCAGACAACCGGATACAAAGCCGGTGACTTAGGCATTCAGACTTTGATCGAAGCCGTTCCGGCAATGAAAGACTATGCCAATGTTTCCGGAGAACAGGTCGTCAAGATCTCTTCCAACAACATGGACACAAAGACCTTGCTGAAACTGGCCAAGCGCGTTAACGAACTGCTGGCCGATCCGAAGGTTGACGCCGTTGTGATTACACACGGTACCGACACATTGGAAGAAACCGCTTACTTCCTGAACCTCGTCACTAAGAGCGACAAGCCTGTGATTTTGGTCGGCGCTATGCGTCCTGCAACAGCCATTTCCGCAGACGGCCCGATGAACCTGCTCGAAGCCGTTCGTGTTGCTTCTACGCCTGAAGCCAAGGGCAAAGGCGTGATGATCGTCATGAATGATGAAATCAACGGCGCTCGCGACGTTACCAAGACCAATACGACCAACCCGGCTACCTTCAAGTCTCCGGAACTCGGCGCTATGGGCTATGTGAGCGGAAATAAGGTTCGTTTCTACAAGCAGTCCACAAAACGTCACACTACGAACAGCGAATTTGACGTTAGCAAACTCGATACGCTGCCCCGCGTTGACATCATCTACTCACACGTTGATGATGACCGTGTGATGGCTGACGCAGCTGTTGCAGCCGGTGCCAAAGGCATCATTCACGCCGGCACGGGCAACGGCTCTATCGCCAACCCGACAATGGAAGGTCTGAAAGACGCTGTAGCTAAAGGCGTAGTCGTTGTGAGAAGCGCTCGTGTTCCGAACGGTGCTACAACAGTTTCTCTGCCCATGTGGACGAAGGCAGGCTTCTTAGAGTCCGACACACTGAATCCTCAGAAAGCTCGTCTGCTCCTGCAGCTTGCTCTGACGAAGACTCAGGATCCGAAAGAAATCCAGAGAATGTTCGACCAATATTAATCTGATCGATTAGATCTTCTTGATATTTGATGAGAAAGGCGCTTCGGCGCCTTTCTTATTGGAAAAAATTACTTGAAAGCCAGATCGTTGGCTTTGAGCCACTCGGACACCATCTTCGGTGCGGACGAAACTTGGTAAGAGCGGATCCAAAGGCTCTTTGTGAAGTTGCCTTCAGGAATAAGGCGTTTAGCATCTCTTTCAACGCCGGAAATTCCGCTGCTGGCGCTCGAGACAATCAAACCGATTTTCTTGCCGGCCATTGCCTTTCCGTTGTGGAATAAGAACGTTTGCATGGGTGCCGCCATATTGCTCCACCAAAGCGGCGTACCGATGATAACGGTATCGTATTTTGAAAAGTCCACGTTTACCGGATCAATGGCGGGATAAGAAAAAGCGTCATTCGGCTTGCTTCGAATTTGGTCCACCAAATCACTTCCGAGAGAATAATTGTTAGCCGCGTAGTTCAAGCCTTTTTGCGCCGGCTGAATCCGAAGCACATCCGTCGGGGTTTGGTCTTTAACGGCGTCAGCGGCCTTTTCAATATTTCCGGTGAAGCTGTAATAGACAAGCAGCGTTTTGGCCTGAACTTGTGCTCCGGCCGCGGCTAAACCAAGAAGTGTGGCTATGAGGAGTTTTTTCATGATTTTTCCTATAAGAATTAGAGTGTTATGAGTTTGTAGGTACGGTTTCCAGCTCCGATTTCGTCCAAGTACTCGAGCTGAAGGAAGCCTCTGTCAATCTTTTCTTGGAGCGAATAAGCGTTGTATTCGGCCGGCGATAGCCCGTAAATTAAGTCGGCTGCAGCTTGGTCGGCGGCGAGCAAATCAAGAGATCCGACGATGCCGAGATTTCCGGTTCGGACTTTGGTGCCTTTCAGCGGATCAACGTGAATGTTTGAGACCACGTTAATAAAAAGCAGTCGATGGCCCATTGCATCGTGAATGCCTTTTGAGGCGTCAGCGAGTCTTCTGAAGAAACCGGCATCTTTTTTGACTCCTGGGCCATGAACTTGAGTCTTGCCCACTCCGCTAAACCGATTCCGACGTTCTTACAAGCACCGGAAAATCCCGCAAAACTCGGAATTCGGAAATTTGCCGTCACTGCAACACAGCCGTATTCCTTCAATAAGGCGGTCGGCGCGGAGAGGGACTTTAATTCTTTTCCGCCTTTGATAGGAATTTCCGTGAATTCGTTTTTGCGATCCAAGATATCGAGGCGATTCTTGTCGACGCCTTGAGCAGTAATCGCCCGAATATTTCCTTGCGTATTGCCTCTTCCGGCCGGATAGATTGAGGCATAGTTGCATTCAACAAATTTGCTGTTCGGAATGTGATTCAGCAGCGCTTCCCACATCGCTCGATTCGTATCGACATCGTCGCCGTGAAGTTTGATTCCCGTGAGTCTTCCGTCGTCCGGAAGGTTTCCGTCCTTTTTAAGTCGGTCATAAATTGCTAAAAAATTCTCTGCATTGATGTCTTTTGCAAAATAGACGGTAGATGCACCTTGATTCGGAGTTGCTGCCAACACTTTACTTCCCATCATCGGCATTGCAGCTGCCGTTAAAAGAATCGTTCTTCTCAAAAATCCTGTTGTTTCCATATCGTTCACTTAACAAGACTGATTTCAACATCTTTGGAGCCGCTTTCTTGGATGGCCTCAAGCGATTTTGAAGAAAGTTTTCCGAACGGGACTAAGTTGTCAGACGGGCGGAAATCTCTAACAAAAACCGTCAAATTTCCCCAAGGAATGTAATAAGCAATATCGCCTTTTTGCGGATCACAGTTTCTTGGAGCAGTTCCCAAACTCAGAGGCTTCGGAAGATAAGAGATCCGTTCCGTCGTTCCGAAATCTTCAAATTTGAGTTTCAGCGGAAGCTTTGCAGCAAAGTCTTTGGCGGCATCGTTGTTGTTCAACTCTCCCGTAAAGGCTTTGTCGTCGACTTTGATCTGAATGTTTTGGGCCATGATGTTTCCGGACATAAGTAAACAAGCTGAGATTGCGGCGGCAGCGCTCAGAAGTTTCATTCATCCCACCTAAGATTCTTTCAACAATCAATGCGCAAAGATTTCTTTGACCTTTGCAGCTGCCGCCTCGCCTAAAACCTTGTGCTGCTCCGGAGAAAGATGAACACGGTCAATCTGTCCGGGAATACCTTTCACGAAGTCTTGAGCGTTTATGTATTCGGTGCCAAGCATTCGGCATTTTTCCTGCAGAAGCGGCGGAAGCTCTTTGGTGATTTTTTCTGCGCCGTTGAATGCATCGCCGGAAGCAGTTTCATTCGGCTGCAGCGGAGGTGCAATGACTAAGACTTTTGGTGTCTTAAATTTAGTGTTGGATTGCCATTCACCTGCTTGAATCTTACGAATCATCTCTTCAAGATCATCGGCGATCGCTTTTGGATTGTTCTTATATCTTGAATTCGCGTCATTGGTTCCGAGCATGACAATGACTAAATCCAGAGGAAGGTTTTCGGAAAGAACCGCAGGAAGTGACACCATCCCATTGAACAACTTACCGGAAAGGCTTTTGTCGGTTCCGTTTCCGTCTTTTTGATCTCTTTTTACGGTTCGGCCGCCCAAGGCATTAACTTCGACTTCATAATCGGGGCCAAGTTTTTGAGCCATGACCTGAGGCCAAATTCGATCGATTGGAAGACGATAGATGTCTTTTTCCGGGCTCCAGGCCCATCCGAAAGAATTCGAGTCACCATAAACCAGGATTCTCTTGGCGGATTTCTTTTCCGAAGAAAACACAGGCAGAGGAGAAGTCAAAAGAATTGTTGAAAGTCCGAGGAATGAACGGCGGTTAAGAGGCATATTTTCTCCTTCTATATGCCTCCATCATAAAAATTCTTTTCTTCTCAATCCAATACTATTTATGGATGGTTAGTTATAACTTTTAGTTAGATTGAGTCCGAAAGTTTCTTAAGAAGCCTTTTTGGAATGTTTTGAAAACCTTCACAAAAAGCAACTTAATTTTGGTCGAAAAGATCCAGAGTTTCGCCTATGCGTACTCTTTTCCTCGGAGCTGGTTTTTGTAAGTCTCGATGAATCCACTCCAAGATCACATCGCTCAGGTTATTGAGTTCTTCTTCCGTTAGTTCCCTGCCCTTGTCTATCCCGTGCCACTTATAAAGGCATCCGCGGCAGCAGCATCCCGTTGCGTGCTGAGCAGTAAAGATCGGATGTCCTTTATAAGGCGTTTGCTTGCCGTCGTTTTTTGGATGCGCGCTTCCGATTCTGTCGTGAAGAATTTGTCTTGCGTGTTTCTTCAAGAGCTCGTCATTGCGAGTCTCGGCATAAGTTCTGTCGGCATAAGACAAACGAAATTTGCTTCGAAACGCTGAATGGCTCAGCGCTTCGAATAATTCATCCATAGAAGCAAATTTTTGACTCATTAACCGAAGAGACGATTGGTGAGTACCGGATCTAAACATTCCTGTACGTAGGCGAAGAATCTTTCAGGATCCTCTTTCTTCAATTGGATCGCTTCTTTCTGAGAAAGAACATACATCAAAAGAAGTCTGGCTTTAGACGTCGTTGTTTCACCTGCTAGTAAACAGCCGCATTCGAGACACTGCGCGACGCTGCCCTGGAAAACCGTACTGTCTAAGACACGGCCGGAAGAAGCTCTCGTCGAGATCACAACGAAGATGCCCTTCTTTACTGCTTTTTTAATCGCAGGCATCATTCCGGCCGGAAGATTGCCGCGGCCGAAGCCTTCAACGATTATCGCGTCCGGTTCTTTTTCAAGGACCATTTCAAGAAGCGCACCGTCGTCTCCGCACATGGCTTTAACAACAGGAACTTTGGCCGTAAGCTTTTTGAGCATCGGGAAGTTCAAACCGGTATCGAGCTCTAATGCACCGCAGCGGAAATAAACATTGTCGCGGTCGACATAGCCGACGGGGCCCCAGCCCGGAGAAGCCAAGGCGGAAGCCTTGTTGGTATGGGTGAGCTGAGCACGGGAGGCCGCATGAATCTCGCCGTTCATGCAGACGACAACGGTCGAGATGTCTCCCTTCACGTCGTGGCAGGCAACTCGGATGGAATCTAAAAGATTCTTGGTTCCGTCAAACATCGGGTCCTCAGGATTCATGCAGGTCGTAAAGACGATCGGCTTGGAATTCTGATTCTGGAAGACGTCCGACAAGGAGATGCTGACGAAATAAGCCGTTTCTTCAATGTTGTCCGCGGGCTGAGTAACGACAACGCCGGAGACTTCCGGGCGAATCAAAACTCTTTGGACGGCTCGGGAAAGCTCGAGCATCATCGCCGGTGTGACCACACTTCCCTTTAAAGAAAAAACCTTCGGAACTTCTAAGAAGCAAAGATCTTCAATTTCAGGAAGCGCATCGGTTACCGCCAGTGCATCTTCTTCGGGATCACCGGGTTTGTAGTCGATGCCTGTGGGAATAATCATGTCGCCCAAAGGAAAAAGAGCAACGGTTTTGTCATCCATGACATCGATGTAACCGTCATCGAGAACTTCGGATGCAATGTCGGAAGGTTCCTCTTTGGCGAGTTTTCGAGTTTCTTTGACTGCCATCTTCTTTTCCTCTTTCTTTGATTTCTTACCCACAGTTTCCTCGTTGGTTATTCCGCTTTCAAGAGCTTCCCGGGATTCATGATGCCCTTCGGATCAAAAGCGTTTTTGATCTTGCGCATTATCTCAATTTCCAAAGGATCCTTGAATTGGTAATTATGGTCAAGTTTCAGCATTCCGATGCCGTGTTCGGCTGAAATCGAGCCCTCAAACTTATTAACCTGACTATAAAGAATTTCTCGAATTCCTTCTTCATTTCGGTAGGTTGCACCCGGGTCTTCAGGACTGACGAAATTGAAATGAAGGTTTCCGTCGCCCAAGTGCCCATAGATGGAAAGCCCGAGCCAGGGATAAGCGGATAAAAGCATTGCGCTTGTTTCTTCGACGAACTCAGGGATTAAAGAAATGGGGAGGCTGACATCGCTATGGATACTGCCGCCGGCCGTTCTGTCGGCCAGAGGGATTGATTCGCGAACATGCCAGAACGTATGGGAGTCCTGCAGAGAGCTGGCAATGGCGGCATCGGTGATTTCTCCGTCTTCAAACGCACCTTCCAAGATGTGTTCCATCATGCTTTCCTGAGGCTTCTTTTCCAGGGAAAGTTCAACCAGCACTTTCCAGGGAGAGTCGCTGAGCGGAGGCACTTCGATATCAGGCAGGTACTTTTTGACCCGCCCGATCGGCAAATCGCTGATCAATTCAAAAGCTGTCAGAGAAGAACCGGCTTTCATCTTGAATCGGTTCAGAAGCTTCCCGGCATCCTGAATACTGTTCAGACAGCAGAAAGCGGTTTCTTTTTCTTTCGCAGCCGGGAAGAGTTTCAGAACTACAGCAGTAATAATGCCGATCGTCCCTTCGCTGCCCAAGAATAAGTCTTTGAAATCGTATCCGGTGTTGTCCTTACGAAGACGTCTTAAACCGTTGTAAATGCGGCCGTCGGGAAGGACGACTTCAACGCCGAGAACCAAGTCGCGTGTTGTTCCGTAACGCAGTACGGCCACTCCGCCGGCATTACAGGCACAGCAGCCGCCGATGGTTGCGTTGCCTTCTGCCGCAAAAGACAGCGGGAAGAAACGATTAACACTTTCTGCAGCTTCATGCACTTCGGCCAATGTCATTCCGGCTTGAACGGTTAACGTGTCTGAAAGGGGGTCCGCGTCGATGACGTTTTTCATTTTTGTCATGGACAGGACGATTTCAGCATCCGGTCGATAAGTTGTCGCTGCGCCTGTCAGACTTGTATTGCCGCCTTGGGTGACAATGGGAACGTTGTATTGAGCGCAAAGTTTGACGATCTTTGAAACTTGTTCGGTGGTAGAGGGGCGGACGACAGCCAAAGGCTTTGAGACGTAGTGGTCTGTGAAATCATCCGTGTAAGGTCCGAAAAGAGCCGGATCATCAATGACGTTATTGAGGCCGACAATTTCGGCAAAAAGCGATTTGAGTTCTTGTTGCATGGCTTTTTTGAATCAGTAAATATTCAAGAAAGTTTAGTCAAAAAATTGCTCCTTTCCCCTGATAAAAATAGTGATCGAAAGGTCGTAGGGGAAAATATCGTGATCCACAGTTTCCTATGCGAAAGATTTGACGACTAAGATATTCTTTTTTAGGAGGATGGTCCGTGCAGTCTCTGTGGATGGTTGTTGCGGCATTGTTTTATGCCTTTTATGCCGTGTTCGTGAAATATTCCGGTTTTGAAGGCATCGGAAGCTGGGAAATCCTCTTTTTCAGATCAATTTTCGGCGTTGTACTCTTTTACGGCGTTATGCGTTTCAGCGGCATTACGCTTTCCACCACGCATCCCTGGCAGCATCTGATTCGCTCGATGTGCGGCACCCTTTCAATCATCTGCGGCATTTATTCCGTCTCTCATCTGAATATCGGGCTGGCGATGACATTGAATTACACCTCGCCGCTGTTTGTCGGAGCCTACATTCTGACGACCTCCCTGCTCCATCACGCTCGGGTGAACTGGGGACTGATGGCGATGGTGCTTTTCGGTTTTATCGGCGTCGTGATCATGCTCGGACCAACCATCGGACCGCACGAATACTATGCCGCTGTAGTGGGTTTAGCCGCGGGCTTCTTCACTGCAAATGCCACAACATTTGTTAAGAAACTCGGCATGCTTCATGAGCCGGAAACACGAATTATTTTTTACCTTGTTCTGGTCGGTGCGATTTGCGGCCTCATCGGAACATTCCTCACCGGCGGCTTCCATCCCTGGAGCGTTAAGGGCGCCTTATACATTTTGGGACTTTGTATCTGTGCGACCGGCGGTCAATTCTGTCTGACCAGAGCTTTCTCCAGGGGCAATCTGGTTCTGTCGAGTTCTCTTCAGTACACAGTCATTCTTTTCTCAACGATTTTGGGAGAAATCCTTTTCCTCGAACCGGCAACCTTCCCTGTTATTTGCGGAATGCTGATTATTGTTTTCTCCGGATTGATGTCGAGTTACTTCGTTCGTCGGGAAAATAAATTCTTGAAGGAAAAGGCAAAGACCTCGCAATCAAAAACTGCCTAATCTAAACAGTTATCTTTTTTCTATCGCCGGCACTTTCTCGCTGAGGAAGTTCCGGCGAATTTCATCTAAGTTAAGTTCCTGAAATGCTCTCAATATTTCATCAACGAACCCTAGTCTTCCTATAATTGAAAAATTGTTTGCGAATCATAAGGAACAAAAAATATGAAATTTTCAATGGTTAGCGGTGATGTTTTAAAGCTCGAATGCGGAGCTCTGGTTGTCGGAATTCCTGCCGGCGGTCTTACTCCGACAGCTGAAGCGCTCGATAAGGCTTCCGAAGGAGCTGTCTCTCGCTGGATTGAGGCCGGAGACATTCATCCCTGCGTCGGCAAGGTTGCAGTTTTCCGTGATTTTCCGGGATGCAAAGCCGAACGCGTTGTGTTTGTCGGCTTAGGAAAATGCAAGGCCAGAGACTTTCAGCGCGTTTTGAAACTCGGCATCGATAATGCTTACCTTGGCAAAGAAGTCGTCCTGACCACCCTTGAGTGGCTGCCGGATGAAGTTCCTGAATGGATTGCCGAACAGTCCGGTTTTATTGCCTGCACTGCTCTTGATCGTCCTAAGAATTACAAAACTTTTGACATTAACTGGAAGAAGCCTAAGAACATTGATCTCTATGTCCCGGATGAAAACAAGGACATAGAAAAAGCCTATGCCGAAGGTGTATCTGTCGGGGTTGGCGTTCAGATGGCTAAGCAGTACGGGGATATGCCGGCGAATCTCTGCACACCGAAGTTTATGGCTGAAGAATGCATGAAGTTGGCCGGCTCTCTTGGCCTTGACGTAACTGTCTTCGATGAAAAAGCCATGGAAAAACTGGGCATGGGATGCCTGCTTGGCGTTGCTAAGGGCTCTCACCAGAAACCTCGCATGGTGGTCATCGAATACCACGGCGGAAAGAAGGACGACGCGCCCGTCGCTTTGGTCGGTAAAGGATTGACATTCGACTCCGGCGGCATTTCTTTGAAACCTGCTAAGGGAATGGACGAAATGAAGTACGACATGTGCGGCGCTGCGGCCATGATCGCTTCTATCGCAACCGCAGCAGCCATGAAGCTGCCGGTGAACATCGTTGCTGCAGTCGGCTTTACGGAAAATATGCCCGGAAGTTCTGCCACTAAACCCGGTGACATCTTGAAGAGCTATGCCGGGAAGACCGTTGAAGTTCTGAACACCGATGCCGAAGGTCGTTTGGTTCTGTGCGATGTTCTCGCATTCACCATTGATAAGTTCAAGCCGAAGTGCGTTGTCGATGCCGCCACATTGACCGGCGCATGCGTTGTTGCTCTGGGCAACGATATTGCAGGCTTATTCTCTAACGATGAAGAATTGGCAATGTCTCTCATGATGGCAGGCGATACCGCAATGGATCCGGTTTGGAGAATGCCTCTGGATATTTCCTTTACCAAGGCTTTGAAGAGCAATTTTGCCGATCTCGCCAATATCAGCGACTCTCGCGGCGCAGGTGCCTGCACGGCCGCAGCCTTCTTGGAAGAATTTGTCGGTGATACCCCGTGGGCTCACTTAGATATCGCAGGTGTTGCCAATAAGAGCGGAAAAGAAAAAGGATCAACCGGCCGTCCTGTTCCCCTTCTGATTAACTTCTTAAAAGATCAGGCTGAATAAAAAGCTTTGATTCGCCGCGGGGCTTCGGCCCCGTTTTTTTGTCCTATTATTTCAACAATTCCTCAACCATTTCATTCCAAAAAATGATCCGATTTGAATGCGACTACGCCGAAGGCGCCCATCCCAAAGTATTAGAAGCTTTGGTTAAGACGAATTTTGAACAGACCCCCGGCTACGGTGTTGACGGACACTGTGCTCACGCTCAGGAACTTATACAAGAAGCTTGTGAAGACCCTTTGGCCAATGTTTATTTTGTTACCGGCGGAACTCCTGCCAACGTAACCGTTATTGCATCGCTTTTGAGACCCTATCAAGGATGCGTCTGCTGCAAGAGCGGTCACATCAATGTTCATGAGGCCGGTGCCGTTGAAGCGACAGGGCATAAAGTCATTGGTTTGGATGGAAAAGACGGAAAACTCTCTGCCGATACCCTCAGAGACTATCTAGAAAGTTACTGGGCGGATCCGACACATGAGCATGTTGTCCAACCCGGCATGGTCTACATTTCTTCGCCCACTGAATTAGGCACTGTCTATTCCAAATCGGAACTTCAAGCACTGTCAGAAGTTTGCCGGGAATTTGTGATTCCGCTTTATCTTGACGGCGCTCGTCTTGGCTACGGCTTACAAAGCCCTGGCAACGACGTTACATTAGAAGATATTGACCGTTTGACCGATGTTTTCTATATCGGCGGAACAAAGATCGGTATTTTGATGGGAGAAGCGATTGTATTCCCGAGAGGAAACGGCTTGGACGCAAACTTCCGAAGCATGATTAAACAAAATTGCGCCATGCTCGCTAAAGGGCGCCTTCTCGGCGTTCAATTCGAAGCCTTATTTACGGATGGTCTTTACGAAGAAATGGGAAAACACGCTGTTGATCAGGCAATGAGAATTAAAGACGCATTCAAAGAAAAAGGTTGTCGCTTTTTAGTGGACTCACCTACTAACCAGCAATTTTTATTCTTGCCCCGTGAAGCAAAAGATAAACTTTCTAAAGATTATGCATTTGAATGCGAGGGCGATGCCGGGCAAGAGGAATTCTTAGTTCGTTTTTGCACTAGTTGGGCAACGCCGAAAGAAAGCGTAGATAAGCTTATTGAAACTATTAAAGCGTTGTAATTTTCTCACAAAGAAATTGAGGCTATAGCGGCCTCTTTTTTTATAAAAAATAGTTAATTTTATTTATTTAATTTATCTAAATTTTAAAGGGTAAAATAAAAGTCCAACAAATAGAATATTAGAACCAAATTTGTTTTTTGGTATATTTAAACTCCTTTATTTCTATTTAAACGCAGAAATCAACATGTATTTTTGAATGATATTGATTGAGTTTATCTATTGGCGACTTTCCTCCTCTTTTTGCGCCATATATTAACGCAGGAGGCGATATCGTATTGGCATAGGATAAGGAGAAGAAAATGCCAAGACGATGGTCAAAATTACAACACCGACTTCAGGAAATCTTCGCCCCGAATATTCGTTTGCAGTTTCATTGTGCGATATACCGAATTCCCGGACATGTAGATACTGTTTGTCCGAGATATTTTCTGATGCTAAATAGTGAAATTATTTGGGACTGGCCAAGAAATTACACAGAAGGCCTTAGTCATGAAGAAATGTACCTGGTCTACAGATCTCGGCTAGCAGTCTTTCAGATTTGATTGCAGAATATCTCAACGCAGACAGGGAGACTGCCATAGCCTTAAAAGACGAATGGGGTATCGCGGATATTTTACGAGCTGTTGACCGTAGAATTGGACGAAGACAATGGGACGGTCTCTTAGAAAATATAAACCCAAAAGTCTCTAATGCTGTTGGGAAGATAATAAGTTCTAGAAAAATATCCCGGAAATCTCAAATAGAAAATGAGATTATTGGAAAAGAAGGAGATGGACGAAAACTTCTCTAAAGAATAAGGAATTCTTCTTTATCTTAAAAATATCGATTCTAAAATTTTGTATAGAGAAAATATAATCTTATTGCAGAAGTTTTCAAGGACATTGAAGAATTTTTAAAACTACTAAAAGAATGGAATTTTATTTAGATTGACCAAATTTTTCTCGGTGATTTTTGATGAATAAATAATATTGGTATCTATTTAATTTTGAGGGGTTAATATTTCCAGGAGAAAGTTAAGTGATTAACTTTCTCCTTTGAAATCCTATGTTTATTATTGGCAGCTCTTCTGTTTCTTCGCGATTTCTTCTCCTGCAATCTTTCCAAAAACAAAGCAGGAAATAAGAGAGTCTCCGCCTAAACGATCCCTTCCGTGAATGCCTCCTGTGACTTCACCAACGGCATAAAGATTTGGGATCGGTTTGTCAGCTTTTCCGATAACTTGACAAGTCTTATTAATTTTTAAACCACCGCAGCTGTAGTGAATATCAAACTGCTCTCATCCGAAATAAAAAGGCGGTTTTTCAATTTTCTGGGTAAATATCTTCTTGCCGAAATCTTTATCTTCGCCTTGCTCCACAAAACGGTTATAACGATCCAAAGTTTCTTGAAGCACCTTTGCGCTGACATGCATTTTCTTTGCCATTTCGGAGACCGAATCAGCTATATGAACCGAGCCCGCAAGAAGTTTGGCGTCTAAGTCCAGACTCTTTTGCGACTGAGAATCCGTGATCACCCAAAACACTCGGTCCGGTAAATTCAAGTAAGCCTCAGCGATTGCCTTCACTCCTTTGCTTTCGTCGATAAAACGTTTTCCTTCGCTGTCGACATAAATATCGCCACCTACATAGTTCAGCAGTCTGCCGCCTCTCAGTGGAATAAGCTGGATGGCATCCATGTCGACGGTTTGAGCGCCCAACTTTTCGGCCATGAGAATTCCGTCGCCGGTAGATTCGTCAAAGCCTCTTCCTGTCTGATTAGCCGTCGTAAAGAGAGATGCGTCCAAACGGCTGTCGTATTTCAGACGCATAGCGACATTGGCGGTGAAGCCTCCGGTTGCGATGACAACATCTTTAGCCTCTAAATCCGTCAGCTTGCCGTTTCGATCTTTAACCCTCACACCCATAACCTGCCCGTCTTTCTCTAACAAGTTCACCGCCTCTGTTCTGAGTCTCACTTTCACACTTAGAGAACGGGCTTTGTCGTTCATGATCCGAACATAGGTCATGCCGCTTCGTTTTTGGCCTGCGGAATGCGCACGCTGGAACTTTCCGCCCCAGGCTTCAAAAACCTGGTCATCAAAAGGAATACCGATTTCTCGGAGCCAATGAAGCGTTGATTGTGCGTTGTTGACAAGTGTATTGACGAGCACGGGATCGCTTTGGAATTCTCCCGTCTCCATGATTTGGCGCTGCCAAAATTCGGGACTGTCTTTGATGCCCTGCTTCATCTGAAGTTCCGGAACTACGGCGTTGACGGATCCCCCGGAAAGTGCGGAATGTCCGCCGACAAAAGCCGCTTTGTCGATGAGAAGAATATTTTTGACGCCGTTTTGAGCGGCAGAAACGGCCGTGGATAAGCCGGCTGCACCTATGCCTATGATGATCAGATCGAATTTAGTTTCGTCACCTGTCTCTGCAAATACTGAGGACGGTAATATTGCAAATAAAGTTAAACTGGCCGAAAAGTTTCTTCTACGCATCTAACACTCCGATTTTGCGTAAGAACGCTGCCATCTCGACAGCGTTGGTCACATTGAGTTTTGTGCAGAGGTTGGCTCGGTGCATCTTCACGGTCCGCTCGCTGATACCTAAGTTGTAGCCGATGACTTTATTGAGCTCTCCTTTGGAGACACCGAGGGCGACTTCTTTTTCTCGAGGTGTCAGAGAGTCATAAATTTTGCGGAGCGTTTCAATCTCGGAATCGGATTCAAATTCTTCCATGCTCGCCGTTACCGCTTTCTTCACTGCGGCAAGCAACCGTTCAGGTTTCGCGGATTTCTGAAGAAAATCCGAAGCACCGCGTTTTAGCGCATGCACTGCCATATCCAGTTCACCGTGTCCGGAAAGAAAGATGATCGGCAGCCGACAGTTCTTTTGGTTCAGCTTGACTTGAAGTTCCATTCCGGTCATGTCCGGCATGCGTACATCCAAGATGATGCATCCCGGGCGATTCATATCGTCCTCATCCAGGAATCGCTGAGCGCTTTCGTACTCTTTGATTTCGAGTCCCATCATGCTCAGGAAAAATGAAGAAGAAGATCGTGCATCCGCATCATCATCCACAATACGAACCAACGGTGTTGTCATGTCTAAACCTCCTTGTCAATTACGGCACGGCTGCAGATGCCGCCTTTCGGCAGTCTTATGAATTCCAATTCCGCTCCGTGTTTGTCTGCGATGCCTCGGACGATCGAAAGACCGATACCCATCCCTTCAGGTTTGACACTGTCACCGAGTGCTTCAGTCTGGCAAAGGATTTGTCATCAAGTGTCGGTCTGTTGTCTGAAACACTCAAACACCAATGCTTGTCATCGAGGCTTTCGATTTTCAAATCAACTTTGGGCTTGGGTTGTTTCTCTACCGCGCTGCAGGCGTTTTTTAGTAAGTTAATGATGAGCAGTTCAAGTTCCAGAGGATCCCCGACGACTTTAGCCTGAGGCGGCAAATCCGAGGTGACCTCGACATGTTCGAATTTCAAGGCTTTCAATACATTAAGGGCGCTCAAAGCAATTGCGGTCAAGTCGCAGCTCTTCATCTCGCCCTTCTTTTGCTTTGCATATCCTCTGACACGAGTGACGATGCTGCCGATCCGTTCGCTGTTATGTTCTAACGAACCGATGGCTCTTTCAGTCACTGCATCGGAATAACCTTTTGAATTCAGATATACGCGAAGCCCTGCCAGATAATTATTAATCGCCATCAGCGGCTGCTGGACTTCGTGAGCAAGCATTCCGGACATCTGGTTGATGACGCCGAATTTTTCCATTTGGGCCAAGCGGTTTCGTGATTCTTTGTATTCTTTTTCCAGCTTGATTTGGCGATTGAGCGTTCTTCTTACCTGAAGTGTTCGTTTAGCGACAGTGCGCCGCAAGTACAAAGAATTGAGGATTAGAAGAAGCAGTAAGCCGCTTGCCAACAAGATCTCTGTTTTGAAACGCTTTAAGATTCCGGCCGGACTCCAATCTTTCAAATATTGATATGGTCCTAGCTGAAGATCTCTGTAAAGTTCATCGACTTTAGAGAACCGACTGGCGATTGTCCATTCATAGTCGTTTGTCGGCGGCATGGACATCAAAGCCGATGTCACTTCCCATTTGAGTTTCGGCGGGATATCTTCTCGTGCCGCAAAAACAATGCCCGGGTAAAGGTCGGTACTTCTTGCACATCTAAGAACACCTTGGGGTTTCTGAGCTAGGACTTTGAAATCGGAAGCCTCAATGAGCCCTTCATTAGAAAGCTGTTCCAGAACACACGCAGACAAAATCGCGACATCTGCTTCACCTTGAATGAGGAGCATTAAAGAGTCCGGAAACTGGAAGTGCGTAAAAACGGAACTCTTAAAGAAGTTCTCTGGATCAAGACCGTTTTTGAAAATCTCATGCTGCGCGACAAGCCAACCGTCAAAGGAATTAGGCTGAGACGCTGCAACAACCTATTCTTTCAGGTCTCTCAATTCCTTGAGATCCTCTCTTTTGGCAAGTGTCACAAAAGCGCCCGCCTCCGATGCCGAAGGATCGTCGGAAAGAATTGTCTTGCGCGTAGCGACGTGAACAATGCCTTGAGACAGGCTCAGTTCATGAAACGTGCCCGCAGAGCTAATCAGAAAGTCGACGGGATTGTTTTTGAGCTCTTTGTCAGGATTGACGGAATTGAGCGAAACAGGAACAAACCGGTAAGCAGGCAGCTTCGAGTTCAAAAACTTGAGTGTGGGTTCGAGGGTTTGGGTGCTGAATTCCGGGTTAAAAGAATCAATGACACCGACTTTGATTTCTGTCTTTTCAGCGGCGAACGAGGCTGCGGAAATAAAAATAAATCCGGCGAGGAGTCCTTTGAAAATGGCTGTGGATTTAATTCTTTGACGAACAGACATTTTTGATCAGCAACTCAAAAATTAGAACAAAAACCAAAACTCAAACAAATCTACTCTCAACCACGAACACGTTAATTATTAAAACATGTTGTGCAAGAAGGCAAGCTGCGCCTACTTAACCCACCTTTTGAAGGTTATAGCCGTCCTGTTTTGGTGTGGTGGTGGGTACTTTCCTTCTTAGAATTCTTCCGTAATCCTTTTACGGTATTTCTAGAGAAAAGCAGCATAAAAAATCCTTCCCAAGAAAAACTCAGGAAGGATTGTTTCAATTCAAAGAAACGAGATTAGTCGTTGTCTTTTGTACCTTTAAGGAGAGGCATAGAGCTGGAGCTGCCGCCGATAAGACCGGCCTTGGAGTAGATGCCGAGCTTGTTGCGTGTATCGACGATGTCGAGGTTGCGCATGGTCAGCTGGCCGATACGGTCGGAAGCTGTGAACATGGAGTCGCCCTTTTCCATTGTCAGGCGTTCCGGTTCGTATGTCAGGTTGGGAGAACGTGTATCGAGGATCGTGTAGTCATTGCCGCGGCGAAGTTCGATATCGACTTCACCGGTGATTGCACGAGCAACCCAGCGCTGAGCGGTTTCGCGGAGCATGATGGCCTGCGGATCAAACCAGCGGCCCTGATAAAGCAGACGGCCGAGTTTGATGCCGTTGATTCTCCACTGTTCGATTGTGTCTTCGTTGTGGATACCGGTCACGAGACGGTGGAAGGCGATATGGAGCAATGCCATTCCCGGGGCTTCGTAAATACCGCGGCTCTTGGCTTCGATAATACGGTTTTCGATCTGGTCGCTCATGCCGAGACCGTGACGGCCGCCGATGCGGTTGGCTTCGAGCATCAGTTCAACCTTGTCGTCGTATTCCTTGCCGTTAAGAGCAACAGGAATGCCCTCTTCGAAACGAACGGTGACTTTCTCAGGCTTGATGTCGACGTCTTCTTTCCAGAACGGAACACCCATGATCGGTTCAACGATCTTCATGCTGCTGTCAAGGTGTTCGAGGTCTTTGGCTTCGTGGGTAGCACCGAGCATGTTGGAGTCAGTGGAATAAGCCTTTTCCTTGCTCATCTTGTAGCCGAAACCGTTGTCAGCCAGGAACTGGCTCATTTCAGCACGGCCGCCGAGTTCTGTGATGAACTCAACGTCAAGCCAGGGCTTGTAAATCTTGAGGTCAGGATTGGCGACTAAGCCGTAACGGTAGAAACGTTCGATATCGTTTCCTTTGTAGGTAGAGCCGTCGCCCCAAATATTGACGCCGTCTTCGCGCATTGCGTTGACGAGCATGGTGCCGGTAACGGCACGTCCGAGCGGAGTGGTGTTGAAGTAAGTGACACCGCCGGTTGTGATGTGGAAAGCGTTGCTTTGAATAGCAGCGATGCCTTCGGCGACTAACTGTTCACGGCAGTCAACCAAGCGGGCGATCGAAGCACCGAAGTCCATAGCCTTTCGAGGAATTGCCTCGTAATCGTCCTCATCAGGCTGACCAAGGTTAGCAGTGTAAGCGCAAGGGAAAGCGCCTTTCTTTTTCATCCAGAGCAAAGCTGTGCTGGTGTCAAGACCGCCGGAGAAAGCAATACCGACTTTTTCACCGACCGGGAGGGATTTCAGGATAGTTTCCATGACTTTATAAACTCTTCATTAACGAGGCTATGAACAAAATTTTTGTTCGACGGGTGGTGTCGAACTCCAACATGACATTATGTCTAAAAGAATCGGCTAAAACTTCAGTTCAAGCTTAAATTTTTTGATTTTTTCTAAGTAATTTCCTTAACTCACCAAAAGCAGAGAATTTATTCTTGTCGGACTCAATAAATAACTCTTGGAAAGCAAACAAGAATTTCTACCGTGTTTCGAGAAGATTGCGAGGAGCGAAAAATCCGATGCACTAATGGAATAGCAGAGAGACATACGCAAGGTGAAAGTGTCAACGGTTAAAATCAATGAATAGACGTCGAAAATTCGGCTAGTCAGAACAGGAGAACAAGACTTTCTGAGCTCAACAGAGATTTATTGCCGAAAAATTGTTTACGCATTCTATTGAATGCAAATAACATTTTGCACCGGATATGAAAGAGGGAGAATCAACTAAAACCTGAGAACCGTTATCTGGAAGCTATACAAACCTGTACATTGCTTCTCAGTTCGCTCTTCGAT